>JAABUN010005343.1_pt1 | contig 16085 bp, 16 predicted proteins | sample 5559311 | NCBI WGS metagenome assembly JAABUN01 (sample SAMN10711877, study PRJNA513370) | rock metagenome | isolation source: Antarctica rocks | place: Antarctica: Victoria Land, Siegfried Peak sud
TTGCAGCACAGCAAGCTCGCCGCCTAAACTATCAATCCCAGATGAGGCCAATGCCCCGCTAATTTACGCCGCCAACTGTCCCAAATGATCTGACGACGCACATCTCAGGAGGTCTTATCTTGCGGGGTAGGCCAAGGCGCCAAGTGCGCGCGGATTCCCCGGCGAGGAGCCGGCGGCAAGCCTTTTATGCTGCCGGCAACAGCCGCAGGAAGGCGGATACCGATTTGAAGAGCCGATCGCGGTGCGTCGCCATGTCGTCTCGGCGTTCGACGTTACGGGCTTCCACCAGGCGGTCGCGAATGTTCCTCACGCCTTCGCGGGAGTTAGCGTCGTCGCCAATTAGGACGCCCTGCTTGAACCGTTCAAACGCGAGCTCCAGGTCAGGCCGCTCGGCTTCCAGCGCCACCTCCCCGATGTCTCGATAGAATGCCGCAAGCGCGTTCATTTCCATGAGGCTCTCATCCAGTGCGGCACGGAGGGCGGGCTCTTCGCCGCGCTTATAGGAGATCCACTCGCTCCGAACGAAATCTGACGGAGCTGGGTTTTCGCCATTAAGCACCAGTTGAACAGGCTTGCCCAACATACCCGCGAGTCCGACCTCGAAGAAGATGTTCGCCAAGGTTTTCGGCGGAGTGCGATCGGAGAAAACAGCGACCGCAAAGCCGCAGCCGCGGATTAGGTGAATGATTTTGTGAAGGTAATCGCCCGTCGCACGGACATCACTGGCCGTGACGTGATTGAAATTCGCGCGTGCGAGCGCCGCTCTCGCCTCTTCTGCCATCGTGCTGTCAGCAACCGTAGGGTTGCCGTCGAGCTGCAACATTAGAAAGGCGTTTCGCGGTCGCGGCTCGTAGGCGTCAGCCAGCTCCTCTTGATTAACCGGAGAGAAGAGGAGGGGCACCTACTTCTTCTTCTTCGGCACGTTCTGATAAGGCCCGGGGCTCTTCTTGGAGTCGATAATCCGGCCAGTCTTAGTGTCGAGCTTGACCCACTGCTTCGTCACTGGGTTGTGAACCTGCACTCGGGTCGGCTTGGAGGGTTGTTTCGCCATACGTGATCATTCGCCCTTGGCCGCCCAACGCATCAGGACGACCTCGCGGCACCTCATATATTAGTTTGAAGGCGATCGCACTGGGTTCTCAAGGGGCAGTCAGCTGGCTCGCCCTCAGGAGCATCGAATGGCCAGCCTATCGGCAAGATGCGCGCTGAGCTACCGCGATGCCTGGCTGAACGAGTGCCAGCTTTTCAGGAGCGACTGGGGCTTGTTGAACGTCCGCCTTTGGGTCTTACCGGCCTCAGCGGCTCGCTGAACGAAGGTCCGCTTCTCACGACTGGTCCCCCGCAAGCAGCCATTCCGCTGTCGGCCAGCCCGAGCCATCCGTTTCGCTCCAGGCGATGACCGGGTTTGGTGGTTAGCAGTCCGGCGGCTTTCAGGCGGCGGTCGCGATAAGCTGACGTTGCCGTTGCGGGTGAGGGGACGTTGCGCGAAAAGAGCTTATGGGATTCGGCTTTGCCTCTGGGCATGATCTACGCGTAAACCGCATCCCTCTTGGCCTGTTGGTCATCATTGCGGGACTGTTTTGGCTTACACGCAAGCCTCCTCCTCCAGTCATGATCGTCAATGGTCTGTATTCGAACCCTTGCTGCCAACCTGTCCGGATAGAAGACGGCTCGTTTGTCATCAGGGCAAACCGGGTCGGCTTCACGTTGAGCAATATGAAGTTCGGCCTTGAGGCGACGCCAGCCCAGAACATCATTGTTAGCCCAGACGGAATTCACGCCAAGGCTACAGACGACGCCCATAGGATTCACATCGAGTTTGATAACGATCTCCGTGGCTTCACGCTCTTAGGCCCCTCGACACGAGAGTTTCACTTCCGCCGCTAAACGGCGGCATTCGGGAGCGTCCCGATTACGCCTGAAAGACTGGCTTTGGGTCGATTACTGCCCGGCCGTTATTCTGTCCAGAAGCAGCCGGTCGGCTTTCGGATGGTTCGACCGTGGCAGGGCAGCGGGAACGGCGGGGAATGGTGGTTAGCCGCCCTTCCGCTTTTCGGAGGTATCTGCCGGAAAGTTGCCATTTAGGCGGTCGGTCAACGGAAGCGCTTTGTCGTCGTAGCCGGGACAGCTGCAGCGATTGACGGTGCAGAGCATCTGCAACTCCGTGCCCGCGTGGTGGTAGCCTATCGCATGCGCGCAGAGGCGGCAGTCCCCAAGTTCCATCTCTTCGCTCACTTCCTGAGAGTGCAAGCTATCGTCTTGCTCTTAAGCAAGCAATGACCGCTTTCAGAGATAGCGCTTGTGATGAGATACGGCCGACTGTGGGTCGGAAGCGGAATGACCGCTTTTCCAGCGGAGTCCTCCAAGAGCGGAGAGGCTGCTTTCAGCCAATCGGTGCCCTCCGTAAATACTTGAGGTAAGCCGACGCTCTCTAGCCCGCGCCAGGAGGTCACCATGGCGATCATGCAAATCGCGATCACGATGGCCGAGGGAGAGTGCCAAAGCTACCTTCTGACGCCACCGGGCAACGGACCATGGCCGGCCGTGATCTTCTACATGGACGCTGGCGGCATTCGGCCGGCGATGGTCGAGATGGCGCAGCGGCTCGCCGACGCCGGTTACCTCGTGCTGCTGCCCGACCTCTTCTATCGCCACGGTCCTACGGTCCGCTTGTGCCCAAGGAGGTGTTCGCGGGAGACCTGGGTGCTATCCTCAGGCCGTTGATGGCCAGCACTAGCACTGACTAGGCGGCCGAGGACACAGACGTGTTCCTGACACTCTCATGGGACGCGAGGACGTTGCTGGAGCGATGGTCAGGGCCGTTGGCTTTTGCATGGGCGGTGGGCTGGCACTGGCGTCGGCCGGCCTTCACCCCGCGCACTTCGCAGCAGTCGCAAGCTTTCACGGTGGCGACCTGGCCACGGACGATCCGAGCAGCCCTCATCGGCTCGTCTCGAACCTAAAGGCTGACGTCTATATCGCTGCAGCCGGAGATGACGACAGCTATCCGTCTGCCATGGCCGATCGGCTTGAAGAAGCGCTGAGCCAGGCCGGCGTCTCCTACCGCACCGAAATCTACCCCGCCGCGCACGGGTGGATGATCCGAGACTTCCCGAGCTTCGATCCCGCCGCCGCCGAACGGGGATGGAGTGAGATGGTCGCCCTGCTTGACCGAAAACTCGGGCCCACCAGGTGAGAGCAGCCGTTCGATGAGACAGCCATCACCCCATCGCGCGGGAACGCCGTTGCACAACTCAGGTCAGTCGCATTATGTAATAGGCTAGAAATTTGGGGGGATCACGATGGCGTTGCGCGTATTGCTGGCAGTTCTGGCGCTTTCCTTCACAACCGCCGCGCGCGCGGACTGGTCGATGGCGTCGTCCAAACACTTCGTCGTCTATTCAGAGGACAAGCCGGATCGGCTGAAAGCCTTCGCGGAGCGGCTGGAGCGGTTCGATGCCGCCATGCGCTTCTTCTCTCGCCAACCGGACGAGGAGGTCAGCCCCTCCATGCGACTAACGGTCTTCGTGGTGGACGACGTCGGCGACATCCGCTCGCTCGTGGGCAAGGGTGGGTACGGGGTGGCGGGCTTCTACGCGGGCCGGGCGTCCGGCTCCTTCGCCTTCGTGCCGCGCCGAGCGGGGAACGGCGGCAAATTCGATCTCGATCCAGTCTCGGTGCTGCAGCACGAATACGCCCACCATTTCATGCTCAACCAGTTCTCCGGCGCGTTCCCCGCCTGGCTGGTGGAGGGCTATGCCGAGTTCTTCGCCACCGCCAAGGCGGAGCGCGACGGCGGCGTCGTGATCGGCTCGGCACCGCTCTATCGTGCCTATGGGCTGGTCACCGGCAAGCCGCTGTCGCTCCAGGCCATGGTGTCGGGCGATTACGACCGGCTGCGCGACGATCAGATGGACGCGCTCTATGGTCGCGGCTGGCTGCTGCTCCACTATCTGCTGCTTAACACCGAGCGATCGGGCCAGCTGGTGGCCTACCTGCGTGCGCTGGAAGCCGGCAAGACGGGCGCGGATGCGGCCTTGGCAGCGTTTGGCGATCTAAGGCAGCTGGACCGCGAACTCGACCAGTATCTGCGCGCTCGGACGATGAAGGCGATCGGCATTCCGGCGGACAAGCTTTCCCAGCCTGCCGTCGTCGTCCGTCCGCTGACACCGGGCGAGGATGCGATCTTGGACATTCGGATGCGCTCGAAGCGCGGCGTGGGCGGGAAGACCGCACCTGACATCTATGCAAAGGCGTCGAGAGTCGCCGCCGCCTACCCGAACGATGCCCTCGTCCAGACCACGCTTGCGGAGGCTGCGTTCGACGCCAGTCGCTATGACGAGGCGTCAGCGGCGGCCCACCGCGCGCTGGCGATTGACCCAACGTCGACGGAGGCGATGATCTACCGGGGCCGCGCGCTCGCCCAGCGGACGTTGGCGAACACGTCGAACACGCCGGCCGACTGGACAGCCGTGCGCGGCTGGTATCTGTCCGCCAACAAGCTCGAGAACAACGACGCCGAGCCGCTGATGCTCTTCTATCAGAGCTACGCACAGGCAGGCGAGCGGCCGACCCCGAACGCCATCGCGGCGCTCGGCCAAGCGCAGCGCTTGGCTCCGCAGGATCAGGGGCTGCGACTGACGATGGCGCGCCAGCTGCTGGTCGACGGCGAAGGCGAGCAAACGCACAAGATGCTGGCCCCGATCGCATACAGCCCGCACGGCGGCGCTCTGGCCAAGGCGGTGCAGGCGCTGATTGCCGAACTCGATCGCGCCGGACCGGCGGCGGCACTGGCGATGATGCACTCAAGCGGGGTGGAGGAGAAGGCCGACGAGGAGGAGTAGGCGGCGGCCTCCGGCGCTCGGTTCAACTGTTTGTGAATTCGCGGCGACGTGTTGGAAGCCGAGCTTGTGGAATCCCCAAACTTCAGTGTTCTGGAGACGACGGATTTTCAAAAGACTCGGCGCGAATGAAAGAGAGAACTGATGATGACGGAAAAGTTCGAGCGCCACCGCCAGCCTTGGCGCACCGACGAGGTCCAGACGCTCCACCTGCTTGCCGGCAAGAACAAGTCCGTGCGCGAGATCGCCAAGGCGCTGACCCGATCGGAGGAGTCGGTGAAAGATCGAGCAAAAGCTGACAAGCTGACGATCGCGCGCAAGCACTGAGGCCACCGCAATTGCCCTGCATTTTGGTCGACGCCGACGCCTGTCCGGTAAAAGACGAGATCTATCGCGTGGCCCTCCGACGCACTGTCCCCGTGGTGATCGTCGCCAACAGCCGGATGCGCGTGCCCGACCACCCGCTCGTGACGCGCGAGGTGGTAAGCGATGGCTTCGACGCGGCGGACGATCTGATCGCGGAGATGTCGGGGCCGGGCGCGCTGGTGGTGACCGCCGACATCCTGCTGGCCGACCGGTGCCTCACGGCGGGGGCATCCGTGCTTGCGCCGAACGGACGGCCGTTCACCACCGACTCAATCGGCGGGGCGGTGGCGACGCGTGCGCTGATGGCCGACCTGCGCGTGGGCGGAGACGTGGTGGGCGGCCCGCCGCCCTTTACCAAAGCGGATCGGTCCCGCTTTCTCCAGGCGCTGGACCGCAAGCTCGTGCGGCTGGAGCGGGAGTGAACCGCTATCCGGTCCGGCAACAAGGGAAGAGGTCCGCCCCCGTGCTCCCTGTTCTACTGACCCGTGAAGTGAACGGCCGCTTCTAAGCCTTCTTGCCACAAAGCAGCCAGTCCGCTCTCGGCCAAATCAGGCTGTCGACGATGGCCAACAGTACGGCTGCATCTGGTGGGAAGCGTTCGTTCGGCTTTCCGTATGAGGACGGTCTTAGCGGACGTTCGCCAGCACGGCATTCGCCGCATACTTGACCTTTGCCCAAGCACTTGACCGGACGACCATTTCCGCATCGTTGCCCTCAATCCCGTTCAACGCGAGAAGGAAGCTGTCGATGGCGGAGGTGGCGGCGGCAGGCATATCCAAGTTCTGACGTGCTTCGGACCATATCGCATCAGCATCGAGGTCATCATAGATTTGCTCGTGGAGTTCGTCCGGGTCCGTCACGGAGGTCATCGCATCCGACTGTCCGAGCCATTGATTCTCCAATTGCCCGGTGCTGATGAGCCTAGCGTATCCAATTATCTGCGGCAGCCAGACCTGTTCAAAATCGATCATCACTAGGGTATCCTGCCCGAAAGCTATGTCCGCAAGCAGGAAGTGCCGGAGGCTTCTTAAAGGTCCGTGTTTGGGTCGTAAGCGGGATGGCGGCTTTCCCGGCGGAATGCCCCCACAGCAGCCATTCCGCTTTCGGCCAGACCGGGCCATCCGTTTCGCACCAGGTGATGACCGGGTCTGGTGGAAAGCAGCCTGTCCGCCTTTGGAGGATCGCGTTGGGAAAGCGGCCATGCCGATTTCGAGCAGAAGCTCTTATCGATGGTTGACGCGGCCGAATGCTCATACGTGATTTATGATCCAGGCACCCGACAGCCTTGCTGATCGCGAGCTGTCACGAATAAGCAAGCGGCACATGCAAAGCTTCACGGAATTCGGCGCTGACGTGCGGCTCTTGGCGGCGTGATCCCAAGGCTGCCGCTCCTGCCAAATAGGGTGCAATTGCTGCAGCGTGTTAAACCTACGCGGAGCAAGTGGGCCCGCAGCCCGCGTCCCGATGCTATCGAGCGCGCGGGGCCGGGCGACGAATCAGTGTGGGACTATCCTCGCCCCCCGTCGGTCGGCGACACGAACGACCGTCTTCGCGTCGAATGCGAAGGTCATGTGATTGCCGAGACGGGTCGCGCGCTGATCGTCCGAGAAACCGCAGGCGCGCCGGTGCCCTATTTTCCACCCAACGACGTCCGCACCGACTGCCTTACGCCGACCGGCCACGTGACCATCTGCGAGTGGAAAGGCGCGGCGGTCCACTTCAATCTCATGCTCGCGGGATGCCGGATCGAGCACGCGGCCTACACCTATCCCGATCCGCTCGACGATCTCGATCGCGGCTTTACGCGCATCGCCGGCTGGTTCGCCTTCTACTCGGCCACACTCGACTGCTTCATCGGCGACGAGGCCGTGCGCCCTCAGCCCGGCGGGTACTACGGCGGCTGGGTCGTCGACGGAATTAAGGGCCCGATCAAGGGCGCGCCGGGGAGTGAAGGCTGGTAGAACGGAAAGCGATCACTTGCGGACGCTCCGCAAGAAGTATGTGCTCCTGGCCCGCCCGGCACCTCTGCCATGCCGACGAGCCCGCTCAATGTTACCGCTTCTTTGGCTTGCGGGCAGCGTAGCGGGCATCGCGTACCGCTTTCAGGTCCGACGCGGAGTGCTCCACTGGCGATGTGTCAGCACCGCTCGCCTCGCTCTTCAGCGCCCTGGTGGCCAGCTTGGCAGCCTTGGCAGACTTGGCCTCAACGGCGGCGAGTTGTCGGGCGGTCCGCCGTTCAATTGCCAAGGCCTCGCGGACGGCCAATGCCGCCTGCCGTTCGGCTATCATCATGGGATCGGGCGCCGTCTTGTTGCGGAGCTTTTCAAGCGCGCTTTCCTTGGCCGCACTGGCCATTGCTGCCCGCTATTGAAAATCAGGAACCTTGTAACGAGCCATCTCGATTCCCGTTGGATTTAGGTGTTTGGATGGGCCTTCAGAACGACCGTTGTGCCATTCTCGCAACCGTCCATTTCGCGCGAATGAGCATCTACCCCAGCGCAAGGCGTAAGTGAACAGCCGGTCTGCAGCGGCACACGCAGAGATCGAACCCCCTAGAGTGATGCCTCTTCTGCCTGACGCATGAATGGTCGAAAGCGGAATGGCGGCTTTCGGCAGCCACGTGAAGTATAGCTGCCGTTCGCCAAGGTCAGCGTCGTTGACAAAGCCGCCCGGCAGGAACCGACCCAGTTGCGGTCGTCAGCGGCGCAGGTCAGATCATCGGGCCGCGGACGTTGAGAGCACCAGTTGGGCGTGTGAACCGTCAGCGAACTCGATAGCCAATCGGTTGCCGCTTCGGCGCCAAGTCCGTGCCTGATCCATCCGATCCCAAAATCGACTACCAAACGCGAGGACCTCTTCCCCGCCAGGGCAGCCAACAGTTGTTATGATGCTTGGTTGGTCGAGATGAATCAAACGACCATCATCCTTCCAAGCGGTTGCTCCGCCCACGCTGTTGCAAGCCAAGGTTCCTGCTAAAAATCCTTCCGCTCGAAATGTAACACTCGCCGGCTGCCAACGATTATTGCGCGGCATTGGCTCGCCGTCCAATGTGCGCAAAACCCATGTCGTGCCTTTTATTTTCGGCAACGGGGTGGAAAGTGGGGCTTGGGGTACTGCGCACGCACCCACCAGCATTATCGCTGCGGAGGTCAAAAGACCAAAAGCCATTCTCGGTCGGCTACCAAGCATTCCGATCTCCTGTTTGTACGTCCTCTTGCTGCCTTTGGTCGCAAAAACCAGACCGTCTGGAAAGTTCTATCTCCAGCCGTAAGCGGTCCGACCGCTCTCCACCAGTTCCGGTCGCCGGCCTGGACAGATCCGGGGCGCAATCTGGCCGAAAGCGGAATGGCTGCTTTGTAGTTTTTGCGTGCAAATGCAGACGACCATTAAGAAACTTAGGAGAATTGACGGTGCAGAAGAGGTGCTGGTGAGACACCCGTGAGCCTCGTGCCGGAGGCAAGCGCGCAAAGCTGCGTCCGGTCGTCCGCGTCCGAGGCAACATTGAAGGTGCTCACGTGCAGCCGGTGGTCGTCGGTGCCCGCGACCCTATGGCTCGCCAGCATCCCGTCATGGCAACCAAGGTCCTCGTGGTGCGGATAGAGGAGGGTGACGTCACGGCAGCCGTAGATGCGGCCATACGCCATCATCTGGTACACGTCGGCTTGCGAGATTCCACGCTTCGGATCGTCGTCCGGTGACGTGATCCGCTTCCACTTAGTGTCGACGATGTGCACCACGGCGTCGCCACGCATCACGAGGATGTCCGGCCTGGTTTCAAACAACGGAACCCCCGCCACCGTGCGGAGACACGGTCGCCTGCCCCCCTGGCCTCTCACGGTAAGGCCCGTATCGACAAGCGCCGCTCGCAGCCGCCGGGTGCAGTAGCGCTCGAAAAGCTCGTGCATTGGAAAGAGGAGCGACACACCAACGCCCGACCCGAGATGCGTAGTTTGGAACCGATCGCCAAGGAACAGCTCGGCCCAGCGGAGGAGGTCGCGCCACCGAGTGTTTGTACGGTCCAGCACGACATCGGCCCACGGAAGCTGCCGGCGTGGCACGGTCGACACGTCTGCATATGCGACCTGCAACGGCCGCAACGCACGCGCCGTGGCCTCCGAGCGACCGGCGCGACCCAGCCGGTCCACCGCCGCCTTCATGATCCGATTGAGCGCGATGTCGGCGCTGAGCTCGTCGAAGCGGCAGGCCAGGCGATGCGGCTGGGCTGCCAAAATCGAAAACTGCCGCACCACATCCAGCCGCCCGCGGAGCGCCGGACGATCCTCGTGACGACGGACGTAGCGTCGCGGAAGGCCATCGCGCAGCGCCTGGCTGAGCCGTTCGGCGAACAGGCGGATTAGCAGGTCGAGCACGATCTCCCGCTGCTCGCCCAACCCCGCCATCGCGCCCGGGTGGATGCGCAGGTCGAACGCGACGCTCAGCATATGGATCAAGCGTGCGCGCAGGGCGTCCGCATCGCCGGTCGGCCGTTCGACGCTCTCGTGTGCGGACGTGATCTTGGGCAATATCTCGAGTGATGCGCCCCGGGTCGAGACGACACCGACGATTCCTTTGGCGGCCAAGCCGTCACGCCGGTGTTCCAGCACCCCCACGCCGCTCCGGCCGGCGAGCGGGGACGCGGCCGCGGCGGCGGCCAGGCTGGCCGCGATCGGCTCCTCGATCCGTCCAAAACCGGTGCCATGGGGCAGGAACCCCCATTCGGCCACGACGTGCCCCGACGCCGGCACCGTCACACCGTGTCGCCGGCCGCGTTGCTAATCGGCCCGGACACCAGCTGCCGATAGGCGCTGTCCGAGAAGATCGGGAGCACGGTCCACCGCACCCGGTCCCGTTCATCGGCAGCGTCCGTCCCGACCGGCGGCCGCAGCGTCTCGCGGCGTAGGAACGCGCCGCCTCGCGGATCGCCGAGCACGGCGGCGACCCGACTCCAGTCGTCGTGGAAATACTCTGCCAGCAGCGGAATGACCCGGTGGCGCACGACGTCGTCCACGTCCGCGCGCGTGGCGCACCCCATGAAATAGGCGTGGCCCACCTGGTGCTCCCGATCATAGAGATACTCGATGCGTTCGTTCAAAGTGCGCAGCATGGCCGGCAGGTCGATCCCCTCCACCACGTCGAGCAGGTCGGCGTCGGGCATCAGCTCCTCGAAATGGAACCGTCGGCGCAGCGCCGTGTCGAGCAGCGCAATCGAGCGGTCGGCGGTGTTCATCGTGCCCACGACGTGCAGGTTGGATGGCAAGCCGAACATGTCGCCTGAGTAGGGCAGGCGAACGGTAAGCGCGTCCGCGCGCCCGAGCCGCTTGTCCGGTTCCAGCAGCGTGATCAGTTCTCCGAACACCTTCGACACGTCCGCCCGGTTGATCTCGTCGATCACCAGCACGAACGGCTCAGGCGCGCCGACGCCGGTGTCTTCTTGGCTGTTGGCGTAGCGCTCCAGCGAGGGGACGTTCAGGTCGGACTTCTCCAAGGTGTACGTGGTGCGCTGGCTGAACCCCCGGGCGAAGATGTCTTCGACCGGCGCACCCTTCCGGTCCACCCACAACCAGCGCACGTCGCGCCGATGCCCGTAATCGCCGCCCTCGCGCGGGGCGAAGCGATAGGGGCCGGTGATCACGCCGATGGCGCGGAACAGGCGGAGACCCTTGGAGACGACCACCACGTCGCCCTCTCGCATCCAGTTGCGGAAGATGTTCGGCATCTGAAATGCCGCGCTATTGCCGTCGACGATGGTACCGGGTGGTGCCCGGTCTCGAACGGCCGCCATAATCGCGTCGCGGTGCTCGAACCGTGGGTCCGACCAGTCGACGTCTTCGAACCCCAGGACGATGTGCCCGCCTGCGATGGCCTCTTCGAACAGGTGGGCGTCATCCGGGTTCGTCGCGTCTCCCAGTGACATCTTGAAGACCGTGCGCTCGCCGACTTGGAACGTGCCCTCGCCCGAGCCCGTGCTCGTCTCCGCCCGGCGCGCGATGCGACGGAACAGGCCGGGCGTCGGCACCAAGCGGAAGCCCCCCGCCAGCGGTTCGCCCTCTTCGTCGGTGGCGCTAGGCCTCAACCCCTCCACGAAGTCCTCATAAGCCATCGACTGGTGAAAGGTGACGAACTCGATCCGGCCGGCCTCCGACAACGCGCGATAGCGAGCCATCAGCGCGGCGCGGTCGGCGGGAGGCTCCTCACCGCACAGGCGCACGGCCTCTCGCGCGGTGCGGTGGGTCTTGCCGGTACCCGGCGGGCCGTAGAGGATGAGGTTGGTGGTCGAGGGCTCCCCCATGCGATCCCCTCGTGAGCCGGGATCCATCGGGGTGCCCTCCTCCAGCGCATATTGGTCCGGCCAGGCGGCGGGCTGGTTCGCCTTGTCGGCCTTCCAGGTTTCCACAGGTTCGACGTGCTCGGCCAGGAGGTCCGCGACACGCGCCGCACACGTCGGGTCCAGAACGGCGTAAGCGTGTTCGGGGCCCTGCGTCACAGACGCGAGCGCCAGGCCCGCGAACGGCAGCGCAATGGCGGTGTTAAACGCCAGCCAGGGCTCCTCGCCGGAGAGATAGCCCATCACCGCCGTGGCGCGGCCAGCCCCGAGCGGCTTGCGCCCGAAGCGGAGCTCGTATCCCGGCTTGTCGACATGCCACCAATCCAGCCCGGCCTCGTGGACCGACCGCGCCAGCTTTTCGAATGCCGCACGCTGGTCCGCGTCCCACGCCTCCGTTACCTTTCGAAAAGGCTCCGATCCGAAAAACCGTTTGAGCACGTCCCTTTCCCCCTCCTGCGACAGCGCGCCCCACAGGAAACCCTGCACGTCGACCAAGTCGCGCGGCTGCCAGCCCCACTCCTCGCGCATGTGCGCGTCCATCGCGGCCATAAAGCGGGCATAGCCGTCCACGACTTGCGCGTGCGACAGGTCGGCCGCGAACGGATCGCGGCCAGTCAGCCGACGAGCGACCGAGCGCATGGTGGCGACCTTGAACCAGGCCGCGGCGTCGGGATTGAGCGTGCCATAGACGCTGAGCGCGATCGACAGCACCTCACCGTGCCGCAAACCGGCGATGCCCGCCTCGCGCAGGGCGGCCAGCGCGGTCATGGCGGGCACAACGGCATCGTCCAAGGCGGCACCGTTGGCCGCGAGATCGCCGATCACCTCGTAGAAACGACCGGCGAGGTCGTCGGGTGCGTTGAGGACCTCTCCGCGCGTGCGCCACGACAAGGGTAGGCCGCGGGGCGATGGGACGAGTCGTTCGAAGACGGCGCGGCCCACCTCCGCCGAACCTCCGCCGGCTTTGACGAGCACCTGGCAATCTTTGATCGCCTTGTTCTTATATCCCCGCTCTTCTTCCCAGTAGCCACCGGCCTCGGCGTCGAAGCCGTCCGGCTCGAAGTCCGGATAGCGGGCGAGGAACAACCGCCGCAGGCGCTCCAGTTCCTCGCCATCCAGCGGCAATCCCTCGCCTCCGTCGACGAAGGCGCCGTAGGTCTTCAGATACGACCGCAGAGAGCTGAGGTTCTGCGGCACCCGGGCGCTTGTCGGGAACAGCGCCTTTGCGGCCGTACCGCCAGCCTTGTGATCCGCACGCCATCGATCGGTCAGGGCGTAGAGGTCGGCGAAGCGGCCGGAGGTCCATTCCGTATCCAAGTCGACCGCACGCCGGAGGCTCGACGCCGCCACCTCTTCGAAGCGCTTCAGCCCCTGATCGTAGGTGTTCATCGAGGCCGGCGTCATCCGCCCGCTCAACCAGGTCCTGAACTCATCACGCCGCACCAGCTTCCCCGCTTGAAACACCTCCACAGCGGAGGTTCACGTCACCATGGCTCTCAGGCAGTCGATCCGCAAACAGGAAGTCAGCTGGCCTGCGCCTGGTTGTTGACGCTCCGACGTCGATTTGACTTACATGAATTGGAGATCGGCCGCTCCTCGAACGCCAGGTTGCACGGTCGATTACCTTAACGTCTGAAACAGCTACTCGCCTTTTCAAATTTCCGAAAGCTAATTTCCAAGTGCAGCTACCGGACTTTTCCGATCGCAAAGGCGATCTGGCCGAAAGCGGAATGGCGGCTTTGGAGCGCCCCGTCAGGATAGCGGCCGTTCGGCTTTCGACCCACTTGCGGACGCTGCCCATTGGGGTGATTATAACGGGTGGTATGGTTTCGAGCCTTGATAGCGGTGTGCCTCCTCGTCACCTGTGGCAACGCATCGGCGGCCATGCCGCTGGATGATCTCATTGGCTTTGACGATCCCTACCGCTGCGCTCCGAGCAAGGATTTCAACGCTCTTTTGGAAGGCGTGATTCGTTGGCGAGCTACCGGTGATACCTACAAGGGCGAAGTCGCGTCTTCGCCCCCGGTTCCAGTCCGATTTCGAGAACAGATCGGCACGCCTAAACTTGGCGTTATTGGCAACGAATATCGAGCAATCCTGCCCATTTGGGGAACATGGCAGGGTCTTGCCCTCCGCTCACTCGTCCTGATCCACTGGGTCGAGAGTGAGGGCGGCTTCTATCTTGTGTTCGATGCTTCACGCGGGCAGGTGCTCGATGCAGCGAACAAGGCAGGCTTCCGCATCCCACCGTCCAGAAGTGAATACAGGGACGAGGGCGCCATTGGCGTCCACGTTGGCGTGGAGGACTACGACGGACATGGGGCTCTCTACTGTATCGACGGCTGATGTCCGCTTCCCACCACAACCCGGTCATCGCCTGGAGCGAAACGGATGGCTCGGGCTGGCCGATGCTGTTGAAAAAGTCTGGCGCAGCCAATTATGCGCGGTTTATGAGCGCCCATGTGGACGACGTGAAGGCTAAGTAGCTGAAAAGGCTAAATGTCGATTTAGCCTACTTGGCACAAGAGGCATGCGTCTGCCCGGTTTTCGTCTTTTTCAACAGCATCGGCCGAAAGCAGCCTGTCTGCTTTTGGCGACAGGGTTGGAGAAGCTGCCATTCGGCTTCCGACCCAGGGTCGGTCATCACGCATTGACGTTCGCCAGACTAGAAGCGGCCGTTCAAGCCAGCGCCTTGTAGGCTGCCACAACCAATCCCACGACTGCGCCAATCAGCCAAATACGCCAGTAGGGAAACGGCTTCCCAAGCAGCAACGTGCAAGCCGCAACCCGACCTGGATCAACGCCGGTCTCACGGGAGATAGCCTCCGCAAATTTTCGCCACATAGCCTCGGTATCGGGCGATTCGCTTGTCCGGGCATTTTGCAGTGCTGAAAACACGTCTCCTGCTGTCCGCCACTCGCGCGCAATGCTGTAATCGAGGCGAACGCCGAATTGCTGTTCAACCTCGGTAATCGCCGCGATCTCATCACCGTCACCGCCAAGGCCCAAAGTATCCAGCGGTAGTGATGATATGCTCGCCATCGGCGTATGATACCCGTCGCGCACTACACTGCAACGTCCGCTAACAGGCTGTCCCCGCCGGAAGCCGCCCTTCCGCTTCCCACCAGTTCCGGTCGCCGGCCTGGACAGATCCGGGGCGCAATCTGGCCGAAAGCCTCAAACGCCAATGCCGAGTTTCGATCCACGCTCCCGTGAAGGGAGCGACCGCCGGAAGCGGGCGAGGTCGCGGACCTGGGTGGCGTTTCGATCCACGCTCCCGTGAAGGGAGCGACCTGCTGCTGAAATGGAGACGGAGTGATGGACGTGTTTCGATCCACGCTCCCGTGAAGGGAGCGACATGAACGGCTTCGGCTTCGTTCAGATCGTGCGGCTTTTCGATCCACGCTCCCGTGAAGGGAGCGACGCGAAGCCCTGCTCTCCGAACGTCTCCGGGAGCGTTTCGATCCACGCTCCCGTGAAGGGAGCGACGCGATGGACTGGCGCAGGCGGGCGCGGATATTGGTTTCGATCCACGCTCCCGTGAAGGGAGCGACACCATCGACTTGATCATGCCCTTCTGGGTTTCGGTGTTTCGATCCACGCTCCCGTGAAGGGAGCGACCGTTGGGCACTAATCCACGCACGCGCTGGACCTGTTTCGATCCACGCTCCCGTGAAGGGAGCGACCCGCGCCATCCCAAAATCGCCGTCGTGATTGGCTGGTTTCGATCCACGCTCCCGTGAAGGGAGCGACGATATTTCTGCGCTTGATCCTCCGACCGGCCGAGTTTCGATCCACGCTCCCGTGAAGGGAGCGACCCCGTCCACCTTCGAGTCCATCAGGTCAGCGGTGTTTCGATCCACGCTCCCGTGAAGGGAGCGACCTCCCCGCCCGCGCCGGTCACACTCGGGGTTGCGGTTTCGATCCACGCTCCCGTGAAGGGAGCGACGCAGCTGATGCGTCCCGGCGGGGAAGAGGCGCTGTTTCGATCCACGCTCCCGTGAAGGGAGCGACTCGCGGGCAGTTACGACACCTCGTTCAGGATCGTGTTTCGATCCACGCTCCCGTGAAGGGAGCGACGAGCGATCTTGCGAACCGGAGCCTGCTTCAGATCGGTTTCGATCCACGCTCCCGTGAAGGGAGCGACCTGATCGCCGGCCCGGTTGCGAACCTCCATCAGGTTTCGATCCACGCTCCCGTGAAGGGAGCGACGATCCAGTGGTTCCGCACCAACGTGCTGCGAATGTTTCGATCCACGCTCCCGTGAAGGGAGCGACCTGCGACTGGCAAGCCGAGCGCCGATGGGCGCTTGTTTCGATCCACGCTCCCGTGAAGGGAGCGACACGCGCGCCGGGTTCGGAGCTTTGGTTCTCCTGGTTTCGATCCACGCTCCCGTGAAGGGAGCGACGATCAATCGCGTGCAACTCCTCTGGCCACAACCAGTTTCGATCCACGCTCCCGTGAAGGGAGCGACGACAGGACGAGTTCATGGATGATCCGCGCATCAGGGTTTCGATCCACGCTCCCGTGAAGGGAGCGACCCGGCACATTGC
>JAABUN010005344.1_pt1 | contig 16085 bp, 10 predicted proteins | sample 5559311 | NCBI WGS metagenome assembly JAABUN01 (sample SAMN10711877, study PRJNA513370) | rock metagenome | isolation source: Antarctica rocks | place: Antarctica: Victoria Land, Siegfried Peak sud
TAGTCGGTCCGCGGACGGGCGGCCACCTCGGCCGGCGTTCCCGTCTGCACCACCCGGCCGTCCTCCACCACCACCAACCGGTCAGCCAGCACCGTGGCGTCGACGGGGTCGTGGGTGACCACGACGGCCGCCCCCGGATAGGCCTCCAGGTGGCGACGCAGCTCGCCACGCACGACCAGCCGCGTCCGGGCGTCCAGCGCCGCCAGCGGCTCGTCGAGCAGCAGCAGGCCTGGAGCGGTGGCCAGAGCCCTGGCCAGGGCTACCCGCTGGGCCTGCCCGCCGGAGAGCGTCCGGGGCCTGGCGCTTGCCAGGGCGCTCAGCTCCATCCGCTCCAACCAGGCCGCTGCCGTGCGGCGCGCGTCCGCAGCCGGGCCGCCCCGAGCGCTCAGCCCGAAGGCGACGTTGTCGAGGACGCTCAGGTGGGGGAACAGCAGGTAGTCCTGGAAGACCACGCCGACGCCGCGTTCGTGTGGTGGACGGTGCAGACGCCGCTCCGCGTCGGCGAGCAGCCGCCCGTCCAGCTCGATCCGGCCGCCATCCAGTGCCAGCAGCCCCGCCACCGCCCGCAGCGCCGTCGACTTGCCGGCCCCGTTGGGTCCGACCAGCACCACGACCTCACCGGGCCCCACGTCGAGGTCGAGCCGCAGGTCGAAGCCGGTCCGCCGGACCGTCAGCGCGGCCCGGAGCCCGCTCACCACCGCCCCGTCGGTCACCACCGCGTGCTCCACCGGTCGCGCAGCAGCGCCAGCACGACCACTGACACCGCCAGCAGCAGTACCGAGAGCAGCAAGGCAGCGCCCGGGTCGGTCTCCAGGGCCAGGTAGACCTCCAGCGGCATGGTCCGGGTGGTCCCGGGGAAGCTGCCGGCGAAGGTGATGGTGGCTCCGAACTCGCCCAGCGCCCGGGCCCAGGCCAGCACTGCACCGGCCGCGATCCCCGGGCCGACGAGCGGCAGGGTGACCCGCCGGAACACCGTCCCGGGGCGGGCCCCGAGGGTGGCGGCCGCCTCCTCGAAGCGGCGGTCAGTGGCCCGCAGCGCACCCTCCACGGCCAGCACGAGGTACGGCAACGCGACGAAGACCTGGGCCAGCACCACGGCGTAGGGGGTGAAGGGGAAGGCGAAGCCGGTGAGCTCGTACAGCGGCCGACCGAGAAGACCTGAACGGCCCAGGACGGTGAACAGGGCCACGCCCCCCACCACCGGCGGCAGCACCAGCGGGATGGTGACCAGGGCCCGGAGCACCGACCCGCCCGGCAGGCCCGGCCGAGCCAGCAGCCAGGCCAGCGGGACGCCCAGCACCACGACCAGCACCGTCGATGCGGTCGCCGTGACCAGCGACAACCGGAGAGCCTCGAGTGCCCCGGTGCCGCTCAGCAGGGCGAGGGCGTCGGACCAGGGAGCGCGCAGCACCAGACCGAGGAGTGGGCCGAGCAGGAAGAGCAGCGCGAGCGCTGCCGGCAGCCCGAGCAGCCACGGCACCCGGCCCTGCGCGCTGGTCGGACGAGGGTTGCCGGCCGCCGGACTAGGGGGCACCGAAGCCGGCCCGCCGCAGCACCTGCTGGCCGGGCTCGGAGCGCAGGTAGTCCACGAACGCCTGGGCGGTGGCCGGGTTGCGGCTCTCCCGCAGCACCGCCACGGGATAGCGGTTCACCACGTCGGCGGCCTCGGGGACCGCGATCCCCTCGACACCGGCACCGGCGGCGACCACGTCGGTGGTGTACACGAGTCCCGCGTCGACCTCGTCGGCCACCACCTTCTGGAGCACAGCCTTGACGTCGGACTCCAGGGTGTCGGGAGAGGCGTCGACGCCGGCGGCGGCCAGCAGCCGGACCGCCGCCGCCCCGCAGGGCACCTGCTCGGCGCAGAGCGCCACCCGCAGGTCCTCCTTGGCCAGGTCGGCCAGGCCGGTGACGCCTCCGGGGTTGCCCGGCGGGACGGCCAGCTCGAGGGTGTTGGTCGCGAAGTCGGCCGGCGGCTCGGCGGCGCCGGCGTCGGTCACCGTCCGCATGGTCGCCGGGCTGGCAGCGGCGAACACGTCCGCCGGCGCGCCCTGGGTGACCTGGGTGGCGAGCGTGACGCTGGAGCCGAAGGAAAACATCACGCTGGTCCCGGGGTGCCCGTCCTCGAACCGGTTGCCGAGCTCGGTGAACGCCTCGGTGAGCGAGGCGGCAGCCAGCACCGTGACAGCACCCTGGACAGGTGCGGACCCCCCGGTGGCAGGCCCTGGGGCGTTCGGAGCGCCGGCGGCCGGGTCGCACCCGGCCAGCGCCACCAGCGCGACGGCCACGAGGGCGGCGGCGGAACCGCGGACCGTGCTCACGATCGCTCCGGGGTCTCGACGACGACGTGGGTGGATTTCACCGAGGCGACGGCCAGCACGCCGGGCTCCAGCCCCAGCTCGCTGGCAGCTTCCGACGACATCAGCGACACCACCCGGAAGGGTCCGCACTGCAGGTCGACCTGAGCCATCACCGTGTCCTTCACCACCCGGGTGACCAGCCCGGTCAGCCGGTTGCGGGCGCTGGCCGCCACCGGAAGGCCCAGCTCCGGGGCGGTCGCCACCTGCTGGGCCAGGGCAGCCAGCTCCGCGCCGTCGACCTGGGCGGGGCCAGGCGCGTCGACAGTCGCCAGCCGTCCCGACTCGACCCAGCGGCGCACGGTGTCATCCGACACCCCGAGGAGAGCGGCGGCGTGAGCGATCCGGTAGTGCGGCACAAGAACCATCTTATGTCCGCATCTGCGGATTTTTACTCCGTTTGCAGCGGCGACTGCCGCCGGCGGGTGGCCGCCGCTTGGCCGCAGGCCCCAGACTGGTGGGGTGAGCGGGTCGGGCGGCAGGGTCATCGTCATCACCGGAGCGATGGCGGCCGGCAAGTCCACGGTCGCGGAGCTGCTGGCCCTGCGGTTGCCGCGCTCGGTCCACATCCGCGGGGACGTCTTCCGCAAGATGGTGGTCAACGGACGGGCTGACATGACCCCCGAGGCCACCGCCGAGGCCACCACCCAGCTGCACCTGCGCTACGAGCTCGCTGCCCGGACCGCCGACCGCTACGCCGAGGCCGGCTTCGACGCCGTCGTGCAGGACGTCATCATCGGCAGCGAGCTCGAGCACTTCGTGGCCCGGATCGCCAGCCCGCAGCGCTACCTGGTCGTGCTGTCGCCCAGCGTCTCCGCGCTGGAGTGGCGCGAGGAGCAGCGCTCCAAGGCGGGCTACGTCCACTTCTCCCCCGGAGCGCTGGACGAGGTGCTGCGACGCGAGACCGCGCAGATCGGCTACTGGCTGGACTCCAGCGCCCAGACCCCGGAGGAGACGGCCGAGGACATCCTCGCCCACCTGGACCGGGCCGCGGTCTGAGGCCCGCGGCAACCCGTCGTACACGTTCTTGTCAGTGCCCCCGGCTACTCTCCCGGGCATGGACCTGGCGATCGAGGCGCGAGGCCTCGTCAAGCGCTACAAGAGCTTCACCGCGCTGGGCGGGGTGGACCTGTCGGTGCCCAGGGGCACCGTGCTCGGCCTGCTCGGCCCCAACGGGGCGGGCAAGACCACCACCGTCCGGTGTCTCACCACGCTGCTGAAGCCGGACGGCGGCTCGGCCCGGGTGGCCGGCATCGACGTGGCGACCGAACCCGGCCGCGTCCGCGAGCGGATCGGTCTGTCGGGACAGTACTCGGCCGTCGATGAGTACCTGACGGGGATGGAGAACCTCGTCATGGTCGGCCGGCTCTACCACCTCGGCCGCGCCCGCAGTCGGAAACGGGCGCGCCAGCTGCTGGCCCAGTTCGGGCTGGAGGAGGCGGCCGGCAAGCCGGCCAAGAACTACTCCGGCGGCATGCGGCGCCGGCTCGACCTCGCGGCCGCGCTGGTGGCCGAACCCGAGGTGCTGTTCCTCGACGAGCCGACCACGGGGCTGGACCCGCAGGGTCGGATCGAGGTGTGGGAGCTGATCGCGTCCCTGGTGGCCGGGGGCACCACACTGCTGCTCACGACCCAGTACCTCGAGGAGGCGGACCGGCTGGCCGACGAGATCGTGGTCATCGACCACGGCCTGGTGATCGCGCAGGGAACGGCGGACGCGCTCAAGGCCCAGGTGGGCGGCGAGCGGCTCGAGCTCACCGTCTCCACCCCCGACCAGCTGGAGAAGGCGGTCGCGGTCCTCGGGGAGCTGTCCCCCGGGCCCGTGAACGCCGACCAGCACAGCCGAGCTGTCACGGCCCCCGTGACGGGTGGGGCCGGAGTCCTCGTCGAGGCGCTACGCCGGCTGGACGCCGCCGGCGTCGCCCTGGACGACGTGGGCCTGCGCCGCCCGACTCTGGACGACGTCTTCCTGACCCTGACCGGCCACGCGGCCGAGGAGGAATCGTGAGTGTGCTCAGCTCGATCGGTGACGGGCTCGTCGTCGCCCAGCGCAACCTGATCAAGATCAGACGAGTACCCGAGCTCCTCGTCTTCACCACCTTGTCGCCGATCATGTTCGTGCTGCTCTTCGCCTACGTCTTCGGCGGAGCCATCTCCGGCGGCGACCCCCAGCAGTACCGGGAGTTCCTGATCGCCGGCATCTTCGCCCAGACGGTGATCTTCGGCGCCACCACCACCGGCGCCGGTCTGGCCGACGACGTCCAGAAGGGCATCATCGACCGGTTCCGCTCGCTGCCGATGTCGCGCACGGCGGTGCTCACCGGCCGGACCCTCTCCGACGTGGTCAATAACGTCATCGTCTTGGTGGTGATGTCGCTGACGGGGCTGCTCGTCGGCTGGCGGATCCGCAGCTCGTTCCTCGACGCGGCCGCCGGCTACCTCGTGCTGCTCGTCTTCGCCTACGCCATCTCCTGGGTGATGGCCTTCGTCGGTCTGCTGGTCCCTAGCGTCGAGGTGGTGAACCAGGCGTCCTTCATCGTCATCTTCCCGATCACCTTCATCGCCAACACCTTCGTCCCGCTGGAGTCGTTGCCGCGGCCGCTGGAACTCTTCGCCCAGTGGAACCCGGTCTCGGCGATCACCGCTGCCGCCCGGGAGCTGTTCGGCAACGACGCCCTGACCGCCCCGGCCACCGTGTGGCCACTCCAGCACCCGGTGATCTACACCCTGATCTGGTCGGTCCTGGTCCTGGTGATCTTCATCCCGCTCACCACCTGGCAGTTCCGGCGCGCCGCCAGCCGCTGACCCAGGCCTCCTCGCCCGCCGCCGATCCCTGTCCCCGCCCAGCCGCTCCCTGCCGCCCAATCCCTGCCGCCACTCCCCGCCGCCGCTCCCCGCCGCCGATCCCCGCCGCCCATTCCCCGCCGCCGATCCCTGCCGCCGATCCCTGCCGCCCACTTCACACCCCTGAGGCCGACTCTGCACCCTCTGTGGGAGGTGTGGACCACGCCCTAGGGGTGTGAAGTGGAGACGTTTGGGGGCGCAGCGGGACTTGTCGGGCCGCGCACGCCCTGGGGCTCAGCCAGCGCGGTCGAAAGCCCGCAGCACACGGTCGCGTAGGAGCCGCGGCCGCTCGACGTCGCGCCAGGTCCAGCGAACGACCTGCCAGCGAAGGTCGCGGACCGCGTCCTCGCGGAGCTTCTCGGCGAAGACGACGTCCTCCGGCCGCTGCCCCGGCTTGAGCAGGGCGCCGTATTTGATCCGGCCGTCGAACTCCCCCACCGTCCGTCGGTGCACCCAGGCGAAGTCGGTGCAGGCGACCAATCGTCCGGTGGGATCGCGGATCTCGTGCTGGAGGGTCGGCGCCGGCAGGCCCTGCTCACCGAGGACGACGCGGCTCACGGACTCGCCGACCGATTGGCTACGTCCATCGATGAAGTCGGCAACCCGCCGGGCTTGCCGGACGCCCGGCCACTGCTCCATCGTGCGGAGCACATCCTCGAGATGGCCGAAGTCGAGGCCCAGCGCAGCCGCCCGGTCACCTGCGGCCACGGCCTGAGCGAACGGGAGCGTCCGGCCGAGGTCGGCGACCGTGCGCGCCAAAGTAGTGACGGCTAGCCCGTCCACCATCGTGATGTGGGCGGCAGGCAAGGTGGCCCCGTGCACCTCGACGTCCGAGCGTCGCTTGGCCCCCGAGCTCCGACTCCGCGTCAGGTGCACCCGCTGCAGAGCGGCTGGCCAGCCAGGCAAGCCGTGCAGGATCGCCGCCGAACCGTGGCTGATGACGGCACCAGGGAGCACCTGGAGGGCGACCGCCCGCAGCAGCAGGCGGTGGCGAGCCTCGACCGTCAGCTGCTCCGTCGGCTCATTCGGTCGGACCCAAGCACCACGACGTACGTGTCGAAGCCGGCCTGCACGCTCGAGCCGGCGCAATTCGTCCTGGCCGTAGCCGCCGTCGAGCAGCTGTCGGGTGCGGAGGATCTCGTTCACACTCCCACCTCATCGCACAACAAGACGAGTCGACCGCCTCGTCTCCCCGCTGTGGACGAGCCAGCGAGGCAGCGGCAGACTGTGGACATCGCCGTGGCGCCACCTCACACCCCTCCGGTGGGCTTCACACCCCCGGCGGGGGGTGCGAAGCGGGCGGGAGGGGTGTGAAGTGGGGTCGGCGGCTCCTCAAGGTGTGAAGCGGGGCCCGGGGGGGCGAGGTGAGCCGGGAACGCCGGAGGGCGGACCGGTCGTCCCGGTCCGCCCTCCGACGGTCGTGCTCGTGGCTCAGCGGTAGTCGCCGAGGTCGAACTCCTCGAGCGGTACGGCCGCGCCCGACCCTTGACCGAAGTCGTAGTCGAACGAGTCGTAGCCCACCATCGAGTAGGCCTGCGCCTTGGCCTCCTCGGTCGCCTCCACCCGGATGTTGCGGTACCGGTCCAGACCGGTACCTGCCGGGATCAGCTTCCCGAGGATGACGTTCTCCTTCAGCCCGATCAGGCTGTCCGACTTGCCGTTGATGGCTGCGTCGGTCAGGACCTTCGTCGTCTCCTGGAAAGACGCCGCCGACAGCCACGACTCGGTGGCCAACGACGCCTTGGTGATGCCCATCAGGACCGCACGACCAGAAGCCGGCGTCCCCCCCTCGGCCACGACCTTGCGGTTCTGACCTTCGTAGGTGAGGCGGTCGACCAGGTCGCCGGCCAGCAGGTCGGCGTCCCCGGACTCGATCACGGTCACCCGGCGCAGCATCTGCCGGATGATGATCTCGATGTGCTTGTCGTGGATCGGCGCACCCTGGGTGCGGTACACCGACTGCACCTCGTCCACCAGGTGCTCCTGCACCCGACGGACGCCGAGCACCCTGAGCACGTCGTGCGGGTCGGGCGTCCCAGCGGTGAGCTGCTGGCCGACCTCGACGTGGCTGCCGTCCTCCACCAGCAGACGGGCACGGCGCGACACGCTGAACTCGGCCGCCTCCGACCCGTCGTCGGGGGTGATGGTGATCTTGCGGAGCCGGTCGCTGTCCTCGATCTGCACGCGGCCAGCGGCCTCGGAGATCGGCGACTTGCCCTTGGGCTGACGCGCCTCGAACAGCTCCACCACGCGGGGCAGACCCTGGGTGATGTCGTCACCGGCCACACCACCGGTGTGGAAGGTGCGCATCGTCAGCTGCGTGCCGGGCTCACCGATGGACTGGGCGGCCACGATCCCGACGGCCTCACCCACGTCGACCAGCTTGCCGCTGGCCAGCGAACGCCCGTAGCACATGGCGCAGGTGCCGGTCACGGCCTCGCAGGTCAGCACGCTGCGGACCTTGACGGTGCGAACACCGTTCTCGATCAGCAGGCCGATGTTGACGTCGCCGAGGTCGACGCCGGCCGCGAGCAGCACGTCACCGTCGGCGCCGAGCACGTCGGTGGCGAGGCTGCGGGCGTACACCGCGGTCTCCACGTGCTCGTCGAGGCTCAGCGCACCGTCGTCGCCGACCGCGATCGTCTTGGTCAGACCGCGCTCGGTGCCACAGTCCTCCTCGCGGATGATGACGTCCTGGCTGACGTCGACGAGCCGACGTGTCAGGTAGCCCGAGTCGGCCGTTCGCAACGCGGTGTCGGCCTGGCCCTTGCGACCACCGTGGGTGGAGATGAAGTACTCCAGGACGCTCAGGCCCTCACGGAAGTTCGACTTGATGGGCCGGGCGATGATCTCGCCCTTCGGGTTCACCACCAGGCCGCGCATGGCCGCGATCTGGCGCATCTGCACCATGTTCCCGCGGGCACCGGAGTGGACCATCATGTAGATCGGGTTGGTTTTGGAGAAGTTGGCCTCCATGGCCGCGCCGAGCTTGGACGTGGCGTCGGTCCAGATCTCGATGAGCTCCTGGCGACGCTCGTCCTCGGTGATCAGCCCGCGCTCGTACTGCTTGTCGATCTTGGATGCGCGGTCCTCATAGCCAGCCAGCAGCTCGGCCTTGTTGGCCGGGGTGGTCACGTCGCCGATGGAGACGGTGACCCCCGAGCGGGTGGCCCAGTGGAAGCCCAGGTCCTTCAGAGCGTCCAGGCAGAACGCGACGTCGACCTTCGGGTAGCGCTCGGCCAGGTCGTTGACGATCTGCCCCAGCTGCTTCTTGCCCACCTCGTAGTCGCAGTAGGCGTAGTCCGTCGGCAGCGCCTCGTTGAACAGGGCGCGACCCAGCGTCGTCTCCAGGATGACCGACCCGCTGGCGTTCAGGGTGTGACCCGCCGGCGGGGTGATCTCCGACAGCCGCAGCTTGATCTTCGCCTGGACCGAGAGCTCCTTGCGGTCGAAGGCCATCAGGGCCTCCGCCACCGAGCCGAAGGCACGGCCCTCGCCCGCCGCTCCGTCGACCTGCATGGTCAAGAAGTAGTGGCCGATGATCATGTCCTGGGTGGGCATGGTGACGGGGCGGCCGTCGGCCGGCTTCAAGATGTTGTTGGTCGACAACATCAGGATCCGGGCCTCGGCCTGGGCCTCCGCGCTCAGCGGGAGGTGCACGGCCATCTGGTCACCGTCGAAGTCCGCGTTGAAGGCGGTGCAGACCAGCGGGTGGATCTGGATGGCCTTGCCCTCGATCAACTGGGGCTCGAAGGCCTGGATGCCCAGACGGTGCAGGGTGGGTGCCCGGTTCAGCAGCACCGGGTGCTCGGAGATGACCTCTTCGAGGACGTCCCACACCACGGGGCGCTGACGCTCCACCATCCGCTTGGCGGACTTGATGTTCTGCGCGTGGTTCAGGTCGTCCAGACGCTTCATCACGAAGGGCTTGAAGAGCTCCAGCGCCATCGCCTTCGGCAGGCCGCACTGGTGCAGCTTGAGCTGCGGGCCGACGACGATGACCGAACGGCCGGAGTAGTCGACACGCTTGCCCAGCAGGTTCTGACGGAAACGACCCTGCTTGCCCTTCAGCATGTCCGAGATGGACTTCAGCGGCCGGTTGCCCGGGCCGGTGACCGGACGCCCCCGGCGGCCGTTGTCGAACAACGAGTCCACGGCCTCCTGCAGCATCCGCTTCTCGTTGTTGACGATGATCTCGGGCGCACCGAGGTCCAGCAGCCGCTTCAGGCGGTTGTTGCGGTTGATGACGCGCCGGTACAGGTCGTTCAGGTCCGAGGTCGCGAACCGGCCGCCGTCGAGCTGCACCATCGGGCGCAGGTCGGGCGGGATGACCGGGACGCAGTCCAGCACCATGCCGGCCGGGCTGTTCTGGGTCGACAGGAACGCGGAGACGACCTTGAGCCGCTTCAAGGCGCGGGTCTTGCGCTGGCCCTTGCCGGTCTGGATCGTCTCACGCAGCGACTCCGACTCGGCGTTCAGGTCGAAGGTCTGCAGGCGCTTCTGGATCGCGTCCGCCCCCATCGAACCCGCGAAGTACTTGCCGAAGCGGTTCTTCATCTCGCGGTAGAGGATCTCGTCACCCTCGAGGTCTTGGACCTTGAGGTTCTTGAACCGGTTCCAGACCGCGTCCAGCCGGTCCAGCTCGCGCTGTGAGCGGTCGCGGAGCTGCTTGACCTCACGCTCGGCACCCTCGCGGACCTTGCGCTTGGCGTCGGCCTTGGCACCCTCGGCCTCGAGACCGGCGGTGTCCTCCTCGAGCTTCTTCATCCGAAGCTCGATGTCGGAGTCGCGCCGACCCTCGAGTGATGCGCGCTCAACCCCGATCTTGCCCTCGAGCGAGGAGAGGTCGCGGTGCCGCGCCTCGTCGTCGACGGCGGTGATCATGTACGCCGCGAAGTAGATGACCTTCTCGAGGTCCTTCGGGGCGATGTCGAGCAGGTAGCCCAGCCGCGACGGAACGCCCTTGAAGTACCAGATGTGGGTCACCGGGGCGGCGAGCTCGATGTGGCCCATCCGCTCACGGCGGACCTTCGAACGGGTGACCTCGACGCCACAGCGCTCGCAGATGATGCCCTTGAAGCGCACGCGCTTGTACTTGCCGCAGTAGCACTCCCAGTCCCGGGTGGGGCCGAAGATCTTCTCGCAGAACAGTCCGTCGCGCTCGGGCTTGAGCGTGCGGTAGTTGATCGTCTCCGGCTTCTTCACCTCACCGTGGGACCAGCCACGGATCTCGTCAGCCGTCGCGAGGCTGATGCGGATCTGGTCGAAGAAGTTCACGTCGAGCACGTTGTTGTCTCTTCTCTTTAGTACGCGATCTCATGGTGTGAGGGCTGGCCCCCGACTTGTCAGCCCGGGGAGACGCCGCTGTGGCGACCACCCGGTGCTGACCAGGCGGCTGACCTAGACCTCTTCGACGCCGAGCGACTCACCCGGACGGCGGGACAGGTCGATGCCGAAGTCCTCGCCGCCGCGGTAGTCGTCCTCGGAGTCGCGCAGCTCCACCTCGGTGCCGTCGCTGGACAGCACCTCAACGTTCAAGCAGAGCGACTTCATCTCCTTGACGAGCACCTTGAAGGACTCGGGGATGCCCGGCTCGGGGATGTTCTCGCCCTTGACGATGGCCTCGTACACCTTCACGCGTCCGGGGACGTCGTCGGACTTGATCGTCAGCAGCTCCTGAAGAGCCCAGGCGGCGCCGTAGGCCTCGAGGGCCCACACCTCCATCTCACCGAACCGCTGGCCGCCGAACTGGGCCTTACCGCCCAGCGGCTGCTGCGTGATCATCGAGTACGGACCCGTGGAGCGGGCGTGGATCTTGTCATCGACCAGGTGGTGGAGCTTCAGCATGTAGATGTAGCCCACCCCCACCGGCATCGGGAACGGCTCTCCGGAGCGGCCGTCGAACAGGTTGGCCTTGCCGTCGGCGTTGACCAGCCGGGCGCCGTCACGGGTCGGCAGGGTGTTGCCGAGCAGGCCCGTGATCTCCTCCTCGGTCGCGCCGTCGAAGACGGGGGTCGCGAGGTTGGTGTCACCCTGGACGTGCTCGAGCCCGACGGTGCGCAGGCGCTCGGCCCACGCGTCCTCGATGCCCTTGAGGTCCCAGCCCTGCTTGGCGACCCAGCCGAGGTGGGTCTCCAGCACCTGGCCGACGTTCATCCGGCTCGGCACGCCGAGCGGGTTGAGCACGATGTCGACCGGGGTGCCGTCCTCCATGAACGGCATGTCCTCGACCGGCAGGATCTTCGAGATGACGCCCTTGTTGCCGTGCCGGCCGGCGAGCTTGTCACCGTCCTGGATCTTGCGCTTCTGGGCGACGTAGACCCGCACCAGCTGGTTGACACCCGGGGACAGCTCGTCGTCGGACTCCCGGTCGAAGACGCGGACGCCGATCACGGTGCCTGACTCGCCGTGGGGCACCTTGAGCGAGGTGTCGCGCACCTCGCGCGCCTTCTCGCCGAAGATCGCCCGAAGCAGCCGCTCCTCGGGGGTCAGCTCGGTCTCGCCCTTGGGTGTGACCTTGCCGACGAGGACGTCACCGGTCGATACCTCGGCGCCGATGCGGATGATGCCGCGCTCGTCGAGGTCGGCCAGCATCTCCTCAGAGACGTTCGGGATGTCTCGGGTGATCTCCTCGGCGCCCAGCTTGGTGTCACGGGCGTCGACCTCGTGCTCCTCGATGTGGATCGAGGTCAGCAGGTCGTCCTGGACGACGCGCTGACTGAGGATGATCGCGTCCTCGTAGTTGTGGCCCTCCCAGGGCATGAACGCCACGAGCAGGTTGCGCCCGAGGGCCATCTCGCCACCGTCGGTGCAGGGGCCGTCGGCCAGCGGAGTGCCGACCTCGACCCGCTGTCCGTCGCGGACCAGGGGTCGCTGGTTGATGGCGGTGCCCTGGTTGGAGCGACGGAACTTGCTGAGCCGGTAGCTCCGGTAGCTGCCGTCGTCGTACGCGACCTCGATCAGGTCGGCGCTCACCGAGGTGACCACACCGCCCTGGGCGGCCGTGGTGACGTCGCCGGCGTCGACGGCCCCGCGGTACTCCATGCCGGTGCCCACGAAGGGGGCCTCGGACCGGATCAGCGGGACGGCCTGACGCTGCATGTTCGCACCCATCAGGGCCCGCGAGGCGTCGTCGTGCTCGAGGAACGGGATCATCGCCGTGGCCACCGAGACCATCTGCCGGGGGCTGACGTCCATGTACTGGATGTCGTTCGCCGGCACGGTGTCCGGGTCGGCCTTGCGGCGTCGGGCCAGCACCCGCTCCTCGGCGAAGTGCAGGTCCTCGGTCAGCGGGGCGTTCGCCTGCGCGATGGTGTAGCGGTCCTCGACGTCGGCGGTCAGGTAGTCGATCTGGTTCGTGACCTGGCCGTTCTCGACCTTGCGGTACGGCGTCTCGACGAAGCCGAACGCGTTCACCCGGGCGAAGGAGGCGAGCGAGCCGATCAGGCCGATGTTCGGCCCCTCCGGGGTCTCGATCGGGCACATCCGGCCGTAGTGCGAGGGGTGGACGTCCCGGACCTCCATCCCGGCGCGGTCGCGCGACAGACCACCCGGACCCAGGGCCGACAGCCGACGCTTGTGCGTCAGGCCCGCGATCGGGTTGGTCTGGTCCATGAACTGGCTCAGCTGGGAGGTGCCGAAGAACTCTTTCAGCGCCGCCACGACGGGCCGGATGTTGATCAGGGTCTGCGGCGTGATGGCCTCGACGTCCTGGGTGGTCATCCGGTCGCGCACCACGCGCTCCATCCGACCGAGGCCGGTGCGCAGCTGGTTCTGGATCAGCTCGCCCACCGTCCGCAGCCGACGGTTGCCGAAGTGGTCGATGTCGTCCTCCTCGACCAGCAGCTCGCCGCGTGGGGCGTCGAGCATCTCCTTGCCGTCGTGCAGGGCCACGATGTAGCGGATGGCCGCCACGATGTCGTCGGTGGTGAGGACCTGCTTGTCGAAGGGCTCGTCCAGGCCCAGCTTCTTGTTGATCTTGTACCGCCCGACCTTGGCGAGGTCGTAGCGCTTCGGGTTGAAGTAGTAGTTCTCCAGCAGCGCCTGCGCGGCCTCACGCGTCGGCGGCTCACCCGGGCGCAGCTTGCGGTAGATGTCCAGCAGCGCCTCGTCCTGGGTCGAGGTGTGGTCCTTCTCCAGCGTGAGCCGCATGGACTCGTACTGGCCGAACTCCTCCAGGATCTGCGCGTCGGTCCAGCCGAGGGCCTTGAGCAGAACGGTGACGTTCTGCTTGCGCTTGCGGTCCAGGCGGACACCCACCATGTCGCGCTTGTCGATCTCGAACTCCAGCCACGCCCCGCGGCTCGGGATCATCTTGCAGGTGAAGATGTCCTTGTCGGAGGTCTTGTCGGTGGTCTGCTCGAAGTAGACGCCGGGGCTGCGGACCAGCTGGGACACCACCACACGCTCGGTGCCGTTGATGACGAAGGTGCCCTTGTCGGTCATCAGCGGGAAGTCACCCATGAAGACCGTCTGGCTCTTGATCTCACCGGTCTCGTTGTTCATGAACTCAGCCGTCACGAAGAGCGGGGCGGCGTAGGTGACGTCGCGGTCCTTGCACTCCTCGACGCTGTTCTTCGGGGGCTCGAAGCGGTGGTCGCGGAACGAGAGCGACATGGTCCCCGAGAAGTCCTCGATCGGGGAGATCTCTTCGAAGATCTCCTCCAGACCGGACTTGGTGTTGACGTCGGTCCGGCCTTCAGCGAGCGTGGCGTCGACCCGGGTCCGCCAGGCGTCGTTGCCGACGAGCCAGTCGAAGGAGTCGACCTGCAGGTCGAGGAGATCCGGAACTTCCATCGGCTCCGCGATCTTCGCGAACGAGATGCGGCCGGTGGATGAGACGACTTTGGTGTTCGAGGCGGTGCGCGAGGCGGCCAACAGTGGGTCCTTCCGAGACTCTCGGGCGGGTGGAGCTATGTAGTTGGGTGGTGTCAGGTGCCAGGCTGGGACGCCCCGGGAGGGACTGACCTGGCCTGCCTCTGAGCAAGCGAAACAGCCCGCGTCAAGCGAAACGGGTCGACGGATGCGGAGGGCAAGGTTCCAGTCTAGGGAGGAGGACACCGTTTGACAAGTCCTAGGGCAGGACGGACCAGAGCGGTCAAATGGGCCAGAGACGCGGGAGTGCAGAGGCACTCGAACCGCGACGGCCTCGCCGAACGCTTGGGGATGATCATACTCGCCGAACCCGCGCTGGCAAGCACTTCCAGCGGGGCAGTCGGGGTGCCTCGCACGCCGCTGTCAGCCGGCGTCGGGGCTCCCAGCGCCCCGGTTCTAGACTCGCCCCTCACCGAGGAAGGGAGGACCATGCAGCGCATCGCCCAGATCATCAGGCTCCGGCCCGAGGCGGTCACCCGGTACCGGGAACTGCACGCCTCTGTCTGGCCGGACGTGCTGCGCACGATCGGGGAGTGCCACATCCGCAACTACTCGATCTTCCTTCGCGAGCCGGAGCTGCTGCTGTTCGCCTACTTCGAGTACGTCGGCGAGGACTACGACGCTGACCAGGCCGCGATGGCTGCCGACCCGGTCACGAAAGAGTGGTGGCAGGTCACCATGGCGATGCAGGAGCCGCTGGACAGCCGCGCCGACGGCGCCTGGTGGGCCCCGGCCGAACAGGTCTTCCACGTCGACTGACCAGCTCAGCGGGCGAGCTGAGGAAGACCCCGGCCCGGCCGGATCAACACGACGGCCGGAGCGGTCGGCCCACGCGCTGGAGCACGGGACCTCCTGGGTCCGGCCCGCGGGTGCCGCCATCGTAGGGTCGGGGCCACCGCCCGACCAGCACAGGGAGTCCAGCGTGCCCCTCATCACCGCCGTCGACGTCGTGGACGTCCGCTTCCCCACGTCGCTGAGCGCGGACGGGTCGGACGCCATGAACAAGGACGGCGACTACTCAGCCGCCTACGTGGTGCTGCGCACGGACGAGGAGGGGCTCGAGGGCTACGGCTTCACCTTCACCATCGGCCGCGGCAACGACCTCTGCGCCCTCGCCGCGCTGCAGCGGGGAGTGCCGCTCGTGGGGTTGGACGTGGACGCCGTGGTCACTGACCTCGGCGGCACCTACCGGCAGCTTCAGTCGGACTCTCAGCTGCGCTGGCTGGGCCCCGACAAGGGCGTCGTGCACCTCGCGCTCGCTGCGGTGATGAACGCCGTCTGGGACCTCGCGGCCAGGCGGGCTGGGCTGCCGCTCTGGCGCTTCGTCGCCGAGATGGAGCCGGTGGCGCTGGTCGCCACGATGGACCTCAGCTACCTCTCCGACGTGCTCACCGCCGACGAAGCCGTCGCCCGGTTGCGGACCCTGCGACCTACCCAGGCCGAGCGGGTCGCGGTGCTCGAGGGGGCTGGCTACCCGTGCTACACAACCTCGGCCGGCTGGCTCGGCTACTCCGACGAGAAGCTCCGCCGGCTCTGCCAGCAGGCGGTCGACGAGGGCTACCGCCACGTCAAGCTCAAGGTGGGCGCCAACCTCGACGCCGACCTGCGGCGCTGCGCCATCGCCCGCGATGTGATCGGTCCCGACCGGCACCTGATGATCGACGCGAACCAGGTCTGGGACGTCGGCACGGCCATCAAGTGGACCGGGGCGTTGGCCCACTTCGACCCGCTCTGGATCGAGGAGCCGACCAGTCCCGACGACGTGCTGGGCCACGCCACCATCCGTCGGGCGGTCGCCCCCGTCGGGGTGGCGACCGGTGAGCACGGGATGAACCGTGTGCTGTTCAAGCAGCTGTTCCAAGCCGAGGCCATCGACTTCTGCCAGCTGGACTCAGCTCGGCTGGGCTCGCTGAACGAGATCCTGCCGGTGATGCTGATGGCCGCGAAGCACGGTGTGCCGGTCTGCCCGCACGCCGGCGGCGTCGGCCTCTGCGAGCTGGTGCAGCACCT
>JAABUN010005345.1_pt1 | contig 16073 bp, 17 predicted proteins | sample 5559311 | NCBI WGS metagenome assembly JAABUN01 (sample SAMN10711877, study PRJNA513370) | rock metagenome | isolation source: Antarctica rocks | place: Antarctica: Victoria Land, Siegfried Peak sud
GTCGCCGTCGTCATCACGTCCGCGCCGCCGCCGGCGAGGACGCGGCGGACGAGACCCGGAGCCACCGTCCGCAGTCCCGCCACCAAGCCGTAGGGACGCGGTACGTAGCGCTCGGCCTTGCCGCCGGGGCCGGCCGCGACGATCGCCTCGGCGGCCTTCTCGGGCGTTGAGACCAGCCAGCGCGTCAGCGCCCGCTCACGCAGCTCCGCGGCGGGGAAGCCCTCGGTCTCGATGAACCCGGGCAGGACGAGCCCGACGTGGACGCCATGGCGTCGCTCCTCCGCGTACAGCGCGTCGCTCCAGCCGGCGAGCGCGAACTTGCTCGCCGAATACGCCCCGGATCCGCCTCGCGCCACGCGGCCTGCGGTGCTCGAGACGTTGACGATCGCGCTCGGGGCCGACGCCCGCAGCAAGGGCAGAAGCGCCTCCGTGAGCCGCACGGCGGCGTCGAAGTTCAGCTCCATCGTTCGCCGCACGTTCGCGTGGCCGCCGTCGGCGAAGCTCGCGCGCCAGGCGGCCCCGGCGTTGTTGACGAGAAGGTGGAGCCGCTCGTGGTGGGAGCTGAGGTGGGCGAGCACCCGCCCCGGCGCATCCGGCGCGACCAGGTCCACGGGGAGGTAGGTCGTGGGAGCCGGCAGGGTGGCCGCGAGATCACGCAGCCTCTCCTCGCGGCGGGCGACGAGCACGAGACGCGTGCCCGGCTCTCGCGCGAGCCGCCGCGCGGTCGCCTCGCCGATGCCGCTCGAAGCGCCGGTGATCAGCGCGACCCGCTCTTCAGGGCTCACCGCGACCCGTCCTCAGGCGACGTCGAGGACGACCTTGCCGGTGGCGCCGCGGCCATCGAGGAGCTCCAGCGCCCCGGCGGCATCGGCGAGGGGGAATCGCGCCCCGACCACGGGTCGGACGTGCCCGAGGTCGACGAGACGCTCGATCTCGGCGCCGATCTCGCGGTTGAGGTCCGGCTTGCCCATCACGTAGGCGCCCCAGCCCGCGCCGATCACCTCGACGTTGTTGAGCAGGAGGCGATTGACCTTGACCTCGGGGATCGATCCGGCGGTGAAACCGACGACGACGAGCCTCCCCCCCTCCCCGAGGGAGCGCAACGAGTCCTTGAAGCGATCACCGCCGACGGGGTCGACGACGAGGTCCACGCCGCCGCCGGAGAGCTCCCTCGCCTCGTCCTTCCACGGCCCGTCGGAGCGCACGACCTCGTCGGCGCCGGCCTCACGGGCCACCCGCTCCTTCTCGTCGGTGGAGACGACCGCGATCGTCTTGGCGTCCATCCCTTTGGCGACCTGGATCGCGGCGGTACCGACGCCCCCGGCTGCCCCGTGGACGAGCACCGTCTCCCCCTCGCTCACGCGCCCGCGGATCACCAGCGAGAACCAGGCCGTGTGGTAGTTGAGGATCAGGGCGGCGCCCTGGGCGAAGTCCAGCTCGCCGTTGAGGGGGAAGGTGAGGAACTCGGGCGCCACGGCCACCTCGGCCCAGCCGCCCAGCATCGAAAAGGCGGCGACGCGATCTCCCGTGCTCACGGCCGCGCCCTCCGGCGCGTTGCGGACGATGCCGGCGACCTCGCTGCCGGGGACGAACGGTGCGGGCGGCTTGAGCTGGTACTCGCCGCGGCTCTGCAGTAGCTCCGGGAAGGAGACCCCCGCGCAGTGAACGTCGACGACAACCCCGCTGCCCGGCGTGAGCATGTGCGAGGCCTCCGGCTCGGGGAGGTCCGCTGCCCGCAACGCCGTTGACGGGCCGCTCTCGTCGACGATCTGGATCGCCCTCATCGGTGCCCGTCCCTTCGCGGGAGCACGGTCAGCTCGACCCGGCGGCTCCCCCGGTCGGCGCGGACCACGAGGCGCCGCGCGCGTCGCGCCACCGTGCCGCCCTTGACCTTCGCGCGGTAGCCGTCCGGATACTGGATCGCCGGCAACGCGACGAGCGTCCTGCCCCGACGGAAGCGCCACTTCCCCGCGGCCCTGCGACGCGAGTAGGAGAGCTCGAACCGCTTCGAGGCGGGATCGAAGGAGAAGCTGCGCGGGGTGCCGGCCACGGCCTGAGGATATGGGCGGGCGAGCGTTTCGAGCTTCTCGCGCAACACGTTGGCTCCGCGAGGAGGCCTGCTCGGGTCCCGGACCAGCGCCTGGACGTCGCCCGGGCCCTGCGTCGTGGGGTCGTCGCACCCGCAGTAGTGCCACTCCTGCCAGGAGACCATGTGCCTGTCAGCGTAGCCGACGACCCGCTCGATCGTGGCGAGGTCGTCCGTCGCGCCGAACTCCGAGAGCAAGCGGCGTGTCGCCCGTGCGCGCAGCGTGGGCGTCCCGTCGAGCCGGTCAGGTCGTCCGCTTGTCCTTCGGCTCGTCGCGCGGCTCGAGCTGGATCTCCTTCTCGGCCCTGGGGACCCCCGCCGAGAGCTCCCGGCTGCGCTCCCGCTCGGCATTCAGCTCCATGCCGAACAGCAGCGCCAGGTTGCTGATCCAGAACCAGACGAGGAGCGAGATCAGCCCGCCGAGCGTCCCGTAGGTCTTGTCGTAGGAGCCGAAGTTCGCGACGTAGAAGGCGAAGGCGATCGAGGCGAGGATCCAGACGACGAGCGCCACGGCGCTGCCGACGGTGATCCACTTGAAGCCCGGGAGCTTCACGTTCGGCGCGGCGTAGTAGAGGATCCCGATCATCAGGATCAGCACCGCGAGGAGCACCGGCCACTTCGCAATGTCCCAGATTGTCGTCGCCGTGCTGCCGATGCCGATCGCCTCACCGACGGCGTCGACGACGGGCCCGGTCAGCACGAGGGAGATCGCCACCAGCGCCATCAGGATGACCATCGCCAGGGTGACGAGGAGCTGCAGCGGCCGCAGCTTGAAGAACCCGCGACCCTCCGGCGTCTCCCAGATCACGTTCGAGGCGCGGATGAACGCGCCGATGTAGCCGGAGGCCGACCACAGCGCCGTCGCCAGTCCGGCGATCAGGAGCAGCCCGGCGGCCGACTGGTTGGAGGTGATCGACTGGATCGGGCCCTTGAACGTATCGGCGGCGGTCTTGGGGCCGATCTGGGTGACGATGTCAGTCAGCGCCTTCGACGTCTCCTTCGGATCTGCGACCAGGCCGAGGATCGAGACCAGCGCGATCATCGCCGGGAACAGGGAGAGCAGGCCGTAGTAGGTCAGTGCGGCCGCCCAGTCGGTCATGTTGTCCTCTTGGAACTCGAGGCCCGTGCGCTTCAGCGTCGGCAAGAGGCCGCTGCGGGCGTCGGTGCCCCCGGGCTCGTGGTCGGCGCGGCGCGGCTCGACATCGTCGCGGACGTCATCGTCGGAGTCGAGCCCGACCTGATCCTCGCCCCTGCCGTTCCCGAATTGGCGCGACTCGGCCTCGCTGCCCGTCCCGGCTCCCCTCCTGCTGCCGGCCATGCTCCTCAGCGACGGCCGAGGAGCCAGCCGAGCAGGAAGGCGAGGAGCACCCCGGCCGCGGCCGCCGGCGCCGGATTCTCGCGCGCCACCTGCGCGGCCTGGGAGGCGGCGGCGTTGGCCGATTCGGGGGAGGAGTCCTGGGCCTTGCCCCGGATCTCCTCCGCCTTCGCCTTGACGCGCTCCTTCGTCTCGTCGGCGCGCTTCTTGGCCTGGGCCTTGACGTCGGCCTTCTCGGCCAGCGCGGCCACGGTGTCGCCGAGCTCCTCGCGCGTCCCCTCGATGTCCGCCCGGATCACCTCGGGATCCCGCGCCTCCGTGCTCGCCTCGCTCGCGCTCGTCGTCGTCGGCGCCTCCCCCGTCGAATCCTTGCTCTCGTCGCTCATGCTCGTCCCTCCTGCGCGCCACGCTTGGCGGCCTCGATGTCCTGCTTGGTGCTGTCGATCGCCTGCTGGGGGATCGGCGGCCCCGCCTCCTCGATCTCCTTCTTTCCGGTCAGCGCCAGGACGGCCGCGATCGCGGCGAGGACGACGGTCACGATCAGCGCCGCGATCCAGCCCTCGAGGAAGGTCGCGAGGATCAGGATCAGGGTTGCCACCAGCGCGCCGCCCGCGTAGAGCCCAAGGACGCCCGCCGCGCCGATCGCGCCCGCTCCCTTGCCGAGTCGCTTGCCCTTCGCGGTCACCTCCGCCTTGGCCAGCTCGACCTCCTTGCGCGCGAGCGCCGAGGTCTGCTCGGTCAGCTTCTGGACCAGCTCGCTGAGGGAGCGCTCGTCGCCCCCGGAGGTCGCGGGCGGAGATGGCGAAGCTGGGATGGCGGTCGCGTCGGTCGCCGGCGGCGAGCCTCCCGCGGCTCGGCTTCCGGACGTTGGGTTCGGCGATTCCATGTTCCTCCTCGTTGCGATCGTCAGATCTTCTCTTCGGCGCGTCGACTCGCATCGTCGGCCGAGAGCCCAGGTACCCGATCGAGCACATGCTCTAACGCGCCCTCGATCCTTGCAGCCCGCTCGGTCAGGCCGTCAGCCCGGCCGTCGAGCGTCGCGACGGCGGCGCCGAAGCGGCCGATCTGGGTGTCGAGCCTGTCCGCGATGGCCCGCAGATCATCGAGCTCGTCCTCGATCGGGCGCAGCATGACGAGGATCTCGTCGAGTGTTTCCTGAGCGTGCCGGGAGGCGAGCGAGACCGAGCGCTCGATCGCGGGAAGGCGCGCCAGGAGGTCGGAGACGCCCTTGAGGATCTCGAGCGTCGTCACGGGCAGGGCGGTCAGGGAGGACGTCCGCAGGTTCACCGGAGGAAGGACGCTTCGCCGCTAGGGGAAGTTACGCCCGCAGGGGGCGTGGAGCCCATGGATCAGGTGGGAACCGAAGCCGCCGCCCGCTCGATCTCGGCCGGGGTCCGCGCCTCCCTGATCGACGCGAGGAGGTCGCGGGGGTCCGCGTCGCCGAGCGCGCGGCCGACGATCGCGTGGCAGGGGACGCCGGCGGCGGCGGCGCGGCGTGCCACCTCTCCCACCGCCTTGCCGCGCCACGATGTCGCGTCGAGCTGCCCCTCCCCGGTGATCACGAGCCCGGCCCCGGCCAGGCGCCGATCGAAGCCGAGCGCCACGAGCACGTGCCCCGCTCCCGCGACGAGGCGCGCCCCGTGTGCCCAGAGGCCGCCGGCCAGCCCCCCCGCGGCCCCGGTGTAGGGGAGGCGCCTCGGATCGTGCGGAAGCTCGTCCGCGAGCGTCGCGAGGCGCCGCTCGAGCTGCTCCACCTGCTCGGGCGTGGCGCCCTTCTGCGGGGCGAAGGTCCCGGCCGCCGCCGTGAACGCGACGTCGGTGTCGCAGAGGCAGGTGAGCTCGACCGCGGCCGGGTCGAAGGCGCTCAACGCGCCGGCGCCGCCGTCGGTCGTGGCGCTGCCCCCGCAGGCCACCAGGACGCGGCTTGCCCCCCGGGCCGTCGCGGCGGCGATCAGCTCGCCAGTGCCGCGCGAGGAGGCTCCGAGCGGGTCGCGCTCGTCGTCGGCGAGCCGCCACAGGCCGGATGCCTCGGCGACCTCGACCACCGCAGTGGCGGCGCCTCCCAGCATGGCGAAGCGGCACTCGACGACGCGGCCGAGGGGGTCGTGGGCCGGGGCGCTCACCCACTCGCCGCCCGCGGCCCCAAGCAGCGCCTCCGCCGTCCCCTCACCGCCGTCGGCGACCGGACAGACGTCGGCCTCGCAATCGAGGCCCGCCGCGATCGCGGTCGCCACCTCCCTCGCGGAAAGGGTGCCCTTGAACTTGTCCGGCGCGACGAGCGCGCGGACCGAGGCGGCTGAGTCACCTGGAGGCACGCCGAGATTGTGGCGCGAGCGGCGCCGGCGCCGGGTGACCGATCATGGGGCGATGGCGCCCACTGCTCCCGTCGGGTCCGTGATCGAGGGCCAGCGCGGCCTCGCCACCGGCCTGATGCTCACCGGGATCGCGTCGGTCCAGCTCGGATCCGCGCTCGCCACCACCCTCTTCGACCGCCTGGGGACGGGCGGGACGGTGCTCTGGCGCACGGTTTTCGCCGCGCTCGTCCTCGTGGCCCTCCGGCGGCCCGCACGGAGCATGGTGAACCGCGAGACCGGCCGCGACATCGTCCTCTTCGGCTTCGTGCTGGCCGCCATGAACCTCTGCTTCTACCTTGCGCTGGCGCGGCTGCCGCTCGGAATCGCGGTCACGTTCGAGTTCACGGGGCCCCTCGCCGTGGCGCTGCTCGGCTCGAGGAGCAGGCGCGACGCCGTCTGGGCGCTGCTCGCCGGAGCAGGAATCCTGCTCTTCCTGCCCGACGTCGGCGATGGCCTCGACCCGGTTGGAATCGCCTTCGCGCTCGCCGCGGCGACGTTCTGGGGCCTCTACATCCTGATCTCGGCCCGGGTGGGGCGGGGCCCCACGGGACTCGGGGGGCTGTCGGCGGCGATGGTGGTCTCGAGCGCCCTGCTGCTACCCGTCGGGATCGCCGACGCGGGCTCCGAGCTCCTCGTCCCCGAGCTCGCGGCCGCCGGAGCCGCGGTGGCGATGCTGAGCTCGGCGATCCCCTACACCGTCGAGCTGCAGGCGCTGCGGCGGCTGCCGGCGAGCACCTTCGGCGTGCTGCTCAGCCTCGAGCCGGCGGTGGCGGCGCTGGTCGGCGCGCTCGCCCTCGGGCAGGGGCTCGCCGGCCGCGAGCTGGTGGCCGTCTCGCTCGTCGTCGTCGCCGGCGCCGGCGCCCTGCGGTCGGGGCGGCCGATCGAGGCGCCCGAGGCCTAAGGACCCTCAGCATTTTCAAGGCTGGAGTCTAAACCCCGTCAATCCCGACTCTCGCACTCGCTATAAGCCGACGCCGGAGAAAGCGACGCTCCCCAGTGCCTATCAGGATCCGTGATCGTAAAGGTTCTCGATTACTTCCTTGTCGTGAGCATTCGGCGTGTTGTTGTAGGGAGGAAACGGGCTACTTAGGCAGCTTGGCCCGCCATCAGTCCGATTGTTGTGAAACAGACCAACAAGGTGCCCAATTTCATGACAAACGATGGATCGTCTCTGAAAGTCATTGCCGAATTCCTCACAGCTCTTGTTGACCTCTGTGGTTGTCTCGACCTTGACCCCTGTTCCAATCCTGCACGGCCTCGAAGACACCCCAGCCAAACGCGGTGTTTTCGATCTTAAAATGAGCGGTAGAGTCGTGGTTGAATCTCTCCCAATGCTTGTGGCTCGCGTGGGTAGCCACAGACACAGCAGGCAGCGTGAGGAGGATCGCAGCAGCCATCGAGACGACGGCAGCGCAGGAAACCCGCCCTATCATCACTTCCCGCTCCCTTCCTCGCATCCACTAGGCGGAGGGTCACCTTGGTTCACGGTCCCGGTGGACGTGCGCTCAATCATGCAGGAAAGTTGGGCCTCCCCTTCAGCGGCAAGTGTCTCCACGTCGGCGTTCTCCGGCGCGTCGCCTGACCTGATCCGCTGCTCGGCAACGTAGCGGCTAAATTCGGCAGACGTTTCTATTTCGTCCGGGAGACCGCCTAGATAGTTGACGCTGAAAGTCGTCCACGCGCCGCTCTTGAGCTGGTGAATGATCAACCCCGAATCGTTCTCCGGGTCAAGGACTTTCTGCGCCTCTGCCTGGCTCATGGGCTCAGAGGGCGCCGGCTGAACGCTTTCGGGCGGTGCATTGTCCTCGGCACTCGCGAAGGAGGCGACACCCGCGAGGAGGGCCCCTAGACAAAGGAGGACTAGCCCGCGGCGTAACAGGCTCCTTTGCGAGCTTGGCGTTGTCGTGCTGGGCATTGCGCTCCTTAGGAGCGGGCGGAGGGGGCGTCCTCCCTGCTCATAACGTAGCACATGTCACAAAGGTTGGGAATGGGCATCGTTTCCCCCGGCGGGTACAACCTTCGACGGTTGGGGCCGTGTCGCGCGGGACTCGTGACTTCGTCTTCGACGGCCTCTAGCCTGAGGAGGGCTCGCGCCGCTCGAAGCCCCGGCACTCGAGCACCGGCAGGCGGGGGTACTTGGGGAACTCGGGCTCCCGTTGCGAGCGCTCGCAGAGCGAGAAGGAGGAGCCGCGCGTGTTGCGGACGGCGCGCTGGTGGCGGCAGCGGTCGCAGAGGCCGGCTCCGATCGGGCTCACCCCGCGATTCTAGGCCTTTACTTCATTTTGTATAGTGGGTTGCCCTGTGCCCACGTTCCGCCGCCTTCTCGCCTTCCTCCGCCCCTACCGGAGGGCGAACGCCGCCTCGATCGTCCTCGCGGCGCTCGCGATGGGCGTCACGGTGCTGATCCCGTGGCTCGTCGGCAACGTGATCGACGCCGTCGATCAGCGCGACCGGGGCGCGATCCTGCCCCTGGCCCTGCTGATCGTCGGGGCGGGGCTGCTGCGCCTGGCGTTCACCGCCACTCGCCGGGTCGTCGCCGGAAAGGTGTCGCTCGCAGTCGAGTTCGACCTGCGCTCGCGCGTGTACGAGCACCTGCAGACGCTCGAGCTGGGCTTCTTCGACTCCCAGCAGACCGGGCAGCTGATGTCCCGGGCAACGGTGGATCTGCAGTCGATCCGCTTCTTCCTCGGCTACGGATTGATCTTCATGACCCAGAGCGCCCTCACCCTGGTGCTGGCGAGCGCGGTGATGATCTGGCTGCAGCCGGGGCTTGCCGCGCTTGCCCTGATTCCGGTGCCGATCGTCGTGCTGACGGCCATGCGCTACAACCGCTTCTCGCGGCCGGCCCTGCAGGAGGTCCAACAGCGGATCGCCGAGCTGACGGTGGAGGCCGAGGAGTCGGTCTCGGGAATCCGCGTCGTCAAGGCCTTCGCCCGCGAGGAGCACATGCTCGGCCGCTTCCGGCGGGCGGTGTCGCGCGTCTTCGACCAGAACGTCCTCTCGACGCGGCTGCGCGCCTTCTACAACCCGCTGATCGCCTTCCTGCCCAACCTCGGGCTCGCCGTCGTCCTCCTCGTCGGCGGGCGGCAGGTGATCGACGGCAGCCTCTCCCTCGGCGACTTCTCCGCCTTCTACATCTACCTCGTGATGCTGATCGGGCCGATGCGGATGCTCGGCACCGCGCTGGGGATGTCCCAGCGGGCGATCGCCTCCGGCAACCGCCTCTTCGAGATCCTCGATCGCGCCCCCGGGATCGAGGCACCGCCGGGCGCCCCTCCGCTTCCGCCCGGGCGCGGTCACGTTCGCCTCGCCGGGGTGAGCCTCGCCTACGGCGGCGCGGAGGAGGCCCTGCGCGACGTCGACCTCGAGGTAGAGCCCGGTCGCTCCGTGGCGATCGTCGGGCCCACCGGGTCCGGCAAGACGAGCCTCGTCGCGCTGCTGGCCCGCCTCTACGACCCCACCGACGGGACGGTCTCGATCGACGGCGCCGACCTTCGATCCGTCGACGTCAGCTCGCTGCGCTCGCAAATCGCCTTCGTCTCCGATGACTCGTTCCTGTTCAGCGCGACGGTCGCCGAGAACATCGCCTACGCGAAGCCGGATGCGAGCCGCGAGGAGATCGAGCTCGCCGCGGAGCGCGCGCAGGCGCGGTCGTTCATCGAGCGGCTGCCCGACGGCTACGAGACGCTCGTCGGCGAGCGCGGGCTGACCCTCTCGGGAGGGCAGCGCCAGCGGATCGCGATCGCCCGAGCGCTCCTCGCCGACCCGCGGATCCTGATCCTCGACGACGCCACCTCCTCGGTGGACGCGCGGACCGAGGCCGAGATCCGCCGCGGCCTCGACGAGGCGCTGCGCGGCAGGACGACCTTCATCGTCGCCCACCGGCTCTCGACGATCTCGCTCGCCGACGAGGTCGTCGTCCTCGACGAGGGTCGCGTCGTCGATCGCGGCGCCCACGAGGAGCTGCTCGACCGCTGCCCGCTGTATCGGGAGATCGCCGACTACGGGCTCCCCGACCGGGCGTTCCTGCAGCGAGACCTGGAGGAGCGGGAGGCGGTGGCGCGGCTGTGAAGCGGGCAGCGGGCAGCGGGCAGCGGGCAGCGCGATCCGGACTGCCTGAGGACGGCGGGAGCGCGTCAGCCGCGCCGGCGGGGTTGGGCAACGCCTGGCTGCTCGTCAAGTCGCTCTGGCGGACGCTTCGCGGGGAGGACGACCGGGCGCGGAAGCTGCGCTGGCTGCTCGGGCTGCTCGGTCCCTACCGGGGCCGTGTCGCGCTGATGATGGTGGCGCTGCTCGTCGCCACCGCGGCTGCGCTCGCGCCTCCCTACCTGGCGGGCAAGGCGATCGACAGCGGGATCGTCCCGAGGGACTTCGGCGCGCTCGAGCTGATCGTGGTCGCCTTCATCGGCTCCGCGCTGCTCTACTGGATCGCCACCTATGCGCAGACCTACCTCGTCGGCTGGGTCGGCCAACGAGTGCTGCAGGACCTGCGGGAGCGGATCTACTCCCACCTGCAGGCGATGTCGATCGGCTTCTACACGCGCAACCGCCCCGGGGTCCTGATCTCGCGGATGACGAACGACGTGCAGGCCCTCGACACGCTCGTCACCGACGGCATAGTGACGCTCTTCTCGAGCACCCTGACGCTGCTCGGGGTCATCGCGATCCTGGTCGTGATCGATCCGACCCTCGCCCTGATCACGTTCCTCACCTTCCCGCTGCTGGCGGTGGGGAGCATCGCCTTCCGCCTCGCCTCGGCCAACGCCTACCGGCTGACGCGGGAGAAGATTGCCAACATCACCGCCTACCTACAGGAGACGCTCAGCGGGGTCCGCGTCGTTCGCTCCTTCGGGCAGGAGCCACGCCACATCGCCGAGATGGCGCGCCTCAACGAGGAGAACCGCGCGGTCAACATGCGGACCGTCTACCTCAACGCCTCCTACTTCCCCGCGGTCGAGCTGCTCTCGGCGATCGGGACCGCCGTGATCTTGCTCTACGGCGGCTACCAGTACATCGACGGCGGAATCGTCGAGATCGGAGTCCTGCTCGCGTTCGTGGGCTACCTGCAGACCTTCTTCGACCCGATCCAGCAGATCAGCCAGCTCTACACGACCTACCAGCAGGGGATGGCGGCCCTCGACAAGATCTTCGATCTGCTCGACACGGAGCCCGACACGGTCGACCGCCGCGATTCGATCGACCCGGGCAGGGTCCGCGGCGCGATCGACCTCGAGGCGGTCTGGTTCTCCTACGCGGAGGACAACCGGCTGGCCGTCGCGAGCTCGAACGGAAGCGGCAACGGGGCTGCGCCCGCCGACGAGGTCGAGGGGTGGGCGCTGCGCGGCATCGACCTGCGGATCCTCCCCGGCCAGACGGTCGCCCTCGTCGGGGAGACCGGCGCCGGCAAGTCGACGCTGGCGAAGCTCGTCGCCCGCTTCTACGATCCGCAGCGGGGGCGGATCGCCGTCGACGGCGTCGATGTCCGCGAGCTCGACTCGCGCAAGCTCCGCAACCAGCTCGGGATCGTCCCCCAGGAGGGGTTCCTGTTCAGCGGCACGATCGCCGAGAACGTGGCCTTCGGGCGAACGGACGCCGGCGATGGCCAGATCCTCGAGGCCCTCCGCGCGGTCGGGGGCGGGGCGATGCTCGACGCCCTCCCCGCGGGCCTCGCCACCGAGGTCGGCGAGCGCGGCGCGCACCTCTCGGCGGGGCAGCGGCAGATGGTCGCCTTCGCCCGGGCCCTGCTCGCCGAGCCGCGGATCCTGATCCTCGACGAGGCCACCTCGAACGTCGACGTCCGCACCGAGCGGCAGATCGAGCGCGGGCTCGAGCGCCTGCTCGCCGGCCGCACGGCGATCGTGATCGCCCATCGCCTCTCGACGATCAGGCGCGCCGCCCGGATCGTGGTCCTCGAGCACGGGGCGATCGCCGAGAGCGGCACCCACGAGGAGCTGCTCGAGGCTGGCGGCGCCTACGCCCGCCTCTACGGCACGTGGGCCGGCGCGGCGGCAGCCTGAGCGCCGGCGGCCGGCACGCGCCGTCCCGGACCGAGGTCGCCAGGGCGACCCTGATGCGGGAGGGTCGAGGAGCCTCGCGGCCTCAGCCGGGACTGACGCCGCCGGAGCTGCCGCCGGAGCTCCCCCCCGAGCCGCCGCCCGCGGTACCGCCGCCCGTCGCCCCCGCGCCGGTGCCGCCCGTCGGCGGGGCGGGGACGGGAGCGGGCTCGACGGGGGCGGGGACGGGAGCGGGCTCGACGGGGGCGGGCGTCACCGGCGGCGCCGTGGTGGGCGTCACGGGCGCCGTAGGCGCGGGAGTCGTGCTCGCGGGGGCGGGCACCGTGCTCGGATCGTCGAATCCCGCCACCTGCTCGAGGCCCTGCCGGCCGCACTCGTCGAAGCCGAACTCCTCGCCCGCGTCCTTCGCATCCTCCTGGGCTCGCCCGAGCTCGGAGTTCAGCGAGGCGAGGGCGGCGGAGTCTCCGCCCTCGGCGGCTTGCTCCTCCCGACCGAGGATCGAGGTCTCGTCCTCGAGCGCGGAGTAGAAGCGATCGAGCGCACCGCTCGGGTCCGGAGGGGATCCGAGGGACCTCAGGCCGCCGAGAAGCTCGCGGATGATCTCGCGCTGCTGCGCCGTCGCCAGCGTGCTCGTCGACGTGTCGCTCGAGAGGCTAGCGATGGCGGCATTTGCCTCGGCGCAGCGCGAGTCGGCGCTTGCGATGAACGCCTCGGCGTCGACCTCGGAGGAGTCAGAGCCCGTGGCCTCGGTGGTGACGGGCTCGATCGGGGCGTCGTCGCCGCCGCAACCCGCGATCGGGACGATCGCCGCCCCCGCGACCAGCAGCAGCGCCAAGCGCCCGCTCCTCGGGTGCGGCCCACGGATCATGCCGGGAGGTTAGCTCCCGAACCGAGCCGTGAGCTGCGGGCCAGGGATTCGAACCCCGAATACCTCTTCCAGAGAGAGGCGTGTTGCCGTTACACCAGCCCGCAATCGACCGCGAACGACGGCGCCGAGCGCGGGCGCAAAGACTAGCGGGAACCGACCGCTTCGAGATCGCCTCCGGGGTCCTCCAGGAGCCCCCGCCCTGCCCCGATCGGGGCGGCCGACTCGATCAGCCGGCGCGCGTGCACGAGGTCTTCGGAGCGGCCCACCGAGAGCGCCGCAACCACCCGATCCCCCTCGAGGTACCAGGCTGAGAACTCACCGCCCGCGCGATCCCCGCGCCAGAGCACCTCGTCCCATTCCCGGGCCGGGCCGACGTACTCGATCGAGGCCCAGTCGGCGAGGTCGCTGAAGAAGTAGGGGACGACCCGGTAGGGAGCGCTCTCGCCGAGCATCCCGCGGGCGGCGTGGCGGCCCTGCTGGAAGGCCACGTCCCAGTGCTCGACCCGGAGGCGGCGGCCGTGGACCTCGCTCTCGTAGCTGCAGCAGTCGCCGGCGGCGAAGATGCCCTCCGCCGAGGTCCGCAGGGCCGCGTCGCAGACGATGCCGTCGGCGACCTCGAGGCTCGCGCGCCCGGCGAGCATCGTGTCGGGGCGCACGCCCGCGCCGACGATCACGCCGTCGCAATCGAGGCTCCGCCCGCTCTCGAGCAGGACCCGCTCGACGCGCTCGTCGCCTTCGAAGGCCGCAAGCGTCTCCCCGCCGACGATCTCCACGCCCCTCGACTCGAGCAGCTCGTGGAAGAAGCGGCCGACGTCCTCGCCGAAGCCCCGCGAGAGCAGGATCGGCTCGATCATCACGATCGTGCAGCGGAGCCCCATCTCGGTCAGGGACGCGGCGACCTCCGCGCCGATGTAGCTCCCGCCGATCAGGACGACCCGCTCGGCTCGTGCGAGGTCCTCGCGGATCGAGTCGGCGTTCCCGAAGGCCCGCAGGTAATGGATGCCCTCAAGGTGCGCTCCGTCGACACGGAGCAGGTTGACCATCGCGCCCGTGGCGAGGAGCGCCGTCGCGAAGCCGACCTCCTCCCCGCCCTGGAGCTTCGCCGTGCGGGCCTCGGCATCGAGTGCCATCACGCTCCTGCCCGTCAGGAGCTCGACGCCGTTGTCGCGGTACCAGCCGGGCGGCTGCACGTGGGCATCGGCTCGCTCGGAGGTCCCCCGCAGGTATTCCTTCGACAGCGGCGGGCGGTCATAGGGCGGCTCGGGCTCCCGACCTACGAGCAGGATCGAGCCCTCCGCCCCGCGCCGGCGCAGCTCGGCGGCACAGGCGGCGGAGGCGATCCCGCCGCCGATCAGCAGGTGGTCGACATGGCGATCCGGCATCGCGTCTGACCCGGCGAGCGGCGGTTCGCTCAGGAGGGGGTGCGGTCGACCGCCGTGCCGCCGGCCACCCCGAGGTAGCGCGTCAGCTCCTCCTCGACGCGGGGGTCGAGCACGGCGAGGATCTCGTCGCCGCCCCTGAGCACCGTGTCGGCGGTGGGGACGAACCCGCTCCCCTCGCGCAGGACGCTGATCAGGAGGCTGCCCTTCGGGATCTCGAGCTCGTCTACCCGCTTGCCCGCGACGGGCGAGTCGTCGCCGATCAGGAGGTCGATGATCTCGATCTTCGCGTCGGCGAGGTCGAGCAGGTGGACGAGCCCGTAGCGCGGCACCTCGCGCTCGATCAGGCGCAGGATCAGGTCCGTGGCCGAGACATAGGGCTTGACGCCGAGCAGCTCGAAGTGCTGACGGTTGCGCGGGTTGTTGACGCGCGCTATCACCCGGTCGACCCCGTACTTGTCCTTGGCGACCTGGCAGATCAGGAGGTTGTCCTCGTCGTCGCCGGTGACTGCGATCACCATGCTCGCCCGCTTGATCCCGGCGCGCTCGAGCACCCAGAGCTCGGAGGCGTCGCCGTAGAGGACCCGGTGCTCGAGCTCCTGCTCGACCGTCAGGTAGCGCTCGCGATCGGCCTCGATCAGGGTGACCTCGTGCCCCTTGTCGATCAGCTCCCGGGTCAGGTTCCACCCCACCTTGCCGGCGCCGACGACGAGCATGTAGTCGGGAGGCTCCTCAGCCACTTCCGTAAGCCTCCTCGGCGCTGCCGGCGGCGATGCTCCGCAGGTCGGACTCGAGCAGCTCGATCGCGGTTCGCGTCGGGCAGATGGTCCGCAGGCCCTGCTGCTCGTACCACTCGGCGCGATAGGGATCGAGGATGCGCGCGATCACGGTCTCGACCCGGAAGCGGCGCTGGGCGATCTGGGCGATGACGATGTTCGTGTTGTCGCCGTTGGTGGAGGCGACGAAGACGTCGGAGTCCTCGATTCCAGCAGTCAGCAGGGCGTCGATCTCGAGGCCGGTCCCGACCGTGAACTGCCCGCCGGCGTCCTCCCAGGAGGTCTCGAGGCCGAGCTCCAGGCGAGCGTGGGAGTCGGGGTCCTCGTCCAGGCAGGAGACGTCATGGCCATCGGCCAGCATCGTCCTCGCCAGGGAGGACCCGACGCGCCCGCAGCCGACGATCAGGATCTGCATGCGGCGATCTTATTCAGCGCCGGCCCCGGCCCCGTCGCCCGAGCTCGCGGCGACCGGGTCCGGCTCAGGCTGCTCGGCGGCGGCTTCGGGAGGCGCCGTCAACAAGACCCGGCAGGGCGCGTTGCGCAGGACGTACTCAGTGGTGGGACCGACCTCGGCGGGCTTCGCCCCCCGGATCCCGCCGAGCACCGCTCCGCCGCGGATCCGCGTCGGCGGCTCGGCCCCGATCACGATCGCCTCGACGCCGCGCAGGCGGGCCTGCTCGACGATCGCCTGCCCGGCGCTGCGAGCGGCGACATAGCCCTGCTCGACCTCGACCGATGGATACTCCTCGGCGATCTCCATCCCGCGGTCGAGAGCCCGCCTGGCCTCGGCGATGCGCTCGGATGGAGGCATCGCGTTCAGCGGCACCGTCAGCGGCAGGTCGATCACGTACAGCAGCTCGAGCCGTGGGCGGCTCTGCCCCGGCAGCGGATTGGAGTCCGCCAAGCGGGCGGCGGTGCTGACGATCTCGTCGTCGAGCCCCGCGCCGAAGACCGGCACGAGCACGCTCTCGAGCTCGACGTCGAACTCCTGCTTCTGAAGCGCCTGCTCGGGGACCGAGACGCGGTCGGTCAGCGAGATCCCCTCGAAGAGGCGGCGGTAGACGAAGTAGGCGACGAGCCCGAACAGCATCCAGCCGCCGCCGACGTAGAGAGCGCCGCCGTGAAGCAGCACCAGCGAGACCAGCCCGATCCCGGTCAGCAGCAGGCCGACCAACGCGGGGACGGGCACCGCCGCGCCTCGCACCCTGATCCCGAACGGGACCTCGTAGGGGCGGTCGCGCTCGGGGTCGCTGAAGCGCAGCCTGATCAGCGAGAGGTGGG
>JAABUN010005346.1_pt1 | contig 16072 bp, 15 predicted proteins | sample 5559311 | NCBI WGS metagenome assembly JAABUN01 (sample SAMN10711877, study PRJNA513370) | rock metagenome | isolation source: Antarctica rocks | place: Antarctica: Victoria Land, Siegfried Peak sud
AGCGGCGGCGGCATCCTCAACGGCAGCGGCACCAGCGGTGGTAGTGGCGGCACACTCGCGGTCGTGGGCAGTAGGATCAGTGCCAACACCTCCGGTGGCGGCGGCAGCGGTAGCAATGGCGGCACCGGCGGCGGCGGCGGCGGCATCTTCAACATCGGCAACACCGCCGGCGGCAGCGGCACGCTCACGGTCGTAGGCAGCACGATCAGCGGCAACACTGCCGGCGTTGGCGGCAGCAACAACGGCGGCAACGGCAACGGCGGCGACGGCGGCAACGGCGGCGGCATCGGCTCCAGCGGCATCGACACCAGCGGCGGCGGCGGCACGCTCACGATCACGGGCAGCACGATCAGCGGCAATGCCTCCGGCAACGGCAATGCCTCCGGCAGCGGCAATGCCTCCGGCAGCGGCGGCGACGGCGGCAAAGGTGGCGGCATCCTCAACATCGGCCTCGGCGTCGTCAGCGGTGGCGGCACGCTCACGGTGACGGGCAGCACGATCAGCGGCAATATCACCGGCAATGGCAACAACGGCGGTAGCGGCGACGGTGGTGGCATCTTCAACATCGGCAGCACCGCCACGGTGTCGAACGCCACCCTCTCCGGCAACACCGCGAGGCGCGACGGCGGCGGTATGTACAACCTCAATGCGCCCCTCACGATGCGCAACGTCACCATCGCGGGCAACATCGCCACGGAACGAGCCGGTGGCCTGTTCCGTACCGGCGGCGCGCTCGACATCGGCAACGTCCTGCTCACCACCAACACCGCGAGCGGCGCGACCTTCGGCTCCGACTACTTGCAGAACCCCGCCGATGCCGTCACGGATCGGGGCCACAACTTCGTCACCGCCTCCACGAACCGCAACTGGACAGCCACGGGCGACATTCAGGGCAACACAACGCCCCTGCTGGGGTCGCTCAGTACCAATGGTGGACCGACGCGCACCCGCGCCCTGCTCGCGGGCAGCCCTGCCATCGGTGCCGGGAACAACACGCTCTGCGCGTCGAGTATCGTGGGCAACGTGGATCAGCGCGGCGTGACGCGCCCCAAGGGGACGAACTGCGACATCGGTGCCTTCGAGGTGTTGCCCACCGCCGCGCTCGATCCCAACACGATTCCCGTCGGCACGGCGGGTGGCCCGGTGGTGCTCACGGGGTCGAATCTCGAACCGATCACGACGGTCACGGTGGGCGGCGTGAGGGTTGCGGCGGTGTCGAGCGCGGGCGGGACGCGGCTGTCGTTCACGATCCCGGCGGGTGCGCCGGGGGCGACGCTTCCGGTCACGGCAACGAACCCCGGCCTGACGGGGGTGACGGGAACGCTCGTCTACACGACCCCGCACGCCGCGCCGATGCCCACGCGCCTCGCCGCCGCCCCGCACCCGACGCTGCCCGCGCCGGGGCCGATAGCACCGCGCATGGCGGTTCCGCCGCTCGGCGCGAGCACACCCACGCCGCTCCCCGCGCCGATGCGCCGATAAACCCGATTACCCGAAGCGGCGCGGCTGTGCGGGTGTGCAAAACGTATATATTCTCGCCAAATCCGCCCACCCCCCGGCCCCCTCTGGGCGGATGGGGGGTGAGGTTCCCCCGACTTTATGCTACCCTCGGCCCCACATGGCAGATCGAACCGGACACGGAGGGTTTCGGAACATGGCGAAGATTGCGGTCATCGGCGCGGGCGGCTACGTCTTCCCCCTGCGCCTCGTGGGCGACCTCCTCAGTTTCCCCGCCCTGCGGCATAGCACGATCTCCCTCATGGATATTGACGGCGAGCGGGCCGAGCGCACCGCCGCCGCCGCCCGCACCCTCGTCGCGCACTACGGCTTCCCCACGCAGATCGAAGTGACCACCGACCGCCGCGCCGCCCTCGACGGGGCCGGGTACGTGATCGTCACCTTTCAGGTCGGTGGCCTCGATGCCTATCGCCACGACGTGGAGATTCCCCGCCGCTACGGCCTCGATCAGCCCGTGGGCGACACCCTCGGCCCCGGCGGCGTAATGCGCTTCCTGCGCTCCGCCCCCGCCTACGCCGCCCTCGCCGCCGACATGCGCGACCTCTGCCCACGCGCCCTGCTCATCAACTACGCCAACCCGATGGCGATGAATTGCTGGTACCTCTCCGAACTCGGCATCAAGACCGTTGGCCTCTGCCACAGCGTGCAAGGCACCAGCAGAATGCTCGCCCACCAGCTCGATGTGCCGTACGAGGAGCTGGATTACCTCGTCGCAGGCATCAACCATCAGGCGTGGTTCCTGCGCCTCTGTCGGGGCGACGAGAACCTGTACCCCCGCCTGCGCGAGACGATGATCGCCCGCCACCTGCCCAAGCGCGACCTCTCGCACCTCGCCACGGACACCGGCGACCACTCCGACGCCGACCGGGGGGCCACGAACTACGAGGGCGGCAGCGAGCGCGTGCGGGTCGAGATCATGGCGGCTTTCGGTCACTTCCACACCGAATCGTCGCACCACGCCTCGGAGTACCTGCCCTACTTCCGCAAGGACGCCGCGCATGTGGACGACTTCATCCCCGCCCGTTGGGACTACTTCGAGATGTGCAGTGCCAACCCCGATTCCGGCAAGAACGAAGCCCTGCTCGCCAAACAGATGGCGGAACTCACCCCCTCCGTGGAGTACGGCGCACTGATCGTGGACAGCATGGAGACCGGCACGCCCCGCGTCATCTACGGCAATGTGCCGAATGCGGGCCTGATCCCGAACCTGCCCGCCGGTTGTTCGGTGGAGGTGCCGTGCGTGGTGGATCGCAACGGCGTGCAACCGACCGCCGTGGGGCCGTTGCCGCCGCAGTGCGCCGCCGTCAACCGCACGAATGTCAATGTGCAGGAACTCGCGGTGCGGGCGGTACTGGACGAGAACCGCGACCACATCCACCACGCGATCATGCTCGATCCGCTCGCGGGGGCATTGCTCACCCTCGTGCAGATACGCGCCATGACCGACGAACTGCTCGCCGCCGAGGCCGAATGGCTGCCCGCCTTCGCGCACCCGGCGCGGGTGCCGGTCGGGGCGCGGTAACGGCCCGCGATCAGAGCGAAGGGAGCGGCAACCAGCGGCGTAGGGCGTAGAAGGAGGCGGTCCGTGAACGTGCTGTGCATCATGAGCGACACCTTTCGCCGCGACCACCTCGCGGCGTACGGCGATCCCGCCCCGTGGGGACGGCCCGGACATGCGGGCGAACCCTTCATCCATACGCCGCATCTCGACCGGCTCGCGGCGCAGTCCGCAGCCTTCGACCGCTTCTACATCGGCTCCTATCCTACCGTGCCGTGCCGCTACGACTGCTTCAGCGGGCGGTACGGCTTTCCCACACGCGGCTGGCAGCCCCTCGAACCCGACGACGTGATCCTCTCCGAACTCGTGGCGGCGGGCGGCTACACGCCGATGCTCATCTTCGATCCGCCCATGCTCATCACCGACGCCTACAATTACACACGCGGTTTCGCGGGGTGGGATTTCGTGCGCGGGCAGCACGCCGACCGCTACGTCGTTGACCCGATCCCCGTCGCCCTCCCCGCCGCCCCCTACAAGATCAAAGGTGGCACCGCCGCATACCTGCGCAACACCGCCTTTCGCCGCTCCGAGCGCGACTGGATGTGCGCCCAGACGCTCGACCGCGCCGCCGACTGGCTGGAGCGCAACCGCACGCGGGACGATTTCGCCCTCTGGGTGGACATCTGGGACCCCCACGAGCCGTTCGACGCCCCCGACTACGACCTCGCCCGCTACACCGATCCGGCCTACACGGGCGACCATCCCATCTACCCCCGCTACGGGCGGGCGGACGCCCTGACCGACGCCGAGCGCAACGACGTACGCGCCCACTACGCCGCCCTCGTCACCCTCACCGACCGCCGCATCGGGCGGTTGCTCGACACGCTGGAGGCGACCGGGCTGCACCGCAACACGCTGGTCGTCTTCCTCAGCGATCATGGTCATCTGTTCGGCGACCACGGATTGCAGGGCAAACCGACCGGCCCCCTCGGCAAGCTCTACGAGGTCACGACCCGCGTGCCGCTCCTCATCCGCCACCCGGACGGCGTGGGGGCCGGTCGGCGCGTCGGCGGCATCGCGCAGCACCCGGATATCCTGCCCACCGTGCTCGAATGGCTCGGCGTACCCGTGCCGGCCACGGTGCAGGGGAAGTCGCTCTGGCCCCTCATCCGGGGCGAGGCGGAGGACGTGCGCGACTTCGCCGTGTCCGGTCGATTCTCGCGGGATGTCAGCAGCCTCGTCGGCGGTGCGTGGCGGGCTTCGGACGCGGCGGCCTTCGACGGCGCGGCGGGCGCGGGCGGGGCCGACGAACCGCTCACCCTCACCACGCGCCGCTGGTCGTACCTCTGTCCCCCGGCGGGCGGGGGCGACCGTGAGTTGTACGACCTCGATGTCGACCCGCGCCAGACCGAGAATGTGCTCGACCGACACCCGGAGGTGGTCGCGGCGTTGCACGGTGATCTCGTCGCGTGGCTGCGCGAGCACGGGGCCGAGGCAGGCCGCGTCGCCGCGTACGAGCGGCACGTCGCCCCTGCGCCGCACGCGCCGCTCCTGCCCGAAAGCACCCCCCTCTATACCGCCCCCGACGCACGCGGGCGCGTCTTCGCCTTCGCGGCGCGGGGCGAGGCGGAACGCGGCTTCGCGCAGGGATCGGTGCGGGAAACCACGCTCGCCGCCCTGCGCCGCGACCAGCCGGACGCCCTCGTCCACATCCACGACCAGTACTACCGCGCCGACGACCTCCTGTAGAGCGGGCTTCAGAAGGGGCCGGCGGCATCTATCGGACGAGGCGTTTTCTCCCGGTGGGGCGGGCTGATGCACCTCAACAACCGGATCGGGCAGTGCGTAGCGTCCCTCATGGCGCGGGCTGATGAAGGTCAACAACTGGATCGGGTACGGTGATTGTTCTTGGTGGGATGGTGCGCTCGGCCCGTCATCCCCGGACGACGGGCTGAGAGCACCTTCCCACCACTCCCCGATTCACTCATCGCCTTTCATCGGCCCGTGATTCCTGCCCGCGAGACGAATCACGGGCTGAGAGCACCGCGCTACAAGGGAGATCACCCCGCCAATTATCCTGCAACCCGCTCTAAACTCTCATCGGCCTGCCCCTGCGCCTTGCGCCTCGCCTTACGGCGGTGAGGGGGCGGACGCGCCGCCGCGTGCGGAGGCCGCGTCTTTCCGGCGCGGCGGTCGCTTCGGGCGCGGGGGCACCGCAGGTACGTCGGGAATAATCATCTGTCCCTCGTCCGAGGCACCGACGGCCCGCGCCCGCCCTTGTAGCCATAAGCTCGCGGTCAGGGCGCACACGACCGCGTCCAGTTGGTGCTCGCTCGCGTCGGGGTAGCCGTCGAGGCCGGGAACGAGCGGGCGCAAGGCATCGTGGATCGCCGTTCGGCCCGCCCGCGTGCGCTTGCCGCTACACGGCAGGCCGAGCAATCGCAACGTGGCGTGCGGGTAGACTTCCAGCGGCTCTCGCCCGTCGCGTCGCAACATCCCGGCGAGCCGTACCCCGCGCCGCGCCAGCACCTTGATGAGCGCGGTCGCCAGCACCGGCAAGCCCATCGTCAGCAATTCCCGCTCCGCCTGCCTGCTCCGCGTGCCGGGATCGTGGCGGCACGGGCAGTCGTCGTCGAGGCAGCACCGCCCGCGTGGCAGCGTCAGCGGCGCGTTGATCGCAACCGTCGCCGCCGCCGCCGCCCTCACAACATGCGCGACGATCTCCGCGTCAGTACCCGCAGACACGAGCCGCACGAGCCGCTCGCCGCGCACGACCGCAACGCTCGTCTCGCGCCCCTCGATGCCTGCCAGATCAACCCCGACGCACCCCGCGCCATGCCCGTTTCCGCTGTCGCTGTCGCGCTCACTCTCGTTGTCGCCCCGTGTCCCGTCATCCATCGTGGACGGAGTATAAACCTAGCGACCGTAAAAGAACAGGCGTTCTCCCCTCGACAAATCCCTATCCGGTGGAGGGTGAGCTTCAGCCCGCCGCATTGATCGGTCATGAGGATCAACACAACAAGCCGAAGGCATCCCCGCCGGACACACAGGGAATGGCGGGCGAAAAATGGGCAAGAAAGTGCCCTCGGTGGGGGCCGAGGGCTTGGGGAGAGGGGGAAGATATATACGTATTGGGTTCAGTCCCCGGCAGCGGTGCCGGTATGAGGACTGGAAGTGAGCGGTGCAAGTCGTGCGGTGCGGGGTTCGTGTCGTGTCTCCCGCATGTCACTGTATAGAGCAATTCGTGTGCCACCAGCCGCGAGCAGAGCCGCGACGATCAGGCCGGGTGCGATGTGCGCCCCGCCCGACAGGGCGAGTTGCAGGCCCACCCACGCCGTTGCCGCCACCATGAAGAGCGGCACGAAATGGATGCCGAAGCGGAATGCCGGGTGATACTGCTGCTGCGTCGTCATCGCTCATCGCCTCGTTCATGTCCTGCGACCGTTCGCGTCCTCATGGGATGCAAACGGCGATTGCCCCGGAAAAGTTCCCCGCATCGCTGCGTTGCGAGACCTCTTCGCATATTCCGTGCCATCCGCAGAAAGCCGCGTCATTACCCGTTCGCTGTGCGCACGAGCCGCACCGTGGTCTTCGTGGCGGAATAGAGGCCGGATGCGATCAGGCCGAGCACCACGCCCGCGTTCGTGGCATCGAGCAACCCGCGCCACCGGGGCTGTTCCGCCGCCGCGAAGGTCAGTACGCTCCATGCCACACCGAGCAGCAGGGCGAGGGCCGGGGCCAACCGCGCCGGTAGTCCTGCCCGTTTCGCCCCCTCCACGAGGGCCACGATCACCGCACTCGCGGGCAAACCCGCAATCGAGAAGTCCATTTGCGCCTCCAATGATACAATTTTGTGGTCGTTTCAGGTGCCGAGTCCCGCGTGCCAAGTGCAAAATCGCAAGCCGATACTGCGCGGTACGACGCGGGATTTCGCGCCTGAAACTTGGAACTCGGAACTACCTGAGCGGAGAGGAACCGTGATTAATTGGGGTCAGATCGTCGAGGAACAGATACGCGAGGCGCAGGAACGGGGCGATTTCGACAACCTCGAAGGGGCGGGCAAGCCCCTGCGCAACCGTGATGACGACCCGGACACCGCCCTTGAGGGCGACCTGAAGATGGCGCATCACATCCTGAAGAACGCGAACGTCGCGCCCTTCTGGGTGGAGCTGGACAAGGAGATTCGCGCCCGCCTCGCCTATCTGGATGAACTGCTGGCGGAACACCGCGCCGCCCGCACCCCGGCCCTGCGCCGCAAGGCCGCCGAAGATGTCCGCGCCGAGGCTCGCGCCCTGAACGACCAGATTCTCCACTTCAACTGCATCTGCCCCGCCCAACATCTGCTCGCCAAGCCGCCTGTGGACGCGGAGACGCGGCTCGCCGCATCGGGTTAGCTAGTTGTCGCCGTCGAGAGCCGTGGAGGGTGGTGCTCTCAGCCCGCCGGACTGACCGATTGGAAGGATCAATGCGGCGGGCCGAAGAACCTTGAGAACCAGATCGGGGAGTGCGCGTTTTCCGGGTGGGAAGGTGCGCTCAGCCCGTCATCCCCGGACGACGGGCTGAGCGCACCTTCCCACCATTCATTACCCGATTCGGTTGTGAACCTTCATGATCCCACCCCCACGTCCTGATCACCGGCCCTCACATCGCCACGAGCGTGAGCGCGATCTCGCTCTCCCAGAAGTGCGAGCCGTCGCCCCGGCGCGTGGTCTCCTGCAAGGCGGTCACGCGCACGGTGCGCGACGCAGGGCGGAGGTCGTCGTCGCGGTCGCGGAACGTCGTTTCGCCCCCGGCGGCGGCGAGGGCGGCGAGGGCGGTGCGAATCTGCGCCCCGGTGCGGCTGTCGGTGCTGCCGTCGCGGCGCACGGCCCGGTCGCCGCACCGCACGCGCACCGTCCACGTCTCCGCCGCCCGCGCCGACGGAACCGCCATGCCGTCCGCCCATACCCCCGTGAGCCGCCAGCCCGCGTAGGTCGTCGTCGGTGTCCACGTCAGGCGCACGGCGAGCCGCGACGCCGCGCTGCCCGCAGCCCCCGCAAGCGCGAATGATGCCGTACCCGCCGTCGCGTTCGCCGCGACCGCCACACCGCCCGCCGCCGTCCATGTGGTGCCGTCGTCGGTGCTCGTCTCCGTCGCGAGGGTGCCGCCGGGGTTTGCCGCCGCGCCGGGTGCCAGCGACCACACCGCCGTGATCGCGCCCCATCGTTTCGTTCGCCCGCCCGCGCCCGCGTCCCACGGCCCGCACACCGCGTAGCCGACGGCGGCGGGGGCGCGAGTCAGCCCCCCGGCGGGGAACTCGAAGCGACCGAGGGTGGCACCCCCCGCGAGAAAGAGCAGCGCGTGACCGTCCGCGAGGATGCCGCCCGTGCCGACGGGGTTGCACGGCACGACGGAGGCCGACCAGTGAATCACCGACCAGCGCGAGCCGTTCCACGCCGCCACGCCGCACCCCGCGCCGAACGGCCCGCCACCCGACCAGCAGACCACGAGATGATCGCCCGCCACGCACGCGCCGAGGCTCGTGCCGGAAGGCGCACCCGGCACGGGTTCGAGGTGCGCCGCCGCCCCGCTCCCCGTGAGCCGTTGCACCGTGCCGCCCGCCCATGTGTAGACCGCGCCCCGGTGGCTGACGAGCCACGCGAGATCGTCCCCCGCCCCGCCGCCGGAGAGCGCGACGAGCGGGGCCACCGTGCCGTTCCACACGGCGACCGAATTGCCGCCCACGACCGCGTCCACGAACCGCCCCGCGACGCGCCAGATCGCCCCGGCGGTGGCGACGAGGCAGGCGTCTCCCGTGGGGAGCGCGGCCCGCACCGCCGCGTCGAGCGCCCAGTATGTCCACGCGCCGCCGCCGTCCGCCGTGGCCCCGATGCGGGCGGGAACGTCGCGCCGCGCCAGCCAGAGGGCGTTCGCGTAGCCCCACACCGCGCTTCCCGGTACGGTGGGGTCGTTGGCGAAACTGGAACCGTTGTAGGCGACGAGGGTGGTCGCGGGGGCGGCGCACGCGAGCACGAGCAGGTCGTTGACGACCGTCATCCCCGTGATCGCGCCCGCTACCGTGTCCACGAGCGAGACGCCGCTGTACTCCCGCCGCCCGTTCGCCGTGGTCGTCGCCACGGCGTAGAGCTTCGCGCCCACGGCGAGGTACACCGTGTCGCGGTAGACGATGCCCCGCGTGTTCGTCGCCGTGGGCGAGCCGATGGCGGCACTCGCCGTCACGAGGGCGGGAGCGAGCACGAGGCCACCCGCCGTGCCGAGCGACGGCGGTTCCGGCATCAGCCCGTGTGCGTACCAGCGCGTGGCGTCGCTCTCCCCGGCGGGTACCGCGAACGACGCGATGCCGGTACGCACCGAGGCAGGCGCGGCGGTCTCGATCTCGTAGCGGTACGCGGTACTCGTGCCGCCACCGCCTGCCACGAGCATGTACCCCTGTCCGTCTAACGTGATGTCGTAGGTGTTGGACATTGGCTTCTCCTGTGGGGTTGAGATGCTGAAATGCGACCTTCCTCCCGGTCCTCTCCCCCTGTGGGGGAAGGGGGAGAACGGTTGCGGCATCGCGGCGTATCGGGAAAGTTCGGTGCTTGCCGTGGTTCTCCCCCTTCCCCACCGGGAGAGGGGTCGCATTCCATTCATACCGGCGCGGCGAGTATCCGCGTGCGGACGCGGCGGCGGGCGGCAAGGGCTGCTTCGTACCGCGTGCGGTAGCCGTTGTCGTCCGGCGCGGGGGCGGCACCGCGCTTGAGGAGGTCGCCGCGCACGGTGCGGGCGACGCGATCTGTCGCAAACAGCACGAGCAGGTCGAGGTCGCTGTCCGGCACGGTGAGGGGCGTGAGGTCGTCGGGGGGCAGCGTGTGCGCGACGTGCGCGACGACCTGTATCGCCCGCCCCGCCACGAGGGGGTAGCGCAACTCCGCCGCCCCCGCCACGAGGGCGTACGCTTGGGGCGCGGCGAAGGGGCGAAGATCGAAGAGCGGCGGATACAGCTCCATCGGCCCGGTGTCGCGCAAGCACGCGAGGTCGGGGGCGGCGGGTAATGCGACACTGTCCACGAGCAGCGTACGCACCGCGAGGGTCTGCGCCGGGAGCGCGATGCTTGTCTGATTGGCGGTGCTCGTGCTTGGCGTCGCAATCTCACGCGGGCTGTGCTGGCTGTAGGTCGCGGTCGCCGCCGCGAGGGCCATGTTGATGAGCGCGTCCGGGACGAGCGGCGGCGACGCGGTATCGAGCAGTTCGTCGCGCACGCCGAGGCGCACGTCGCTTCGGGTGGTGATGGGGGATGCTCCTTTCGGGAGAGCAGCCGGTAGCCGGTAGCAGGTGCATTTCGCTGGCTGCTGGCTGCTGGCTACTACCGGCTATCGGCTACCGGCTATCGCCTACTGGCTATCGGCTGCTGTTTCGATGATGGGGGGCCACGGGACGCGCACGGGGAGCGCGTCGGGGTCGTAGGGGCCGGGGTCGAAGCCGCCGAAGCGGGCGGCAAGCGCGAGGGTGAGGGTGGCGCGGCGGGAGAGGGCGGCGGTCCAGATCAGCCGCTTGCGCTGCGTGCGTTGCAGGAGGGGTTGCAGCGTGGCGCGGAGGGCGGTGCCGCTCGTGACGCCGCTCGAATCGCCGAAGGCGGAGCGCGGCATCTCCGCGAGGTCGTGCATGATGCGGTAGAGGACTTCGATGAAACGTAGGTGCGTCTCGACGCCGCCACCCGCGAGCAGATCGAGCAGGTAGGCGCGGCTCTGCGGCGGCAACTCCCACACCGCACCGGGGGCGACGCTGATCCCCTGCGCCGCCCCGACGTTTTCCAGAACCGTGACGGGGTTACCGGAGAGTTCGAGTACCTGCGCCAGCACGGAGAGCCTGCGGTCGAGGGCGCGGTTCACATCCATCAGGTCCACGAGGTCGCTCTCGCCCCAGAAGTCGTGCGGGCGCGGGGTGTTCGGGAAGATGACATAGGGGATGACTCCGTAGGGGTTCGGGCCGTCGTGGGCGGGAACGTCGTCCACCGCGACGGTGTAGGTGTCCGCCGTCCATGTCTCGCGCACCGCCGCGTGCGTGGCGTTCGATCCCGTGGGCGTGACGCCGTAGCGGTCGCGTACGGCGGTAGCGGGCAGGTGCGCGATCTGCCGCACGGCGACGACGCGGCGGGCGTTGTCGGGGGCGGTTTCCACGAACAGGGTGCCGACATCGGCCGGGACGACGCGCACGCGGCTCGTTCCGGCGTCCCACGTCACCTTGAAGGCACCGTCCCCCAACACGCCGGTGTCGGTCGCCGCCGCGAGGTCCACAAGGGCGAGGTCGTTGTCCGCCGCCGTCGCCGCGAGGAGGCGCGTCGCCCGTTCCGCGACGGCGACGCCCGCTGGGGTGTCGTCGGGCGGCTCGACAGCGGGGAGGACGGCACCGGGCATGAGGTACGCGACGCCTTTCCGTATGAACGTTCGGGCGTAGTTTGCGACGAGCGGCGCACCGCCGGAGCCGAGCCGCCCGATCTCGTGCCGACCCGCGTCGAAGGCGAGGTACTGGCGGTAGCGGGCGAGCCGCGCCGTGTCCGCCGCCGAGAGCCACGATTGCCCCGCGAGGTCGGGGGTGAACATCATCGTTTTGTCCTTTCATGCCGGGTGTCGGGTAGCCGCGAGCCGCGAGCCGCGAGCCGCAAGCGGAATGCGGGTACGAATTGCACACGATGGAGCGGTTTTCAGGGGCATTGGCGGTATCGGCGGCGGTATCGGTGGGTAGTAGAGCGGCGTGCAGTGAGGTTGCGGCACTTGTGGAGGGTAGGCTTCAGCCCGCCGCGTTGATTCACCCCGACCAGTCAACGCGGCGGGCTGAAGCCTACCCTCCACGGCTTCCGACACATGCCGCAATACCACCGAATACCGCTCTCGTTACGGGTAGGTGATGCCGACGAGTTTGGCGCAGGCGACGGGGCGGAACAGGGTGATGCCGCAGTACCACTTGATGCGGGTGTGGGTGGCGTCCTTTGTTTCGAGGGCGGGAAAGCGATCCACGAGGACGCCGCCGTTGTGCAGACCCATCAGGCCGGTCTCGAAGCCGTGCTGCACGGCGTAGATCGTGGAGCAGTTCGTGCCGCTGCCGACGGTGCGGTCGTCCCTGATGAAGTCGTCCACCTCGATGGGGATGCCGTCGTAGGCCATGATGAAGCGACCGAACGAGTCGTACGCCGTTTCGAGCAGGCTCCCGGTGGCGCGGCGCAGGTTGTTCAGTTGGCGGCGGGTGCGGCGGAGTGGAAGCGGGCGCGGGCGTACGCTTCTCGCGCCGTCTCGACGCTGGCGAGGATGTCCGCCACGGTGTCGCCCGCGATCAATTCGGGGATCGCCGCCGGGTGCATCGCCCGCAGCGCGAGCGTGAGCACGTCGCGGTCTGCGGGCGCGAGCGGGGCGGCGGCGGCGAGCGGCGGAACGTGTGGTGCCTGCGATGCGGGATGTTCGGGGCGTTCGGTGAGGGGTTCGGTCATCGCGGGTGTCTCCTTGTTGATGTGCCGCGTGGTGCGTGGTGCGTGGTGCGTGGTGAACGGTGAGGGCATCACCCCCTTTCTTGAGGGAAGTCCACCGGACGTTCGGGAGTGTGTCGGCAGGCGGTGGGGTTACGGTGCCGCGATGCGCCCGACGGCGACGCGGGGTTGCCAGTCGGTGTCGTCGAGGAGGGCGGCGAGGGCGGCGGAGATGAGCAGATCGTCGTGCAGGGCGGGATCGGGGACGCTCCACGCGATCTGCTGCCCGACGCCGGGACGCACCGCGAAGGTGCAGCCGCGCACCTGCGCCCAGAAGGCCCGCGTGTCGGGGGCGTCGTCGGGGACGTACTCGCGGTAGCGACCGGCGGCAACCGCAGCGAGCCATCGCCAGCCGAGGTCGCTCTTGCTCGCGGCGGTGAAGACGAACGGGGTGACGCCTCCGGGTGGGAGTGCCGCCCGGAGCATCGCCGCGAGGCCGTGACCGATGCCCGTGGCGTCCACGATCACATGGGCCGGACTGCCACGCGGCCCCGCCCAGACGCGGCGGGCGAGGTCGGCGACTTCCGCCGCAAGGTCGAGGTGGTTCGCGCCCGTCCAGAGGCGACGGTTGACGACGCGGTAGATGGGAAGTGTCGCGTGGTGCGTGCGGGTACCCTCCGGGCGATATGCCGCGTGGGGAGGGGAGACGATCTCGACCACGGTGAGGGCGGTACTGTCGCGGCGCGATTCGCGTTCGGTGTCCTCCTCGATGCTCGATCCCCGGTACTCGGTGCTTTTCTCGCCCGCCACGTCGAGGAGGAGGGCGTAGCGGCTGCCGGGGGTGGCGGAGTGTTGGCGGGGGTGGTCGCCGCGCATCTGCGCCTGCCGCGTCGCGTCGAGGAAGGTGCCCGCGCCATCGAGGGGTTCGAGGCAGTACTCGGTGCGCACGAAGGGGTGATCGGCACCGAGGCGGGCGATGCGGGCGCGGACGCGCTCCCCGTATGCGGGAACGTCGCGTGCGACGACGCGCCAATCGGCCCGGAAGCAGCGGGCAGGCGGCGAGCCGCGAGCATCGGTGTCGGGCGTTTGCTCGCCGCTTGTCGCTCGTTGCTCGCTGCTTTCTATCGCGGTCATCTCACGGGCGAGGAGGGTGTTGCGGGTCCAGACGGTGCCGCAGAAGACGGTGGGGGCGTTGGTACTCGCCCCCATCGGGTCGAAGGCGGCGTCCCAACGGTCGGGCGGGATGTCCTGTGCTTCGTTGGCGACGAGCAGCAGGCTGGCGGTCGCCCCGCGCACTTTCGCCCCCGGCCCCGCCGAGAGGAAGCGCACGCTCGCCCGCCCGACGCGCACGATGGCCCCGCCCTCGGTGGTCACGTCGGGGGCGAAGGGGGCGGCCTCGCGCAGGCGGGCCTCGATGCGCTCCCGCGTCAGTTGGCCCTGTGGAACCAGCGACGGGGCGGCGATGACGATCTCGCCGCCCCGCCGTTGCCGCCGGATGAGGATAAAGGCGACGGCCTGCGCGAGCAGTTCGTCCTTGCCGCTCTGGCGGGCGAAGGCCACGACGAGTGTCGCGCCCCGCGCCTCGCCCGCGCCGCCCTTCGACCAGAGCGCGGCGCGGACGATGGCCCGTGCGGCGGGGAGTTGATACAGGCGTAATGCCCGGTCGGGCCACACGGCGCGGGAGAACGCCCCCACGTCCGCAAGCAGGCGGCGCACGGTGGCGTTCGGCGTCGGTGTCGGCATGGGGAACCTCCGTTCGGTAGCGGGTAGCGGGTAGCGGGTAGTCGAAAGCGGGATGCGGCCCCGTCTCAACTACCGGCTACCGGTTACCGGCTACCGCTGTAGGCGCGTGAACACATCCACGAGGATGCCGCCCGCGACCACGAGAAAGAGCGTGGTGACGCGGTCGCGCACCTCGCGCATTTCGTCAATCAGGTCCTCGACCATCTGGCGCGTCACGGCCTCCTGCACATAGAGGGCGACATCGCGCTCGGCGGCGATGTCGGCGGGATCGTTCGCGGGGAGCAGCGGCACGAGGGGCGGGGCGGTGCGGGTGCGGGCGCGGGGCGGGCGGCGGTGTGGAAGCATGGGAAACCTCCTTCGGGGCAGTCGGCAGTCGGTAGGCGGCAGAAAATGCGAAGTTGTCGTGTGGATGCGCGTTCCGCATTCCTGCCGCCTGCCGCCTACTTTTCGAGGTCGTCGAGGGCGCGGGCGATGAGGGCGTGCAGGGCGGTGTCGGCGTCGGCATCGGTGTCGGGGGGCGGGTAGAGGTCGCGTTCCGCTTCCACAGCGTTGATGAGGACGGCGACGAGGCGGGCGGCGTCCGCGACGAGGGCGGAGCGGGCCTTGCGGGCGTCCTCGTCGTCGCCTTCGCGGAGGGCGGCGAGCAGATGCCGGAGGCGGGCGATCTCTGGGGCGAGCGAGAGCGTATTTGTCATAGAGCCTCCGTAGGTGCAAACGCATGTTCTACTTATAACAGGGCTGAGAAAGGGCAATGACGACACAACTCTGCAAATCTATACATCGAAATCGGGATAATCTAGGCAAATCTATGCGACTATGATTGGGCAGCAATGAGTGAACAGACGTGAATACAAAAGGCGCGAGGGGCGCAGTCCTATGCGTCGGGCAGGGTGACACTTGACGGTATATTTGTTGTTTGATACACTGCACCAAGGAATGTGGATGTGACGATCCGGTGCCTGTAATCTGGTCACCTCGGCACCGGGGAGCGAATGGTGAACCCGACCTCATGCGTTGCGCGTGGCGGTCGGATCATCGTGTCCGGGTGACTACGCCGCGTCGCCAGTGCTCCGTGGGAAGATCGGTGGCCCGCGTGCGGGTCGGAAACGCACGAGTATTCGCGCAGCGGGCGCGAGAGGGCGAGGAGGCGGTATGCAATCGGCACGGCGTGGGGCATTTCCCCGACCATCGCTGCGGGAACGCAAGAAGCAGCAGACGCGGGGCGCGATCATCAACAAAGCGGTGGAGCTATTCGCCTCGCAGGGGTTCTACCAGACCTCGATTGACGACATCGCGGACGCGGCGGACGTGAGCCGGGGGACGTTCTTCAACTACTTCGGCTACAAGGAAGCGGTGATCGTCGAATTCGGGCGCGATCTGCTGGTGATGCTGACGGAGCAGACCGACGCGCAACTGAAGGAAAAGGTGGCGGCGGAGCGAATCATCTACCGCATCTGGCTCGAAGTGCGGTCGCTTTTGGAGCAGCACGGCGAGGCGGTGGTGGTGCTGGCGCACGAGCTGCTGAACCCGGAGATCGAGCGGGCGCAACGGGCGCAGCAGGCGTTCGCGCTCGCGGGGTTGTTGGAGCGCATCGTCAAGGCGGGGCAGACGACGGGCCGCTTCCGCCCGAACCTCGACGCGGGGCAACTGTCGCAGATGATCGCCAACCTCATCATCGTCAGCGTGGCGACGCAGTATCGCACGAACGACATGGAGGCGGCGGACCTGTATATGCGCCAGAGCCTCGACACCGCATTCCACGGGGCGATGCCGGAGGGCGTCCGCGCCGCGCACGACGGGTAAATTCACCCACCCCGGCCCCCTCCCCGCAGGGAGGGGGAGCATCTACCCGAACATCGAGGCTCCTCCTGAAT
>JAABUN010005347.1_pt1 | contig 16068 bp, 14 predicted proteins | sample 5559311 | NCBI WGS metagenome assembly JAABUN01 (sample SAMN10711877, study PRJNA513370) | rock metagenome | isolation source: Antarctica rocks | place: Antarctica: Victoria Land, Siegfried Peak sud
GGACTAACGCCCCCCGCTCGCCAAAATGCCCCCGCCGCCGTCCGCCTTCGCCGACGCCCTGATCCTGACCGGCCCGACCGGCTCCGGCAAGTCGGCCCTCGCGCTTGATCTCGCCGAGCGGATCGGCGCGGAGGTCGTCAGCGCCGACTCGATGACGGTCTACCGCGGCCTGGACATCGGCACGGCCAAGCCGACGACGCCCGACCGGGCGCGGGTCCGCCACCACCTGCTCGACGAACTCGACCCGTGGGAGTCGGCCAACGTCGCCTGGTGGCTCGGCCGGGCCGCCGAAGTGTGCGGGGACGTGCGCGGCCGCGGGCAGATTCCTCTGGTCGTCGGCGGGACGCCACTGTACCTCAAGGCGATGCTGTACGGCCTGTTCGACGCGCCCCCGGCCGACGCCGCTGTCCGCGCCGGCCTCGAAGCCGAGGCGCTGTCCGCCGGGCCGCACGCCCTGCACGCCCGGCTGGCAAAAGTGGACCCGCCGACGGCCACCCGGCTGCACCCGAACGACGTGCGACGGGTAGTCCGGGCGCTGGAGGTGTTCGCCGCGACCGGCCGGCCGATCAGCGCCTGGCAGCAGTCGTGGGGCCAGGCTCCGGCAACGATTCCGCTGGTGGTCCTCGACGTGCCGCGGGCCGAGTTGTACGCCCGGATCGACGCCCGGGTGGATGCCATGCTCGCCGCCGGGTGGGCCGCGGAGGCGGAAGCGTTGTCGGCCCTGCCGCGCCCGCCGGGGCGGGAGGCCGGGCAGGCGCTCGGGTATCGGGAGTTGGGGGCGGTGGGACGGGGTGAGATGACGCCGGCCGACGCCCGGCGGCTGATCCAGACCGGCACCCGGCAGTTCGCCAAACGGCAACTGACGTTCCTCCGCGCCCTGCCGAACGCGACGTGGGTGGCTCCGGGGCCAGACCTGGCGGAGCGGGTATGGGAAGCGTGGTCCCGGCCGGTTTGATGAAATGTCCGGGCCGGGCGCGAACCCCTTCCGGCGACTCGACTCGGTTGGGCTTGATTTCCCGCCGCCCGGTCCCTCGGACGGCCCGGGTTGTGCTATAGCAGAAGAAGCGTTCCGGGACCGCCCCCCGTGAGCGACCGCCACCAGCCCTCCCACCCGGCTTCACGGCCCCGGGGATGATTCATGCCGACCGTCACGTTTCTCGTTCTGGAGGGGGTCGACAAGGGGCGGGTGTTCCGCGACCTGCCGGTGCCGGTGACCATCGGCCGCGAGGAGGGGAACGTCCTGCGGCTGAACGACGAGCGGGTCAGCCGGTACCACGCCAAAATCCAGACCGAAGACGCCGACGTGATTCTGACCGACCTCGACAGCACCAACGGCACCCGCGTCAACGGGGCGACGGTGCAAATCCGCCGGCTCCGGGCCGGGGACCAACTGTCCATCGGCCGGACGATGCTGTTGTTCGGCACGATGGAGGAGATCGAGGCCCGCCGCAGCTCGCACACGAAAGCCCCGGCCGCCCAGCCGCACGGCGGGGCGCAGACCATCCGGACCGCCGAGTTGGCCGATGCGCGGATGCAGGCCGCCCCGGCCAGCAAGCTCGACGCCCCGGCCCCGGAGTGGAGCGCCCGGGACGAGGACGTGCCGCCGTTGCCCCAACGCCTGAGCGGTGCCCAGGCGGCCCGGCTGGCCGAAATCTTCGACTACCTGCACCGCGGCGTCACGTCGGCCGTCGAGAACATCGACGCCAACGAGGACGGCACCGAGGTCAAGCTCGGGTTCAACGAGTGGCAGGCGGTCCAGGCCGTGCAGATGCTGCTCGCGCGGTTCGGCCGGATGGTCGCCGAGCCGGACCCGCGGGACTGACTCTCGTCGAGAGCCGGATGCGTCAGCGTCCGGGTTCTTCCTCGCCCCGTAGCAGGAAGAACCCGGACGCTGACGCATCCGGCTCTCGAACGCTTTGCTACTTCCCCGCGAACCGCGCTACCTCCAGCTTCTCAACCGTCGCCGCCCCGCCCTCGGCTACCGCCGTCATCCCGCCCTTCGCGTCCACCGGGGCCGCCAGCGACAGCGCCGTTCCGTCCGGGGTGAACACCTCCACCGACTGCCGGTCCGTTACGATGCGCAGCGTCAGCCGGCCGCCGTCGGCCCGCGCCGAGGCCGCCATCTGGCCCCAGGTCAGTCGCTCGGCCTCCACCTCGTACCGCAGGTCGACCCCGCGCACCTTGAGCCGGACCGTGGCCGCTGTACCCAAGTCCATTTCGATGCGAATGTCCGCAGCGGCGGGCACGTCTGCCAGCAGCGCCGGCTCCGCACCGAGGGGCACCTTCTGCCTCGTCACCGCCGGACCGCACGCCTTGGCCAGTTCCGGCACCGGTTCGGCCACCAGCCGCAGGCCGGCCGGAGTGCGGCGTAACGTGAGGTCGACCGGGATCGTCATCTGCTGGTTGAACGACAGCGTCGGCGTGTCGATGCCGCGTGCCCAGCCGATTTGGACGCACCGGCCGTCCGGGGCGTTGGCGAACGTCTGGGCCGCGTAGAACGAGCCGCGCCAGAGCGTCTGCTTCGGGCCGTCCGGGGTGAAGCTTTTGCCGTCGAACGTGCCGAGCAGGTAGCGGCCGTCGGCCCCGTACAGCACCCACCGCGTCATCCCGGGCGACCCCTGGATCGGCAACTCGACCAGGTCCGGGCACTCGTAGAAGTCGCCGGTGCGGCTGGCGAATGCCCAGGCTTTCAAGTCCGGCGACGTGTAGAACGACACGCCCTTGTCCTGGCCGCCGGCCTTCTCGTCGTACACGGCCATCACCCACCGCTTTGTGGGGGCGTGCCACACCAGCTTCGGGTCGCGGCCGGCGTGCTTGACGACCGGGTTCCGGTCGTATTCCACCCACGTCCGGCCTCGGTCGATGCTGTAAGTAATGCACTCCCCCCGGCCGGTGCTGGTGAACGCCGTGACGAGTGGAGGGGCCGCGGCCGTGCCGAACCCGGACGTGTTCGCCGTATCCACGACGGCACTCCCCGAGAACGCGAAGTCGTCCCACTTCTTCGGCGACAGGGCCAGTGGCAGCTCCCGCCAATGAACGAGGTCGGTCGAGACCGCGTGCCCCCAGTGCATGTTCCCCCAGGCCGTGCCGTAGGGGTTGTGTTGAAAGAACAGGTGGTATTCGCCCGCGTAATACACCATGCCGTTCGGGTCGTTCAGCCAGCCCCGGCGGGCGGTGAAGTGGATCAAGGGCCGGCGGGCCTCGGCGTCCGGCCGGTCGGGGGGCGGGGCGTCGGCCGCAGTGACGCCGGCCAGCGACCCGCCGTTCGCGCGCAGCGTCAACTCCTGGCCGACGAACCCCCGCACGTCAACCGGCATGAGGTTCTGACCCGGGCCGTCCGTCAGCTCGGCCTCGAACTCGGACACGACCTGCCCGCCGACCTCCAGCACGACCCGCCGCTTGGCCGCCCCGGCCGCCACCGGCAGGTGCAGGTACGGCTGCGTCACCCGGAGCGTCCGCGACACCGGCGCGGCCGGGGCGGTCCCGCCGACCGCACCGGCTGACACCAGGGCGATGAAAACCAGGCACCAGCGGGTCATGTCACGCTCCGGTTGGAAGGGTGGGGCCGAGGCGTGGTATACGCGGCCGGCGGCAGCCGGGCGACTTCCCCTTCCCCGGCCGGGGGGCCGGCCGGTATAACGCACGGGCCGAGCTACTCGCCATTTGTCCACCGCACCCGGGGCGTCCCGATGGCCGACCGCAAGTTCGCCCACCTCCACCTGCACACCCACTACAGCCTGCTCGACGGCGCGAACCGCATCCCCGAACTGGTTGCGCAAACGAAGAAGCTCGGCATGGACGCCGTGGCCATCACCGACCACGGCAACCTGTACGGGGCCATCGAATTCTACCGCGAGTGCAAGGCCGCGGGCATCAACCCGGTCATCGGCTACGAGGCGTACCTGGCCCCCGGCGACCGGCGCGACAAGAAAGGCGGCGTCCAGAAGGAAGCGTACAGCCACCTCACCCTGCTCGCCAAGAACAACGTCGGCTTCCGCAACCTGATCAAACTCTCGTCGATCGCGTTCCTGGAGGGGTTCTACTACCACCCGCGCATTGACCGCGAGGTGCTGGAAGCCCACAGCGAGGGGCTGATCTGCCTGTCCGGGTGCCTGGCCGGCGAGTTCAACCAGACGATCCTCAAGAACCGCCCGGCCGACGCCGGCAAGCTGGCGCAGTGGTTCGCGAAGGTGTTCCCGGACGACTTCTACATCGAGTTACAGAACAACGGCATCGACCTGCAGGATGCGTGTACGCCGGTGGCCGTTGATATCGCCAACAAGCTCGGCCTGCCATTGGTCGCCACGGCCGACGCGCACTACCTCTGCGTCGACGACGCCGAGGCCCACGACGTACTCTTTTGCATCAACACCCGCCGCAAGCGCGACCCCCGCAAGAAGCAATACCCCGAGGGCCGGCTGCCGAACCCGTACTACGTCCGCACCCCGCAGGACATGTATGATTTGTTCCCCGGCCACGAGGCGGCGGTGGCCCGCAGCCACGAGATCGCCAGCAAAGTCGACATCGACATCGACTTCAAGAAGCGGCACTTCCCCGTCTTCAAGCAGCCGCCCCACCAGACGCCGGACGAGTACCTGCGCGAGCTGTGCGAGCACGGCATCCGCGCCCGGTACGGCGACGCCCCGCGGCCGGACGTGTGGGACCGGCTGGACCACGAACTCGGCATCATCTCGCGGATGGGGTTCGCCAGCTACTTCCTCATCGTCTGGGACTTCGTGAGGTTCGCCCGCGCCGAGGGCATCCCGTGCATGGCCCGCGGGTCGGCCTGCGGGGCCGTCGTGAGTTACGTGTTACACCTGAGCCACGTCGACCCGATCGATTACGACTTGTTGTTCGAGCGGTTCCTCGACCCGAGCCGGTCGGAAGCCCCGGATATCGACATCGACTTCTGCCAGGACCGCCGCGAGCGGGTCATCCAATACGTGCGACAAAAGTACGGGGCGGAGTCGGTCGCCCAGATCGGCACGTTCGGAACGTTGGCGGCCAAGGCGGCGTTGAAGGATGTCGGCCGGGTATTAGATATCCCGCTCGACCGCGTCAACGCCATGTGCAAACTCGTCCCGATGAAGGGGGCGATCTCGCTCACCCTGAAGGACGCCCTGGAGCAGTCGCCGGACTTCCGCAAGGCGTATGACACCGACCCGGACTGCCGGCAGTGGGTGGACATCGCCCGCAAACTCGAGGGCATGAACCGGGGCGTCGGCACCCACGCGGCCGGGGTCGTCATCGCCAACGGGCCGATCACCGACTACGTCCCGGTCCAGCGGGCGACGAAAAAAGACGACGGCCAGTCGACGAGCGACGCGGTCGTCACGACCCAGTGGGAGATGGGGGACATCGAGAAGGTCGGCCTGTTGAAGATGGACTTCCTGGGGTTGAGGACGTTAACACTGCTCGACAACACGCTCAAGCTCATCAAGCGGACCCGCGGCGTCGACATCGACGTTCACACGCTGCCGCTCGACGACGCCGGTACGTATGACTTGCTCCAACGCGGCGACGCCAAGGGGGTGTTCCAGTTCGAGTCGGACGGCATCCGGGAACTGCTGAAACGCATGAAGCCGGACAACATCCGCGACATCGTGGCGTGTACGGCCCTGTACCGGCCGGGGCCGCTCGAAGGCGGCATGGTGGACGAGTACATCGAGTGCAAGCACCGGCGGAAGCAGCCGGAGTACGCGCACCCGATCATGGAAGAAGTATTGAGCGAGACGTTCGGCGTGATGTGTTACCAAGAGCAGGTCATGCGCATCCTCAACCGCATGGGCGGGATCGGGCTGTCGAGTGCGTATGCCTGCATCAAGGCGATCAGCAAGAAGAAGATGGACATCATCGACGAGCGGCGAGTCGACTTCGTCGCCGGGGCCGGCCGGCTGGGCATGAGCGCCGGCACGGCGGCCGACATCTTTTCGTTGATCGTCCACTTCGGAGGTTACGGTTTTAACAAGAGCCACAGCGCCGCTTATGCGCATGTGACGTACCACACCGCGTATCTCAAAAAATACTACCCGGCCGAGTTCATGGCCGCCCTCCTGTCGAGCGAGATCGACGACGGCAACAAGCGCGACATGCTCGTCGACCACATCGCCGACGCCCGGCGGATGAACGTCCAGGTGCTCCCCCCCGACGTGAACAAGGGGCAGCCGGACTTCGACGTGGTGGGCGGCAAGATCGTCTTCGGCCTGACGGCCATCAAGGGGCTGGGGCGCGGGGCGGCCGAGGAGATCGTCCGGGCACGCGCGGCCGGCGGGCCGTTCCGCGACCTGTTCGATTTTTGCGAGCGGGTGGAGTTGCGCACGGTCCCCAAGGCAGCCGTCGAGAAGCTCATCAAGGCCGGGGCGATGGACTGCTTCGGCAAGGACAAGCGGGCGGCCTGCGTGTTCGCCCTGCCGCGCGCGGCGCAGGCGGCCGACGACAAGGCGGCCGACAAGCGCCGCGGCCAGCGGAGCTTCCTCGACCTGGTCGACGACGACGAGCCGGCCGGGACGGCCACGGCCGGCAACCGGTTCGGCGAGGGGCTGCCGGACGTGCCGGAGTGGCCGGAATTGGAGAAGCTGAAGTTCGAGAAGGAGTCGCTCGACTTCTACATTTCGAGCCACCCGCTCGCCCAGTTCGACGACCAGTTGCGCCGGTTCCGGACCCACGACGCCTGCCAGGTGGCGAAGTTGAACGTCGGGACCGAGGTCCGCCTCGGGGGGATGGTGACGCAGTTCGACACCCGCGTCATCAAGGCCGGCCGGAACATGGGGGCGCGGTTCGCGCTCTTCCGCCTCGAAGACTTCTCCTGCCAGATCAAGTGCGTCCTGTGGTCCGACCAGTTCACGCGGTTCAAGGACGACGTGGCCGAGGACAAGATCATCCTCGTGGAGGGGCACGTCGAGTGGCGGGACGGGTCGAGCGAGCCGGACGTGATCGTGGACAAGGTGCTGACCATCGACCAGGCCCGGAAGGAGCTGACCCGCGGCATGGTGATCCGGATGAGCTACGGGGACGACGTAGAGGTACTACGCAAGCTCGACGGGGTGGCGTCGGTACTCAAGCGGTTCCGCGGCCCGTGCCCGGTCTACCTGAGCGTCCGGGACGTGGCCGGGAAGGCCGCCCAGTTCAAGCTGAACAACAGCTTCTGGGTCAACCCGACGGCCGTGCAGGTGGACGAGCTGGAGTTGCTGCTGGGGCCGGGGTCGGTCCTGTTCACCAGCCGCTGACCGGCTTCGGCTTGCCCGGGTCGGCGGCGGCGGGGTAAGCTCCCGGCCCCTGCCCCCGGAGCCGCCGTCGATGCCCCTTTTGTCCCCCGTTCTCCGCCCCGCCGTACATCGCCGGTCGGTCGTTGGTCCAGCGATCCCGTGGCCGGCCGTCGCCGTGGCGGTGTGCGTCCTGGCCGGGGTCGGGCTGCGGGTCGGGGCGTTCGCCCGGAACCCGGCGCTGTGGGGCGACGAGGCGATGTTGGCCCTGAACGTCGTCCACCGGCCCGTGCAGGCGTTACTGTCGCCGCTCGATTTGAACCAGGGCGCGCCCGCCGGCTACCTCGTCGGCTGCCGGCTGCTGGTGCAGGCGTTCGGCGGGTCGGAGTGGGTGCTGCGCGCCCCCTCGGTCGCCGCCGGACTGGGGGCCCTCGCCCTGTTTGTGCCGCTGGCTTATCGATTATTCCCCGTCCGGTCCGCGCGGCTGGCGGTCGGGCTGTTCGCCCTGTCGCCGCCGCTGGTGGCGTACTCGGCCGAGTTCAAGCAGTACGAACTCGACGCCTGCCTAACGGTCGGACTACTGGCCCTCGGCCGGCCGGTATGGGCGGCCGGGGCGACGCGCGGGCAACTGGCCCGGCTGGGGTTGGCGGGCGCGTTGGCGGTCTGGTTCTCGCACCCGGCGGCGTTCGTCCTCGGCGGCCTCGGGGTGGCCCTACTCGGCGACGCCGTTGCCCGGCGGGACCGGACCGCCCTGACGAATCGGCTACTCGTGTGTGGCGTGTGGGCGGTCGGGTTCCTCGCCTGCTACCTGCTCGTCACCCGGCACCTGGGGGCCAACCCGTACCTGCTCGACTACTGGGCCGGGGCGTTCTGGCCGCTGCCGCCGCAGGGGCCGGGGGACGTGGCGTGGGTCGTCCACCATGTGCTGGCCCTGTTCGACAACCCCGGCGGGTTCGCGGCGGCTAACATCGGGGCCGGGGGGCTGGCGGCCGCCTGCGCCGCCGTCGGCGGGGTTGCCCTGGCGGACACCGACCGGCGGCTGCTGGCGGCCCTGGTCGGGCCGGTCGCCCTGGCCCTACTAGCGTCGGCGCTGCACAAATACCCGTTCGCCGGCCGGCTGATGCTGTTCGCCGTCCCCCTGTTGATCCTACTCGTGGCCCACGGAGCGGCGGTCCTCGGCGGGCTGCTGTTGCAACTGGGGCCGACGGCCGGGAAGGTCGCGGCGGCGGCCGTCGTCGGGACGTTGTGCGTGCCCGTCCTGGCCGAAACGGCCGCACAACTCAAGCAGCCGCTGCACGCCGAGGACACCCGCGCCGGGCTGGCCCACATCGTCAAGTGCTGGCAGGCCGGGGACGAGTTGGTGGTCACAAACGGGGCCGGGCCGGCCGTCGGGTATTATGCCCCACTATTCCCGCTGCCGGCGGAAAATACGCACCTCTTGGGGGCCGACCGTACCCGGTTCCGGGATGAGTTAGCGCGGGTGCCGCGCGGCCGCCTGTGGGTGCTGATGGCCCACTGTAAACCGGCCGACGAGGCCGCTTTACGGGCGTTGATCGGGGGCCGGGGCGTGTGCGTCGACGCGGTGACGGCGGCCGGGGCGACGGTCGTTTCGTGCGGGGCGGGCGGTCAATGACGGCGGCCGGGCGGAACCGGGCGTAACCGCTTGCCCGCGTGGCCCGGGGCGGGTATCGTCGGAAGGTGATAAACCTCTGCCACCCAGACTCTACACTCCGCGAGGCAGCGATGCGCCGATTTTGGTTAGTGCGGTTGGCCGTCGGCGTCCTGGCGGCCGGCTCGGCCGGGGTCGCGGCCGCCCAGCCGACCTCGTCGTACAAGCCGATCGACCCGGTCACGCTGCCGCTCGACCGGGCCGGGGTGTGGACGTTCCACTTCTCGTACCAGCCACCGCGGATCGTCACCGTCGACGTGCCGAAGCAGGGCAAAAAGACGGTCTGGTACATGGTTTATAAGGTGTGGAACACGTCCGACACGCCGCAGTCGTTCGTGCCGACGTTTGAATTGGTCACCAAGGACGGCCCGCTGCAGAAGTTCCTAGACGAGCCGCAGCCCTCGGTCGCCGACCAGATTCGCCGGATCGAAGACCCGCAAAAAGCCCTCGACATCCAGACCAGTGTGTCGATCAGCAAGGTGAAAATCCCCGTGACCCGGCCGGACTCGGTCCCGCGGGCAGTGACCGGCGTGGCGATCTGGCTGGACGCCCCGGCCAAGGCGGCGGTGACGAACAACTTCAGTGTTTATGTGACGGGGCTGTCGAACGGCCTGGCCGTCCAGCAGGCGGCCGACGGCACGGAGACGGTCAGCCGCAAGACGCTGCAACTCGACTTCCTCAAGCCGACGGACAACGCCAACCCGGCGATGACGGACATCCAGCCGAACGACAACAACGGCCGGGGGTCGACGAAGTGGATTTACCGGGTGGTGCCGGCCCGCAAGCTGGACGCGGCGACCCCGGTGGCGGAGGGGAAGTAGCCCGGCGTGGAAGGGCATCGGACGTGAACTTCTACAGCGCTCGGCTTTTAATCGTCGCTCTGGTCGACGACGGCAGGCCACGGAAAACGCACCTGTGGGACGAAAGCATCGTCGTGTTCCGCGCCCGCGACTTCGACCACGCTTTCGAGCGGGCGCTGGAAATCGGCAGGTCGCACGAGACGGAGTACCTCAACGGCGATCAGCAGATGCTTCGTTGGGTTCTCGTGAAGATCGAGAACGTGAACCTTGTCGGCAAAAAGGTCGATGGGGCGGAGGTGGCCTCCAGCCTGAATTATCGGCGGTCGAAGGAGCCAATCCCGTTCGCCACCGTGTTCCGGCCGGAAGCCTCGAAGCCGGACGAAAGCTTCTGAGCGGGCAGGGCCAAAGGCACGGCCAATCGACCCGGTGCGTGGTGCCGCCCCGCCGCCGTAAATCGTGCCGGCGCAACGCATTCGGGGGCCGGGTATGCCGTACACGGACTTCACGCTGGAATCCGCCGAGGCCGACCTCGGCGTCCTGAGCCGGCCGGGGGACATCTTCCCCGGCCTGGTGCCGACGCCCGGCCCGGCCTGGCTGGCCGACCAACTCGCCCGCGGGGCGGAACTGGCGCTCGTCAGCGAGAAGGCCCGGAGCGAGTACATCGTCGCCCCGCTCCTGCTCGCGGTGCGGGAGTTGTCCGGCCGGGCCGTGGCGATCGTGTCGGGTGCCCGGCTGGACGTGGACCCGGCCCGCCGGCTGACCGGCGAGTGCGACTTCCTGCTCGCCCGTTCGGACCCGGTGCCGCGGGTCCGGGCACCACTGGTAACCGTCGTGGAAGCCAAGCGGCAGGACATCGACGGCGGCCTCGGCCAGTGCATCGCTCAGATGGTCGCGGCGGCCGTGTTCAACGACCGGGCCGGCACCCCGCGGCCGGCCATGTACGGGTGCGTCACGACCGGCGAAACATGGCAGTTCCTGCGGCTCGCCGGCCCGGACGTGACGCTGCACCGGCCGGCGTACTACATCGACAACGTCGGCCTGATCCTGGCCGCGTTCGGCCGGGCCGTCGCGGGCTGACGCCGTGCCCGGCCGGCTACGATGCGGCCCCGCCGCCGGCGGCGTCTGACGCGGCAGTGCGGGGGATTTCCTGCATGTCGGTGACGTGCAGGACGAAGACCCGGCTGGCCGTGTCGAAGACCGTCGGGTTGTCGTTGCTCGCCACCCCGACGTACAGGTAGTTCCGACCCACTAAAACCAGGTCGGGGTGGGTCACGTCGTAGGACTGGCCCGAACTCGTGAAGATGCGGAGCGGCACGAACGGCTGCTCGCGAAGTCGGTCTTTAATGTCTTCGGCGCGGAACATGGCGACCTCGAAGCGGACAGCGTTATCGTACCGGCCGGCCCGGTCCACGTCACCCGTATACGACCGACCGGCCCGCCGCGCCCGAGACGGCCGCTACGATCGTCCGTGCGATCTTCGCCCCGCCGACCGCGGACGGTTCGATGGCCGACACGGCGGAGTAGTCGTCCACTTGGTCGCAAACGACCCGCAAGTCGACGACCGGGACGCCGGCGGCAACGGCCTCGCGGAGGATCACCTCGTTGAACCCGGCCAGGGCCGCCCGCTCGGCCGGCCCCAGCCCCGGGACGGCGTCGTAAATCGTGCAGACGACGGCCGGCCGCCCGGCCGCCGCGACCGCCCCCAGCATGGCCCGGTAGACGCCCCGGAACTCGCCCCGCACGCCTTCGAGCAGCGCGAGGGCCTCGCCCACCGTGACCGCCGGTACCATGAGCAGCCCGGCCGCGCCGAGGGCGTCGTTGCCGCCGGCGCTCACGACCAGGTGCGTGGCGTCGGCCGGCAGTCCGGCGAGTTGCCCGGCCACGTCCGCGGCCGTGTGGCCGTCCACGGCCAGTAAGGTCGCCCGCCACCCGACCGGGAGCCACTGGCGGACCTGGTCGATGACCGCCGGCCGGTCCGGGACGTACCGGGCGTTGTCGAAGATCGAATCGCCCAGCAGGATGACGTGGACCACGGGTCCGCCCTCAGCCGCCGGGGGTGAGTAACGCCTTCATCTCCCGCACCGCCCGCTCGAACCCCACCAGCACCGCCCGGCTGACGATGCTGTGGCCGATGTTCAACTCTTCGAGGTGCGGGATGGCCACCACGGCCCGCACGTTGTGGTAGTTCAGCCCGTGGCCCATATGGACGTGCAGGCCGCACTCCGCGGCGTGAGCGCTGGCCAAGCGCAACCGCTCCAACTCGGCGACGATCTGGGCCGGGGAGCGGGCCTCGCTGTAGCTGGCCGTCTGGAACTCGACCGCGTCGGCCCCGAGCTTACGGCCCTGATCGACTTGCGCCCGGTCGGGGTCGATGAACAGCGACACCTGAATCCCGGCGGCCTTTAGCGTGTCGACGGCGGCCCGGGTCGCGGCCTCGTGGGCGACCACGTCGAGGCCGCCTTCGGTGGTCACTTCCTCGCGCTTCTCGGGCACCAGTGTCGCCTCGTCGGGCTTCACGGCCAGTGCGATCGTGACGATCTCCGGGGCCGTCGCCATCTCGAAGTTCAGCCGGGTTTGGACGGCCTCGCGCACCCGGAACACGTCGCGGTCCTGGATGTGCCGGCGGTCCTCGCGCAGGTGGACCGTGATGCCGTCGGCCCCGGCCAGGGTGGCGAGAATGGCGGCCGCGACCGGGTCGGGTTCGGCCCCCCGGCGGGCCTGCCGCAGCGTGGCGACGTGGTCGATGTTAACGCCCAGCCGGATCATCCCCGCCCCTTGTCGTACCGGCTCAGGTAGACCAGAACGTCGGCGTACCGGCCGGCCTCCCGGGCCAGAATCTTGTACAGGACGACCGCCAGGACCACCAGCAAGAGCCGCTCGACGACCGGCGTGACGACCCGCAGGCCGAAGGTGAAGTAGTCGACGAACAGGTAGTCGACCACCATCAGCCCGAGGACGGCCGGAACGCCGAACTGGGCGATCCGGCTCAGTCGGTACTTTGGGTCGACGTACATCTTCACCATCAGCCGTAACTCGGTCAGGAACGGGAACCGGTCCCAGACGCTCCCCACGCGGGTCAATTGCCGGATGGCCGGCATCATCATGCGGGAGACGGTCGGGACCAGGGCCGACAGCCCGGCCGGTTCGGCGTCGCGCGGCAGCGGGTAAGTCGGCAGGGCGGTCTGGTGGGCGTGGAGGGCGGCGAGCTGCTCTTCGAGCCGGCGCAGGCGGTCGGCCATCGCCTCGGGGGTTTCGGCCGGGGCCGTTGCGGTCGGGCCGTTGCGGGCGAAGGCCGAGTCGTGGCCGCGGGCGGCGTCGGGTTCGGGGGCCATGTGTGGGTGTCTCCGCCGGGGCCGGGGCTGCGCCCAATAGTAGCCCGGTGGCACGTTATCGGTGGGGCCGGCCGGGGGGAATGGCAAAAACCCGCCGGGCGGCCGGCGGGCGGGGGTCGGCGGTAATTTCAGACGGCCTACTTCAGCAGTTCCTTCAGCCCCTTCAGCGGCCGGACGCTCACCTTGGTGTGGGCGGCCTTGTCCTTGGTGGTCGTCATCTCGCCCGGCTTGAACCGGTTCGGGACTTCCTTGCCGCCCTTGACCGCCTTGACCCGCTTGGCCTTCAGCTTGAACAGCCCGGGCAGGGCGATCACGCCCGGCCCCTTGGCACTCAGGTTCTTGACGATGACGCCGGTCATCGCCTCGAACACGGCCGCCACCTGCTGTTTCGACAGTTCGGCCTGTTCGGCGATCTCGGTCATGAACTGACCCTTGGTGATCGACTTGACCGACTTGGCGGCCTTGGCGTCGCCGCCGCCGGCCGGGGGGGCGGGGGCTTTGGCGGCCCCGTTGTCCTTGGCTTTGGCCATCGTACACGCTCCGTTCGGGGGATGGGGTGGGGAAACGTCTTGAAATATGAGGGTTCGCGGCCGGGTTGTCAACCGGAACCCCCCGGTCTACCGCTGAATATCCCGTATTTCCTGGCCCCGACTCCGGCCCGACCGCGGAAAACCCGGCGGATTGTCGGCCCGGGCCTGTCGTGGGTGGCATTCCCGGTGCAGTCGCCGGCCCCGGCCGCCCCCGAAGCCAAGGGGGGGGCGGGGTTTGTAGGATGACCCGGCCCCCGTAGCCCCGACCCCTCCCGCCGAGGCCCGCCCGATATGCCCGCCACTGCCGCCCCGCCCGCTGCCCCCCGCGCGGCGTCCGCCACGTTCACGCCCCTCGACGAGTTGTGCGTCAACACCATCCGCACACTGTCGATGGACGCCGTCCAGAAGGCGAACTCCGGCCACCCCGGCGCGCCGATGGGCCTGGCCCCGCTGGCGTACACCTTGTGGCAGCGGTTCCTGCGGTACAACCCCGAAAACCCGGCCTGGAGCGGCCGGGACCGGTTCGTCCTCTCGAACGGTCACGCCTCTATGCTGCTTTATTCGCTCTTGCACCTGGCCGGGGTCGGCGAGGACTGCGGCAAGAAGCCTGTCACGCTCGACGAGATCAAGCGGTTCCGCCAGCTCGACAGCGTGACGCCGGGGCACCCGGAGTCGCACGTCACGGCCGGGGTCGAGACCACCACCGGCCCCCTCGGCCAGGGGTTCGGCAACGCCGTCGGCATGGCCCTGGCCCACAAGTGGCTGGCCGCCACGTACTCGCGGCCGGGGTTCGAGGCCCTGTTCGGCCAGCGCGTCTACTGCATCTGCGGCGACGGCTGCATGATGGAGGGGGTCACGAGCGAGGCGTCCAGCCTGGCCGGCCACCTCCAGCTCGACAATTTGGTCGTCCTGTACGACGACAACAGCATCACCATCGACGGCCGGACCAGCCTGGCGTTCACCGAGGACGTGGCCGGGCGGTTCGACGCCTACGGCTGGCGCGTCCTGCACGTCGCCGACGGCAACGACATGCCGGCTATCGAGCGGGCCGTCGCCGAGGCGAGCGAGCTGACCCGCAAGCCGACGCTCGTGGTGGTCAAGACCGTCATCGGCTACGGTGCCCCCAACCGCCAGGACACCAACGAGGCCCACGGGTCGCCCCTGGGGGCCGACGAGATCAAGCTGACCAAGAAGTTCTACGGCTGGCCCGAGGACGCGCAATTCCTGGTGCCGGACGGCGTCTACGACCACTTCCGGGAGGGGATCGGTGCCCGCGGCAGGCAGGCCCAGGCCGACTGGGACGCGCTGTTCGCCCGGTACGAGCAGGCCCACCCGGACCTCGCCCGGCAGATGCGGCAGATGGACACCCGCGAGTTGCCCGAGGGGTGGGAGGCGAGCATCCCGGTGTTCCCGCCGGACCCCAAGGGGCTGGCGAGCCGGGAGTCGTCCGGCAAGGTGCTGAGCGCCGTCGGGGAGGTGATTCCGTGGCTGATCGGCGGCAGCGCCGACCTGGCCAAGTCGAACAACTCGAAGATGACGTTCAAGAGCGCCGGCGAGTTCCAGGCGGCCACCCCGGCCGGCCGGAACATCAACTTCGGCGTCCGCGAGCACGCGATGGGGGCGATGGTCAACGGCATGTCCCTCACCAAGGTCCGGCCGTACTGCGCCGGCTTTTTGATCTTCAGCGACTACATGCGGAACCCGATCCGGCTGGCGGCCCTCGAGGAAATCCCGGTCCTGTACCTGTTCACGCACGACTCGATCGGGGTCGGCGAGGACGGGCCGACGCACCAGCCGATCGAGCAACTGGTCAACCTGCGGGCCGTCCCGAACCTGGTCCTGATCCGCCCGGCCGACGCCAACGAGGTCGCCGAAGCCTACCGGTACGCCCTCCGGGAGACGCACCTGCCGGTGGCGTTGGCCCTGTCCCGGCAGGCGTTACCGACCCTGGACCGCACCAAGTACGCCAGCGCCGCCGGCCTGCACAAGGGCGCGTATGTGCTGGCCGACGCCGTGCCGGGTTCGACGCCCGAGGTCATCCTGATCGCCACCGGCAGCGAAGTCCCGCTCTGCCTCGAAGCGTTCGACAAGCTGAAGGCCGACGGGGTGAAGGTGCGGCTGGTGAGTCTGCCGTCGTGGGACTTGTTCCAGAAGCAGGACCGCGAGTACCAACTGTCGGTCATCCCCAAGTCCGTCAAGGCCCGGGTGTGCGTGGAGATGAGTTCGACGTTCGGCTGGGAGCGGTACGCCGGCGACGGCGGGCACATCATCGGCATGCACTCGTGGGGCGCGTCGGCACCCCTCAAAGACCTGATGAAGCACTACGGGTTCACGGTGGATGCGATCGTCAAGGCGGCCAAGGAGCAGGTGGCGATGCATGGGGGGCGGTAACGGCCGGCGTTCGACACCGCTGAGAGTACGTCGGGCAAGCCCCGAGCTACCTCACCCCCCGGCCCCGTCTCCGACGCGGAGAGGGGGAGGATGCCAGGACCAGTGTCGCACTCGGGTAACGGCCCAGTCAGTAGTTCGCCCGCG
>JAABUN010005348.1_pt1 | contig 16068 bp, 19 predicted proteins | sample 5559311 | NCBI WGS metagenome assembly JAABUN01 (sample SAMN10711877, study PRJNA513370) | rock metagenome | isolation source: Antarctica rocks | place: Antarctica: Victoria Land, Siegfried Peak sud
TGCTCGGCCGCGGCTGGACCGTGGTGGCGCACCCGGCCGGCCGGCTCGCCGATTACCTGGCCTCGCTGCGCCGGCTGCGGGCGGTCTGCGCCGAGACCCCGGTGCCGACGTTGCTGCCCGGGCACGGCCCGGTCCGCACCGACGCGGTGGCGGTGATCGACGCCTACCTCGCCCACCGGGCCGAGCGGTTGGGGCAGGTGCGGACGGCGGTCGCGGCCGGCGGGACCGACGCGGCGGACGTCGTCCGCCGGGTGTACGCCGATGTGGACCCGGCACTGTGGCCGGCGGCCGAGCAGAGCGTCCGGGCGCAGCTGGACTACCTCAGCGGCCGTTGAGCCGGTTGGTCAGCCGCTGGCGGCGCCAGTAGCGGTCCAGAGCGGGTTCCAGCCCCTCCGCGACGTAGGTCTCGATCTCCTCCGGCCGGGCCGACTCCAGGAACTCGTCGAGGCGTTCACCGAGGGCTTCGCTGCGCAGCGGCCGCTCGATGCGCTCCATGCCCAGCATGAGGCTGAGCAGCAGCAGCGGGAACGCGGCTGTGATCAAGAGCATGATCACCACTCCCAGGAACACGGTCAGGGCTCGGTCGGCACGGCGGTCACGACTCGCCGGGCGGTGCCGCCTGGTCCGGTATCGCGGGTAGCGCGGACAGGCAGTCCCGTGGCGACTCGCGGTAGCGGGCCATGAGCTCGCCGGTTGCCGCGGACAGCTGCCGGTGCAACGCGCTGCGGTACGCCGAGAGCTGTCGCTCGGCCTTCGACAGGTCTATGAGCAGTCTTGAGACGTGACCGTCGTCACCCGGCGCCGGATCCTGGGCCCACAGCTGGTCCAGCTGCGGAAGCGGTGGGATGTCATGCACGGGCACCACGTTGATGAGCGCCTGCCGACTCCTGTCGATGCCCTCGGTGGCGAGCAGGCGTTGCAGGGAGACCGCATTGCCGCCGCCGGCGAGGCTGCCCTTGCCGAGCAGGTCCAGGCGCCCCTGCAAGATCCGGCGCCAGTAGGAGATGCGCTCCTCCTCGTCGATCAGGGCCCGCCGGTAGGACCGCAGGGCCGGGAGACCGAGGTGCGCGAAGTCGGGGCTGCGAGTCAGGACGGCTGGTGGCGACACCCCCTCGGGCGTCGGTCGGATGGTCAACGGGCACTCCGGTTCGTCGTTCGTCGCCGTGCGGCGGGGGGGCGACCCAACAGCCGGATCGACTGCGCCGGAGCGGCGCTTGAGCTTGGGTCACCCGGACGGGCCAGCCGAACCCGCGGACGTAGGCTTGCCGGGTGCCAGCCGCATCGCCCGTCGAGGTCGCGGTCGTCGCCACCGCCGGAACCGAGACCCCGCTGGCGCGCACCCGGCGGGCCCGCCGGATCGACCGTGAGCTGGCGCTCCTGCATCCCGACGCCCACTGCGAGCTGACCTTCGCGACCCCGCTGCAGTTGCTGGTCGCGACGATCCTGTCGGCCCAGACCACCGACGCCCGGGTCAACTCCGTCACCCCGGCGCTGTTCGTCCGCTACCCGACGGCTGCGCACTACGCGGCCGCCGACCGGACCGAGCTAGAGGACATCCTCCGGCCGACCGGTTTCTTCCGGGCCAAGACCACCAGCCTGATCGGCCTCGGTTCGGCGCTCTGTGAGCGGTACGACGGTGCGGTGCCGGGCCGACTGGCCGACCTGGTGACGCTGCCGGGGGTCGGGCGCAAGACCGCCAATGTCGTCCTGGGCAACGCCTTCGGCGTACCGGGGCTGACCGTGGACACGCACTTCGGCCGGCTGGCCCGCCGCTTCGGCTGGACGGCGGAGGACGACCCGGTCAAGGTCGAGGCCGACGTGGCGCGGCTGATCCCGCGGCCGGAGTGGACCGCCCTGTCCCACCGCCTGATCTTCCACGGTCGGCGGGTGTGCCACGCCCGCAAGCCGGCCTGCGGGGCCTGCGGAGTGGCTCGGCTCTGTCCGTCGTACGGCATCGGTCCGACCGATCCGGTCGCGGCCGGGCGGTTGGTCAAGGGCGCCGACGCGGCGGTGCCCGCGTGAGTCGCCGGCGCGCGGGCGCTCTAGCCGCTCTTGCTCTGCTGGCCGGCTGCACATCGGCCGGCTCGCCCTCGGCCCGGTCCCCCTCGGACGGATCGGTCGGTCGCGGCCCGTCGACCGCAACGCTGAAGGCGCGGGCGGCGCTCGATCCCTGCCCCCAGGTGTTCAGTTCGTCGCCCGGCCAGAAGGGCTCCGGCCGGCTCCCGGACCTCACGCTGCGTTGCCTCGGTGACGGCCCGGCGGTGCGGCTCGCCGGGCTGTCCGGCCGGCCAGCCGTGGTGAACCTGTGGGCGGCCTGGTGCGGACCCTGCCGCAAGGAGGCGCCGGCGTTCCAGCGGCTGCACGTAGCGGCCGGCGATCGGGTGCGGGTACTCGGCGTGCTGACGGAGGACCCCGACCGGGACGCGCTGGACGCCGCGGCTCACCTGGGCATCCACTACCCCTCGGTGGTGGACGGCGACGGCCGGCTGCTCGACCACAGTGGGGTCCGCGCGCTGCCGGTGACCTACTTCGTGGAGGCTTCCGGCCGGGCGCACCGCTACGTCGGTCCGCCGCTGAGCTACGACGCGCTGCGCCGGCTGGTCGGCCAGCACCTCGGCGTACGGGTGTGACCGGCGTACCGGACTGGCTGGCGCCGCTGGTGTCAGCGGCCGGTTCGGTACGGCCGGAGCAGCTGAGCCGGATGCCATCACCGGCCGGCGGCGGCCGGGCGTCGGCGGTGCTCGTTCTCTTCGGAGAGTCCGCCCAGGGTCCCGACCTGTTGCTGATCGAACGCAGCGCTGCCCTGCGTAGCCATGCCGGGCAACCGGCGTTTCCGGGCGGCGCGGTGGACCCGGCCGACGACGGCCCGGTCGCAGCGGCGCTGCGGGAGGCGCGCGAGGAGACCGGCCTCGACCCGGCCGGCGTGGACGTGCTCGCTACCTTGCCGGCGCTGTCCGTGCCGCCGAGCGGCTTCGTCGTCGTACCGGTGCTGGCCTGGTGGCGGAACCCTTCAGTGGTCGGCCCCGTGGACACCGCCGAGGTGGCCGCCGTGGTCCGGGTCCCTATCGCGGAGCTTGCCGACCCCGCTCACCGGGTGCTCGTGCGGCATCCGAGCGGCCGCAGCGGGCCGGCGTTCGAGGTCGGCGGCCTGCTGGTCTGGGGGTTCACCGCCGGCCTGATCGACCGGTTGTTGGCGCTGGCCGGCTGGGAGCGGCCGTGGAGTCCCGGCCCGGTACGGGAGCTGCCGGCTGAAGTACGCCGGCTGGCCACGCGGACCGCGACAGTGGCGGGCGGGGGGCCATGAGGCTGGCCTGCGCCGCGGCCGTTGTCACAGCAGTCGCGCTGGTGACCGGCTCGGCCGGCTGCAGCAACCGGGACTCCCCGCGAGCGCACCCGAAGCGACCTACCGGACCGCCGGTCGTCGCATCTCCAGGGCCGGGGGGTGTGCAGGTGGTCACCATCGAGGTGGACGACGGGCTGCGGTTCCGGCCGTCTGTGGTCCGGATGCGGCCGGGCAAGCTCACGATCCGGCTGCACGACGGTGGGACCACGCCGCACAACCTGCGCTTCATGGCCACCGACCGCGGGATCAGCAACGTCGTCGGTGGCCAGACCCGGGAGGCCACGTTCACGGCGGCCGCTCCGGGCACGTATTCCTTTGTCTGCACCTACCACGAGCGGCTGGGCATGAACGGCTCCGTCGTGGTGCGCTGACCCCGACCTACGCTGAGTAGGTGCGCGGTGATCTGCTGGATGTGGTGCTGATCGTCGCGGTCGTCGCCTTCACGGTCTCCGGATACCGGCGCGGCTTCGTGGTGGGCGCGCTGTCCCTGGTCGGTTTCCTCGGCGGCGCGGCTCTGGGCGCCCGGTTCGCTCCCGAGCTCGTCAGCCGCTACCTGTCGCGCCTGGACCCGGCGGTGGCCGGACTGATCGTGGTGCTGGCAGCCGCGGCGCTGGGCCAGCTGCTGGCCGCGGGGATCGGATCCGCCGTACGCCGTCGCCTCACCTGGACGCCGGCCCGGGTGTTCGACTCGGCGGCCGGTGCGGTGGCGAGTGGAACCGCTCTGCTGCTGGTCGCCTGGCTGCTCGGTACCGCGGTGGCCAACTCGGCCATGACCGGACTGGCCCGGCAGGTGCAGCGCTCCCGGGTGCTGACGACCACGGACCAGCTGATGCCGGACTCCGCGAGAACGTGGTTCTCGTCGTTCCGGCGGCTGATCGACTCCGACGGCTTCCCGCAGGTGTTCGGTCGGCTGGGCGGGGAGCGCGTCGTACGGGTCGCGCCGCCGGACCCGCTCGTCGCCGGCTCCGCCGCGGTGCGGATCGCCCGGGCGCAGGTCGTCAAGGTGACCGGTATCGCCCACGAGTGCTCTCGGCGCCTGGAGGGCACCGGTTTCGGCTATGCGCCGCAGCGGGTCATGACCAACGCCCACGTCGTGGCCGGCGTGGACCAGCCGCGGGTGCAGGTAGGCGGCAGCGGGCCGGCGCTGCGCGCCACCGTGGTGCTCTACGACCCGGACCGTGACGTGGCGGTGCTCGCCGTGCCGGGCCTGACCGGTCCGCCGTTGCGGTTCGCCGGGCCGGCGCCTGCCGGTGGGAGCGCGGTGGTCGTCGGCTACCCGCAGGACGGTCCCTTCCGGGCTGAACCGGCCCGCATCCGGGAGGCCCAGACCGCACGTGGCCCCGACATCTACCACCGCACCACGGTCACCCGATCGATCTACTCGCTGCGGGCGGTGGTCCGACCGGGAAACTCCGGCGGCCCGCTGCTCGCGCCCGACGGCGCGGTGTACGGCGTTGTGTTCGCGGCCGGGGTGAGCGACCCGAACACCGGTTACGCGCTCACCGCGGCAGAGGTGAGCGGGGACGCCCGCGCCGGTACCAGCGCGAGTGCGGCGGTGGGTACCGGCGGCTGCGACTGAGCCGGCCGTCGTCGGCACGCCGCACGGTAGGTCGCACGACCGGACCGCTCACCGCCTCAGGGGCCGGTGAGCCGCACCCGGAGGTCGTCCTCGTCGAGGTCGTCGAGACCCGCGCTGTCGATCCGGTGGACGAGGGAGTCGGCGGCGGCGAGGAGCCGGTCTACGGCGATGCCGTACGGCGGCCGCTCGGCGTACGGCTCGATCCGGTCCCGGCCGCGGCGGAGCAGCGAGGTCGCCCCGGCCGCGTTGCCGCGTTGTGCGTGGGTGAACCCGACCGCGAGTTGGGCGAGGCCCTGCCACAGCCCCCGCTCGACCGGGGGCGCTGCCTTCCATGCCTGCTCGAGCACCTCGTGGGCGGCGAACGGTTCTCCCGCGGCGAGCAGCCGGTTGGCCTCCGCCAACGCCTCGACCGGGCGCAGCACCCGGTCCTCCGGCGGTCGAGGTACGCCGGTTGCCCCTCGTGGCAACGGGCGGCCGGCGGCGTCTCGTGGCCGCGCGTTGCGGGCTCGCCCGGCCGGGTCGCGGTCGCGATCGCGGCTGTCGGTCACGACGCTGCCGTCAGCGAGTCAGCCACCGGCATCCTCGCGCGCCCACCGGATCAGCAGCTCCGCCACCCGGTCCGGCGCCTCCTCCTGCGGAAAGTGGCCGACGCCCTCGAGCAGGTGCCACTCGTACGCCGCCGCCACCCACTCGCCGCTGCCGGCGGCGGCTGCCGGTGGTACGCAGCCGTCCATGGCGCCGTGGACCTGCAGGGTCGGGGTGGTGACCGCGCCGGACATCTGCCGGCCGTACCGGAGCCCGTCGGAGCGGACCAGCGAGCGGATGGCCCACCGGTAGTACTCCAGGCTGGAGTGGGCCACACCGGGGATCTGCATCGCCTCCCGGTAGCGGCCGGCCGTTTCGGGATCCGGCCAACCGGGACCGCTCCAGGCTTCGAGCAGCCGCTCCACCGCGATCGCGTCGTCGCGGGTCAGGTAGCGCTCGGCCAGCCGCGGGGCCTGGAAGCCCAGCACGTGCCTCCCGGCGCCGAGCCGGTGTCGTGCGTCGCCGGCAAGCGCGGTTCGCAGCCGCCGGGGATGGGCGGCGGCCAGCACGACGAGCCGGCGTACGTCGGAGGGGTGCAGCGCCGCCATCGACCAGCCGAGCAGTCCGCCCCAGCCGGTGCCGGCCACCACCGCGTCGCGCTCGCCGAGGGCACGCACCATGCCGGCGCAGTCGGCGGCCAGGGTGAAGGCGTCGTAGCCGCGCGGCGGCTTGTCGCTGGCGCCGTAACCGCGAAGGTCCGGCGCGACCGCCCGGAAGCCGGCGTCGGCCAGCGCGACCAGCGCGTGCCGCCAGCACCACCAGAACTCGGGGAATCCATGGAGGAGCAGCACGAGCGGGCCCTCGCCGAGCTCCACGGCGTGGAACCGGGCGCCGTTGGCGATGATTTCCCGGTGCGCCCATGGGCCTGCGACGAGCACGGCCGACTCCTCGGCGCCCCCCATGGTGGGAGCCTGGCACATCCGGCGTACGCCGGTCAGCTCCCGGTGCCGACCCGGCTCGGCGGGGTGACGGTCGGGTGTTTGGCCCACGCGACGTCGTCGCGCACGGTGCGGATGGTTCGTTCCGGCGGTGCCAGCCGCTTGAGCTGCCCCCTTGCGATCAGCGCGAACAACGCTGCACCGAAGAGGTAGGCAACACCGACGATCAGAAATGCCCATCCGAGCGGCAGGCCCAGACCGTGCAAACCGTAGACGACCGCCACCGAGACGAAGATCAGGCCGAGGATCGCGAGGAAGCCCGCCCCACCGAGCAGGCCGGCGCCGATGCCGGCGCGTTTGGCCTGGGCGGTGACCTCGAGCTTGGCCAGTTCGATCTCGGCGCGGACCAGGTTCGACAGCTCCTTGCTGGCCCCGGCCACCAGCTGACCGAGCGACTGCTCGGCCCTCGATGCCGGGCCCGACCCGGTGCTCAACTCCGTGCCCGACGCCGTCCCTCGGCGCCCCACGTCGACGCGCTCGGACATCTCGACCCCCTCTGGTACGACGACCTGGTACGTCCGCGGGGTGATCCCGCCGCCCGTACCCTTGCCGCACTACCCCCGCCCCGGATCGCGACACGCTCAGCCGCGTCCCGCCGGCCGGCAGGAGTGCGCAGGACCGGGCGGCCGGAGAAGGGGCGATGACCGTACTGCTCCTCGTATTCGCCGGCACCCTGATGATCGGCGTACTGATCAGCGGGCTCGCGCATCGGTCGATCGTCTCCACCGCCCTGCTCTTCCTCGCGGTCGGATTCCTCGCCGGTTCCGGGGTGAGCGGGGTGCTCGACCTCGACCCCCGCAGCCCGCTGGTGCTCCGTTTCGCCGAGCTCGCCTTGTTCAGCGTGCTGTTCTCCGACGGGATGCACGCCGGCGTACGAGACCTCCGGTCGGCCTGGGGGCTGCCCGGGCGCGCGTTGCTGTTCGGGATGCCGCTCACCTTCGCCGGTGGCACCCTGCTCTGCCACCTGCTCACCGGGCTGAGCTGGAGCGAGTCGATGCTGGTCGGCGCGGTGCTGACACCGACCGACCCCGTGTTCGCCGAGGCACTGGTCGGCCGGAAGGAGGTACCACGCCGGCTGCGGCACCTGCTCAACGTCGAGAGCGGGCTCAACGACGGGCTGGCACTGCCCTTCGTCCTGGTGCTGATCGCGCTGGTCTCCTCGGAGTCGGCATCGGGACTCGACGTGCTCGGCGAGCTCGCCCTCGGCGTGGGCATCGGCATCGCCGTCCCGTATGTCGCACTGACCATCGAGGGCCTGCCGGTCTTCCGGGCGCACGGGCGATATCAGCCGCTGAACGCCTTCGCCATCGGACTGCTGGTGCTCGCGCTGTGCTACGTCACCCACGCCAACCCGTTCCTGGCCGCGTTCGCGGCCGGCAGCACGGTGTCGTCGGTGAGCCCCGCCGCCCGGGCGTCGTTCGAGGGGTTCGGCGAGCTGGTGGCCGAGCTACTGAAGCTGGCCGCGCTGCTGATCTTCGGTGCGCTGCTGTCGCCGGACCTGCTCGGCCGGCTGCCGCTCTCGGCGTACGTCCTCGCCGTGCTGCTGCTGGTGCTGGTCCGGCCGGCGGCGCTCTCGTTATCGCTGCTGGGCAGCCAGTTGGCGCGGCGCGAGTGGATCGCGGCCGCCTGGTTCGGCCCGAAGGGGTTCGCGTCGGTGACCTACGGCCTGCTGGTGCTGCAGTCCGATGCCGCGAACGCCCGGCGGATGTTCGACATCATCGCCATCACGATCGCTCTGTCGATCGTGGCGCACTCCTCCACCGACCTGACCGTGACCCGGTGGTTCCATGACGAGCGCGCGCACCCGCCGCGGCCGCTGCGCCGACTGCTTGCCCGCGTCCGGTCCCGCTGAGCCGGATCACGTTGGTCCTGCGCCGCCGACGGTAGGCATCGCGACGCGCGGCTAGCCTCTGCCAGGTGTCGCTGACCCCGGCCGCGGCTCCCGACCCGCTGGCGGCGCTGTTGGAGTTTCCCGGCGTGGCGGCCGCGGCGGAGTCGGCCCAGCAGGCCGTCGACCGGCTGCTCTCCCACGGGGTGCTGCGCCGCCGGTCGGCGCTGGTGGCGGCGGAGTCCCTGCGTCGCGGCGCCGTCGCGGCGGCGAACCTCGACGGGCTGGCTCCGGCCGACTCCGCTGGGCAGCCACCGCTCCCGGCGTTGCGGCTGTACGCCGAACTACCCGCGCTGCTTCCGGCCTGGCGGCGGGCGCCGCGGCAGGCGCTGGCCCGCATGCACGTCCTGGTCGCCCGCGGGCGATCGCCGGCCGAAGAGCTGGGGCGGCCGCGAACCGGTCCGGTCGGGCACGACCCGCTCGGCCTGGGTGCGCCGCCGCCGGTACCGGAGGTGTCCCTGCGGCTGGACGCGCTGGCGGCACTCCTGGTGCGGCCAGGCAGCGTGCGGGCCACGGTGCTGGCCGCCGTCGTACACGGGGAGCTGCTGACGCTGCGACCATTCGCCGTCGGCAACGGCCTGGTGGCCAGCGGCGCCGTCCGACTCACCATGGTGGCGCGTGGCCTCGACCCGCAGTCGCTGTGCGTGCCGGAGGTGGCTCATGCCACGTCGGCGACGTCGTACGCAGCCGCTGCTCGTGGCTACGCAGGCGGCAGCAGCCAGGGGGTGGCCGACTGGCTGGTGCACTGCGCGCGAGCGACGGAGGCCGGCGCCGTGGAGGGCTTGGCCATCTGCGAGGCGCTCCGTCGGGGCTGATGCACCGGTGCCGCCAGCGCCCGTTTTCGGCCGTGGAGAGGTTTCGCCCCGGGCGGCCGGGGGATGTGGAGAGGACCACACCCGCGAGACATGGTCCGGCTCCACCCCCCCGAAGCCGGGCCTACGACGACCCCCGCCACCCCCCCAGGCGGGGGTCGTCGGCTTTCCCGGTCCTGTGGACGGTGGTCGGCTCTCCACAGCTTCACCGCGGCCTATGGCCGGTGGTGGCACCGTTCGACACGTTGGTTCTCCCCTCACGACGGGAGTGCCCGTGGACGCGCCTAGGTCCCAACGGCGGGCGTTACTGGTCACCGCCGATCTCGACCTGCTCGACGATGTCCTTCGGCTCGCCGCCGCCGCCGGCGCCGAGCTCGAGGTAGCGGTCGACCTCACCGCCGCCCGTGCCTCCTGGGCCACCGCTCCGGTGGTCTTGGTCGGCGGCGACCTGGCCGAAGCCGCGGCCGGCTCCCGGTTGCCGCGGCGCGACGACGTGGTCATCGTCGGGACCGATCTGGACGACGCCGAGGTGTGGCGGCGCGCGGTGCGGCTCGGTGCCGACCACGTGGTGTTTCTCCCGGACGCCGAGCCATGGCTGGTCGACCTGCTGGCCGACGCTGCCGAGGGTCGGCCACGAGCGGCTCCGGTCGTGGGCGTTCTCGGCGGCCGGGGGGGGGCTGGCGCGACCAGCCTGGCCAGCGCCTTGGCGGTCACCGGCGTGCGCGCGGGTCGCCGCACCATGTTGATCGACGCCGACCCGCTCGGTGGCGGCATCGACCTGGTCCTGGGCGGCGAGTCGGCCGGCGGCCTGCGTTGGCCGGAGCTGGCCGGCACCCGGGGTCGCGTCAGCGGTACGGCGCTTCGCGACGCCTTACCTCGAGTGGACGAGCTGACGGTCCTGTCGTGGGACCGCGGCGACGCGTTGAGCATCCCCCCGGAGGCGATGGCCGCGCTGCTTGCGGCTGCCGAGAGAGGCAGCGATCTGGTGGTCGTCGATCTTCCTCGACGGGCCGACGACGCCGCCCGGTGCGCGATGGAGCGCGCCGATGTCGTGTTGCTCGTCGTACCTGCGGAGGTCCGCGCGGCTGCGGCGGCGGCCCGGGTGGCGACCTCGGCGGGGTTGTACTGCCGGGACCTGCGGGTGGTCGTCCGTGGACCGGCGCCGGCCGGGCTGCCCGCCGAGGCGGTTGCCGATTCGCTCGGCCTGCCGTTGGCCGGGTCCATCAAGGCCGAACCCGGTCTCGCGGCGGCGCTCGAGCGAGGGGAGCCCCCGGCGCGGCGCGGCCGCGGGCCGTTGGCTGCGTTCTGCGCCGGGTTTCTCGACGAGCTGCAGCCACCGGCCGGCCGGCCGGCCGCGGCGTGACCGGACCGGACGCCGAGCTGCTCGCCCGGGTCCGCGGTCGGCTGGCGGCCGATGGCGCGGACCCGACGCCGGCAACGGTGGCCTTGGCACTGCGCACCGAAGGGGCGCTGCGCGGCGACTCCCAGCTGCTGTCCGTCCTGGCCGGACTGCAGTCGGAATTGGCGGGGGCCGGGCCGCTCGAGCCACTGCTGCGAAACCCGCAGGTCACCGACGTGCTGGTCAACGGGCCCGAGGACGTGTGGGTCGACGCGGGCGCGGGGTTGGTGCGCGCGGGGGTGCGGTTTCCGGACGAGGCGGCAGTACGCCGGCTGGCGCAGCGTCTCACCTCCTCGATCGGCCGCCGGCTCGACGATGCCCAGCCCTTTGCCGACGCCCGTCTGCCCGGGGGCATCCGGCTGCACGCCGTGCTGCCTCCCGTGTGTCCCAGCGGCACCTGCCTGTCCTTTCGGGTTCCGCGGCGCACCGCCTTCGGTCTCGACGAGCTCACCACTGCCGGATCGCTGGTACCGCCGATGTCGGCGCTGCTCGAGGCGCTGGTGACCGCCCGGCTGGCGTTCCTCGTGAGTGGCGGGACCGGTACCGGGAAGACGACCCTGCTCTCGACGCTGCTGGGACTGGCCGAGCCGGCCGAGCGGATCGTGCTGGTAGAGGACTCCGGCGAGCTGCGCCCCGACCGTCCGCACGTGGTCCGGCTGGAGTCCCGGCCACCCAACCTGGAGGGGGCAGGGGCCATCACGCTGCGCGACCTGGTCCGCCAGGCGCTGAGGATGCGCCCCGACCGGCTGGTAGTCGGGGAGGTGCGTGGGGCCGAGGTCGTCGATCTGCTGGCTGCGCTGAACACCGGCCACGAAGGTGGTTGCGGCACCGTGCACGCCAACAGTGCCCAGGACGTGCCGGCCCGGCTCGAGGCGCTGGCCCTGGCCGCCGGGCTCGGCCGCGACGCCTTGCACAGCCAGTTGGCCGCCGGCGTCCACGCGCTGATCCATCTGACCCGCGACCCGAGCGGCGTACGCCGGGTTACCGAGGTGCGGGTGCTGGTGCGGGGCACCGAAGGGCTGGTGACGGCGCAGCCCGCTCTGGCCATGATCGGCGGGGAGCCCCGCCGCGGTCCCGGTGCGGAGCGCCTGGTCGAACTGCTGCGTTCCCGCGGCCGCGGCTGGCCGGCGGGATGAGCATCGCCGCCCTCGTGGGGCTCGGCTGCGCCGTCGGTTCGGTCTGGGTCGCCGTCTCCGACCGGTCGGCGGCGCTGCACCGGCTCAACGCCCACACCGCCCACACCGCCAACGCGCTGCGTCGGGCGCTCGGCCGCCCGTGGGCGCTGTCGGTGCTGGCTACCACGACGGCGACCCTGCTGTTCGGTCCCGTGGCCGGGTTGCTCGCGGCCGGCGCCGTGGTGGTCGGTCGACGTGCTCTGCGGGCGGTTCGCGCCTCGGCTGAGCGGGAGCGGGCCGCCGCCGCAACCGCCGCGGCATGCGGGGTCCTGGCGGCGGAGCTGCGCGCCGGCCGGCCCGAGGACGCCGCACTGGCACTGGCGGCGGAGGACCTGGCGCCACCCATGGCCGCCGCAGTCCGGCGGGCCGTGGTGTCGGCGCGGTTGGGAGGTGACGTCCCGGCCGCCCTGCGCGCAGCAGCGGCGGAAGCGGCGAGTGACGCCGGCGCCCTGCTACTGCGCCAGCTCGCTGCCTGCTGGCAGGTGGCCGGTCGCACCGGCGCCGGGCTGGCCGGTGTGGTCGACGCGCTGGCCTCCGACCTCCGTGCCCGGGAGCGGCTACGGCTGGAGACCAACGCCGCACTGGCCGGACCTCGGACCACCGCCTGGCTGCTCGCCGGCCTGCCGGCGGTGGGGGTCGCCATGGCGGCCGGCTTTGGGGCCTCGCCGGACAGGGTGCTGTTGCGGACTCCGCTCGGTCTCACCTGCCTCCTGGTCGGCATCGTTCTCGACCTGTTGGGCGTTTTGTGGACCCGCCGCCTGGTGCGTCGCGCGCTCGACCCGCGATGACCGCCGGCCGAATGCTCCACCCATGAGCTCCGTCCCGGCCGGGCTGATGGCAGTCGGCCTCGCCGCTAGCGCGGCCGCGATGTCGGTGCCCAACCGCTCGCCGGCGGTCGCTCGGCTGGTCCGACCGCGGCCGGCCCGACCGGCGCGGCGTTCGGCGATGTCGGCCGGCGCCCGCGGGGTCGGGCTGCCGGCCCCGCTGGCCGCGGCGACCGCCGGGCTCGCAGTGGCCTTGCTGGTCGGCAGATCGGCCGGTGTGGTGCTCGGCATCGTCTCTGGTGTCGTGTTGCACCGGGTCGTCCGCCGGTTGCCGGCGGCCTCAGAGCGCCGGCGCGCCGCCGCGGTGGCGGCCGACCTGCCGCTGGCGCTCAATCTGCTGGCCGCCTGCCTGGAGGCGGGTAGCCCGCTGGGGCCGGCGGTAGGGGTGGTGGGTACGGCGATGGGTGGTCCACTCGGGAGAGAGCTCGCGGCCGTAGCCGTGTCATTGCGGCTGGGAAGCTCGCCGGCGCACGCCTGGTCCCGGTTGGCGGCCGATCCCACGGTGCGGCCGGTGGCGCGGGCCGTGGTACGAGTGTCGGACAGCGGGGCCGCGCTTGCCCCGATGATCACCCGGGTCGCAGAGGAGCAGCGGGACCGGACCCGGCTGGCCGCTGAGGCGGCCGGTCGACGGGTCGGGGTGCTCGTCGTCGCTCCACTAGGGCTGTGCTTCCTGCCGGCCTTTCTGCTTCTCGGGGTGGCACCGGTCGTGATCGGGCTGGCGTCGCTGGTGCTGGGCTGAGTTGTCCACCGGCGCGGTTGCCCGCGGCCGGGTCCACAGATCCCGCTCGGGAGCGCCGGCCGGGGCTGTCGGACGGCAACCTCGAAGCCATCGCTCGAACCCCTGTCCGAGCGTCGAGCCGGCCGCCTGCCGGCACTGCGAGGAGGTCAGTCCCATGCGTCGTGTGAACGCCGTCCTGCGTCGGCCCGAGGCCGGCATGACCACCGCGGAGTACGCCGTCGGCACCGTGGCGGCGTGCGGTTTCGCCGGTGTGCTCTACAAGATCCTGACCAGCTCGGAGGTGATCTCGCTGGTGACCAATGTCATCGCGAAGGCGCTCAAGCTGTTCTGACGGTCGGCTCCGGCCGCGCTACCGCGCGGCCGGAGCGCTTCCTTCTTGGGGGAGGGGCGCAATGGGAAGAATCCGGTGGACATCTCGAGAGCACGGGGCGGTAACCGCCGAGTTGGTGGTGGCGCTGCCCGCACTACTCGTCATCCTGTCGGCCGCATTGTGGGGCGTGGGCGCCGGAGCCGCGCAGGTCCGCTGTATCGACGCCGCGCGTGAAGGCGCCCGGACTGCCGCCCGCGGTGAGCCCGCCGACGTCGTGCTCGCCACCGCTCGTCGAGCCGCTCCGGCCAGGGCGGTCGTCAAGGTCAGTCGCGACGCGGGTCTGGTCCGCGTGTCGGTGTCAGCAGCGGTATCGCCACTCGGGCCGCTGGCGCACCGGGCCGCAGCCCTGCACGTCTCGGCCACGGCGAGCGCCGCGGTGGAGGCCGCCATTCCCGGAGCCATGCCGTGACATCCCCGCCCCGGTACGACGAGATTCTCCGACCTGAGCCGGAGGCCGAGTCCGGCTCGGCCACCGTCTGGGTGCTGATCGCGAGCGCTGTCGTGCTGGCTGCCGGCCTGGTGGCCACCCTGTTGAGCGCTGCGGTGCTGACCCGGCACCGTGCCGAAGCGGCGGCGGACCTGGCCGCCCTCGCCGCGGCCGACGCCGCCCTGCAGGGACGCGCGGCCGCCTGCGCCAGAGCCGGCCGGGTGGCCGCCGCCGGCGGAGCCACCCTGGTGAGTTGCGCGTTGGCCGACGCGACGGCGGAGGTGGTGGTGAGGCTGCCTACGACAGGCCTCCTCGGCCGGTTTCCCCCGGTCACGGCTCGATCCCGGGCCGGGCCGGCTCAGCCCGGTCGGGGCGGCGGATCAGCGGCGGAAAGGCCGCGGTCGGTCGCTGACGCGCTCGCTGCCGTCGGTTGGACCGGCAGCGGTGTCCTCCACCACCGGCTCGCGCTCCACCACCGGCTCGCGCTCCACCACCGGCTCGCGCTCCACCACCGGCTCGCGCTGCACCACGGCTCGCTCGTTGACCATCGGCGCGGTGTTGGCGCGGCGACCACGCTCGGCCTCCAGCTCCTTTTCCAGCCGGTCCTTCTCGGCGGCCAGCGACGCCGTCTGGTCCCGCGTGTCACGCACGATCTCGCGGCGTTCGAGGCGGCGCCGGCGAGCTCGGCGCATGCCTTGCAGCAGCATCCACAGCCCGAGCGCGAACACCAGCGCGGTCACCGCACCGGCGGCGAAAATGCCGCCGACGGAGACGTTGGAGAGCGTGACTCCGAACGCTTCGGCCGAGATCTGGTTGGTGTTGCTCAGCAGGACGCCGGCAGTCAGCACGCCGGCGGCAACCATCAGCAGCAGCCCGAGAACCGCCATCGGGGTCCCCTTTCGTTAGAGGGCAGCAGCCAGTGGGGCGGCGCCCGTCGGGATCGAGATACCCGATCATCCGCCGAGCTACCCCGCCCGCGGCCCAAGCTCCGCGAGCAACGCGCGGAGCAGCCGGCCGGCCCCCGCCTTGTCCAGGGGAAAGTTGCCGTTGCCGCACTTGGGCGACTGGACGCAGGACGGGCATCCCGAATCGCAGTTGCAGGCAACGATCGCGGCCAGCGTGGCGGACAGCCAGGATCGGCCCGCACGGTAGCCACGCTCGGCGAAGCCGGCACCGCCCGGGCAGCCGTCGTAGACAAATACCGTTGCGCGGCCGGTGTCGAGGTGCATGGCGGTTGAGACCCCCCCGATGTCCCAGCGGTCGCAGGTGGCAAAGAGCGGCAGCAGGCCGATCGAGGCGTGTTCGGCCGCGTGTGCGGCACCCGCCACGTCCGCCCACTCCAGGCCGGCGCGTTCCAACAGCACTGGGCTGGCCGTCCACCAGACCGCCCGGGTGCGCAACTGGCTCGTCGGCAGCTCCAGCGGGACCTCCGCGACGATCTCTCCGGTGAGCAACCGGCGCCGCAGGTATCCGACGACCTGACTGGTGACATCGACCGTGCCGAAGTGCAGCGCCGCCAGCCGATGAGCGTCGACCTCCAGGCTCTCGACCACGGCGATGTCGGTGCGGTCGCGCGCGGAGGTGAAGTAGTCGGGTTCGTCGCGTTCCAACAGCGCGACGCCGTCGGCAAGGTCGAGGGAGGCAACGACGTAGGAGTCGCCCTGGTGGAGATAGACCGCGCCGTCGTGCACCGTCGAGTGGGCGGCCGCGCCGTCCACGGTGCCGAGCAGCCTGCCGGTCGGGGTCTCCACCAGCCGAACCGGCGGGCCGCCGATGCCCCGGATGTCGGCGAGGTCGCAGGCCCGCTCGCGTCGGGTCCAGAACCAGCCAGCCGGCCGGCGGCGGAGCATGCCGCGCTCGACCAGGCCTGCCAGCACCTGCGCCGTCGCCGGCCCGAAGCGGGCCAGGTCGGCGTCGGTCAGCGGGAGCTCGGCCGCGGCGGCGCACAGGTGGGGACGGAGGACGTAGGGGTTGTCGGGGTCGAGGACG
>JAABUN010005349.1_pt1 | contig 16062 bp, 20 predicted proteins | sample 5559311 | NCBI WGS metagenome assembly JAABUN01 (sample SAMN10711877, study PRJNA513370) | rock metagenome | isolation source: Antarctica rocks | place: Antarctica: Victoria Land, Siegfried Peak sud
GTGGACGAAGCCCGCATGTAGGAAGGTGCTTGAGAGGAGTCGCCAGGGTTCGCCGTTCGCGACGGCGGATGGGACCAACGCGCCCAGGATCAGGACTTCCTGAGGTTGGGTGACGATGCCGACGTTGATCGGGACGCCATAGCTATCGCCTGCGGCGGCTACGGCGATGAACAGTGCGATGCAAACTCCGATCAGGCCGAACGTTATAGGCAGCCGGGAGAAGTTTTGCATTTGTCGGACGACTCTATCGGCAGCGTGTCAGGAGGGGTTCCGGATCTCACGCGCCGCGTCCCCAACCTGGACTTTCGTCACGTCTTCGAGCGGCGAACCAAAGATTTCTTCTTCCTCGTCGTCGCTTGTGGGCACTCCGAAGCCCTGCACCTGCACACCCTCTCCAAACATTTGCTGGAACATGCGCTGGAGGTTGTCCTGCATGTCTCCCATGCCCGCCGCCCCGAACGGCGACGAGGATTGCTCTTGCCGCAGCCGGGCGATAGCGAGCCGGTCCTTGACCTCGGTGACTTCAGCGTGAGCTTTTATGTCTTCTACCGTTCCGAGGGTCTCGCCGGTGTCCGGATCCCAGACCTCGTCGCCCTCGGCGGCGAAGACCTCGAAAACCATCCCGTGCCGAACGCTGTCGATCCGACCCCGGTTTATTACGACCTCGCCCCGACCTAATATCTTCGCTATTTTGCCCTCGATCGCCACGAGCTTCACGCTCCCTCTTGTTTTGGATATATCGAAAATCTTCTACATATTATATCGCTCACAGTCAAACGGTCGTTGGGGTACTAGAATCCTGCCCGATGACAAGATCCACTGAAATAGCCAGCGAGAGAACCAGCAGGATCGGACGTCACCTTCCAACCTCCGGCGGACTGAAAAAGACCCTCGCCTCGGCGGAATCACTCGGCTGCGAGACGGTCCAGATATTCGTCTCCAACCCCCAGGGCTGGGCCGATGCGACACCCCGACCCGACGCTCAAGCATTCCGCGAAGGAAAGAGCCGCCTGGACCTCTTCGTGGCGGTTCATGCTAAGTACCTGATCAACCTGGCTTCCGCAAAACCGGACCATCATGACCGCTCGGTCCATTCCCTCGCCTCGGAGCTTCGAGCGGCGGGCGACATCGGCGCTGATGTGGTCGTCGTCCACTCGGGCAGTCACGGCGGCGACGGCGAAGAGGCCGGGGCGCAGCGACTGATCGAAGGTCTGAAAAAAGCCCGCGACCTGGCTGGACCGGACGCCGCCGAACCCGTGGTGGAAAATTCCGTTGGCGCGGGAACGCAACTCTGTTCGATGTTCGAGACGTTGGCATATGTGGCTGAGCGGGCGGAGGTCCGTGTGTGCGTCGACACGGCTCATGCTTTTGTAGCTGGCTACGATCTATCGACTCCGGATGCCGCCGCGAGCGTAGCTGAAGAACTGCAAAGCAGTCTCGGCGACGCGGTAGCTGTCTTGCACTTGAACGATGCTCGCAACGAGTTTGGTAGTCATCGGGATGGACATGCGCGTATAGGGGAGGGACAGGTGCCGGAGAAGTCGTGGCCGGGGTTGTTCGCGGGGATTCCTGGCATTCCGATGGTCTTGGAGACACCGTTTGGAATGCCTGAAGTCGACGCAGAGCAGGTCGCTCTCGTAAAGCAGTTGGCGGGAGGGTTGCCAATGTCAGTGGTTGGGGGATAGAATCCAAGTTATGAAGACCGTGGAGATTCACCCGGCGCAAGAAAAGAAGGACTTACTCTCGACCATTGGCGAGACGCTGAGGGCAGAGCGGAACGAACGCAACCTAACTCTGCGCGAGGTCGCCGAAGGTGCTCACGTGTCCGTCTCATATCTCGCCGAGATAGAGCGCGGAGAGAAAGATCCGTCATCCCGTGTCCTGGAAAGCATCGCCCGCGGACTCGACACCGAAGTAAGCGGAATACTAATTCGCATCGCCACCGCTCTGGAACCCGAGCAGCACATCGTGCCGGTAGCGGGATCCATAGCCGCCTGATCCACGACCCCGGCTAAACCTTGATCTTCACTCTCAGTCCCATCACCGAAAACGATGCTCGCGCTATATCCGACTGGCGTTACGACCCACCGTACTCCATCTACAACATCAGCCCGGACGCAGCGAACGTCCTACTGGACCCACTCCACAACTATCACTCCGTTCGCGGCGAACATGGAAACCTCGTAGGCTATTTCGGTTTTGGCGTGGATGCCCGTGTCAGAGCGGGGGTCGAGTTGGGACTTTACCCGCATGGTTCGCTTGACGTGGGGCTTGGTATGCGTCCAGATCTTACGGGACAGGGACTCGGAGGTCGGTTCGTCCAGGCGGGCTTGGATCTCGCCGAAACTAAATACTCTCCAGATAGCTTCCGGCTAACGGTCGCCGCATTCAACAAACGCGCCATCCGAGTCTACGAAAACTGCGGCTTCAAAGTCCAAACCACTTTCGGACACACGCCAAATGGTGAACCTGAATGGCTCTTGATGCACAAGAATATTTAGAGCAGCAGGCTATATACCAACAAAATAGGCGAGCAGTACGCTCGAAGCGTTGTATCCGGCGTGGGCCAGGAAAGTGGCGGTGGTGTTGACGTACCGTCGCAAAAAGCCGAGAGCTACCGAGAGCAGGAAGATGAATAGCAGCAGTATGGATGGCCCGTATTGAATGTGCATCGAGGCGAAGAGGATCGAGGTCAGGACAATGCCGAGTTTCGGCTGGACCGCGCCCCGGAAGAGAGATTCCTCGCCGAGGCCCGCGCCCACCCCGATCATTAGCGCAAACAGTACCGCGGAGAGTGGGTTCATCCCCCGAGAGCTGAACATGGACTCGGAGAGCTTGCCGACTGTATCGTAGAGATTCGGCTGAAGCGCAGCGAATAGGGCATCCGTCCCGTAAGAGACCACGAGAGCCCCTAGGATGAACAGCCCCACCATCCCGAGTTGCTTTAGGTTGATGGCACCGTATCCCAGCCGAGCCAGAGTCTCTCGCCAGTCTCGCGTCACGAACAGGCCCACGCCAGCGGCGGCTATGATGACGAACGGAAGTTGACTCGTCGCCACAGTCCCGAAAGTTACCTGTCCCGCCTGCGCGATGAGCTCGCCGGTCTGCTCCGGGGATATAGCGAACGCTAGAATGCTGGCCAAGTTGTTCATCAAGACCAGCGCGAAAAGCCAAACAGCGAAGAGAATCGTGGGGTCCGTCCAAAACCTGCTGGTTTCATCCGCATCGACTACGCCCTCCGAAGCTGACGAAGTTCCCCAGGGGGCTGCGTCGGAGTTTTGGGTAGCTTGCATTGGACGGGTTTTGGGGCTGCGGAAGATCCGGATTATCGCTGGGACGCATAGGCCGGTGCCAATAAGACCGCCCAGAACCGCTGCTACTCCGGTCGCAGCGGTGAGGGTTTGTTGCGCGGTCGAATCCTCACGAGAAGCAAGCAAGAACATGCCCGCGCCCACGAAGATACCTACCAATAGGATCAGTAGCGAGGTGGCTACGATAGTGATGAGCAGTGTGATCTCGGCGGCGCGGTTCTTGCGAGCGTACTGGGATAGGAGAGCCAAACCGCCAAAAAGCATCGCGGCCAGGAGCGTGAGGATAGTTGCTGACATGTCTCGAACCTTTCCAGCGAGTACCGCGATACTGTTAGAGTTGATTTAGGGGCGAGCAAAGATTAGCACAAGAATACCGGGGTCTGCGTGATCCAGACCCCGGAGTGATCCGCTGGACTCGAAGGGGGTAAGTCCATTGATCTGAATATACAGACCTTCTATTACATTCCGGCTACAGTCGAATAACAGTTTGGATAACACGGGCACCACACCCTACGGGTCGCGGTTCTCCCCACGTTCGAGTCCATCGAGGATTGGTCCTAGCTCCCGGTTACGTGCGGCCTCGTACTCTTCGAGTGTCCGGGAGTCGCGGGCCACCTCGGAGATCCGGGCCGTAAGCCCCGTCCCACCACTCGCGGCAAGCAGCCGCCACCCGAGGTTACGATAAAGTTTTTCGAGAGCGGGAGAAGACGACCCAGTTTCGAGCAGTTCTTCCAAAGTCGCGTGTAGCTCCCGAGCTTCGTCTATTTCGAGGTGTATCTCCACAATAGACTCTGGATCGTTCAGCGGACTTTCTCCAGATAGATGCGGTCTTGGGTTATGACTAGCTGGAGGTCTTCGGGCGAGCCGTCGAGATACCGGCGCCACTCTTTGTGGAAAACTTCAGAGTCTTGAGCGTCGGTTTCGAGCAGGATGCCGGATTCCGATTCGTTCAGGACTACAGTGTGTTCGGAGAGTTGACCGCGCCTTACGGGGTCGCGGCGGTAGATCGAGTTGCGTGAGCGGAAGCTCTGTACGCTTGACGACGTGGTATTCAGCTCGTGGGCGATCCAATCGTCGCCCCGGCCTTCGTCTACCCAGTGGCGGATCTTGGTGACGTGCGGCTTTAGCGCGACTCGTCTATTTCCCATACCCTTCTCCTTGCCTCTCCCAAAAATTCTAGTCTTATTCATTACTTTTACCACTTCCAGCTACCAGCCGCCACGTATTAAGCGATGAGACGGGCGCAGATCCAGAGTACCAACGCCCCCCGAAAGGTCCAGGCGACCGTGCGGATCCAATTAGTCGCCACTAGGCCTTGATGGGTTATCGAATCGAAACCAATTCCCAAGATCTCGTGACGTGGAACCTGCAGAAACGCCGTCGAGAGCCAGATAACAGCTATAAGGGCGAGCCCGACCCACAGCACCGTCGCCGGAACGTTGGCCGGGCGAAACAGGAGCAACAGAACACCCGTCGAGAGTTCCAAAAGCATCGGCGGTCCGACGACATACGTGGTCAGGCGGGAGTGGGCATCCGCGTAGGCGGTGAATACGGATGGGCCGACGCGGTCGAACAGGGGATAATGCACGATCTGGACAAACCAGATCACTCCGACCATAAAAAGCGTCGCGGTGAGATGCGTCAAGAACAACATTTTCAAGTCTCGCGACCCAGCAGATAATCCGCCGTCGCCAACCCCGAAAGAGCCGCACCCTCAACTTTGGGCTGCCCAAAGCCATCCCCACAGAAAACCAACCGAGGACCGCTCTCCGCAGCCAGATACGGCTCTGGATGGCTCTCGGTGACCCAACTGTATCGCCAACGGTGTAATGATGTTTCCCGGGCCTTTGATGAGAGATCCGTGCCGAGTTGGGACGAGGCCAGCGAAAGAAGTTTCGAGGTGATCTGCTCTTCCGGTTCGTCGTAGTATTCGCGGCTCCAGTCGGGGCCGCCGTGGATGGTGATAGCGGGTTCTGCGGAGATTCCTTTTTGTTGGTTGTCGGAGATGAGATCCAGGGTCTCACCCTTGATCTGGACCGCGCCCGGCTCCGGCACACCGGTCGGACCATGCAACACTGCCATGACCGCCAGACAAGGATCGTAGGTGATGCTCTTCAGAGAAGAAAGCAAATCTTCAGCCAATTCGTAGTTGCCAGACTGCACGAGTTCCAAAGCCTGCGGCGGCGGAGCCGTCATCACTAGAACCGACCCATTTACAGCAAGGTCGGACTCGCAGGTGATTTCCCAGACCTCGCTGTCGTGACGAATTTCGACGACCTTTTCTCCGGTCCTCACGTCAAGATTTTGAGCGAGGTATTTGGGGATGCTCGTCATGCCTTCGGAGCCCCGGTAGCGAGGATGTCCGTCGTTGCCGCCTTCGCCATCGGCGTTCGGGAAACCACGGGACCACTCGGCGGCGGCTTTGTTGTGGATCCAGCCTTCGACCAGCTTCTCGAAGCGTTCTGTGCGAACGGTGAAAAACTGGGCTCCAGAATCGCAGGGGGCTCCACCGACTCGTCGGGTAGCCATGCGTCCTCCGACTCCCCGGCCTTTGTCCAGGACTGTTACTTGCCAGCCGGAGTTTTGTAATTCGGTGGCTGCTAGTAGGCCGGAGATGCCCGCGCCGACTACTATGCAGGAGTTTTTGGTCATCAAGGGCTCCTTCTAGTTTCTGGGGGATCGACGGGGTAGGGGTCGAAGGACTGATAGGCCACCGTCGACACCGAAGGTCTGGCCGGAGATCCAATCGTTTGCGGGATCCAGCAGAAAGCCTAACGCGCTGGCTATGTCTTTCGGTTCGCCTAGCCTTCCGAGCGGATGAAGGTCCAGCGAAGCCTGCCGGGCCGTGGAACTCCGCGTGACGTTGGCGGTCATGGGCGTCTCGACCAAACCAGGTGCCACGACGTTGAAGCGAAGACCTCGCCCGGCGTATGAGGCAGCCGCCGAGAGCGCGAGCCCCGCGACTCCGGCCTTTGCGGCTGCTATGGCTTCATGGTTGGAGAGTCCGACGCGCGCCGCGACGGACGAGAGCAGCGCGACCGAGCCACCGTCCGGCATGTTCCGGGCCGCAGCCCGCACGACATTGAACGCCGTCGTCAAGTTCTGGGAGATCGTGTGCGCGAACTCCTCGTCTGAAGTCAGATGCGCGGGCTTTATGAGGAAGGAGCCTACGCAATTAGCGACACCGTGAATGCTGCCGTGCTCGTCGACGGTGTCGGCGAAGAGATCGTCTACTTCGTCGCTCTTGGTAGCGTCGAGTGAGTGATGCTCGGCCCCGAGTTCATCGGCTAGCTTTTTTAGCTTGTCCTCGTCGCGGGCTGCTAGCACGAGATTCGCGCCGGTCTTCGACAAGTGACGGCAAAGTTCGGAGCCGATACCGCCGGTCGCGCCGAGGATGATGTGGGTTGTTTTATCCGCCATGAGTTTCTCTCCTATGATCGGGTTGTATTTTCTTAGGTTGCATTTTCGATGCGGTTTGGATGCTCTGAAAATGGATGTCCACGGTATCCGCGACATTCGGAGCGTAGCCGCCCGCCATCGTTACGGCGACCGGGATGCCGCGATCCCGGCAGGCTTCGAGTACCATCCGGTCGCGTTCGGCGAGCCCTGTTTTGGTCACTTTCAGGCGACCTAGTTTGTCATCCTCGAACGGGTCTGCTCCGGCCAGGTAGATCGCCAACTCCGGGTCTGCCCGCTCAAGCGAGATCTCCAATCCACGTTCCAGCGCATCCAGAAATTCCGTATCGTCCGTGTCGTCGGGTAGCGGGATGTCGAGGTCGCTTATGGTTTTGTCGAACGGAAAGTTCTTCTCGCCGTGCATAGAGAATGTGAAGGTCGACGAGTCTCCGGTTAATATTTCGGCGGTCCCATTTCCCTGGTGGACATCCGTGTCGATGACGACGATCCGTTCGGCTAGTCCCGAAGCCTGGATCGCACGGGCCGCGATAGCAGAGTCGTTGAAGACGCAGTAGCCTTCTCCTCGGCGGTGCAAGGCATGGTGCGTGCCACCAGCCAGGTTCGCTGCGATACCTTCTTCGAGAGCGGCTCGGCACGCGCCGAGAGTGCCGCCCGAGGCGCGGCGAGAGCGTTCGACCATCCGTTCCGTCCATGGAAACCCGATGCGTCGGACTTCTTTGTCCGAGAGCGTGCCGGTCACGACGCGCTCCAGATATGCGGGATCGTGCGCCCGCAATATTTCTTCGTTGGTGACGGCCTCCGGAACTAAGAGCTCGCCCGCGCCGCAGATATCGGACGCGGCGACTAGCTCGCGAAGCATCGAGTATTTGACCATCGGAAAGCGGTGTCCGTCCGGGAGCGGAAGCACGAATTGGTCACTGTAGAAGACTTTCATTCCGCCAATCTAATACATCACGGATGGATGAGTAGAAAGAGCTTTCATAAAAACGCTCTGCCCTGCTGTGTTAGCATCGCCGACGTTACCGTGGATAAACCTCTCCAACAACAGCTTTTCGAGGGCGGAACCGGACACGTGGAGCCTCCGGTTCCGGGTCTTTACCTGGGAACGTCCGGGTGGTCCTACGAGGACTGGGAAGGCAGCGTCTATCCTCCCCGGACGGCGGCGGGTGTGAGGCTTTCTGAGTACGTGAAGCAGTACGCGACAGTGGAGATCGACTCGACGTTCTACGGTACTCCCCGGCGGCGAACCGTCGAGCGGTGGCGGGACATAGCGCCGGATGGATTCCTCTTCGCAGCCAAGTTTCCACGCGAGATCACGCACGATCGAAGCCTCGTGGATTGCGAGAGCCCCGCCCGCACTTTCGTAGACACGATGGACTCTCTAGGCGACCGTCTGGGACCACTCCTCATTCAACTACCACCGTCGTTCACCGTGGATGGTATGGATGCCCTGAAGAAATTTCTCGCAGTTTTGCCGAAAGATTACCGGTACGCGGTCGAGATTCGGCATCGCAGTTGGCTGAAGTCTGATCTACTAAACGTTTTGCGGGAGCATGGTGTGGCGTTGACGCTCATAGATTATCCAGGGATGCCGCGCATCTCGACGGCGACGGCTGACTTCTCGTATGTTCGGTGGTTGGGGGATCGGCGCGAGTTCCCGGAGGGTCACACGCACTCGAAGAAGGACCGCGACGAGGATCTCACATGGTGGAACGGAGTTATCAGCGGGTTTCTCGAAGAAGGCAAGAACGTCTTCGCCTACGCCAACAACCACTATCAAAACCATAGCCCGTCCACGCTCGCTCGGTTTTTGGAGCTCCGGGAAGATCGATGACGCGGGTCATCTTCAGCACCGGTTCGTTGCATCCGTTTGGCCTGGATCGCATTTTCGGCTGGGTCGCTGAGACAGGTTTCGATGGCATCGAGGTGATGATGGATGATCGATGGGACACGCACGAAGCCAAATATATGAACGCTCTCTCCGAGCGGCACGAACTTCCGATACTCGCCTTGCATCCGCCGATATATCGCGGAGCCTGGAGGCTTGGGGTGGAGGAGACGCTCATTCGGAGCGCGAAGTTGGCCGCTAGGATTGACTGCCCGCTCGTCGTGGCTCACCCTCCGCCGCCTGGTTTGCCGCTAAAGCGTTGGATGGCTGGGACACTGACTGAGGCGCGGGATCAGGGCGTGATCGTCGCGGTCGAAAACATGCCATCGAATACTCCGGGCATCCTGCAAGTCCGCAGCCGGAGTTGCCACCTACCCAAGCATCTAGCCAGCGTTGGCGATGTCACGTTGGACACCAGCCACGTCGGTGCAAGCCGCCTGGATCTCCTGGAGGCTCAGTCGGACCTCGCGGACCAACTTCGCCACGTCCATCTATCGGATTCGAACCTCGTGCCCGGCAAGGACGATCATCGCTTGCCCGGCAAGGGAAAACTACCGCTCAAACCATTCCTGGCGGCTCTGAGCGAGAGCAATTATCCTGGTGTAGTCAGCCTGGAGTTGAAGCCCTGGCCGCTTGGGGCTCCGCATCCCGAGAATATTCTTGAGCGGATGCGTGCGTCTCTAGAGTTTACGCGGGATGGACTGGCTGGCGGCTGATAAGCTCTCTCGCGGTACTCGACGTTTGGAGATGTTTTGAGAGACGAGCGGTTGGCGAAGTTGGCGCGGGTTTTGGTGGATTACTCGGTGGAGGCGGGGGATGGGGATCAGGTGCTGCTCTCCGGCGAATCCGCCGCCGAACCTCTCGTCAAGGAGATCTACACTCGACTGCTACAGGTTGGCGCGACCCCGGTTCCGATGGTTGCCCTTCCCGGTATGCGTGAACTTTTCTTCGAGCACGCCCAGAATGTCCACTACGAGAAGACTCCGCCCATCACCCGAGCCATCTTCGAGGAGGCTGACGCATTCTTCAACATTCTGGCTCCGAGCAACACCCGTTCGTTGGCGAACGTAGATCCAGGTAAACAGCAGCGGCTAGGAGCGCGGGACAAAGATATTCGGGATCTAGCAATACAGAAAGACCGTTGGATCCTCACACTATTCCCAACGGAAGCACTGGCCCAGGAATCCGACATGAGCCTGGCCGCCTACGAGGAATTCGTCTTCGGAGCGATGGCTCTGGACAAGGAAGACCCAGTAGCATTCTGGCGCAAAAAGGGCGAAGAACAAGCTCGCCTGATAGAGCGACTGGAAGAGGCCAACGAAGTCCGTATCGTCGGCCCCGAAACCGACCTCACGCTTTCCATTGCCGGACGCAAGTTCCTGAACGGCGACGGCAAGCACAACATGCCCTGCGGCGAAGTTTTCACCGGTCCGATCGAAGATTCGGCCACCGGCACGGTCCATTTCGGGATACCGGCGACGGCTGGCGGGCGAGATGTCGCCGGTGCGCGGTTCCGGTTCGAGAACGGCAAGGTCGTGGAAGCGAGCGCGGACAAGGGCGAGGAGTATCTGAACGCCATGCTCGACGCGGACGCGGGTGCGCGGTTCCTGGGTGAGCTTGGCATCGGGACGAACTACGGCATCCCGCAAGCGTCCAAGAACATCCTGTTCGACGAGAAGCTCGGCGGCACGGTGCATCTCGCCATCGGCAAGTCTTACGAGAAGACCGGCGGCCAGAACGATTCCAGCGTTCACTGGGATCTCATAACCGACCTGCGCGATGGCGGCGAGCTTTACCTGGATGGAGAGTTGATCCAGGAGAACGGCAAGTTCCTGGACTTCGACCTAGCAGGCTAGTACTTCTAGATCCCGAAGATGAGCAGATTTGAAGAGTAGAGTGTCGAACAGCGGGCGGCGGTACGACCGCGAGATCTTCGCGCTGGCTTTCCCCGCGCTCGGCGCGTTGGCCGCCGAACCGACGTACATCCTGGTGGATACGGCCATCGTGGGGCATCTGGGTACGCCGCAACTCGCGGCACTCGCCATAGCGGGGACGTTGCTCGCCACGGGCATCACGGTCTTCAACTTCCTTACCTACGGCACGACGGCGCGGGTTGCCCGACTCTACGGGGCTGGCGAGACGGTCGCCGCTGGACGGCTCGGGTCGCAGGCTCTGTGGCTGGCGGTGGGACTTGGGATCGTGATGTTCACGCTCGCGTTGCTGCTCGCGGTTCCGGCGGTGGCCGTCATGGGCGGCGAAGGCCAGACGGCGGAGATGGCGGTCTCTTACCTGAGGATCTCCGCTTTAGGTCTGCCGTTCGCCATGATCTCGCTGGCCGGACAGGGTTACTTGCGCGGCATCAGCAATCTCCACCGCCCACTTATCATTCTGGTCGCCGCGAACGCCCTGAACGTGGTCCTGAATTTTCTATTTGTGTACGGTTTTGGCTGGGGCATTCAGGGTTCAGCATGGAGTACCGTTGTCTCGCAGGTCTTGATGGGGGCTGCGTTCGTGTACGAGCTTCTGCGAGCTCCGGCGGATTCGAGGCGTCCGCAGTGGCGGGTGATGCGTCCGCTGTTAAAGGTCGGTGGGGATATTGCGGTTCGGACGGGAGCTTTGTTGTTGTCGTTCGCGCTGGCGAGCGCGGTGGTGGCCCGGATGGGGGAGGCTTCGCTCGGAGCGCATCAGGTCGCGTTTCAGTTGTTCGTGTTCCTGGCTCTAGTCCTGGACGCCATCGCTATAGCGGGCCAGATCATGGTCGGTCGCGCTCTCGGGGCGAACGATGCGACCGGAGCTTACGAGGCCGCTCGACGTATGATCCTCTGGTCCGTAGCCGTTGGTGTTGTCTTCGCCGCCGCCTTACTAGCTGGAACTTCAGCTATCCCGTACGTCTTTACGAGCGACCCAGCCGTGATCCTGAAAGCCGCCGCTATCTGGCCGCTCTTCGCCTTGATGCAGCCGATAGGCGCGGCGGTCTTCGCGCTGGACGGAATCCTGATCGGGGCCAGCGACACCCGCTTCCTGAAGTGGTCGATGGTCGCTGCTCTGGCAATCTTCGCCCCACTAGCCCTTGCCGCTCTATGGCTCGGCCTGGGCGTAGTCAGTGTCTGGGTCGCCCTGAACATCCTGATGCTCACCCGACTCGTCACGTGTGGAGCCCGCTTCACCGGACAGCGGTGGGCCGTCACAGGAGCTTCCTAGGAGCTTCGTAGAAAGTCGCGTGGACGGACGCGCGAAAGTCGGTCGCGGCGCGGTTTATACTTGGACGGTCGTAATACGCGAGTCTCTAGGGTGGTGCGAAGATTGGCGAAGTATGATGCCATATTTCTGGATGTGGACGGGACGATCCTGTGGGTCGACCTGGATGTCGAGGGCTACGTCGGCGACCTCGCGCCATACTCCAAGAACGGCCCCCTGACCGTCGAAGCGGCCACGGGCCCAGTGTGGCAAAGTGTGGGCCGACATATCGCGGAGAACATCAAACACCGCTCGGAGGAGTCGCTGGCCGGTTTCAAGGCGGACAACGCCCGCGTCACCGCTCAGGCTCTTGGCGTAGAGGCGCCTCCGGATGTTCTTACGCAGATCGCCGACCGTCGTATCTCCTTCAATCCGTTCGCGGAAGCCGTCCCGGTGATGGAGGAGTTGCGGTCGATGGGATTGCCGATCTACATAGTCTCGAACTGGGATGTCCTGCTCCACGAAGTGCTCGAAGACCTCGGCTGGACCTACTACTTCGAGGATATCATTGCCTCGGCGGTCGTCGGGGTCGAGAAGCCCGAGCGGGGCATCTTCGATGAAGCCTTGCGCGTTAGCGGCGTGAGTCCCGACCGCGTGTTGCACGTTGGCAACGATCCCGTGACGGACATTGAGGGAGCGTCCAGCCTGGGGATCGACGCGGCGTTTATCGACCGTAAGGGTGATGGCGAGCATCCGTTGGCGGTTGTCTCTATGCTGGATCTCAGCGGACTACCGGATTTTGTGAGGAGCTAATGAACGGAATGGAGAACAATCCCATAGACGAGCCGCGCATTGAGCGGGCCGTGCGGGAGATACTGGCGGCTATCGGGGAGGACGTGGAGCGCGAGGGTGTTCGGGAGACGCCGCAGCGGGTGGCTGAAGCCTATTCGCATCTCTTCGCCGGGATGCATGAGGAACCCCTGGATCACCTTCAGGTAGGATTCACCGAGAGCCATCGCGACCTTGTCTTAGTCCGGGACATCCCACTAGCTTCCATCTGCGAGCATCACTTGCTGCCGTTCGTCGGAAAGGCCCACGTCGGGTACGTCCCCGACGGGCGTGTGGCGGGCCTCAGCAAGCTAGCCCGCGTAGTCGAAGGCTACGCCCGCCGCCCACAACTCCAGGAACGCCTGACCGCCCAGATCGCCGACGCCCTCTACGAACCGCTGGAGTCACGGGGATCCATAGTAGTAATAGAGGCCGACCATTCGTGCATGACCATCCGTGGCATCCAGAAGCCTGGATCCATAACTGTCACCTCGGCGGTGCGCGGCGTTTTCGAGGAAGATGCCCGCCGCTCCGAAGCGATGGCCCTGATCTCACACGGCAGCACCCGCCGCTGAACGTAGGCCGGTCAGCAAAAACCTGACAAGCTGAGACGCTGACAAGCTAAAATGCTGACTACTCCGCGACTGATACTACAGAGCTTCCGGGAGCTCCGGCTAGCGCGGCTCCGACTATACCGGCTTGATTGAGCATCTGGGCGGGGACTACTTTGGCGCGAGTTTCGATGTCTGGGAGGTACTTGTCGGACTTCTTGCTGATGCCGCCGCCGAGGACTATGAGGTCGGGCCAGAGCAACGCTTCGACGGTGCTTAGGTATTTCTGGAGGCGTTCAGCATATTGTTTCCAGTCAAGGTCTTCGCGTTTTCGGGCTCCGTCGGAGGCTCGGGTTTCGGCGTCATAACCGTCTATCTCGATGTGGCCGAGTTCGGTGTTGGGTACCAGGCGGCCTTCGACGAAAAGAGCTGTGCCTATGCCGGTGCCCAGGGTCAGCATCAGGACTACGCCGTCTACGTCGCGTCCGGCTCCCCACTGGATCTCCGCTAGTCCCGCCGCGTCTGCATCGTTGACGACCCGCACCGGAACGCCAAGCTCGCTCTCCAGGTTGCCACCGAGATCAAAACCAATTGCGCTCTCGTCTATGTTGGCGGCGGTCTTGACCACGCCATCCTTCATGACCGCTGGAAAGCCGCAGCCAACCGGCCCTTCCCATTCCGAGGTCCGCACGACCTCCAGGGAGGTTTGCACGATGGCTTCCGGTGTGGCGGGTTGAGGAGTTTTGATGCGGACCCGATCCCCGGCCAACTCGCCTGTCTCCATGTCTACGGGCGCGCCCTTTATCCCGGAACCGCCGATATCGAGTCCAAATACGTTCACACGAACCTCCCGACCGTTTGCTCTATGGAAATTCTAGTCGGATACTGGCACAATCGCCAGCGACGGATACTTCTCATATACGAGGGAAGACGACAGCCTCGCCGCGCAACTCCACCCCGACGCGCTGGCCGGGCCGAAAACCAGGTCCGCCACCGAGCCGTGAACAGAGCACGGGACCGGAATCCAGGCGTAGCTTTATGAGCTGGTCGTGTCCATAGAACTCCCGCGCCAGCACCGTCGCCCCGCTTGCGGATTCCTCACCGTCAGTCAAAGCCCGCAGCCGCAGAGCTTCGGGACGAAGCATCGCTTCCACGTGTCCGATGCACGCGCCGCATGCGGGCATATCTCCAAGCTCGCACACGAAACGCCCCGATTCGTCGGCGGTGCCGGGGACGAAGTTCGCTTCGCCAACGAACTCCGCGACTTCTCGTGTTGCCGGACGGTGGTAGAGATCTTCTGGTGGAGCGGACTGGACTACCGTGCCGTCGAGCATCACGGCAACCTCGTCGGCGAGGGAGAGGGCTTCCTCCTGGTCGTGGGTGACGAAGATCGCCGTCGCCCCGGCATCGGTCAGGATGTCTCGGGTCTCGGCTCGCACACGGGCTCGTAATGAAGCGTCGAGGTTCGAGAACGGCTCATCCAACAGTACTATGTCGGGGTTTGGGGCGAGGGCTCGGGCCAGGGCGACGCGCTGCTGCTGACCGCCCGAGAGCTCGTGAGGCATCCGGTCGCCGAGCCCTTCGATGTGCGCGAGCGCGAGGACTTCTTCCATGCGACCGGAGCGCCGTTGGCCGTTCTTCAAGCCATAGGCGACGTTTGCCTTTACGCTCAGGTGGGGGAAGAGAGCGTAATCCTGAAAGACCATGCCGACGCCGCGTTTCTCGGGAGGAAGGTTGACGCCCGGCCCGGCGACGGACCGTCCGCCGATTTGGATGCTGCCTTCTTCGGGGCGCTCGAACCCGGCTAGAAGCCGCAGGGTGGTCGTCTTACCGCAGCCGGACGGTCCGAGAAGCGCCATTATTCCGCCGCGCTCCAGGGTGAGATCCAGATTTCGGACAGCCTTTATCGGGCCGAAACTCAGGCTCACATTGGAGATCTGGACCATCGTCTCCTTCATCAGTCTCGCTCCCTTATGATGAGCAGGTACATCGGCACTGCCGAGAGCAGGATCAGCAACATCGCCGGGGCCGCCGCGCGGGCGAAGAACGCTTCCGAGGTCGCCGTCCAAACGCGCGTCGCAAGAGTATCGAAACCTATGGGACCGAGCAACAAAGTGGCGGGCAACTCCTTCATGGTCGTGAGAAATACAAGAGCACCGCCCGCGATTATACCGGAGCGTGTGAGCGGCGCGGTTACGGTCGCCAATACACCGGCTGGACTTCTCCCGAGTCCCCTGGCCGCCTCCTCCACGCTAGGCCGCACTTGCAATAGAGCCGAGCGCGTCGCCCCAACGGCCTGCGGCAGAAAATGGACCACGTAAGCGAACAACAGAATCCCCAGAGTCCCGTAGATCGCCGGAGCGTAGTTGGACCCGAAGAATACCAACGCGAGTGCCAGCACGATGCCCGGCAGCGCGTAACCGAGATACGTCAAACGCTCCAGAAGCCCCGATACTCGCCCCGGAAAACGAACTGCCAGCACCGCCACTGGCAGCGCCGCCAGCGCCGCCAGCGCCGCCGCCAGCACCGAGACGTATACCGAGTTTAGGGCCGCGCCCCACACCAGACGCAGCGGCTCGCCTTCAGCTAACCCGCGCACGAGCCAGAACAGCAGAATTCCTATAGGCAAAACAAGCGCCAGAGAGACCACCGCTCCGCAGAACATGAGCGCGGGCCACTTCCAGCGCCCCAAGTTCACTTGAGCGCCGCGTCGGGCTGTACCGACGCCGCTGCGGTGGTAGCGGGCTCGTCCTCGCGTGCGGCTCTCGGTGTACAAGATAGCCGCTGTTAGAGCTACCAGCATCAAGCCCAGTATCGCCGCCGGGGTACGGTCGAAGGCGGAGCGGTACTGGGTGTAGATCTCACGAGCGAACGAGTCGTACTGCAAGAG
>JAABUN010005350.1_pt1 | contig 16057 bp, 13 predicted proteins | sample 5559311 | NCBI WGS metagenome assembly JAABUN01 (sample SAMN10711877, study PRJNA513370) | rock metagenome | isolation source: Antarctica rocks | place: Antarctica: Victoria Land, Siegfried Peak sud
CCTTGAACTCGTCGCTGGAGCGCAGGAAGCCCAGGTGCTCGGTCAACGACTCGTACAGCAGCCCGAGCGAGTGCGGCAGCTCCTGGCTGGCCAGCACCTCCAGCCGCCCGTCGACATAGCGGCCCGCCAGGTGCGAGGCACGCTCACCGCGCCCGTCCAGCACCAGGACACTGCTGCACCGGTGCGGCGCCGCCAGTGCCGCCGAGGCGGCGTGCGCCACGTGGTGGGGGACGAACTGGACGACGTCGCGGTGCAGGCCGGGCAACGCGGTGGCCAGGAAGTCCGGCGCCTGCTGGGCGTACGTGACGCGCAGATGGTCCCAGGGGTCGTGCAGACCCATCTCCTCGGCGGGCTTGCACAGCGCCGGGTCGAAGGAGTACGCCACCGCGTCCACGTCCTGGGGGCGCAGGCCCGCCTCCTCCAGGCACCAGCGCATCGCCTGCTCCGGCAGCTCCCAGGCAGAGAACGGCACAGGACGCTTGCCGTGCTTGCGACGGCTGAATCTCTCCTCCTCCACCGCGGCCACCACGTGACCGTCCACCACCAGGGCAGCCGCCGGGTCGTGGAAGATCGCGTTGACCCCGAGAACTCGCATGAGCGGGAAGTACCCGGAGAAGCGCTTCTCACACTTCTCCGCCTCAGCGCAGAGCCTGGGCTAGGCATAACGCGCCCACAAGGGGGTAGATCTGCACCCATGACCACCCTGGAGACAGCACCCACAGCACCCACAGCATCACCGGCGCCCACGGAACCACCGGCAGTCGAGGCGCCGCAGGTGGGCGGCCGGCTCGGCACCCACTTCGTGGCCGGCCGTGACATCGAGGCCACCGGCGCGAGGGTCCTGGTGCACATCGACCCGGCCACCGGCGCAGCGAACGGCTGCACGGTGGCGGGCAGCGCTGCTGAGGCCACCGCCGGCGTGGACGCAGCCGTCGCCGCTGGGCGGGCCTGGCGCGCCACCTCACCCTCGGAGCGGGCAGCCGGCCTGCGCGAGGGGGCTGCGGCGATCCGCGCCGTCGCCGACGAGCTGGCAGAGCTGCTCTGCGCCAGCACCGGTCGGCTTCTCGGCCAGTGCCGGGAGTCGGCGGAAGTGGCGGCGGACCTGCTCGAGGAGGCTGCGGTCACCGGTCTGTCGGACGCCGGTCGAGCACTGCCCGGCGATGCCGGCGCCCTGGACGTGGTGCGCCGCCAGCCCCGCGGCGTCGTCGCCGTGCTCACCCCGTGGAACGACCCCTACCCGGCGGCGGCAGGGCTGTTGGCGGCCGCGCTGGTCACGGGCAACACCGTCGTGCACAAGCCATCCGAGCGCAGCGCGCTGCCCGGCTGGACGATGGCCCGCGTGCTGGCCGGCTGCTTGCCCGCCGGCGTCCTCAACGTGCTGAACGGGGACGGCAGCACCGGCGCCCCGATCGTGGCCGACACGCGGGTGGCTCTGGTGGCGCACGTCGGCAGCACCGCCTCCGGACGGCTGGTGGCAGCCTCTGCCGGAGCACGCGGCGCCAGGGTGCTGCTCGAGAACGGGGGGAACGACCCGGTGCTGGTCGACGAAGGGGTGGACCCGGTGTGGGCCGCCGAGCAGATTGCGCTGGGCGCCTTCACCAACACCGGCCAGCTGTGCACGTCGGTGGAGCGGGTGTACCTGCACGAGGCGGTGGCCGACGACGTGCTGCGGGAGCTGGTCAGGATCGCTCAGGCCATGAAGATCGGGTCGCCGGCCGACCCGAGCACCCAGCTCGGGCCGCTGGTCGACCAGGACCAGCTCGCGGTGGTCGAGGCGCACGTCCGCTCGGCCGTCGACGCAGGTGCCCGGTGCCTGACCGGCGGAGAGCGCCTGCAGAAGCCCGGGTGCTTCTACCCCCCGACCGTGCTCGACGGCTGCGACGACGACATGGTCGTCATGGCGGAGGAGACGTTCGGGCCGGTCGCAGCGGTCAGCCGGGTCGCCACGTTCGACCAGGCGCTGGAGAGGGCCTGTTCCGGCAGGTACGGGCTGGCGGCGACCGTGCTCACCCCCGACCTGGCCCACGCCCTGGCAGCCGCGTCGGCGCTGGACGTGGGGACCGTCAAGGTCAACGCCGTCTTCGGTGGTGCGCCCGGTGGGTCGGCGGACCCCCGCGGCAGCAGCGGGACCGGCGCCGGGTACGGCCCCGACCTGCTCAGGGAGATGACGGTGCTCAAGGCCGTGCACCTGGAGCCCGCTCGGCGCTGAAACGGCCCGCGCCGCCGTCAAGGACGTCCGCGTCGACCCTCGATCCTCTGTCGCTGGCGCGCCCCGCTGCGGATCTGTCGCCACCGTTCGGCACGTTGGGCGGCCACCCTGGCGTCGACCCTGGATGCCTGGAACTCCTGCTCGCGCAACAGCTTGCGGTACGAGGTGAGCCTGCGCTCGGGCAGGCTTCCGTCCAGGACCGCGGCCAGCACCTGGCAGCCTGGCTCCACGACGTGGGAGCAGTCGTCGAAACGGCACCGCCTGGCCAGGGCCTCGACCTCGGGGAACACCTCGTCGAGGTCCTCGGCCCCGGACAGCCCGATGCTGCGCATCCCGGGGGTGTCGATCAGCGCGCCACCCTGCGGCGCGAGGTGCAGCTCGCGGGTGACCGTGGTGTGCCGGCCCTTGCCGACAGCGCCGAGCGGCTGGGTGTGCATGAGGTCCTGTCCGGCGAGGACGTTGAGCAGCGTCGACTTCCCGACGCCGGAGGCGCCCAGCAGCGCGATCGTGCTGCCCCCGGCCAACAGGGCCTGCAACGGCGCCAGCCCATAGCCGTCATGCGTGCAGACCGCCCAGACCGGACAGCCGGGGGCGCAACGGGTGACCTCCTCGACCATGGCCTGCACGTCCGGCACGAGGTCAGCCTTGGTCAGCACGACGGCAGGGGTGGCGCCGGACGCCCAGGCCAGCGCGAGCAACCGCTCGATACGGCTGGTGTCCGGGTCGGGGTCCAGCCCCTCCACGACCGCCACCACGTCAGCGTTGGCTGCCAGCACCTGGCCGTGCGAGGCCTTGCCGACCTGGAGCCGGACGACCGCCGTACGCCGGGGCAGCACCTCGAGCACCGTGGCAGGCAGCCCGCCGGCCGTGGCGCCGGGGTCGACCAGCACCCAGTCCCCCGCAGCCGGGGTCTGCGCCGGGTCTGCGGTGACGCTGCGGCCCAGGGGTGCGCTCCACTGCGCCTGCACCGCTCCCGCAGCAAGCAGCACCTCGCAGCTACCGCGGTCGGCGCGCAGCACGCGCCCGGGTGCGAGCGGCCGGTCCGCAGCGGCCCGCTCATCAAGATGACGGTGCCACCCGTCGTCCCAGCCTGCGGCGCGGAGCAGGGCAAGGTCAGGTCGTGGTCGTGGCGGGCGAGGTGAGCGGTCAGCAGAAGCTGGAGCAGTAGAGAGCGAGTGGGTCATGGGGCACTCCTTCGACGGCATCCCTCGACGTCGTCTGAGGCGTCAGGGCGCTGTGTGAGGCATCAGACACTGTGTGAGGCATCAGACACTGTGCCGAGGCTAGGTAGGTCGCGCCGCCACGTCACCCGAATTAGCTGCGGGCACCGCCGCCGGGCGCTGCGCCGGCGGCGGGCGCCTCCTCCTCGTCCGAGGTGCCGACGGTCCTGGCGGCCGCGGCGCCCATCCCGTAGTCGGTGCCGTGCTTGGCCCACTGCTCCTGCTCGAGGTCGCGGACCGGGGTCAGGGTGGCGCTCTCGAAGGGGACCGAGACCAGCCTGCGCGCCGCGGAGCGCTCGCCGTCGGGCCACAGCTGGTCGATCGCCGCATTCATGGCCGCGCCGATCAGCACCGCGATGGCCAGCAGGTACAGCCACAGCAGCACGACGATGGGCGTCGTCAGAGGGCCGTAGATGGAGAACCCGGGAGCCTGAGAGCTGCCGGTGTCCTCGGGAACCAAGGCGAGGTTCAGGACCAGCCGCAGTCCGGCGCTGGCCAGCACCCAGATGACCAGTGCCAGCAGCGCGCCCGGCACGTCCCGCAACCACGAGGTCCGCAGCGGCGTGCTCACGTGATAGAGGCTGGTGAGCAGCGCCACACCCAAGGCGGTCACCACAGGCCAGTACAACGTCAGCAGCGGATCGAGCGCGTCGGGCAGCACGCGGCCAAGTAGCGAAGGGCCTACCAGTACCAGCGGCAGCGTGACCGCGCCCAGCGCCAGGGTGAGCAGGTACAGGCCGAACGACAGCACCCTGGTGTGCAGGATGCTGCGGTGCGCCCCGAGGCCGTACATGATCGAGATCGTGTCGAGGTACACGTTCAGCGCACGCGACCCGGACCACACGGAGAGCACGAAGCCGATGGAGATGAGGTCGAAGCGCGGACCCTCCAGCGCAGCCTCCAGCGTCGGCACGATGACCGTGTTCACGGCGGAGTCGGTGAGGAACGGGCTGAGGTACTCCCGCAAGCCGTTCTTGAGCTGCAAGGAGGTGTCGGTGCCGAGCCGGGACCCGATCCAGGCCGCGGAGCCAGCGAGCCCCAGCACCAGCGGCGGCAGCGAGAGCAGGGCGAAAAAGCCGGCCTCGGCCGCCAGCCCGGTGACGCGGTAGCGCAGGCAGATCGCGGCCGTGCGGCCCATGAGTGCGAGCAGCGCTCGAACCCGGCGCAGGCGCGACAGGGCCTTGGCCCGACGAACGACCCCGCCCGGCAGCCACCGCCGCCATCCCGCGTCCTGGCCCATGACTCCACGGTATCGAGGCATGTGGCACGGTGCCCGGGGCCACGCTCAGAGCGCGGACGGTTGGTACTACCGTGGCGCAGGGCCCTTGTGCAGCGAACGCACCACCTGCCCAGACCATCGAACACCTTTCAGGAGCGCCCTACCGTGCAGATCTGGCCAGGCCGGCCCTACCCACTCGGCGCCACGTACGACGGCACGGGTACCAACTTCGCCCTCTTCTCCGAGGTCGCCGAGTCCGTCGAGCTGTGCCTCATCTCCGACGGCGGCACCGAGAAGCGGGTCCCCCTGACCGAGGTGGACGGCAGGGTGTGGCACGTCTACCTCCCCTCGGCCCAGCCGGGCCAGCGGTACGGGTACCGGGTGCACGGCCCCTACGACCCCTCGAAGGGGTTGCGCTGCAATCCCTCCAAGCTGCTGCTGGACCCCTACGCCAAGGCCATCGACGGCCAGGTCGACGGTGACGAGTCGCTGTTCTCCTACCGCTTTGCGCACCCGAAGCACGTCAACGAGGACGACAGCCTCGGGCACACGATGCTGTCGGTGGTGATCAACCCCTTCTTCGACTGGGCCGACGACCGCTCTCCGCGCCGCGAGTACCACGAGACCGTCATCTACGAGGCTCACGTCAAGGGGCTGACCCAGACCCACCCGGGGATCCCCGAGGAGATCCGGGGCACCTACGCAGGCATCGGCCATCCCGCGATGATCGAGCACCTCGGCGCGCTCGGAGTCACCGCCATCGAGCTCATGCCGGTGCACCAGTTCGTGCAGGACACCCACCTGCAGTCCAAGGGGCTGACGAACTACTGGGGCTACAACACCATCGGGTTCTTCGCCCCGCACAACGCCTACTCCGCGTACGGCAGCAGGGGGCAGCAGGTGCAGGAGTTCAAGGGCATGGTCAAGGAGCTGCACGCCGCGGGGATCGAGGTGATCCTCGACGTGGTCTACAACCACACCGCTGAGGGCAGCGAGATGGGCCCGACGCTGTGCTTCCGTGGCATCGACAACGCCGCCTACTACCGGCTCGTCGACGAGACACCCGAGCACTACTACGACACCACGGGCACCGGCAACAGCTTGCTGATGCGCCATCCGCACGTGCTGCAGCTCATCATGGACTCGCTGCGCTACTGGGTTCTGGAGATGCACGTCGACGGGTTCCGCTTCGACCTGGCCGCCACCCTCGCCCGCCAGTTCCACGAGGTCGACAGGCTGAGCGCGTTCTTCGACCTGGTGCAGCAGGACCCGGTCGTCAGCCAGGTCAAGCTCATCGCCGAGCCCTGGGACCTGGGCGACGGGGGCTACCAGGTCGGCGGCTTCCCTCCGCTGTGGACGGAGTGGAACGGCCAGTACCGCGACACCGTGCGCGACTTCTGGCGCGGCGAGCCGGCCACGTTGGGTGAGTTCGCCTCCCGCATCACGGGTTCTTCCGACCTCTACCAGGACGACGGCCGCCGTCCCATCGCCAGCATCAACTTCGTCACCGCGCACGACGGCTTCACCATGCGGGACCTGGTGTCCTACAACGAGAAGCGCAACGACGCCAACGGCGAGGACGGCAACGACGGCGAGAGCCACAACCGCTCCTGGAACTGCGGGGTCGAGGGCCCCACCGACGACCCTGAGGTGCTCGCTCTCCGAGCCCGCCAGCAGCGCAACATGCTGACGACGATGCTGCTCAGCCAGGGTGTGCCCATGCTCGCGCACGGCGACGAGACGGGCCGCACCCAACAGGGCAACAACAACGTCTACTGCCAGGACAACGAGCTGTCGTGGATGGACTGGGACCTGGACGAGGCGGCGTGCGACCTGCTCGAGTTCACCCGCATGGTGGTGACTCTGCGCCAGCAGCACCCGGTCTTCCGTCGTCGCCGGTTCCTTGCTGGCGACGCCAGCCACGGCGGGGAGTCGGACCTCGGCGATATCGCCTGGTTCACACCGACGGGCGAGCACATGAGGGAGCAGCACTGGCGCAACGGCTATGCCCGCTCCGTGCTGGTGTTCCTCAACGGCGAGGCCATCGCCGAGCCCGACCCGCGCGGTGAGCGCATCGTCGACGACTCGTTTCTGGTGCTGTTCAACGCCCACCACGAAGCGATCGACTTCACGCTGCCCGCCCCCGACTACGGCGCTGAGTGGATGGTCATCTTCGACACCGCCCAGGAGCTGGACTCGGGCACCGTGCTGCGTGCCGGGCACGAGCTGCGAGCCAGCTCCCGCAGCACCATCGTGCTGACCCGACCCCGGCCGGTCTCCCTCGCCGCTGGCGCGCCAACAGCCACGACCGGGCAGGCGGTCACACCGGTCCACACCGCTCAGCAGGTACCGACGGTCGGTGCCATCGGCAAAGTCCTGTGACCGGGGTGCACCGCCCCGGGCCGGGCCGCGCCGTCCCGGTCTCGACGTACCGGGTCCAGATCCGCGCCGAGTTCGGGTTCGACGACGTCGCCGCGCGGTCGGACTACCTGGCCGACCTCGGTGTGGGGCACGTGTACCTGTCCCCGATCCTGGCTGCTGCGCCGGGCTCAGCGCACGGCTACGACGTGGTGGACCACAGTCGGCTGTCCCCGGACGCCGGCGGCAGACGGGCCTTCGACGCCATGGTGGTCCGGCTGCGCGCACGCGGTCTGGGCGCCGTCGCCGACGTGGTCCCCAACCACATGACCGTGCCGACGCCCGTCCGGCTCAACGCACAGCTGTGGTCCGTACTGCGTGAGGGGCCGCACTCGCAGCACGCGCACTGGTTCGACATCGACTGGGGAGAGGACAGCGCTGGCGGCTCGGTGCTCATGCCCGTCCTCGGCAAGAGGATCGGGGCAGCCCTGGCCGACGGCGAGATCAGCATCGACAGCAGCGGGGACGAGCCGGTGCTGCGCTACTTCGACCATGAGTTCCCGGTGCGGCCCGGCACCGAGCACCTGCCCCTGATCGACCTCGTCGACCGGCAGTGGTACCGGCTGGCCTACTGGAAGGTGGCCGATGAGGAGCTGAACTACCGGCGCTTCTTCGACGTGGACACCCTCGCGGCTGTACGGGTCGAGGACCCCGAGGTGTTCGAGGCAACCCACCGGCTGCTGCTGGACCTGCTCGCAGACGGAAGCCTGGACGGTCTGCGCATCGACCACCCGGACGGACTGGCCGACCCGCGGGAGTACCTGCGGCGGCTGTCCGAGGCCACCGGAGGCGCCTGGGTGGTGGTGGAGAAGATCCTGGAGGGCGAGGAGCAGCTGCCGTCGGACTGGCCCTGTGCCGGGACCACCGGGTACGACGCGCTGCTGCGGGTGGGCGGCCTGTTCGTCGACCCGGCCGGCGCCGCACCGCTGCAGTCGACGTGGAACCGTTGGGTTGCAACGGATGTCACCCTGACCGGCGACATGCACCAGGTCGTCGAGGCTTGCAAGCGCGAGGTGGTATCCGGCTCGCTCTACACCGAGGTCCACCACCTGGTGGAGCTGCTGGCCTCGATCTGCCACACCGACGTCAGGCTGCGCGACCACACCCGGCGCGCGTTCTTCGAGGTGGTGACCGAGCTGCTGGTCGCCTTCGACCGGTACCGCGCGTACGTGGTTCCCGGCGAGAGCGCTCCGCCGGAGCAGGCCGCGGTCCTGCAGCACGCCGCCGACGCCGCCCGTACCCGACTCAGCGAGGACCTGCACGAGACGCTCGATCTCGTGCGTGACCTGCTGCTGGGTCGTGAGGCCGGCAGTGCCGGACGCAGTGACGAGGCGGCGCGCGCCGAGCTCATCGTGCGCTTCCAGCAGACCTGTGGGCCCGTCATGGCCAAGGGTGTCGAGGACACCGCGTTCTACCGCTGGTTCCGGCTCGCCGGCCTGAACGAGGTGGGCGGAGACCCCGACCGGTTCGGCGTCTCCCCGGAGCAGTTCCACGCGTTCAGCGCCGCCCTGCTGCACGCGTGGCCGACCTCCATGACCACCCTGTCGACCCACGACACCAAGCGTGCCGAGGACGCCCGCGCGCGCCTGCTGGTGCTCTCGGAGGTGCCGCACCTGTGGGACGCCGCAGTGCAGCAGTGGCACGAGGCGGCCGCGCGCTGGCGCTCCCCGCTCGTCGACGGACCCACGGAGTACCTGCTGTGGCAGACCCTGGTCGCGACGTGGAACCACCGCCAGAACGTGCCGATCAGCGCTGAGAGGTTGCAGCCCTACCTGCTCAAGGCGGTCAGGGAGGCGAAGACGCACACCACCTGGACGGCGCCGGACGAGGCGTACGAGCAGGCCGTGGCCGACCTGGCCGACGACGTGCTCGGCTCCGAAGAGGTACTGGACCTGGTGCGCCGGTTCCTGGCCACGACCGCTCCCCTGGCCCGGGCCACCGTGCTCGGCCAGAAGCTGGTCCAACTGATGATGCCCGGGGTGCCGGACGTCTACCAGGGTACCGAGCTGGTGGAGACCGCGATGGTGGACCCGGACAACCGGCGGCCGGTCGACTACTCCGACCGGACCACCCGGCTCGCCCGGCTCGACGGCGGCGCGCGCCCCGCCGACCTCGACGACGAGAAGCTGTTGGTGACCTCGCGGGCGCTGCGCCTGCGGTGCGAGAACGCCGAGTCGTTCATTGGCGAGAGCGCTACGTACGCACCGCTTCCCACCACCACGGGGCACCTGGTCGCGTTCTCACGCGGGCAGGACACCGGCCCGACCGTCGTGGTGCTGGCGACCCGGTTGGCGCAGGGGCTCAAGGACGTGGGCGGCTGGGGCGACCACACGGTGGCCCTGCCGTCCGGCACCTGGACTGACCGGCTCACGGGCAGGTCCGTCTCGGGCGGGGACCCCGTGCCGGTGGGCCCCCTGATGGAGTCGCTGCCGGTCGCCCTGCTCGTGCGTTCCTGAACGGGCGCGGGACGCCGCAAGCCGGGGCGCCACCGGTCAGGTAGCGGCGAGCCTGGCCTTCTGCTCCTCGACGTCGTAATCGGCGGCGGGCCACTGCGGGGCCACGCCGTGCAGCGCGTCGACGATGAGCTGCTGCACCGCCCACCGGGCATACCACTTCCGGTCCGCCGGCACCACGTGCCAGGGCGCCGCCTGGGTGCTGCACCGGGTCAGCGCCACCTGGTACGCGTCCTGGTACTGGTCCCACAGCAGTCGCTCGTCGATGTCACCAGGGTTGAACTTCCAGTACTTGTCCGGGCGGTCGAGCCGCTCGCCCAGCCGGTCCCTCTGCTCATCGCTGGAGATGTGCAGCATCACCTTGACGATCGTGGTCCCGCTGTCGACCACCTTGCGCTCGAACGTGTTGATGGACTGGTACCGGCGCTGCACGGTGGCCTGCGGTGACAGCTCGCGGACCCGGACGATCAGCACGTCCTCGTAGTGGGATCGGTCGAAGACCCCGATGAACCCCGGCTCGGGCAGCGCCGCCCGGATCCGCCACAGAAACCCCTTGGCGCGCTCCTGCTCAGTCGGCGCCTTGAACGAGGTGAGAGAGATGCCCTGCGGGTCGACGGAGCCGATCACGTGCCGCAGGATGCCGCCCTTGCCCGAGGTGTCCATCCCCTGAACCACCAGCAGCACCGACTTCTTGCCCCCGCTGAAGCCCTCGGCGTACAGGCGCTCCTGCACCTGCGACATGGGCTCTACCCCTGCCGCCAGAGCCGCCTTGCCCTCCTCCTTGGTACCGGCGAAGCCGGGGGTGGAACGGGGGTCCACGTCCGCGAGCCGGAAGCCTTCTCCCACCTGCAGGAGGGCGGCAAGGGTCCCGGGCTCGGCGCTGACGTGGTCCGCCACCTTTGCTTGCGCCTTCTCGACGGCCTTCAGAAGCTTGAGCGCCTTACCGGCTGCGGCGGACGACTTCTTCCGCTTCTTCTTGGAGACCTGCGGCGCGGGGTCGTCGACGTCCTCGACGGTGGCTTTCTTGCTCTTTGTGGTGGGCACGCTCGCACCCTAGCCCGCGAGGCTGTGCACGCGCCCGTCACGATGCGATTCCGCCCGTCGTCTGGCAGCAGGGAGGATCAGACCGTGACGATCACCCAGGACGAGGCAGCGCGCGTGTTCGATGATCACCGCACGCGCCTGCTGAACGTCGCCTACCGGCTGACGGGCAGCTGGGCTGACGCCGAGGACGTCGTGGCTGACGGCTGATATGTGCTGGAGTCCAACGAGGTACGGGCCATCGTCTGCCTCCTGCGCGGTGGAGTGGTCATCCCCGTGACGGCGGCCGGCGGCGATTCGTGACACGGTTGGCCGGTGCACACCTTTGCCGTCTGGGCTCCCACCGCTGACCGTGTCGACCTCGTCCTGGCGGACCGCGTGCTCCCCCTGGACGGCAGTGCCGACGGCGTGTGGAGGCTCGAGGTGCCCGACGCCGGCCACGGCACCGACTACCGCTTCAGCGTCGACGGCGCGGACCCCGTTCCGGACCCACGCTCTGCCTGGCAGCCCCAGGGGGTGCACGGGCCGAGCCGTGTATTCGACTCCCACCTGCACCACTGGGACGACGCCGGCTGGTCAGGTCGCGACGTACGCGGCGCGGTGTTCTACGAGCTGCACATCGGCACCTTCACGGACGAGGGCACTCTCGACGCCGCGCAGGAACGGCTGGAGCACCTGGTCTCCCTCGGGGTCGACGTGGTCTCCCTGATGCCGGTGGCCGCCTTCCCGGGCCAGTGGGGCTGGGGATACGACGGTGTGGACCTGTACGCGGTGCACGAGCCCTACGGCGGACCGGCTGCGCTGCAGCGCTTCGTCGGGGCCTGCCACCGGCACGGGCTCGCCGTCTGCCTCGACGTCGTCTACAACCACCTCGGCCCGAGCGGGAACTACCTGCACGGCTACGGGCCGTATTTCACCGACAAGCACCACACGCCGTGGGGCCAGGCGGTCAACATCGACGACACGGGCAGCGAGCAGGTGCGGCGCTTCATCATCGACAACGCGCTGCGCTGGTTCCGCGACTTCCATGTGGACGCCCTGCGGCTGGACGCGGTGCACGCCCTGGTCGACACCTCCGAGCGGCATCTGCTCGCGCAGCTCTCGGGCGAGACCGCCGACCTCTCGGCGCAGGTCGGCCGCCCGCTCGGGCTGGTCGCCGAGTCGGACCTGAATGACGCGGCCGTGGTCACCGCGACGTCGGACGGCGGACTGGGCATGACCGCGCAGTGGAGCGACGACTTCCACCACGCGCTGCACGCCTTGCTCACCGGGGAGAGGCAGGGGTACTACAGCGACTTCGGTGACCTCGAGACGTTGGCGAAGGCGCTCACGTCGGTCTTCGTGCACGACGGCGGCTGGTCCACGTTCCGCGGCCAGAGCTGGGGCGTCCCAATTGATACCGCAGCGGTCAGCGGCCACGCGTTCCTGGCCTACACCAGCGACCACGACCAGGTCGGGAACAGGGCGACCGGGGACCGCCCGTCCCAGACGCTCCCTCCCGGGGCGCTCGCTGCGGCTGCGGCCCTGACCCTGCTCTCCCCGTTCAGCCCGATGCTGTTCATGGGTGAGGAGTGGGGTGCCGGCACACCCTGGCAGTTCTTCACCGACCACTCCGAGCCCGAGCTCGTGCAGTCGATCAGGCAGGGTCGCCAGCGAGAGTTCTCCGAGCATGGCTGGACCGATGACATCCCGGACCCACAGGACCCCGCGACGCGGGACGCGTCGGTCCTGCGCTGGGACGAGATCGCGGAACAGCCTCACCAGCGGCTGCTGGCCTGGCACCGCGAGCTCATCGGACTGAGGCGGCAGGAACCTGACCTGCGGGACGGCCGGCTCGGCCACGTCCAGGTGGATCTGGACTCCGAGCAGGAGTGGATCGTGCTGCGGCGCGGTGCCTTCCGGGTCGCAGTGAACCTCGCGACCCAGGCGCGCACGATCCCCCTCGACACCGCCCCGGTGCTGGCCGAAGCAGCCTGGGACCACGTCACCCTGGAGCCGCACGGCGTCACGCTGCCTGCGACGTCGGTCGCCGTGCTGAGGGTCTGAGCGCGGTCAGCGACGGCTCGAGCGCATCGCCGTGACCACCTTCACCGTGCCCCCGCCGGCCGCCGCCCTGCCCTGCCCTGCTGCCGGTACTCGGGGCTACCCACAGCGAACAGGGCGACCCGTGTCCTCACTGTCCGAGTGGATCCCCCAGCCGTACTTCTTGCCCAGGTCGCTGGCTCGCAGGCAGGGTTGGCCCTTGCTGAAGAACGTCTGATCGAAAGCCTTCCAGATCCGCCCGATGGTGGTCTTGGACAGCCCGGACTTGGCGGCCATCCACGCCCGCGACCAGTGCGTCGCGTTGGTCGGGGTCGCCTCCAACGTCGCGACCACGACGGCCTGGACCTGCTCGGCACTGATCGAAGGCGGCCGGCCCGGGCGGGGCTCGTCGACCAGTCCGTCCAGGCGGTCCGCCACGAACCGGGCCCGCCACTTGCCGACCGTCGCCGCCGCGCAGTTCAACTGTGGCGCAACCCTCTTGTTGTCCATGCCCTCGGGCCGGAACAGCTCAGCTGAGGGGACCGTTCCTCACCTGCGCGGAGACCATCGAGGTGCAGCCGACTGCTCACGGATGCCGGCTCGTCCACGCGGGTCGCTTCTCGATGCGCGGCGGCTTCGCGGGGTGGCTGTTCGGGCTCCTGCTCGTCCGGCCGGCGTTCGAGAAGCACGTCCGCGAGCTCCTGCTTCAGATCCAGCAGGAGCTGACGACCGGGCGGCGCTGACGGCTACGAGCCGGCTCCGTCAGCGAAGCCGGATCGAGCCGCCCCCCTGGCTCAGCGTCCCGACCACGGCCGCGTCGCGCCCGGAAGCACGAAGGTCGGCGACGGCCTGCGCGGCGGCCCCGGGTCGGCCCCGAACAGCCGGCCGCCGGGCGTCTGCGCATCGGCGAGCATCAGCACCGTTGTCTCGTCGACGGTGCCCACCTCGAGGCTATCCAGGCTCGTGCGGCACGATGTCGCGCGTGGGCGTCGAGGAGCTGAAGGACCGCCAGGTGCGCGGACGCTGGATCAACGGCGCGTCGGCGGAACGCAACCTCGGCCTGCTGCGCCGCAAGGAACTCACGCAGCTGCGCGAGTCCGGCAGCGTGCACTACGCCGACGCGGGCACGGTCGTCGCCACCTCCGGGTCGGCGGTGACGCACGTGCTGGTCGTCAGCGACGGCGAGCTCGAGCTCCGGGCCCGACTGGACGAAGGCCGCGCGACGATGGCCGTCGTCCGCACCGGCGGCGTCGTCGGAGACATCCCGCTGTTGCTGAACGCCCCCATGCCGTTCGACGCGATCGCCAGTCGGGACACCGAGTGCATCGCGCTGTCCCGCCAGCGCTGGACCGAGCTGCTGACCAGCTCCCCGGACCTGGCCCTGCGCTGGATGGCGTCCATCGCGCGACGGCTCGACGACGACCGCCGGCGGCTCGTCGTCGTGACGTCGAAGCCGCTGGTCGGCCAGGTCGCCTACCTGCTGCTCGACCTGGCCGAGGACGGACCGGGGGGCGACGCCGTCGTCAAGCTGAGCCACACCACGATCGCGCACCTGCTCGGAGCGCGTCGGCAGTCGGTGACGCGGGTCGCGGCCGAGCTGAAGCGGTGCGGGCTCATCCAGGCGCATTACGGCCACACGTTGATCCTGGACGCCGACGGGCTGCGCCGAGTCATGGGCAGCGAGCCGCTGCCGTAGCGGAACAAGGAACACGATCACCGGGTGACCGAGTCACCGCAGGCGGCCTCCGGTCCCCTGCTCGAGACGGCCGACCAGCGCCGCCTCTTGGCCGGACCCGCGCAGGTCGGCGACCGCCAGCTCCGCCGCATCGGGCTCGGCGCCGATCAGCAGCCCGCCCGAGATCCTCGCGTCAGCCAGCATCAGCACCGTCGTCTCGTCGGTGCTGCCGGCGTCGAGCTGCCCGCTCGCCCAGTCGAGGTTGCGGCGCGAGCCACCCGGGGTGGAGCCCTGCTCGGCGAGCTGCCGCGCTGCGGCGATGAAGGGGCACGTCGGCGACGCGCAGCTCCACGTCGACCCCGGAATCGGTCGCCATGCGGCCCAGGTGTCCCAGCAGGCCGAACCCGGTTACGTCGGTCGCGCCGGTCGCACCCGCGCCGAGCGCGGCGCGGGAGACGAGGGCGTTCAGCCGCGTCATCGACGCGACGGCCGCGGCGGCGGTCTCGTCGTCGGCCGCACCCCGCTTGAGCGCGGTGCTGATGATGCTGATCCCGAGCGGCTTGGTGAGCACCAGCGACTGGCCGGGGCGCAGCCCGGCGTTGGTGAGCATGCGGTCGGGGTGTACGTCGCCCACGACAACGAGGCCGAACTTGGGCTCCGGGTCGTCGACGGTGTGGCCACCCACCGTGAACCAGCCGACCTCGGCGTCGAGCATCACATCGGCGAGCAGGTCGGCCGACAGCTCGTCGGTGTTCCCCCCGACCAGGTTCAGCGCCAGGAACGGGGTCCCACCCATGGCTTAGACGTCGCTCGCGGCGTTGGCGGCAGCAATGCGCCCCCACGTGCGGGCGTCGTTGACCACCGGGGTAATGAAGTCGGTCGTCAGGACCAGAGCGCGGTCCGGCGAGAGCCGCCGTACGGCAGCGTCGTCACCGGTGTCGGAGCCCGACCAGCAGGTCGGGGTGCGTGACGGGAGTCAGGCGGCGCAGAACCTGCGCCAGCTCGCCAGGTGCGAGCTTGCAGGCTCAACCGGCACCGTGGCTGAACTCGGCTACCGCCGCGACTGCGCGCGCCGCACGCGTACGCCCTTGCGCTGGCCGCGGACCCGTCCGCCGTCCAGGAGGACGACGTCCGCGCCCTGCTGGAGGCGCGCCTGTCGGAGCGCGACGTCATCGACGCCAACCAGGTCGTGGCCTACTTCAACTACGTGAACCGGGTGGCTGAGGGCCACGGCGTGCAGCTCGCGGCGCACTGGTACGAAAGCTGACCGTCCCGACACGGCAACACGCGTTTCCGTCCGCATGTGCAGGCGGCAGCCACCGCGCAGGGTGGTGGTGACCGCACCGATGGCACCGCTGGCCTGCACTCGACGGAGGACCTATGACCGACACCTACGACGTCATCGTCCTGGGAGCCGGCTCGACCGGCACGAATGTGGCCTGGTACGCCCGCGACAACGCCTTGACGGTGGCGGTCGTCGAGCGCGAGCTCGTGGGCGGTGAGTGCTCCTACTGGGCGTGCATGCCCAGCAAGGCGCTCCTGGGACCGACGCATGCGCTGGCCGCCGCTCGTCGGCTGCCGGGGGCAGAGCAGGCCGTGGGCGACGTCAACGTCGACGCCGTGCTGGCACGGCGCGACGACTTCATCTCGCACCTGGACGACGCGTCGCAGGTCTCGTGGATGGAGAGCATCGACGCCGACCTGGTACGCGGCGAGGGACGGCTGAGCGGTGAGCGCGAGGTGACCGTGAAGGCGGCCGACGGCTCCTCCCGACGGCTGACCGCCCGCCGCGCCGTCGTC
>JAABUN010005352.1_pt1 | contig 16051 bp, 21 predicted proteins | sample 5559311 | NCBI WGS metagenome assembly JAABUN01 (sample SAMN10711877, study PRJNA513370) | rock metagenome | isolation source: Antarctica rocks | place: Antarctica: Victoria Land, Siegfried Peak sud
CAGGACTATCTCAATCAACTGCACATCATCTATGAAGACCAGTTGGTCATTCACTCATTCACTCAAGACTACTTTGTGGACCAGAAGGCCAAACTCGCCGGACACCAAGCGGATTCCGCCGCCGCCGAGTGATGAACCGGGACTAATTGGCAATCCCGTCCGCCAGTCACTCTCCGCTAAAGTAGTTACAGACTAAAACACATGACGAAGGAGGGTTGACTTATCTCAGTCCCTCCTCTACCATGAGGTTGTGCAGGTGATGCAGGTGGAGGGTGGGATGGTTGAGACTCGTCACGTACTTAGCTTCGGCGGTGGCGTCAACAGCGTGGCTCTGATGATCTGGCTCATTCAACACGATCATCCCCTCGACGAGGTTGTCTTTGCCGATACCGGCGTTGAGCTTCCGGAAACCTATGCATATGTCCCTCTTGTCCAGGATTATCTTGATAGACACCAGATAAAGTTCACTCAAATCGAAGCCCTAGTTCGCGGGAGAAATCTTTACGATACTTGCTGGGAAAGGCGAGTCTTTCCCTCAACTATCTGGCGCTGGTCAACAAGAGACTTCAAAGTAAAGCCTATCCATCGGTACTACCGTTCGCTCAATGGCCATATCAACCAGTACTTAGCCATCGCCTATGATGAATTTCAGCGAATGAAGACGAGCCGCGTTTCGTTTATTACGAATATCTACCCCCTAGTTACACAGCGTCTTTCTCGCGAGGACTGCACTAACCTGATTCGTCAGGCTGGTCTCCCGTTGCCAGTCAAGAGTTCTTGTTTCTTTTGCCCGTTTAGCACGCTCGATCGCTGGAAATGGTTGCACGAGACACACCCGGACCTCTATAAGAAAGCTGTAGCCCTTGAGGAGCGTTCTAAGCACTTCCCTTCACAGCGACTCACGGACCAGATCTTTCGGGGAAGGAACGAAGTCACGTTGCGTGAGTTGCCCCAGTTCTTTGGGTCCCTATCTGGTGATGATCCTGCGGAGCCATGCGGAGGAGAGTGTCACACCTAGCCTTACTCTTCTCGATCCAGCCACTGAGCTATGATAGACGTCACGAGATCACTCGTACTCGTCTTGCGACCTCGCGCCCGCCTTTCTAGTCGTCGGTATTGCTCCTCAGACAGAAGTGCAATCACATGAAACTCGCGCTCCGTTTGGGTCTGAGTAGCTAAGAGTTGCCGCTTAGCCTCAGTCGCGGACAATTCGGGATGCTTGAGCATATAGTCGATGAGGTGCCGACTTTCGATAGCTGACAGGTCTGCCATCGCCCCTGCGGCGTCATGCAGTAACTCAGGACGATCCCTTCCTAGTCGCCAAAGCTTTCTTCCCTGATCAAGGCCGATTTTGCGTTGATCGATGAGTTCCTGAATGCCTTCAGGAAGCTGCAATAGAACAAGAAACTCGCGCACTATCTCACCGCTTACATTGAGTTTTTCTCCGACTTTAGCGTTTGACCCATAATGTGGTAGAGACTTCAGAAACTGTAGCGCTCTGGCCGTTGTCAATAGATCCTTATTACGAGTGCCTTTGAGGTTTGCGAAGCAAATAGCAAGCGCTTGGTCCTCTATCACAATTCCTCCTCCGCTTCCTCTGGCTCAGACCCAAATCTACCTGCAAGCCACTCTATAGTAGCATCCTTAGCGATGGTGGCTGTATCAACTTCTCTCTCTTTGGCTACTTGCTCAAGTCTCGTCTGCCATTGCGGAGGAAGAATGAAGGTAATCTCTTTTCGTACACGGTTCTCTCTCGCCTTCTTGATTACCTCTTCCGGTGCCTGGTTGGGAGCCTCGTCTAATACCTCCGTTATCCTCTTCTGCTCGTCTGATGCCGGCCTCCTGCTCGAGACGGTTTCAGCCATGGCAATAGCATCATTTGCATCATCAAAGGACACGATGATGCTTTGGGCCATTCCAACGGTGAGGGACCCAGCCTGAATGAGTTCTTGCATGCGATCGGGAAGTCTACTAACCCCTAGCCACTTACGAACAGTCTTCTGACTGAAACCAAGTCGCTTAGCCACCTCCGCCACCGAACCTAACTGGTCATAAAGGTAGCTGCATGCATCGGCTTTATCCTTGACCCCTAGGTCACGTCGCTGAGCGTTCTCGCTAAAGGAGAGGACTGTCGCATCAAGCTTATCTAGCGTGTTGGTAAGAATCTTGACATCTATATCTGGCCAACCGAGTTCTTTGGCCGCGAAATACCGGCGCTGCCCAATCAGAATCTCGTAAACACCACCTCGTGCCTGTACGACTAAGGGTTGTTGTAAACCATACTGAGCCATACTGTTCATAAGCTCATCAAGCCCAGTATCTAAATCTCGATTCCGAACATTGTCTTCAGACACCTCAAGTTGACTCAAGCGCAGTTTGTCGAAGGTTCCACTTGTATCTACCATGACCATCCTCCACGTAAGGATCCTAGTGGCACCTGATTTAGACGAGGACTATGATTCAAAACAACATTTAGCACCAGGTAAACCCAGTGTCAATGAAGCAAGATCGTGGTGACATGTATTACGTCGTTGCCACCCCCGAATCCAGGACCAAAGTACTCCCCTCACCCCGCCCATTCCTCCCAGTACCTTCACGTACTATCCGCTAGACGCTCCGGCGAGCCATCACGTCCATCCTCCGGGCGGGCGGTGTCTTGCTGGAACCGACCCGCCTTTGTCTTGTCTTGCCTTGCCTCAGCGCTTATGTACCCAAGTTTCGCCCGAATTAGCGGTATGGAGGGCCGACAGCGGCGTCCGTCAACCGATGGTCGCATCGACCGCCGACGAGCGGTGGTCGTCGGCGTAGCGCGGATGCCTCAGCTGTGGTGCGGCGGCGGGTGTGGATACGCCCCAGCGTGGCGCGAGGGGTGCCACGCTGCCTGTGACATTCGCCATTCGGGTGGTGTGGCGGTGTGGCGCACCGCCTAAGCGCGCGGCGACGTGCCGTCGCGCCGGGACGCGATGGAGCAGGTCGATGGATTGAGGGCACGAGGGTCGACTAAACTAAAGAGCCGATGAAACCTACATGGTCTGCGGCGCGGAGTGTATAGGTTTCACCTGGGCTTCGGTTTAGGTCTCGCCCAACTGGACCACGAGCGGCGGCGCGGTGGTCAGCGCGCGCAGCGCAGCGAGGAGGTGGAGGGCGAGGGGATCGGCCTGGTTCAGCACGATGGCCAGTACCTCGCCGCCCGGCGCGCGCTCGACCACCCCGCGCACGCCGAAGACGTCGCGCACCAGCCGCTTGAGGCCGAAGGCCTGCACGCGCGGGGCGTGCGCCGCCAGCCAGCGGCGCGCCCAGATGAGCACGTTGTGGGCGAGTTGGTTCAGGGCGACGAGCATCTGCTGGGCCTCGAACCGCTTCTTGTTGCGCTTCGTCAGGCCCAGCCCCTGCTTATCGCCCTTGAAGGCGGTCTCCACGCCGCCGCTACGTCGGTCGTAGAGATAGACGTAGGCGAGTGCGGCCGCCGCGGGGTCGGCGGCAAGTGCCGCATCCTGCCCGCTGAGGAGGAGGGCCGCGCCGACCGGCAATGTCGAGATGACCACCCCGACCCCCCACGCGCCGGAGGCCTGGCGGCAGCGCACGGCGACCCGCGTGATGGTCTGCCGGTGCGCCTCCGTCTCATATTCGGGCGCCGGGATGATGACGACACCCACCTGGCGGCCCGTCTGGCGGAGGTCGGCGAACCAGGTGGTCACCGACGCCGCGAGTCGGCGCGCGCGGGCGGTGGAGCAGTCCTTGGCGACGACATGATACCCGCGCTCGAGCACCCACTTGATGTCGGCGACGCCGCCCGCGCCCGCATCAATACGCAAGACCGTCCGCCGTCGTCGGGCTTCATCCAGGTCCAAGGTTTGCTCGGCCGCGAGGACCAGGGGCTGCAGGGCGGCGCGGAGTTGGGTGTTCCCGGCGAAGAGCCGATCCACCACGACCTCCTGATACGTTGTGGCCAGCACGCGCCCCAGCTGGCGACCGCGGCGGCGACGCTGCTTGGCGAAGTAGCCCGTGGTCGCCAGGGCCGACTTCTTCCCGCACGGGAGGCCGCTCACGTCGACATCGAGGATCTGCCAGGCCCGGTCGTACTCGTGCCGGTAGCCGTAACTCTGCTCGCGGTAGATGCGATCCAGGGCCTGCTCCATCTGCGTGACATTGGCGGCGGTGCACGCGTCCAGCGTGTCCTGCACGACCGATTGCTCCGCGCAGGCCGCGCGCCCGAAGGCGGCCTGGAGGGCCGGGTCCGCGCGGAGGCGACGGTTGAGCTCGACCAGCCCGTGCGCCCCGGCGAGGAGGGCGATGAAGGCATCGTACAGCTTCTCGCTCGGGGTATGGCGCACCGTCTTCTGCGCGACATGGCCCCCCTCCCGGATGGGGCCGAAGAGATCCAACTGCTGGAGCTTGACCCCCAGGACGGCCAGGCTGGCACGGGCGGTACTGTGGCGGGCGGGCTCGGCGGTGGGTGCGGACATGGCGGTTGCCTCCTCTCGTACAACGATAGCCGGAACGAGAGGGGAGCAAAGACGCCACTTCTTGTCAATACCGCGCGCAAGCACTCGGGGACGCCAATTCGGGCGAAACTTGGGTATGTAAGTGCCCAAACGTGGCAGGTTTCTTGCATTTGCGGCGCTAGACGCGCGCCGATTAGGTGGTGTACGCAAGTGCGAGAGGAGAGCAAGATGCCAGCGAAGGCGGGCCGGGCATGGAAGCAGGAGCGCACCACCGGGCGCAAGTACGCGGGCGCGGATAGCGACAAGGAGCCGGAGCCGGGCGAGCGCGAACAGTTCTGGGTCTCGGGCTACACGCGCAAGGACGGCAAGAAGGTCGAGGGCTACTATAAGAAAAACCCTGCTTACAAAGGTAACGCATCGTAGCCCCAGTCCTGGCACACCGTCTGCGTTATAGACCTTCAAATGCTCGCCGTGGGTGCGGGCGGAAGGGGGGCGGTTATGAGCGGACTGGGCGACAAGATCAAGGGTAAGGCGCAGGAGGCCGTCGGCGCGGCGAAAGAGGGCGTCGGTAAGGCGACCGGCGACGCCGACACGCAGGCATCCGGCATGGCCGACAAGGCCAAGGGCCAGGGCAACCAGGCCAAGGGCGGCGTCAAGGAGGCGGCTTCCGACATCAAGGAGACCGTCAAGGACAAAGCCGACTAAGCGCTCGCCCCGCGCAGCACAAACCACGACACCACGACCCGGCCGCACGATCCTGTGTTGGCCGGGTCTTTAGTACCCAGTACAGGAGGCGATCATGACCGGGCAGAAGCAGGATACCGAGGAGCGCACCGGCAAGTACGGCGGCGACGACGGGGCGATGGAAAACGAACGCGCCGAGATCACGGACGGCGAAGACCCGGGGACGACCGACACGCCGACCAGCAAGCATCAGGCCGAGCGGAAGCAAGACAAGGATCTCAAAACGGGCGAAGAGAATCCCGGCTAAAGACGCGGCGAACACAGCGAGAAGCCCCGCCATGTGCATGTATGGCGGGGCTTCTCTGCGCCTCATCTCCAGTCTTAGCCGCGTCGCTCCTCTTCCAGCTCCTCCGGCGGGTCCTGCTCCTGCCCAGGCTGGGTCGTTTCCTCGTCGTCCGCACCCGGCTGGCGATCGTACCCCTCGATCGCGCCCGCGTCCTCCGACATGCCTTCCTCGTCTCGGTCTGGCCGCTTGTCCCGCTCCGCGCTCATCGTCGTCTCCTGACTTGCTGTGTCCCATCCTCGTCCGCATTGGTGCAGCATCGGTGCCACGGCGAACCAGGACCAAAGTACTCGCCAATTGGTCCTATCCTCTGCGACCTGGCTGCCTCATAATCGACAGGCAAGCTGCTTGTGGCGAGCGGGCTTCGCATCCTCCGGGGCGGGTTGGTGTGGCTGGCACCAACCCGCCCTTTCTCGTGCCCGGTCCATCGTAACGATCCGCTTAACGTCGCTGTCTCATTGGTGAGAAGTTTCGGCGACAGTCTCGCATTGCGTCTATGGCGACTCACGGCTACACTGTGCCCAGGAATCGCACAATACAACGCAATCTGGAAAGAGGCGGTCCATGGATGCACGCCCGACCATCCTGCTGGTCGAAGATGACCCCGCTATCGCCGCGCTCCTGCACGACGCGCTGACCGATGAAGGCTATCGCGTACTCGTTGCCGCGTCGCCGATGGTCGGCTGCACCATCCTCACGGCCTTTCGGGTCGGGTTGGTGCTGACCGATGGCTTCCGTGGCGACGACCCCTGGGCACCCCTGGCCCCGCTCGTCGCCCAAGCAGGAAGTACCCCTGTGATCCTGTGTTCCGCCGCCAACCCCGCGCGGTATGCCGACCACGCCGCCCACGGTTTCGCCGCGCTCTTGCCCAAGCCGTTCGACCTGGATGGGCTGGTGGCGTTGGTGGCAGCGCTGCTAGCGAGGGGTGGCCGGGCCGATGCCGTTCGGGGGCAGTCCGCCGCCTACCGCGAGAGCTGAGGCGACGCGCAACAAGAGGTCATCCAGGTCAAACGGCTTCTTGATGTAGTCCCGCACCCCGCGCCGGGCGAACTCGGCCCCGTGGACCCCCGCCGTCATGAAGAGGATCGGCACCGTGGCGGTCGGCTCGCGCTGGCGCAGCAGGTCGTGGATGGCGAACCCGTCCAGGCCGGGCAGGTTGATGTCCAGCAGCACCAGATCGACATGGACCTCGGCGACGAAGGCCAGCGCGGCGGCACCGTTGGACACGGCGGTCGCCTGGTAAGCGGGGATGTCGTTCAGGACCGTCTCGATGATCTCGGCGATGGCGGCGGTATCCTCCACCACCAGGATCGCGCGTTGTTCCATAGGTTACCCGCCCGTCATGCGTTCTGCCGACTCGCGGGAGGGTATCGGCCCGCTGCCGACACCGCCGTAGACCAGACATAAAGCAGGGATCGTGCCACGCTTCCTGCTTACGTGCCCCTGCTACACTGACACCATGCCCTCCGTGCCGATTACTTCCGTCGATCATAGCTACCTCATCGACACCAACGGGGAGTACGTCATCGCCGAGACGACCACGCCCAACCAGCCTCTCGTCACCGCGAACGCCTCACTGACCAGCAACGCCCGCCACGTCGTCACGCGCACTGCAAACACCGTTGTGGCCCGTTCTAGCGGCAGGGATGTGTACTCGCGCGGAGGTATCGGGCCGCTGGTAACCCCTAATCCATCGCTGATCGTGCAGCCGACGACCGGCATCGCACCTTCCACCGCTTTCCTCACCGAATCCGGTAATCGCCTCCTGACCGAATCAGGCTCTTTCCTTTCCTACCCCTAACTTATGGCCGACATTAAAGTTACCCAACTCCCCGAACTGACCACGCCCAGCGATACCGACATCTTGCCGATCGTTGCCAGCCCCTCATCTGGCGCGACCACCAAGAAGATCACCAAGGCCAACCTCGTCGCCTCGACCGTCGCCACCATCACGACCCACACTGGCCGCACGGATAACCCCCATGCGGTAACGAAGGCGCAAGTAGGTCTGGGCGCGGTGGTGAATGCGGATGCGATCCAACGGGCCAATCATACGGGGACGCAGTCGGCGGACACCCTCACGGACGGCGTGACGACTAAAGCCTTCCTGGCGACCGAGCGGACAAAGCTGGCGGGGGTTGCCACCGGGGCCACCGCCAACGCCACCGACGCCCAGCTCCGCGACCGCTCGACCCACACGGGTACGCAAACCGCCTCGACCATCTCGGATTTTCAAACCTCCGTCTCAGCCAATACGACCGTTACCGCCAACACGACCCACGCCGCCCGGACGGATAACCCGCACGCCGTGACCAAGGCGCAAGTGGGATTATCGCAAGTCCCGAATCTCGACCCCCAGCAGCAAAAAACACAGGCGGTCATCGCCATGTCACCGTCCTACGTTTTAGATACCTTCACCCTCCACCCCGAGCGCTGGGTCCACTCCTCAGGCGGGACGAGCGCGATCAAGGACGGGGTGCTGACCCTGACGACCCCGGCCAATAACGACACCATCGCCGTGCGGACCCTCTGGACGGCCATTCTCCAGGATTTCGACACCCTGACCTTCGACGTCAACTTCAACGGCAACACCTTCCTGACCGCCTCGGATACGCCCCTGATGTCCTTCGACCAGGCCGGGGATAAGGGGATCGTGCTGACCAACTTCGCCACCAACGGCGTTACCGGCTGGCAGACCATCTCGCTGCCTTTTACCAAGTTCACCAGCAACTTCGACGCGACCAGCTCAACGAACGGCACCGGCACCGCCCTGGCCCCCAATACCACCGTCTCCAACCTCAAGCTGCGCGTCTACGAGTCCACGGCGGGCAAGACCCTGTCGTTCCGCAATATCGTCATCTCCGACTCGACGGGCGCGATCAAGCAGGACTTCACCCAACCGACCCTCTTCGCCGCCCCCAAACCCGGCTCCTCGACCTGGCGCATCCAGTCGCTCGACATCATGAAGGTGACGAAGGACAACGTGCAGGGGCAGTCTACGGATGCCTTCATGGCGAATATCATGGCCGCCGTTAAGCCGTTCAACCCGACGCACATCGCCGTGGCGATCCCCTACGACGACCCGTCGGCTTATCCTGGCACCACACCACAAGCGGGCTACGCCACTCGGTGGGCGAGTGCTATACGTGCGGCCGGGCGCAACATTTTTTGGCGACAAATGCCGCTAGAGTGGGAGGGGATTTACAGCAAAGCTAAGAACACCACGAGGGGTGTCGGCACCGCAGCCCCCGTCCTGGCGGGCACAGACACCACAAGCTACCTGGCCCAGATCTATTTGTATATTCAGGCGCACCCGGACCAGTACCGTCCCGGCGATATCCTCTGCCCGATGCCCGAACCGGAGAATGGCGGCATCAACGGCGTGGTCGGCGGCGCGACCGGCGGGCAGTTCGCCGACGCCAACACCTTCCGCCGCTGGCTCAGGGACGCCATCACGGTCACCAACGCGGCGCTGGACAAGATCGGCCTGCGCGGGCAGGTGGCGGTCGGCCTCTACGGCACCTCCGGTTTCGTCGTCTTCGGCAACGTCTCCAACCCGAAGGGCTTCCTGGACGAGCGCACCCTGGACGCGATGGGGGTCTTGGGGATGGACGACTACCCTAATCCGTCCTCAGACATGGCGGCCGACCTGACCAAGTACGAGGCGCTGTACGGGCAGTTTCCTTTGATGCTGACCGAGTGGGGGACGATCAACGAGGCGACCGACGCCGCCCGCCTGGCCGCGATGACCACCGTCCTGACCACGCTCACCTCCAAGCCCTATCTTTACGGCCTCAACTACTGGACCATCGTCGGCGGGGCCGGCAACGCCAACGAGGACATCCTGGACTGGGTTACCTTCGCGCCCATCGGCGGCTACGCCAACCTGCTCAAGACCTACACCGGCGGCGCGGCCCTCAACCCGGCCACCCACCTCGTCACCAATACCGGGGGCCTGATCCAGGTCAACGCGGCCTCGGGTGGGACGGTGGGCGACACCCTGACGCTCTTGACCACCGGCTCTGCCGCCTTCCGCACGCCCGTTACACCCGTCGCCAGCATCACCGCCGCTACCAACAAGGGCGCGGTCTACGCCACCGCTTGGCCTTGTCCTAGATTGCTTCCTTACCCCGCACGGCCTGAACCACCGGTGCATCCTCCGGCAGCGACGGCGAAGGCGGGGAACGGGGCGACGGATCTTGCGCGGGGTCGGTGAGGTTCAGCATGCGGCTGGGGATTACCACTCGATCGTTTCCTTCTCGGTGTGGCTATTCGTCTCGGTCATCATCGTCGGATAGCCCGAGTCAGTCGCTACCGGCCCCTGCTTGCTCTCGCAGGTGGCGCGTTGCAGAACAGGGTTCTTGAACACGGTGCGCATCATCTCTTGATGATCGAAGACGCGCTGGTTGGCGGCCTCTACCTGCATCTGGAGCTTGTTCGCCTCGGCCTCGCGCTTCGTGACCGCCGTCTCCCTGTCCGTGATCGCCAAGTCTTTTTCTTTCCAACGTGTGAGTTTAGTGCTGAGCGCACGATTCGTCTTCCGCTCTTCCGCGAGCGTTTTGTCGCGAGTTACAATCGTCTGGTTCAGCTGATCGATCTCCCCGGCCCGGGACTCAAAGCCCGTCTTGAGGGCCTCGCGTGGAATTAGCTCTCCCGCTCGGGTGGCGGGTGGATGTCGACGAACCATTTGCCCAGCGTGGGATGCCGGGTGAGGCGGGCCTCCACGACCGCCATCGCCTCCTTGGTCAGCGTCACGCCGCGCGCGTAGGCGGTGGTCACCGATGTCACGGTCGGGCGTGCCCCTTTCCACGTCATCGTGGCCGCGAACCGGAGGAGCGTGTCAAGTGCGTCCAGCAGGGTGCCGTTCCAGTGCTGCTCCAGGATACCCCAGCAGCGCTCGACCGGGTTGTACTTGCTGTGGTAGGGCGGGTAGTAGGCCAGGCGGACGGTCAGGCCGGACTCGGCGGCGAACTGCACCAGGCGGTGCATGAACTGGGTGCGGTGGCTGTGGTTCTCCGGCCCGTTGTCGAGGTTGAGGACGAGGGTGGTGATGTGGGCGAAGCGTTCGCGCACCGTCGCCCACCACTGCGCCAGCCGATCCACCAGGCAGTCGCTGGTCACGCGCGAGGTCACGGCATAGAGGAAGAGTTCGTCCAGCTCGGGCAGCAGGAGCCCGACCGGCGTCACCGTCCCCGCCGACTGGAAGTCGTGGTCGGCGGCGGCGACCGGCACGCGGCTGCGCCCCCGCCGCGAGAATGGGCCGCGCTTGACCGTGGCTTTCGCGTCCAGCGAGACCCGCAACGTGTCCTCGGCCGCGTCGGCGGCCTGATTGACGGCGGTCACGTGCGCGAAGATGGCGTCGGTCTCGGCGATCTTTTTTGAGGCTGCGTCTTGGCCACGGTCTGCGGGTGGTAGCCCAGGGCGTTCAGCTTCGCCCCGATCGTCTGCACGCAGGGCAGCTGCTCGTCCGTGTAGCCGCGCCGGGCGATCAACTGACGGCGCACCTCAGCGGCGCTCAGCCGGGTGTACAGGCGTGTCGTGCGGAAGGAGGGGTCGGCCTGGCTCTGGCCCGCGACAATCGCCTCGAGATCGACCAGCAGGTGCGGCAGGTGGGCCTCGGCGCGCTTGCGGCCCCGCAGCGCGAAGGCATCAACGACCGCGAACCCGCTCGCCAACTCGCGGGCACCCTTGCGGATCGTCCCCCGGTCCCACTCGAGTTCGCGCTCGGCGCGCCGCTGCCCGCCGGGGCCGAGTTCCTCAACCGTCCGGGCCATGAACACGCGGCGGGCGCTGCCGGTGAGCGCCTGGGCGGCCGCGATGAACAGCGCCTTGTGCGCGTCGGTCAGTTCCATGCGCCCTCCCCCGCGAGTGACAGCCGTGCCAGCGCCGAAGTATAGCCCCTGGGGGCATTATTTCCACGCGAGGCCCTGAGTGCTTGTATCTGATTCAACACGTCCAGGCTGAATGTTTCTTCTATCGCCGCTTGCTTGACGATCTCGTCAATCTTCTTCAGGTAGGTGGTGTCTTTAGCCATACCCCTCTTTCTCGCCCGCCTCCGAGCGCGTTAAATCATGACCCCCGGCGTCAGTGGTGAGAGGCCAAGCCTGACGCTCGGGGGATGTAGAAAAGGGGCTTGGCCTCGACGATATCCTGCGCCGATGGCGGGTTATTGTCAACTGGCCCGCGCGGTAGTGATGTGTCGCACCGAATGTGCTACTGTCCACGTCACTGACACAATAACAGACCGTATTGGCCGGGCATGGTCGTGCAACACGGTATGCCGGGGGGTGGGCGATGGCCGGGACGGTCGCGACGTTGCTGGATGCTCTCGTGTTCCCGGAAGGCCTGCGCTGGCGCGGCGACACGCTCTGGTTCTCGGACATGAACGGGCTGGCGGTCATGGCGGCGACGATGGCCAGTCCCGCGCGCCGGGTGGTTGAGGTCCCCGGTCAGCCTTCCGGCCTGGGGTGGCTACCGGACGGGCGTCTGCTCGTCGTGTCGATGCACGATCGTCGCCTCTATCGGCTCGACCCCGAGGGATTGGTCGAGCACGCCGACCTGAGTGGCGTCGCCACCGGCCACTGCAACGACATGGTGGTGGACGCGCGCGGGCGCGCCTATGTCGGCAACTTCGGGTTGGATTTCGGCAGCTATATCGGCCGGCGCTCGCTGGGATACGGCTTCACCGACCCCGATTTCCCGCCCGCCACGCTGGCCCTGGTCGATCCCGACGGCACGGTGCGGGTGGCGGCGGCGGGCTTGCGCTTCCCCAATGGCATGGTCATCTCCCCGGACGGCGAGACGCTCATCGTGGCGGAGACGTTCGGCCCGAGCCTGACCGCCTTCGCCATCGCCGAGGACGGCTGTCCTGGCCAAGAAATCCGTCCGCCACGCCGTAGTTGATGGGCGATTCCGGGGCTACACGCTCCTTCGGCCCAAGCCCGCGTCGTTCCGGAAGGAGGAGCGGTCCATGCCAATCCGCTTGCTGCACCGCCTGAACACTGTCAGCCGCGCCGCCGTGCGCAGCCTCCATCGGCGGCTCCTAGCCGCCACCCGCCCGACGGTTGCCCCGCTGGCTGTCGGCACCCTCACCGACCTGGTGCGGAGTAAGCTAGCGCTGTTGGTCGAGAACACGCTCCTTCGCCACCAGCTTGCCATCCTGCGTCGCGGCGTCAGGCGGCCGCGCTGCACCCCGGCCGATCGTGCGCTCCTCGTGCTCCTGGCCAGTCGCGTCCGCACCTGGCGCTCGGTGCTGCTGATCGTCCAGCCGGACACGTTCCTGCGCTGGCATCGTCGGCTGTTTCGCGGCTACTGGCGACGGAAATCCCGGACCCCGGTCCCGGCCCGCCGCCCGCCCCTTGCGCCCGAGACCATCGCCCTCATCAAGGAGATGGCCGGGGCCAACCGCCTGTGGGGCGCGGAGCGCATCCGCGGCGAGCTGCTCAAGCTCGATATCCGCGTCGCCAAGTCGACCATCCAGAAATACCTGCGCGAGGTCCGCCCCCTGCGACCCGCGGGACAGCCCTGGTCGACATTCCTCCAGAATCACGCCGGCAAGACCTGGGCCTGCGACTTCCTGCCGGTCACCGACCTCCTCTTCCGGCCCGTGTACGCCTTCTTCGTCATCGCCCTCGGCACCCGCCGGGTGATGCATGTCGGCGTGACGCGCCACCCGACCGACGCCTGGGTCGCCCAGCAGCTGCGCGAGGCCACGCCCTTCGACCAGCGCCCGCGGTTCCTGATCCGCGACAACGACGCGAAATACGGGCCGCGCTTCGACCGCCTCGCCACGGCGAGCGGGATCCGGGTGCTGCGCACGGCCTATCGCGCGCCGCGGGCCAATGCGACGTGCGAGCGCTTCCTCGGCAGCGTGCGGCGGGAGTGCCTGGATCACGTGCTCGTCCTGGGCGAGGGGCACCTGCGGCCGTCCTCCGCGAGTACGCACGCTACTTCAACCGCGACCGGCCGCACCAGGGCCTGGCGTAACGGATCCCCGAGGCAGCCAGGCCCGGGCCATCGCGCGGCGAGCAGCGCGGAAAGGTGCGGGCGATTCCGATCTTGAGCGGGCTCCACCACGCCTATGTGCGAGCCGCGTAACGCCGCACGGATAGACTTATCGGCCAGGGCAGGTCATCCATCGGAAAGCAACTGCGGGCGAAGGGGCTGGTGAAGTAAGACGGACCTCACCCCCGCCGCTGCTGCGGCGGCGACCCCTCTCCCGCGAGGAGAAGGGAGGATCACCGCCCGGCGTCGGTGGTGACGGCGCGGACGGTGCGGACGAAGGTGGGGGTGTGCTGGGCCAGGGTATCGAGGATGGCGGCGAGGGTGCGCGGCTGGCGCAGGTCCGCGCCCTGCTGGGTGAGCAGATCGAGGAGGCGCGCGGGGTGCCGCTGGAATATGCTGTGGAGGAAGCGATCAGGCGGAAGCGCCACGATCCGGTGCGGCCGGAGCGCCGTCACCGGGAAGTCGCGCAGGTTGTTGGTCACGATCGTCCGCGCCCCGCTTTGCACCGCCGCCGCGAGGACATGGCGATCCTTGGGATCGTTGGTCAGATGGGCGAGCACCGCCTCGTCCTCGACCACCGTGGCGAGCGGAAAGGCCGTCTGCAACGTCGCCAGCAGATGCCGCACGCGGTCGGCGCGGCCGGGCTGCTCGGGGAGGATACGGTTGACCAGGGTGCGTTCGAGTTCGACCAGCGTCATCGTGCTCCAACGCACGTCGTACAGCCCCGCCTCGGCGGCGCGCAGCAGCGTGTCGCGCAGCGCGTTCGGGACGAGCACATTGGCGTCCAGTACCACCCGGCGCGGTGCAGCGGCCCGCTGCACCGCTGGCTCACTCGTCGTAGCCAAGTTCTTCGCCGATACGCGTCAACTCGCGCAGCGCGGCGCGCTGGCGCGCCTGGAACGCGCGCAAATCGCCGACCCGGACGCGGTGGTGCGCGCCGACCATCCGGTAGGGCAGCGCCCCCGCCTTGAGCAGATCGACCAGATGCTGCCGCGAGACTTGCAGCCACCGCGCGGCCTGGGTGGTGCTCAATTCCCGCTCGTCCGGCAACCCCTCTGCCGCCAGGACGCGCGCCGCCACGGCCACGGCGGGCAGCAGATCGCCGAGCGCCGCCTGCGGCACCTCAGCCTGCCGCCCGTCGGCATCCACCACGATCACCCGCTGCGGCGCACCGCCAGGCGCGGCGAGCAAGGCGTTGAACGACACCAGCGCCCGCCGCTGCGCCGCAGTCAACCGATCCACGGGTAATGTCGCACCTGCCATCAGCAGCTTCCCCTCACAATCGTTACGCATACGCCAAGTCGTAGCGCAACGTCGCAGCAATCATCGCATACAACTACCGCAAGTGCAACAACTACCGCAAGTGCGGAGCAAGGGAACATCGGATTGGGGGCGTGGCCGCTAGAGCGCGACCAGCTGAACATTGGGGGATTGAGGGGGCCGACCTCACATCGGCTACAATGCTCCTACCGCCACCCAAGCAGCGGCGGCAGATGGAGCACGAACGATGGGCTTGGTCAGCGAGTATCTGCAAAACCTGATCGCCCGGCAGGTGGACGAGAAGCGGCCGGTCCTCTGGTTCGATCCGGAGGCGCACTTCGCCGACTTCGCCCGCGACCTGGCACTGCCCGACACGACCATCGCCCGCTATGGCGGCAGCTTCTTCGCCCTGCGTCGCGTGATCGAGCCGCAGCTCGGCGACGACCAACCACCGCGCCTCGTCGTCTACGTCCCGCTCGCCGCGGAGGCGACGGACGGCGCGTTGATCGAGCTTGCGGCGACGGCGTCGGTCCTCAAGCCGGGGCAGGCTTCGTCAGCGCGCAACACCCTGTCCTGGCTGAAAATGTATCCATTCGCCTCATGCTGCGCGCCCGTAGGTATGGTGTAGCCCGCCCAGGATCGGCACCGCGCATATCAGCCCCTCACGATGCGTGGGCGTGTAGTCGGGCGGCTCGGGGAGTGCCTGGCCGAGGCCCTGATGCGGTCGCTCCTGGTTGAAGGACGTGGCGTACTCGCGGAGCACCCGCATAATACGGAATCCGGCTGATTGCTTGCACGAACCCCACGCACTCCACGAGCAATGCCGCGTTTCCAAAACGCAACGGTGTAACCGGATTCCGTATAAGGTGGCGCTCGCCGCAGACCAAGAGGTGATCCAGGCACTCGCGGCCTACGCTGCCCAGGAAGCGCTCGCAGCTTGCATTGGCCTTCGGGGCGCGTATGGGCGTACGCAGGACGCGGATCCCGCTTGCGGCGGCGAGGCGGTCGAAGCGCGGCCCGTACTTGGCGTCGTTGTCACGGACCAGGAACCGGGGGGCCGCCCCGCAGGGCGTCGCCTCGCGTAGCTGCTGGGCGACCCAGGCGTCGGTCGGGTGGCGCGTCACGCCGAGGTGGACCACCCGGCGCGAGCCGAGTTCGACGATGAAGAAGGCGAAGAGCGCGTAATGTGCAGAAATCCGATCCTGCGCGGCGACTCGGGCTTACGCGGCCTCACGATAATAGTCATGGAGGAGGCCACCGAGCGTATCCCGGCGGTGGACGGGGCCATCCGGCGGGCCTGGCCCCTGGCCCAGCG
>JAABUN010005353.1_pt1 | contig 16051 bp, 15 predicted proteins | sample 5559311 | NCBI WGS metagenome assembly JAABUN01 (sample SAMN10711877, study PRJNA513370) | rock metagenome | isolation source: Antarctica rocks | place: Antarctica: Victoria Land, Siegfried Peak sud
AACCGGTGAGACTAACAGTATCCCTTAATTGATAGATGTTTCTGAATTCGTTACAATCGGCCTCTTGTGGCTCTATCTTTAATTCAGGTGATTGATACAATACAATTTGTACCCCAAAATTTTTTACAATCAGGCTTATTGTTTTCCCAAAATATCCGTCGCTTGGGTTGCCAAGCAATCCTGCTCTTGCATAAGCCCTTGCATCAATCATCATGTTATAAAAATACTTTTACGGTTATTAAAATTTTAAAACTTACCGGCACATTTCATTTCACTGTATTTTGTTAGGAAGCTAAGACATCCTCTATAGTTATGTTTTTCACCCCAGGAACACGAAGAAAAGGCATCACAAAGAACGCAAGTATAAGCTATGAAACAATTCTAAGAAGCCTTTCCGGCAAGTGATAATCGAAACTCACTGTGCTTCTCCCAAACCTGCACCAAATTAACCATTACTTCCACAGCCTTTTTCATATCCCTCACACCTATCCATTCTTTTTTGCTGTGTATGCCTTGCATACCTGTGAATAAATTAGGACATGGTAAACCTATAAAGCTCAGCCTGCTGCCGTCAGTGCCACCGCGAATGCTTTGCTTCTTCACTTTTAAACCGCTTTTTTTATATGCTTCTTCAGCGTATTGTGCCACCTGGGGATGATGGTTTAACACCTCCTTCATATTGCGATATTGTTCGGTTACTTTAAACTCCATTCTTGCTTTGGGGTTTTTTTTCAAAACTTCTTCTGCAATTTTTTGCAGTCGTTCTGTGTTGGCCTTCAATCCTTCGCGTGTAAAGTCTCTTACAATAAATTCAAGGGTAGCTTTTTCTGCCAAGCCTTCCACCCTTACCGGGTGAACAAATCCTTTTCGCTTGTCTGTAGTTTCGGGGCTGAACTGTTTCTTTGGTAACCGGGCTAAAATTTCCCCGGCAATTTTAAGTGCATTCACCATAGTATCTTTTGCATAACCGGGATGTGCAATAACGCCATGAACCGTTATTTCAGCAGCATCGGCGCTAAAGGTTTCATCTTCCAATGTTCCTAATTCTCCGCCATCTAAGGTATAACCAAAATCTGCTCCCAGCTTTTGCATATTAAGATTAGCAGTTCCTTTTCCAATTTCTTCATCGGGTGTAAATAGAATTTTTACGGTTCCATGTTTCACTTCGGGATGCGTTATTAAAAAATTAGCCATGTCCATTATTTCGGCAACTCCTGCTTTATCATCAGCTCCTAATAAAGTATTGCCGCTTGCGGTAATAATACTTTTCCCAATGTGTTGTTTCAAATATTTAAATTCATTTGTACTTAGCACCTGAGTAGTGTCGTCTGGCAGTGCGATATTTTTCCCGTCGTAGTTATTATATAAGATCGGCTTTACATTTGTACCGCTGCAATCCGGTGCTGTATCTACATGGCTGCAAAAACAAATTACCGGCACTTGCTTATCTGTATTAGAAGGTATGGTTGCATATACATAACCAAAGTCATCAAGTACTGCATCTGTTAGGCCCATTGCCAATAATTCTTCCACCAATATTTTACTTAAGTCCTTTTGTTTTTCGGTTGATGGAGATTGCTTGCCTTTCGGATCGCTTTGGGTGTCTATCTGCACGTAGCGCATAAACCTTTCAACACAGGTATAATTATAATCTTTAAACATCTTTGGCAATTTCAGGCAAATTAGTCTAAAGCGCGAAGGGTACAAAAATTGGAAAGATATGATTGTGCACTACATAAACTTGTTTAATCTTGTAAGCACAAAAAAATTTAGAAAAGAGCAATGAAAGAATTAAAACCACTTATACAATATGGATGGTTAAGAGCGCTTATTTATTTTATAATCGCTTCTGTAGTCGTAATTATATTTCAAAATTTAGGGCTGCGTCTGATAGAAACATTAGGAAGTGCAATAAAGGGAAATGAATTTGAAAGTATAGTGAGTTTCGGAATTATATATGCGTTAATAGGAACAGGCATTTTTCTGCTTACCTGTTTAATGCGAAAGTTTGTTGACAGGAAAAGCATTGAAAGTTTAGGTTTTAAATGGCAAGGCTTTTCGGGTGAAGCATCGTTAGGTTTTGTTAGTGCAACTGTATTGCTTGGCGCAGGTTCGCTTATTCTTGTAGCTTTAGGATACATCACTTTTCTTTCCATAACGTTTAGCGCGCCTGCGTTTCTGATTGAATTACTGATAATGGTTATTGTTGCATTTGTTGAAGAAGTATTGTTTAGAGGTTACCTTTTAAACAACCTCATTCAATCAATGAATAAATGGGTTGCCTTACTTATTTCTGCTGTTTTGTTTGCATTGTTTCATTATAGTAACCCTGATATAAATGTAATTGCGATTGTAAATATTTTTTTGGCAGGAGTATTCTTTGGTCTTAATTATATCTATACCAAAAACCTGTGGTTCAGTATATTTTTTCATTTTGCCTGGAACTTCTTTCAAGGCCCGGTATTAGGATTTAATGTAAGTGGGTTAAAGCTGCAAAGCCTGTTTCAACAATTACTTACAGGACCAGAACTTTGGACAGGTGGCCCATTTGGTTTCGAAGGCTCTTTGTTATGCCCTTTACTAATTAGTTTATCTATCGCTGGTTTAGCTTATGGTTTTTCAAAAAAATATTCTGTTTAGCAGGTAAAGCACTTGTGATGATTGCATTTACGCAACATTATTTTTATTTTACTCTCTTAAAACCATAACTAATATGAAAAGAGCAATTATTGGAGCTTTAGTAGGAGCTATTTTAGTTTTTGGATGGCAAGCCATTGCCCATGTTGCTATGCACCATCACGATGGGGCTTATAAAAAGATTCCGAACGAAGCTGATGTACTTAGCGCTTTAACTGGAACATTAAAAGAGGAAGGTCAATACCTTGTTCCCCAAATAAATCCAAACGCCACAAAAGAAGAGGAAGAAAAATATATGAAGGAATTTGAAGGGAAGCCATGGGCTCTTATAACTTATCATCCAACTTATAATATCAATATGGGTATGGCTGCTTTTCGCAGTTTCGTTACCGCCTTTTTTTGCGTTCTTCTTTTTATATGGATAATGGGAAAAGATCATGGCAGCTTCTCCAATGTTTTATTAAAAAGCCTTGGCATTGGTTTGTTTGCTTTTATGTTTGTTTGGTACAATCAAAATATATGGATGGAAACACCATGGGATGTAATTAAAGGCGAGCTTATTGATCTTCTTGTTGCATGGGGACTATGCGGGTTGTGGCTGGGATGGTGGTTGAACCGTACAAAAACAAAAACTTCTCTCGTTTCAAATTCATATACCACAAAAGCATACTGAACTTCTCCTTAAAAACCGGTTATGAAAATGTTTATAGCTATTATTTCAACCTTCTTTATAATGAAAAAGCGTAGCACGCATCGGGGACAATTTCTTTAAATATATCTTTTATGTCAATGAAAAAGGCTGCCCCTTTTAAAACAGCCTCGCGTTATCGCAGGTTTTGTCTTTAGCCCAAAAGTTACTAATAGACAAAAAGTTGAGTTAAGGAAAGAATTAAAATATCACCCATTTATGTGATTGCATACGGTAAAAATTGTTACGACCTTGCTAACGTATTGGGGGATACAAAGTAGAGGCTCGCAGTTTTTTGCTGCGGGCTTTTTATTTTTTACACCTCTTCCTTTTAATCCGACATATACTAATCTTTGTATAATACAATGTAAACAGCAATTGACAATAGATTATATTATAGTTGGCCAGGGCTTATCAGGAACATTTTTAAGCTGGAACCTGATAAAAGCAGGTAAGAAAGTAATAGTAATTGATGAAGGCAAACCATTTACTGCAAGCAAAATTGCAAGCGGAGTTATCAATCCTGTAACAGGAAGAAGGATAGTAAGAACCTGGCGGATTGAAGAACTGTTGCCTTTTGCGTTGCAAGCTTATACAACATTAGAAAAAGAGCTAAATGCTGAACTGGTTCAACAAACAAGCATCTTAGATTTTCATCCCAGCCTGCAAATGAAGGAGGCTTTTGAAAAGCGTTTGCATGAGGAAGAAGAATATTTATATACCCCTCAAAAAGGTGATGAATGGAAAAGATACTTCAATTACAATTATGGCGTTGGCGGCGTAAGCCCGTGCCTGTTAATTGATCTATATAGTATGTTAACCAAATGGCGGCAAAAACTGAAAGACGATAACAGTTTACTTGAAGAGCATTTTAATTGGAGTAAGTGTAAAGTGTTAGCAAACCATGTTGAATATAAAGATATAACTGCTCTAAAAATTATTTGCTGCCAAGGGGTTTCAGGATTTGAGAATAATTACTTTAAAAATTTGCCTTACGCTAAAATAAAAGGCGAAGCACTTATTGCAAGTATCCCTGACTTGCCCGCTACTTACATTTATAAACAGGGAATAAATATCGTTCCCTGGAAGCAGGATTTGTTTTGGATTGGTTCGAGTTATGAGTGGAGTTATAAGGATGTATTACCAACTGCAGGTTTCAGAAAAAAAACCAAAGAACACTTAAAACACTGGCTTAAGCTACCTTTTAAGATTGTTGAGCACTTTGCTTCAGAAAGACCTGCCACTATTGAACGAAGACCTTTTGTTGGATTACATCCTCATCATTCAGGCGTAGGTATTTTTAATGGAATGGGTACCAAAGGTTGTTCGCTTGCGCCCTTTTTTGCAAAGCAACTAACCGAACATCTTCTGCACCAAAAGCCACTGTCGGCCGAAGTGGATGTTCAACGGTTCAGGAAAATACTTTCGGCCGGATAGTTAATATTCCAATTGTTATTTTTGACAACGTAATTAAACCAGTTATCCATGCAACAGCAAGAAGAAATATATGCTATCCCAAGTTGTTTTCGCAAAATTGAAAACCTTCATATTCTGTTTTGGTTGCTTAAAGATTTAAGCTGGGCTATGTTATGGAAACCTTTGGGATTATTAATGATCGTTCCAACTATTGGGGCTGCTCTTTTAATAACATGGCAAACACGGCATATAAAAAGCGAATTTCTACATAACCTTGCTGTAGATTTTTGGATACTTGCCAACGCCTACTGGATGATCACTGAGTTTTATTCTCATAACGACAGCCTCCGGTTTTATACAATTATTCCTTTTTCTATAGGCCTTATCATTATCAGTTATTATTATATTATAGTTAAGCCAAAAGAAAAAAAGGGGCTACAGGTGGTGGCAGTATAAATGTTATAGTTTTGCCGCAAATAAAATTATTGTCACCTTCTTATTCATACAAGCCTGCGCATATCTGGTGGCTGATAGCTTTGCTTGCTTTTATGTTATTATTCAGGTTGGGGGCAAGCCCTATCTATATTTTAGACGAAGCAAAAAATGCCCAATGCGCACGAGAAATGTTGCAACGAAACGATTGGGTAGTTCCAACTTTCAACGGAGAATTAAGGACCGATAAGCCTGTGCTTCATTATTATTTTATGATGATTGCATATAAAGTGTTTGGCATAAACGAATTTTCAGCACGTTTTTTTTCAGCTATACTGGGGATATTAACTGTTATCATCACTTACTATTTTACTAAACGTTTCACTAATGACTTAACTGCTTTTTGCAGCGCTTTAGTATTAGTTGCATCAACACATTTCCTGTTCGAATTCCGGCTTTCTGTTCCCGATCCTTACCTTATATTTTTTATAACCGCAGGTTTACTTACAGCTTACACCTACCTGCAACATAACAATTTTACTTACCTGTTATTGGCAACGGTTTCTTTTGCCCTGGCTACTTTAGCTAAAGGCCCTGTTGCCTTAGCGCTACCCGGATTGTGTTTATTAATCTGGATCATTCTTAAAAAAAAATGGCAATTAGTTTTTACCTGGAAACTCATTTCCGCTTTAATACTGCTTGGAGCTATAACATTGCCATGGTACCTTGCTGTTGACAAAGCAACTAATCACGCATGGACAAGAGGTTTTTTTGTAGATCACAACCTCAACCGCTTCTCCAATCCTTCAGAAGGGCATGGCGGTTTTTTTTTGATAACCATTCTTTTTGTTCTGATTGGCTTGTTGCCGTTTAGTTCCTTTTTAACGGAAGTAGTAAAAACCCGAAAACACATTTTTACCGAAGACCTGGTTAAGTTTAGCGGAATTGTTGTGCTGACATTTGTAGTGTTCTTTTCTGTTTCAAGCACCAGGCTTCCCAATTATCCAATGCCTTGTTACCCTTTTGCTGCCATTATTTTAGGGCATTATTTAGCAGCTTCAATAAATGGTGAAACAGTGCTTAAAAAATATCCTGTTCTCATCCTGTTGGTGCTTGGTTTACTTATTTCGGTAGCAGGTTATTTTGCCATCACGCAGGAAAGAGAAGCTGCGTCTTTAACTTGGTTAGCCTTACTCCTGCTTATTGCCCCGCTTGTCTTTATTGTTCTGATTCTTCAATGGAAAAAAATATCAGCATGGCAAAAAATTATGTCTGTTGCTGTTGCTTATACGCTTTTTAATATGGCAATACTTCATGTTGTTTATCCAACTGTTTATAAACAAAATCCAGTAGCAAAAACTTTAGCTATTGTACAAACACATCCTGTTGTTTATGCATATAAACCTACTTCAAAACCTTATCTTAAATACAGGGGCGAGCGTTATATAATAACAGAAGACGAAGGTGAGTTTTATAACCCCGGTTATAATTTCTACCTTAATAAGCCGGTAATAAAATTTACAAATGCCGATAGCCTGCAAGCTGCTTTACTAAAAAACCCTTCCGCCATTATAATCAGCCGGAAAGATAATAATGCAGACCTGCAGAAACTAAATCTTACTAAAGTGGCAGAAAAACACGACTTGTTCGAATCACCTACTACCGTTTTATATGCCGCCCCAAATAAATATTAATTATAAAAGCTTCAGGATAGCTATTGCAATCAGTCTTGTATTAGCAGCATCCATTTTAGGCCTTTCATTTTACCTCGGTAAAAACAAATCCTTTCTATTGCTTAATAATGATTACGGAAAAGCAGCGGATTATTTTTTTGAATATTTCACCAACCTTGGCGATGGATTATTATGGATAATTTGGCTTGCAGGAATATTTATAACGAAACGAAAAAAATTGCTGCATTTAATCGTATCTGCATTTATACTAACCACCCTTTTTACACAATTTTTTAAATACGTTATTCTGCCAGATGAAGCACGACCATCGAAAGCCATTGCAGATATTTCGCAAGTGCATTTTGTTGAAGGCGTAGAACTTCATTCTATTAACAGCTTTCCATCGGGACATACAGCTACTGCCTTTACTTTTGTTTTATTGATAGCGCTAACGGTTGAAAGAAAAGGCATCATGTTTCTTGCCATTATTGTTGCAATGCTGGTTGGTTACTCGCGCATTTATCTTGGACAACATTTTCCTTTAGATGTGGGTGCAGGCATTATTATAGCTGTGTGCTCGGTTAGCTTGTCTGTGCTGGTGCATAAGTATTTTGATAAGGGTACCTATTTGTAACATAAGCTATAAATACAAAAATTAAAACCTTTCCTATCTTTCGCAAACTGATGCGAAAATTTCTGCAAAAAATATTTAGAGAACCGGTAAGAAGGATTGCGGATAAATATACCTCGCGGCCAGATAAGCAACGTGTCCACGAGGCTTTGGATGAACTGTATATTAAAATAAACGACACAGGCAAAAGAGGACTTACCATTCCATTTAAAACCGACCGGCAAAAGTTTATTATTTTATCCGACCATCATAAAGGCGCAAAAAACGGCGCTGATGATTTTGCACTTGCCGAAAAAAATTACCTCGAAGCCTTACAGTATTATAATAACAACGGGTACTTCTATATTGCACTTGGCGACTGCGAGGAATTTTGGGAAAATACAATAGCTGCTGTAAAAAAATATAATGTGTCTTCCTTTGATAAAGAGAAACTTTTTTTACAGCGCAAAGCTTTTATAAAAATTTTCGGTAATCATGACCTCGATTGGGATAACAGCCCGTTTGCTGCGCTTGAACTGGAAAATATTTACGGGCAGGAAGTTACCATATACGAAGGAGTGATTTTAAAGACGGTAATAAATAATCAGCCATTAAATATTTATTTAACACATGGGCACCAGGGCGATGCTGTAAGCGATGGTAACTGGTTTAGTAAGTGGTTCATTGCAAATGTTTGGGCTCCGCTTCAGGCTTATTTAAATATCAATCCCAATACTCCGGCTTATGAAGATCATTTAAAAACCGATCACAATCGTTTTATGTACGAATGGATAGCCGGTAAGAAAAACATGTTACTCATCACAGGTCATACTCATCAACCAGTGTTTGAGTCGCTAACGCATATAGAGGCACTGTATAGAAAATTATCTATAGCCAAAGAAGCAAACGACACGGCTACTATAGAAAAAATTGAATCGGAAATACACAAAAAGAAACTGGCAGGACAAACCATTCCGGATTTCACGGCTTATAAGTCGAGCTATTTCAACAGTGGCTGCTGTTGTTTTGATGACGGCGACATTACAGGAATTGAAATAGCAGCCGGCAAAATAAGATTAATAAAATGGGAATATGCAGCCGATGGATCATCAACACGAATAGTACTTGAAGAAACTGAACTTGAAAACCTGCTTGAAAAATAGTTACCGGGGTTGCAATTATTTAAACAACCTGGAGGATTGCACTTTTCATCCCGCTTTTTTAAGCGCCGGGGGGGAAGTTGAAAAAAGAAAAAGGGAAATAGCGTAATTATTGGTGGAGGTCTTTTCATAATGATTAGCTTTATTGCTACTCGTTCATCAGGTAATTCTTTTACACTTTAAACTCATCCCTTTCGCTACCTTTGCCCTCCTAAACCGGCTCTTGAATGCAGGATTTAAAAGAAAAAATTGATCTTACCCGCTTGCCCCGCCATATTGCTATTATTATGGATGGTAACGGTCGCTGGGCAAAGGAAAAAGGGGAAGACCGTCTTTTCGGCCATTTTCACGGTGTTGAAAGTGTCAGGAATATTGCAGAAGGTTGTGCCGAACTTGGCATTGAATATCTTACGTTATATGCATTTAGCACCGAAAACTGGAACCGGCCTACAAATGAAGTAAATGGTTTAATGGAGCTGCTGGTTGATACTATTCGCAAAGAAGTAGAAACACTTAATAAAAATAATATAAGACTGCATGTAATTGGCGATATGGATATGTTGCCGCAATATGCCTGTGAAGAATTGAATGAAGCGCTTGAAATGACCAGCCATAACACGGGTTTAAATCTGGTTATGGCGCTTAGCTACAGCAGCCGGTGGGAATTGGTTAATGCCGTTAAAAATATTGGCTTAGATGTGAGAGATGGCAAAATAAACCCCGAAACTATTACGCATGAAACGGTTGAAAGATATCTTTGCACGAGCAATTTACCCGACCCCGAATTAATGATCCGTACAAGCGGCGAATACCGCATCAGTAATTTTCTTTTATACCAACTGGCTTACGCCGAACTATATTTTACCAATACCCGATGGCCGGATTTCAGGAAAGACAATCTCTACGAGGCTATCCTCGATTTTCAGGGAAGGGAAAGAAGGTTCGGAAAAATCAGCGAGCAGTTGCATGCGGGGTAGTGTAGGGTTTCGGATTACAAGTTTCACGTTGCAGGTTTGTGCAGTTTGGTTGTGGTTGGTAGTTGTAACACAGGCAACTGGTAAAACGATTTGAATGTCGCAACAAGTAACTGGCAACTGGTAACGTGCAACTGTCAACCGACAAATGGTAACTCGTAACTCGTAACCAGCAACCAGCAACCAGCAAACCTGCAACCTGCAACCGTTCACTATTTAACAAACACTTTTAAATATTCCCGCTAATTTGCTCAACGATTGCTTATTTCTCCGTAAGCTGTTTAACAGCCCGGCCCTAAACAACCAAACACGATACTTGATGCGTAAAGTTTACAAACTTTTTTTACCGGTAATAGCAGTATGGTGCTTTCACAGCAGTATTTCTGCCCAGGTTACTACTGACTCTACCGGTCAGCCTGCTTCTATTGATGTTAATCTCGAAAACATCTATTCTCAAAAAGTACCGCATCGTTATAAGGTTGCAAACGTAACAATAACGGGCAATAAATTTTTCGACCAGGCGTTGCTTTTATCTATTGCGAATATTAATGTGGGAGATGAAATCGTGATACCAGGCGGCGACCAATTTGCAAGAGCAATCAATAATTTATGGAAGCAAAATTACTTTAGCAACGTAGAAATATATTTAACCAAACTCGAAGCATCAAACATCTATGTTGAAATTGCAGTAACCGAAAGACCGCGATTGTCTTCTTTCACTTTTAAAGGGATCCCAAAAAGCCAGGCTGATGACCTTACCCCTAAAGTTGGCCTGGTTAAAGGAAGAATAATTACCGAAAATATGCGCCGTTCTGCAATAGAGGCTATCCAGAAATATTATGCAGATAAAGGGTTTAGAAGTGTAAAAACCGAGATACATGAAACGAAAGATCCTAAAGTTGAAAATTCGCTTGCCATGACCTTAGTTATTGAGAGGGGAACTAAAGTAAAGATAAACGACATTTCTTTTGCCGGTAATACAGTACCCGAACCACGGCTGAAAAAGCAGATGAAAGGAACAAAGGAAAAAACAAGAATAACCTTACATCCTCCCGATGATAATAATGTGGCTTCCGACAGTGATCATATAACTTTTGGAAATTATTTGCGCGATATGGGCTTTCTCTCTTTCACTAAAACAAAAGAAGCGCTTGACCCTTATATCCGTTTAAAATTTTTAACCTCTGCCAAGTTCAATTCGAAAAAGTATGAAGAGGATAAAGAAAAAATACTTGATTATTATAACTCGTTAGGATACCGGGATGCAGCAATTGTAAAAGATACGCAATACTATAACGCGAAAGGCGATCTTAATATTGACCTTGCAGTTAACGAGGGGCATAAATATTATTTTGGAAATATTGCATGGCGTGGCAATACAAAATATTCTGACAGTTTATTAGCTACCCTCTTAGGCATACAGAAGGGAGATATTTATAATATTGAAATGCTTAATAAAAAATTAGGTAAACAAGCCTCACCAGAAGGTGGCGACATTAGTGGCTTATACATGGACGACGGATACCTCTTTTTTAGAACTGAAGCTGTTGAAACTGCTGTTTACAACGATACCATAGATCATGAGATAAGGGTTGTTGAAGGTCCGCAGGCTACTATTAAAAATGTACGAATTGCAGGTAACGATAAAACAAAAGAATATGTTATCCGCCGTGAGCTACGTACTATCCCAGGTGAGAAATTCAGCCGGACTGATTTAATACGTTCGCAAAGAGAGATTGTGAATTTAGGCTTTTTTAACCAGGAAAAAGTGGCCCCTAATGTTAACCCTAACCCTGATGACGGAACAGTAGATATTAACTGGGCTGTAGAAGAAAAATCAAGCGACCAGTTAGAGCTTAGCGCAGGCTGGGGTGGCGGAATTGGTCTTACCGGTACATTAGGCGTTTCTTTTAACAACTTTTCTATCAGAAACATCTGGAAGAAGTCTGCATGGGATCCTTTACCTACAGGTGATGGACAAAAGTTAAGCTTACGTGTTCAAAGTAATGGTAAAGCTTTCCGTTCTTATAACTTTTCATTCACTGAGCCTTGGTTAGGCGGTAAGAAAAGAAATTCTTTTACCGTTAGTGTGTACGATACCAAATATAGAAATGGATTGTACGATTATAGCAGGGGAATTTATCAATATTCTAACAGCGACTCTTACATACAAACCTCTGGTGTTGGTGTTAGCTTGGGCAAACAGTTAAAATGGCCAGATGATTATTTCAGCCTCGTTACTTCTTTAAACTATACACGCTATAAATTAAACAAGTATGCTATCTTCCAGGGTTTTGACAGCGGTATATCTAACAATATTAATGTAAAAATTGCCTTACAACGTTCTTCAGTTAACCAGCCCATTTTCCCAAGTGGAGGGTCGTCGTTTTTAGTTAGCGGGCAGTTTACTCCTCCTTATTCTTTAATAGATCCAACGAGGGTAAACAATATAAATCCTTATCAATTAGTTGAATACCATAAATGGAGATTTAACGGAGAATGGTATGTACCCATGGGAAAACCGGGCGGAGCAGAACATAACAAACAGTTTGTTTTAAAAACTGCAGTTAAATACGGGTATATCGGCAGGTACAATACTAAACTTGAAGTATCTCCGTTTGAGCGTTTCCAGGTGGGCGATGCAGGTTTAAGCAATAACTTTGCCTTGTTGGGTTATGATATTATTGCTCATCGCGGGTACCCTGTGTACGAAACCAGTAACCCCAAAATAAACCCTGATCAGCAAAATGCATCAAGGTTCTTTACCATCTTCAATAAATATACTTTGGAGATGCGCTATCCTTTAAGCTTAAACCCAAGTAGTACTATTTTTGCGCTTGGCTTTTTTGAAGCTGCTAATGGCTGGTACAGCATGAAAGAGTACAATCCTTTTAAACTTCGCAGATCTGTAGGGTTGGGTATGAGATTTTATTTACCAATGTTTGGCTTGTTAGGGTTTGACTATGGCATAGGATTAGATAGATACACGCCTAATGCCCGTTTAAAAGATGCAGCACGCTTCACCTTTATGTTAGGTTTCGAACCGGAATAAAATACTTTATAAACTTCAAATATCATTGTATGAAAAAATTATTATTCATTGCTATTTGCCTTGTATTGGTATCGGCTACAGTATCGGCACAACGTTATGCCATTATAGATACTAAATACATATTAGATAAAATGCCCGAATACAAAAATGCAGATAAGAGACTGGCGCAAATAAGTGAGCAATGGCAAAAAGAAATTGATGACAAGCAGGGGCAGCTTAACCAGATGTATCGCAATTACGATGCAGAACAATTTATGCTTAGCGACGATTTAAAAAAGAAGAGAGAAGACCAGTTATTTAATTTGGAAAAAGAGGTGCGCGACCTGCAGAAAAAGCGTTTTGGTTACGAAGGCGATCTTTTTAAAGAAAGACAAAAGCTGGTAAAACCTGTACAGGATAGGGTTTATAATGCCATCCAAAAAATATCGGTAAACAGAGGTTACGATTTTGTGCTTGATAAGAGTGAAGGAATTACGGTTATATTTGCCGACCCAAAACTGGACAAGAGTTCTGAAGTATTACAGGAATTAGGCATTAAAAGTTAGTTTATAAGTATTATAGAAAAGATTGTTTCCGTTTGAAGGCAGAAATATTAAAAAAAAGAAAAAAATGAAAAAAGTTTTATTTGTGTTGTTGGCAGTTGCAGGAAGCGTTTTTGCTAACAAAGTTTATGCACAACAAAGTAAAGTTGGTGTATTTGACCTTGATCTTATGGTACAAGCTATGCCGGGTTACAGAGGAGTTGACAGCTTACTTCAAATTTATGAGCGTGATTCTTTAAGGGCAGATTATGATTTTGCTGTAAAAGAATATAATCGTTTAGATAGTACTTATAAATCCGATTCTGCTGCAAAAAAAGCTGCAAGCGTTTTAAATTATATTAAAGATCAAAGAACCCAGTTTGCTTCTACTATTATTTACTGGCAGCAAATCTCTCAGGAAAAAGGCAATGCTAAAAGACAAGAATTAGCAGGTCCTTTATATCAAAGAATATTACCGGCTTACGAAAAAGTATTAAAGGCAAATAACTATTTAGTTGTACTTAAACCAGGCAGCTACGAAATGGGTTCTAATGTTGATAATGTATTTGAAAAGGTATTTAAGGAATTAAAGCTGCCGGTACCAGATCAATTTAGAAGCCAGGGCCCCGCTCCAACTTCTCAGCAGCAATCAGGTACAGGAGCCCAATCTACCCGGCCACCGGCAGGAGGAGCTACAAAGCCTGCTCCTAAAAGGCAATAGTAACATAACTGTAATTTATATTTAAAGAACCATGCACATTGTCATGGTTCTTTTATTTTTGTTGGTATGGCAGATGAAGGACCTATAGGCGTTTTTGACAGTGGGTACGGGGGATTAACAGTTTTAAAAGAAATTGTAGCTAAGTTACCCTTGTACGATTATTTATACATGGGTGATAATGCAAGAGCTCCTTATGGTTCCCGGTCTTTTGAAACAGTTTACCAATACACGCTCCAATGTGTTCAATGGTTCTTTAATCAGGGTTGTACTTTGGTTATTTTGGCTTGTAACACTGCTTCCGCAAAAGCTTTGCGCACCATTCAGCAAAACGATTTACAAAAGATAGCGCCCGGTAAAAGAGTGTTAGGCGTAATACGGCCAACAACTGAACGCATTGGTGAATTTACAAAAACGGGAAACGTAGGTATTTTAGGTACAAAGGGTACAGTTCAATCAAAATCGTACTTGCTTGAAATTGAAAAGTTTTATCCCCGGCTGAAAGTTTACCAGGAAGCTTGCCCTATGTGGGTTCCCTTAATTGAAAACAATGAATACAAAGGCGAGGGAGCCGATTATTTTACTAAAAAATACATTGGTAATCTTCTTTCACAATCTTTATCCATAGATACTATTTTACTTGCATGCACCCATTATCCTTTAATAGCCAATGAAATTCAGCAGTTTATTCCTGCGGGAATTACACTTATAACCCAGGGAGAAATTGTAGCAGAAAGTTTGAATGAATATTTGCAAAGACACAAGGAGATTGAACATTACTGCAGTAAGAATGAAACAGTAGATTTTGTTACTACAGACTCATCTGAGGAATTTGATACGAATGGCAGTCGTTTTTATGGCGCACCTGTGCAATCAGTACATATTGATTTATAAGTTTTATAATCTTGTTTAACAAAGCCACATTGGGTAAAAAATTTTGTTCTAGTAAATTATAATTATGTAAAAAATAATGATCTTAACCCTCGTATTTCAAACTATTTGCCCTACTTTTGCCGTCCTTTCACCATAGCAGTACTCATGGTACGTACTGCTGATGTATGAAACCTTATTTCCGGGCTTAGTAAAAAAAAGAAAATGAAACGTACATTCCAACCTCATCGCCGCCGTCGTAAATCTGTTCATGGGTTTCGTCAGCGTATGGAAACTGCCAATGGCCGCAAAGTATTAGCAAGCCGCCGCAGGAAAGGTCGTGTGAAACTAACAGTTTCTGACGAAAAGAGATTAAAATAAACATTGCTTTATTGTAATGTTTTAAATACTTGCCCTATCTTTTGGTAGGGCTTTTGTTTTAAACAATCTCTTCTTTATCAAAAAGCAATATACATTTACCAAACAGGAACGACTTAAAAGTCGAAAGCTGATCGAGCATTTGTTTGGTAAAGGAAAAAGTTTTTCTGTTTATCCGGTTAAAGTATTGTACGATATTGTTGATGATCCTACCTGTACATTACAAGCAGCAGTAACAGCAGGCAGCCGTAATTTTAAAAAGGCTGTAGATAGGAACCGTGTAAAACGAGTTTTGCGCGAAGCTTACCGGTTGAAGAAAGTGCCCCTTCAAAACTTTTTGAAAGAACAAAATAAATCGTTGGCTATTTTTTTTATTTATACCGGCAAAGAATTACCTGTTTTTGCTGAAGTACATAATAAAATGGAAATAATTTTGCAACGGTTAACAGATAATCTTTCTAAACAGTTTAAGGGTTGAAACAATTTTCAAAAATACTTACTTATCCATTTGTACTGCTGATTAAAATTTATCAGCTTGGTATCTCGCCTTTACTTGGCTCCCAATGCCGGTTTACCCCTACCTGCTCTCAATATGCTAAAGAAGCTTTACAAAAGCATGGCGTTTTTAAAGGTATCTGGTTAACGATAAACCGGATTATAAGATGCAATCCCTGGGGTGGCCATGGCCATGATCCCGTTCCTTGAAATTCTTTCAAATCTATTAATTCATTTACCTAATAAGTAGCAAAGGCTTATAATACCCTATACCCACTTTTTGGCAAATCAAACTTTGCACTTGCTACCGGCGTTAATGTAATTTTTATGGCCGAATATTTTACTTTCGACTTCCCGTTTTCAGACTGAGTTTCATATTCTAAAACAAAACCTGGCAGATCTTTAAACTGGTATTCATAATCCCTGG
>JAABUN010005354.1_pt1 | contig 16049 bp, 17 predicted proteins | sample 5559311 | NCBI WGS metagenome assembly JAABUN01 (sample SAMN10711877, study PRJNA513370) | rock metagenome | isolation source: Antarctica rocks | place: Antarctica: Victoria Land, Siegfried Peak sud
GAGACGCACCTCACCAGGCATCCAACCCTGGGCAAATGGTTCATCGACATCCCCCCACCTCCCATCCACCGGGATAGCTAATTCCGGGAGAGTCCCTAAACGGCGGCGCGCCGTCCGGTGACGGCTATCGCCCGCGCCAGAGGGAGATTCAGCGGTTCGGCTCGTCGGGGAGAGGATGGCCGAGTTCGGCGAGGATCGTCGCGCGGAGCCGCCGGACCCGCTGGCCGGGTTCGGCTACCATCCGGTTGCCGACGGTGCGCGGGTCGGCGTAGAGCGTCCGGAGGGCCATGCGGTGGTCCCGGTAGGCCCGCTCCGCGCTCCCGGCATCCCGCAGCCGCCCGTGGCATTCGAGGAGGAGGCAGACGGCGTCCTCGTCGGCCGGCTCGGCCGCGACCAGCCGCCGGGCGAGCGCCAGGGCCTCCGCCGCGCGTCCTTCCGTGAGGCAGCGGGCGGCGAGCGCGCCGGTCAGCTCAAGGACCTGCTCCCGGTAGCGCCGGGCCAGCGGCCCCCGGCCGTCGTAGTCCTCGTCGAGCCAGGGCGGGTCGAGCGGGAGCGTCGCCGCCCCCCGGTGGAGCGCGAGGAAGCGGTGCGCCTGGGAGGAGACCAGCCCCTCGTCGAGCCGGAAGCGCCCGCCCCGCGCCGCCACGATCGCCTCGGCGAAGGCGGGGGAAGTCTGGCCGGCGAGGAGCTTGCGCAGGTCCGCCATCGCCTGGTAGAGGCGGTTGTCCCGCCCGGCCTCGTCCCCGTCGTCGCCCCGTCGCGGCTTCGGCCAGAGCATCGCGGTGAGCCGCGCCCGGTCGACCGGACCGGGCGGCAGCACCGCCAGGAGGGCCAGCAACTCCCAGGCCTTCGTGTTCGGGCGACCGTTCCACCGCGCCGCGAGCGCCCGCTCGCCGTGGCGCACCGCGAACGCCCCGGCGCACCCCAGCTCGATCGGGGCCGACCCCGGCGCACCCGCCCGCGCGGGCGTTGGCGTGTCGCGGTAGAGCAGCATCGCCTGGGCGAGCGTCGCCAGCTCCAGCGGGTCGATCTTCACGGGGCGGAAGTGGTCGCGCCCCACCCGCCCGTGGCCGCTGGGCTGCCGGCCGGCGAGGCGTGGCACCAGGACGGCCCCGTAGGGCAGCTCGGTCGCCTGCGGCACGCCCAGATAGTCCTCGTTATCCGGGTCGGGCAGCCGGAACAGCAGCCAGGTGCCGAACGCCGCCAGCGCGTCCCCGCCAAGCGCGACGGGGGCTGCGGTCGCCGCGACCACGCGGATGCCGTGGCGGGGGCCATCCCGGGCGAGCGTCTGCATGAGCCTAGCCGCGTCGTCGTAGGCCAGGTCGGCCGCCTCCCCGATCGCTAGGATCCATTCCTCTCGCGCCGCAAGCTGGGCCGCGTTTGACGTCGCGCGCCGCCGCGCCAGCTCCGCCGTCAGTTCTTCCAGGAGGGCGCAGACGCCCTCCGTGTTATCCTGGTCGACTGGCTCGGCCGCCCACTGCGGCACCGCCGACAAGGCACCGCCGGCCAGGCCCTCGCCGGTGATCGCCCATGCGCATATCGTTGGTCCCCGCCTCGCCAGCAGGCTCGCCAGGAGGGCACTCAGACCGTCGCGCGTGCCGTCATCCGCCTCGCCGATCAGCAGGATCGATCCCAGCAGCTCCCGGTCGGCGAAGACCACGGTACCGATGCGCCGGGCCAGCAGCGGCACCATGTCGGGGACGGGATGATCGCCCGCCACGGCGAGAAGCGCCGCCGAGCGCGGCCTGGACAGGCGCAGCGCGAGTTCCCGGGTCCCGTACCAGTGCAGCGTTGCCTTGCCGCCGAGCCGATCGCCGAGTGTCGGCAGCGACGCGCGGAGTCGCCGGAATGCGTGCGCCAGGGTCGCGACGCGCTCGTGGACCTCGGGCGATACCCGCAGGGATAGGCGGGCGTGACCGGCTACCTGCTCGGCCAGCAGCACCCGCACGAAGTCGGCGAAGCCCTCCTCCCGCAGGAAGCGGGCGACATGGTCGGCGATCACGATCGCCGGCTCGATCTCGCCGCCGCCGAGGCGATGCAGATAGGGGGCCACGGCATCGAGGGAGACGGGGCCGCCGAAGACCTGGTCGAGCGTGCCGTCCCGCTCGGCCTCCGCTCAAGCGTAGCTCCGCCGCTCGTGGATCTGTTCGGCCTGTCGCACCCGCAGCGACATGGCGAGCCTGGCCAGCCGTGCGGCGGGCGTTTCGACAACGGCCGGTGGCAGAGCCTGGCCCTGTGGTTTGGCGCTGGCGTCGCGTTCGGCGTCGTTCATCGGCTCGCCATCCAGCAGGCTCACAAACGTCCGCGCTAACCCTCGCAGATAGAGCGGCGGATCATGCCAATACCGATCAATTATAGCCAGCCGATCGTCGCGCGCTCCGCTCGGGAAGCCCCGTCACGGCGGACGATACGAACGATCTTCCTTCTATTACGCCAGCGTGAGCGGACGAGCGAACGCCGCGCCACAACAGGGGGAAACACCCCCGCCCCGCGCGCCAACCGTTGCGTGAAATTCCGCCGCAGCCGATATGCCGCGTGCGGGGAGTGACGTTCGGGGCGGCGGTCGGGGTCCGCTACTTGTCGGCGGCGGGCAGCACGATCCGCTCGTGGATGCGCACGCCTAGCGCGTCGGCCACCGCCTGGAGGCGCGCGAGGTTGGCGCTCGCGTAGCGCGTCGCCTCGTAGCGCTGGATCTGCTGCTCTTTCAGCCCGAGGCGGTCGGCGAGGGCTTTCTGGGTCAGCCCGGTGGCGATCCTGGCCCGGATGAGCGCGTCGGGGAGCTCGCGTAGCGAGTCGGTCTCCAGCACCGCGACCTGGCCGCCTCGGAGCGCGTCGTACTCCGCCACCTGCTCGCGCAGTGTCTGCACCTCACCCGCCATGCTCTCGCGCAGGGCCTGCTGCAGCAGGGGATGGCGCTCGGCGCTCCCCGCCTCCAACCGGTCGAGGGCCTCCTCGAACCGCCCGATCGCCGCGTTCGTGATCCGGTATTCGCGCTCGTTGCCGATCATGGCAGCTCCCCCAGGTCGATGGCGACGATCCCCTTCGGCTCGCCGGTCCGCTTGTCGCGCTGGAAATAGTCGAGGAATTGCGCCCCCGCCGCGTCCGCCGGGACCTCGGCCGGGAAGAACTCGCCGCCGAAGCGCGCTTTCTGCCCGGGGCGTCCCGGTCGGAAGTCGAAGAGGTCGGGCGCGGCGAGCGCGAGCGCCGGGAAGTCCACGCCCGCCGTCTCCCAGCAGGCATCGAAGTCTCCGGGCGGGGCGTTGAAGTGGGTCTCCTTCGCGGTGACGAAGCTGCCGTCGAGGTAGGCCCGCCGGCATCCCGCCGCCCGCAGCGCGTCCAGCCCGGCCTTCAGCCCTGAGAGGAGGGTCAGGCGATGGGACGTGTGGCCAAAACGCGCCACCACCTCCGCCCACGGAGCTTCGTGGATGCCGGGCGGGAGATTGCCGCTGGCGGGATCGAACGGCGGGATCATCAACACCCTCGGTCTGGCTACCACGCGAAACGCTCACTCGATCCGATGATAACACAACAACTTCGTTGTGTCTATCAGTCCGGGTAGTCGCGTGCATGGCGCTGACAGAGTAGGATGCCCTCGGGTCGCCCAGAGCGTTTCCGATCGCATAGATGGCGGCGCGGCACGCTCAGCATTAGGCTATCTTCATTCCCGCTATACCGGAAGAGTGCATCGAGTTGCATCAATACCGCGCCCTGCCCGGCCCATTGCGCGATGATTGACGAGATTGCAAGGGTGGGATTGCCCCCTTTCGGTGAGTGCTGGCGAATGTTATGGCAACTTTTCAGGCAGGGGGAGGCGTCGGCGGGCAAGTCCTGATAGGCTGAGGTGGCTGTTATCATCGCCTCACCGACAGGAGGATCACGATGCTCCGCTCCGAGCCGCTCCCGCCCGTCCCCGCCGGGACTGCCCGGACCGCGCGGGCGGCCTTCCCGAAAGGGCATCCGTACCTGGCTGCGGCCGATGCGCTCGGCGAGGTGTTCACCGACGAGACGTTCACGGCGCTCTTCCCGCGCCGCGGCCAGCCCGCCTTCGCCCCATGGCGGCTCGCGCTCGCGACGCTCCTCCAGTTCGCCGAGGGGCTCTCCGATCGCCAGGCCACCGACGCCGTGCGCGCCCGCTTGGACTGGAAATACGTCTTGCGGTTGGAACTTGACAACGCGGGCTTCGACGCCTTGATCCTGTGCGAGTTCCGCTGCCGCCTCGCCGCGGGCGAGGCTGAGTGGCTGCTCTTCGAGGCCGTGCTGGCCTGGGCGCGTACGGGGCAACTGCTCCGAGCGCGGGGGCGGCAGCGCACCGACTCGACGCACGTTCTGGCCGCCGTCCGTGCGCTCAACCGGATCGAGATCGTCGGTGAGACGCTGCGCCACGCCCTCGAGTGCCTCGCCGTGGCCTCGCCCGATTGGCTGCGCGCCCGGCGCCGACCGGACTGGGGCGAGCGCTTTGGCCGCCGGTTGGAGGACGCTGCGTTGCCCAAGGGGCGGGCGGCGCGCGGGGCATTCGCCGTGCTGGTCGGGGGCGACGGCCACGCGCTGCTCGCCGCCGTATATGCGCCCGACGCGCCCACATGGCTGCGCGAGATCCCGGCGGTCGAGACCCTGCGCCGGGTCTGGGTGCAGCAGTTCCATCTGGACGGGGGCGCGGGGCGCTGGCGGGCGGCCGACGATATCCCGCCTGCCTCGGTCTTCATCGGCTCGCCCTACGACACCGATGCCCACTACGCGCGCAAGGGCACCACCTCGTGGGTCGGCTACAAGATTCATGTCACCGAGGCGTGCGACGACGACGCGCCGCGCCTCATCACCCACGTCGAGACGACGACCGCGCCGGTCGTCGACGCGGCGGCCTTGCCGGCGATCCACCAAGCACTCCACGGGCGCGACCTGCTGCCCGCGATCCAGCTGGTGGACTCCGGCTACCACGACGCGCCGCAGATCGTCGCCGCGCGTGAGGACCACGCGATCGCCCTGCGCGGCCCTGCGCGTCCCGACTACCAGTGGCAGGCGCGCGCGCAGAACGGCTTCGCGCTCGACAACTTCCACCTCGACTGGGAGGGTGAGCAAGCGACGTGCCCGGTGGGAAAGACCAGCATCAGTTGGCGGCAGCGCCCGGACCCCGCCGGGCGGCCACTGATCTGGGTCAAGTTCTCGAGCAAGGGTTGTGGGCCCTGCCCGAGTCGGCCCGCGTGCTGCCGCGCGCAGGACCGCTCGCCCCGCCGGACGCTCTGCCTGCGCCCCCGCGCCCAATTCGAGGCGCTCCGGGCTGCCCGTCAGCGCGAGTCGACCACCACCACCGGCGAGATGTATGCGCTCCGCGCCGGGATCGAGGGCACCCTCGCCCGCGGGATCCGCCGCTGCCGCCTGCGCCGCACGCGCTATCGCGGGCAGCCGAAGGTCCACCTCGGCCACATCCTCGCCGCCACCGGCCTCAACTTCCTCCGCCTCGGCGAGTGGTTCGCCGACACCCCCCGCCGCAAACCACCGCGGTCGCCCTTCGCTCGCCTCCTAGCAGAACCAGTAGCCGCCTAATCACCAGAGAATTGCCATAACATTCGCCAGCACTCACGCAAACGGGACAATCTCACCGGCGAGCATCCCCGCCACCAACGACACCGCGTTCGCGCCCGCGTTCGCGCCCTTGTCGCCCGGCACCGTGAGACAGTCCTGTGACAGGACCGCAAGCCCGGTGGTGTGAGCGAGCCGCATCACCAGCGCCAGGCCCGCGGCCGACATGAGATTCGGGTCATCGAACGCTCCCGACACCGCCAGCGGCGCGTGCGTGCATTGCGCCTACGAGAGGCCTTGCTGACCGGGGAAAACGGAACCCTGGACACGTCCCATCTCCCCCGATCGGCAAGGCATGCTCACGGCAACTCGCCGACACGCTCCTGCCCGTGCTCGCGCTGACTGTCGCCTGAGTACGGACGGCGCAGCCCATCGAGCACGAGGGTGATGACCCCGTCGGCCTCGGCCCGCCAACCGGGGCGGTCAAGGGCCGCACCGATGCCATGCAACGCCATCATGACGGCACCGGCCCCCACGTCGTCGCGGACGGCACCGTCCCTCGCGGCGGCGGCCACCAGGGCGGTGACCGCCTGCTCCAGCGCCCGACTGCCCTCGCCGATGGCACCCGAGTCGGCGGCCATGAGCGCGGCCAGCGTCCGCGCGAGGCCCTGGTGGGCGTGCAGGTGGCCGACCATGCCGCGCAGGAAGGTCGCCAGGGCCTCCCCCGCGGGCAGCGTGGCCCGCAACTGGCGGGCGCGGTCGCACAGCGCGGCGACCTCCTCGCGGTAGACCGCCGCGGCCAGCGCCTCCCGGGTGGGGAAGTGGCGGTACAGCGTCCCCGTGCCCACCCCGGCCAGGCGGGCGAAATCGTCGAAGCGCAGATCGAAGTCCCCGGCGTCGAAGACCTCCCGGGCCGCGACGAGCAGGGCCTCGCGGTTGCGCCGGGCATCGGCGCGCAGGGGCTTATCGGCGGTCATGCGTCCCCCTGTTGACAAACGGAGATAATCTCCATATCCTAGTAAATGGAGATAATCTCCGTTTTGATGATAGCATACGAGGGGCCGCATGAGGATCCTGTTGTTCGGTCGGGGCGCGATCGCCACCATCTACGGCTGGGCCCTGGAACGGGCCGGGCACGATGTCGTGTTCTACGTCCGCCCGGGTCGCGCGGCGGCGTACGGGGAGACGATCGCCCTCGATCTGCTCGATACGCGGCGCCGGGTGTGGGGGGAGCGCGTCGTCCGGCGGTGGCCGGTGCGCTACCGCGAGGCGTTGGAGCCGGATCACGACTTCGACCTGATCGTGCTGAGCGTGCCGCACCACCGCCTCGCGGCGGCCGCGGCCTTCCTGGCACCGCGCGTCGGCAAGGCCACCGTGCTGGTCTTCGGCAACATCTGGGACGAGCCGCTGGCCGCGATCGGCGCCCTGCCCCCCGAGCAGGTCGCCTGGGGCTTCCCGCAGGCCGGCGGCGGCTTCGGCGCGGACGGCGTGCTCCGCGGGGCCCTGTTGCCGTCGATCATCTCCGGCACGCTCGGCCAGCCGCCGACCGCGCGCGAGCGGGCCGTGCGCCGGGCGTTTCGCGCGGCGGGGTTCCTGATCCGGGAGCAACCCGACTTCCGCGGCTGGCTGTGGCTCCATTTCGTGTCGGACGCGGGCCTGCACGCGCAGGGCCTGCGGCTGGGCGCGCTGTCCGCGCTGATCGGGGCGACGGGCGACCTGCGCGAGGCGCTCCTGGCGAGCCGCGAGCTCCTGCCGCTCCTCGCGGCGCGCGGCGTCGACCTGCGACGCCACCGGGGCGGGGTGCTGCCGTTCCGTGCGCCCGCCCGGCTGACGGCCCCCGCGCTCGCCTGGCTGACCGCGCATGTCCGACCGGTGCGCGCCAATTTCGCGGCGCACGCCGACCCCGATGCCGAGGAGCCGCGGGCGATCTGCCGCGACACCCTGGCGGAAGCACGACGATTGGGCGTCGCGGTGCCGCGACTGGAGGCCGCAGAACCGTATTTCGCCCGCGCGAGGCCGGGCTGAGTACGCGGCTACGAGGCATTCCTACGGTCCCGCTGTGATCAGCCCCCAGCGACGAGGGGCGCTTTCTCTGGCGTCGCCGTTGGCATTTTTCGGCGTCGGGCGCATTGTTGTCCCTGGTGGGAGTGCCGCGCACCGCCCGCGCCACACCGCGCTATCCTGCACGATCGCGCCAGGAGTTGGTGTCGGCGCTCCCCCACGACTGACGGCACGCCGTAGCCGGATGAACTGTGGAACGCGAGCGCACAACGCCGCTCGCGGCAAATGGGATCCCAACCGGCATCTCCAGGTCGACCGCTGGACATCCCGCTCGTGGCGAGGCCGACGGGGGCCAACCGGCACGGTGGTGCCGTCGTCGCGGCGCCGCTGGAGATGGTCGCAGCACCCGCCGGGGCAGCGAGGACACGCGCCGATTGTGGAGGTGCCGCGGGGTAGGAGAGCCGCCGCATGGGCCTCGTGACCTCGTCGGTATCTAAGCTGTCTCCGCGCGTCGCTCGGCCCAACCGCTGGCGGAACTTGCCGTTCGCGGGGGGGTGGCCCTGGCGATCACGCCGCACCGGACCTCACTCGAGCGGCCCGCCGGGTTACGCGCGGTGCGGCTGCTCGGCGGGCGCTGCGGCGACGGCCCGGAGGGCGCGCAGCGTGTCGCGGGCGAGCTCGGAGAGCGGCCGCTCCTCGGCCTGGTCGAGCCAGCGGTCGATCGTGACGTTGAAGACGGTCACGGCGAGCTGGGCGGCGAGGGTCGCGGCCAACTCGTCGAGGCCGCGCTCCCGGAACGCTTGCCCGATGGCCTCCGACAGGGTGGCGAGCTTCCGCAACTCCCGCTCGCGCAGGCCCTCGTCCGCCCGCACGATGGCGCGGCGCGCCCGTAGGTACGCCAGCTGGCCCTCGAACCGGGCCGCGGTGACCGCCTCGAGTCCCCGCGCGATCACCTGCATCGGGGTGAGCGCGGCGGGGGCGTCGGCCACCAGTCGCGCGACCAGCGCGGGGAGCTCCTCGTCGCCCGCGAAGAGCACCTCGCGCTTGTCGGCGAAGTGCCGGAAGAAGGTGCGCGTCGTGAGGCCGGCGCGCGCGGCGATCTGCGGGACGGTCGTCTCCGCGAAGCCCTGTTCGGCGAATAGCTCGACGGCTGCTCGCTCCAACCGGCCACGCGCGTTCGGCTGCCATCTACCCATCGCTCCATGCTACTTGACGACACGTCGTGTCGTCAAGTAGCATGGAGATGACACGCCGTGTCATCGTTTGGGCGATGTGCCGCGCGGGATCACTCGGAAGGATGCGCCCGGATGACGACCAACATTGCGGCATGGCTTGGTGCGAAGGGGGCCCGACTCGCGGTCAAGCCCGCGCCCTACACGCACCCGCGCGAGCACGAAATCGTCGTCAGGAACCACGCCGTGGCGATTAATCCCCTCGATTGGATCATCCAGGTCGCCGGCACCGTCGCGTACCGTTGGCTCACGTACCCCATCGTCCTCGGCGCGGATCTGGCGGGCGAGGTGGTCGAGGTCGGCACGGCGGTCACGCGCTTCGCGGTGGGCGACCGTGTGCTCGGCCACGCGGTGGGCACGGACAAGGATCGCAACAACCCGGCCGAGGGGGCCTTCCAGGAGTACACCGTCGTCCTCGCCCGCCTGGCCGCGCCGATCCCCGGCACCATGCCGTACGAGAGCGCCGCCGTGCTCCCCCTGGGTCTGTCCACCGCCGCGTGCGGCCTCTTCCAGCGGGATTATCTGGCGTTGCGGTATCCCGCCGCGACCCCGCAGCCCACGGGCGAGACGCTGCTCGTCTGGGGCGGCGCGACGAGCGTCGGCAGCAATGCCATCCAGCTCGCCGTCGCCGCCGGCTACGCGGTCATCACCACGGCATCCCCACGGAACTTCGCCTACGTCAGAAAACTCGGAGCAAGCCGGGTCTTCGACTATAACAGCACGACCGTCGTTCAGGATGTCATCGCGGCGTTCACGGGGAAGACGAGCGCCGGCGCACTCGCCATCGGCACGGGGTCTGCCGAGCCCTGTGCGGACATCGTCCATGCCTGCGACGGCAAGAAATTCGTCGCGCTGACCAGTGCCGCCGTCTCCCTCGAACAGCCGCTCCCCCTGCTGCTACTCCGGTTCCTGGCGTCGAGCGTGTCGCTGCGGGCGCGGTCTCGCATCAAGAACGTGCGCATGAAGTCCATCTGGGGCACCACCCTCAAGGACAACGAGGTCGGCAACCTCATCTATGAGGACTTCCTGCCCACCGCCCTGGCCGAGGGCCGCTACGTCGCCGCCCCGGCGGCCCACGTCGTCGGGACGGGTCTCGCGTCCATCCAGACGGGGCTCGACCTGCAACGGGTGGGGGTCTCCGCCAGGAAAGTGGTTGTTTCGTTATGAGCGCGCCCGGCCCGTCGGGCCGCAGCGCCCCGCCAAGTGCCTATGTCGGGAACCGGGGGGCCGCACGCGCGGCCGCGGAGGGGGAATGGAGGGGCATGATGGGGAAGGTTCTCGTGATCGGGGCATCGGGCTTCGTCGGCAGGCCACTCGCCCGCGCACTGCTCGCGGGCGGCCACGCCGTCCGCTGCCTGGCGCGGGACCCGGCGAAGGTCCGGGATCTGGCCGCGCTCGGCGGCGAGGTTATCCGGGGTGATATGTTGGACCCGGCCTCGCTGCGGCGGGCCACGGAATCGGTCGACGCCGCCTACATCGTCGTCCACACGCTCTCGCCGCAGGGGGCCGGCGCGGCGGGCCAAGACTTCATGGACATCGAGTTGCGGGGCGTGCGGAACATCGTGGCGGCCTGCCGGGCGAGCGGCGTGCGCCGCCTGATCTACGTCACCTTCCTGGGGACCGCGCCCGACGGGCCGAGCGCGTGGGCGCGCGGGCGCTGGGAGGCGGAGCGGGCGCTGCTCGAGAGCGGCCTCGACGCGACCGTCATCCGGCCCGGCCAGATCGTCGGCGCGGGCGGCCAGGGCTTCGATATGCTGGCGGCGCAGGCCGGGCGGTCGGTCGCGCTGGTCCTGGGCAGCGGGCGGCAACGGTTCCGCACCATCGACCTCGACGATCTGGTCTACTATCTCGTCGGCGTCCTCGACGAGCCGCGCGCGTATGGGCGGGGGTACGATGTGGGGAGCGACGACATCCTGACGACCGACCAGCTGATCGATGTGGCGGCGGCGGTCCTGGGCCGCTCGGAGCCCCGGAAAATCCACCTCCCGCGGGCGCTCCTCGGCGCGCTCGCGCCGCTCGCCGAGCGCCTGACCGGGGTCCCCAGGGGCGCGCTCGGCGACTTCCTGGGCGGCGCGGAGACCGACCTCATCGGCGACCCCGCGCCGATCCGCGCGCTCCTGCCCCGGGCGCCGCTGCCCTACCGCCGGGCGGCGGAACGGGCGCTGGCCGACGCCGGGTGAGGCGGCCCGGCCATGCGGGTGCCGCAACAGTCTTCCGAGCGGGGCGGCGACCTCGTCGGCGGCAACCGCCTCGACACCACCCACCGTAGCCTCGGGGCGGACACCGTCCCGCGACGCACGACGAACGCGCCGCGCGGCGATGCGGGCCTCGACAATCGGTCCTCCGGCTTGTTCGCGGACCGGCACGGGTGGGACATGAATCCCTTCCGCCGATTCCGCGCGCCGCTGGCCCGCGACGCTGCTGCCGGCCAGCGCGATGCAGTAGCACCGGGGACTGAGCGGGCGGCCACGGCGGCGAGGGCGACCGCGCGGAGCTGATCGCCCTGGAGCGCCCATCTCCGCCGCCGGACCGGGCCGCGCCGCCACCCGCCGCTCATCGATGGACGCCGCCGCCCCCCGATCCGGGCGAAACTCGGGTAGCCGACCGATCTTGCCTCTAGGCCTCCGCGGAGGACGCGCTGGCGGCGACGGCGGGCGACGCGGCCTCGCCCCCGGACACCCCGACCAGGTGCGCCTCGGCCCACTCGTTCATCTGATGGAGCAGCGGCTCCATGGTCCGCCCCCGCGCGGTCAGGGAATACTCCACCCGCGGCGGCACCTCCCGGTACACCTCGCGGTGGACGAGCCCGTCGCGCTCCAGCTCGCGCAGGTGCTGGGTCAGCATCCGCTGGCTGACCCCCGGCACCAGGCGGCGGAACTCGTTGAAGCGGCGGGTCCCGCCCATCAGGTGATACAGGATGACCGGCTTCCAGCGGCCGCCGATCGCCCCCATGAGCGCCTCCACGGGGCACCCGTAGCCCTTCGGGCACCCGTCGCCCTGCGCCTTCGCCCTCTCGTCCATTCGCGCCCTCGCCACAACGACCATTCCAATGGTTACTATTTTGTGAGTATACCACTAAATACTGTGTACTGGCGATCCCTGCGTCTACAGCCTATAGTGGTTATGGCGTCACAGGGCGCCGGGCACCGGGTATCACGATCGTTCGGCGGACAAACGCCACCGCGAGATCGAGAGGGAAGTCGACCACGACCACCGCGACACATCCCGTCGCCATCTCCGGGGCGAGCGGTGCCCGGGGAATGCCCCTCCCGGGCCTCGCCCGACACCCGCCGCCCGTTCGGGCGAACTCGTCGTCCCGGCCACGCCGGTCGCGGCGCGGCCACTCCACAACCGAACCAGGTCAGGAGGATCATTATGCCCACCTACGCCGTCACCGGGGCCTCGGGCCGCCTCGGGCGTCTCGCGGTCCAGGAGCTGCTGGATCGCGGGGTGCCCCCGTCGGATGTCGTCGCCGTCGTGCGCACCCGCGGCAAGGCCGCCGACCTCGCCGAGCGCGGGGTGCGGGTGCCGGAGGCGGATTACTCCCGCCCGGAAACCCTACACGCGGCGTTGGTCGGCGTGACGCGGCTGCTGCTGGTGTCGAGCAGCGAGCCGGGCCAGCGGGTCGCCCACCATATCAACGTCATCCGGGCCGCGAAAACGGCCGGGGCCTCCCGCATCGTGTACACGAGCATGCTCAACGCCGACGCCACGACCAACCCGCTCGCCGGCGAGCACCGGGACAGCGAGCGGGCCTTGCGGGAGGCGGGCGTGCCATTCACCCTGCTGCGCAACGGCTGGTACACGGAGAACTACACCGACCAGCTCGGCCGGTACCTCCACGCTGGCGAGATCGTCGGCGCGGGCGACAACGGCAGGGTCTCGGCGGCCACGCGCCGGGACGCCGCCGCCGCTGCCACGGCACTCCTCGAAGAGGGGAGCGGGAACCGGACGTATGAGCTCGGTGGCCCGGCCTTCGACCTCCACGAACTCGCGCGGATCATCACCGCGGTCACCGGCACGCGGGTCGCGTATCGCGACCTGCCGGCCGAGGAGTACGCATCCTGGCTGCGGCGAGCCGGCCTCGATGCGGTGACCGCCCACTTCATGGCGGCTCTCGACGCCTCCATCGCCCGCGGCGACATCGAGACCAACCGTCAAGACCTGGCGCGGCTGCTCGGTCGCCCCGCCACGCCCCTCACCGACGTCGTCCTGGCCGCAACACGCGACCGCCGCCCACAAGCGGACGCGGCATGCGGTGCCACGATCACCCCGGCCGCGAACTGACGCACCATTAACCAAGAAAAGGAGCCCACATGGAAACCATGACCCGCAACACCGGCCGGACGGCGCACCTCCTCGCGCGCATGAAGCGGGGCGACGACGCCTTCAACGCCCGCGACTTCGCGGCGATGGACGCGGTACACCACCCGGACATGATCGCGCACGTCACCGGGAACGCGCAGCCGCTCCACGGACGGGCGGCGCACGCCGCGGCGATGGAGCGGTTCTTCCGCACCTTCCCCGACGTCCACGTCGACAACGCACCGTACCCGATCCAGTTCGGCAGCGGCGACTGGATCACCGTTGTCAGCCGCGTCACAGGAACCTTCACCGGGGAGCTGATCCTGCCCGACGGCACCGTGATCCCCCCGACGGGCAAGGCGTTCGACGTCGCGTTCGGCCAGACCGTCAGGTGGGACGGCGACCTGGTCATCGAAATCTCCGCCTTCTGGGACGCCGCGCTGCAGGCGCGGCAGCTCGGGCTCGCCTAGTCACGAGGATGTCGGTCGGCTCGCGACGAGCACGTCTACGCGCCGACCGGCGGGTCCCGATCGGACAGGCGGCGACCCGGTGCCCCGGCAGTACCGGCATTCCTCCGCCCGCACCCCCTCGCGGAGGCAGGATCGGGAGGAAGGGGCGGCCGTCGACGGCGCGCCCGGTCGGGTGGCGGGGCGCGCCGAGTAGCGAGGATATCGGTCGAGTATCCGACGATGGACGCCGCCGGGACCGTCCGCGCGGCACCGTTAAACATGAGGAAGTGAGACGCTCCGTGATATTGGTGACGACGGCCGGGAAAGTAGGGTCCGAAGCGGTACGCCTGCTCAGGCAGCGGGAGATGCCCGTCCGCGTGCTAATGCGAAATCGGGAGAAGGCGGGGGCATTGGCGGAGATGGGGGCGGAGATCGCCGAGGGTGATCTGGCCGTGCCGCGCACCATCGACGAAGCGATGGCGGGCGTCACCACCGTGGTGCTCGTCAGCGGTGGCCTCCCGGCGCAGGAGTTGGGCGTCATCCACAGCGCGGTTTGCGCTGGCGTCGAGCACGTCATCAAGATCACCAGCGACGCTTCGGCGGACTCGCCCATCGCCCGTCGGCGTTGGCATGCGGCGATCGAGGCCGGGCTGGCGGCCTCGGGGCTGGGGCACACGCTCCTGCGCTCGAACGCCTACATGCAGAATTTCCTGGCGCTGGCGCCGACGATCGCGCAGACCGGCGGCTTCGGCTCATCGGCTGGCGCGGGGCGCGTCGGCATGGTCGATGCGCGCGACGTCGGCGCGGTGGCCGCCGCGATCGCCGCCGCGCCCGCCCCGCACGCCGGCAAGACCTATCGGCTGACCGGGCCGGAGCTGCTCGCCTATTCCGACGTGGCGGCGGCGCTGTCGACGGTGCTCGGCAGGCCGATCACCTACCGTACGCTCAGCTTCGAGGACGACAAGGCAGCGATGATCCGTGCGGGCGTCCCCGCGCAGGTGGCCGAAATGAACGCCCAGTTCTTCGGCCTGATCGCCGCCGGCGACGCGGCGTGGCTCTCCGAGGATGTGCCGTCGCTCCTCGACCGACCGGCGCGCACCTTCAGGCAGTTTGCCGTCGACTACGCGGCGGCTTTCTCATGAGGGTGCCACGGGTAGAATGCGAGGGTTCCGGCATCGCCCCCTCGATAGGTACCGGTTCCGGCGGGCGATACGGCGATCGCTCGCGAGGTGGCGCGCGAGCCTTCCCCGGATTCTCGCACCGCCGACCCGGCATTTCGCGCGGCCGCTTGTCACCCCACGCTGCCGGAACGCGCACCGAGCCCCGCTGAAGTCGCCATGAGCGCGGACTGCGCCGCAGCGCGATGATCACCATGCGAAGAGGAGGATACGATGGAGAACACACCGACACCAGACGCGCACTACGATCCCGATGACCCGCGCTGGCTGGCGATCGCGCTCGTGTGCATGGGGGCGCATCAGGTGCAGAGCGCGGTGGTGGAGCCGGGCGAGCGTCGGTTCCGCGCGGCCACCCTCGCCGTCGCGGCGCTGACGCCGCTCACGTCGCGGCTGCCGCGGCGGGGGCGCGGCGTGACCTGGATCCTGATCGGGGCGGGGCCGTTCCTGGGGGCGCTCGTCGGGCACCTCGTGCCCATCGCGCGGGAGCGGCGTGTGCCGCCCGCGAGCGAGACCGCGCCGCTCAACCTCGCGGGGGCGGCCCTTCTGATCGCGCTCGGTGTGGCGCTCGTGCGGTCGCCGGAAGGCGCGGGCACGACCGCGTGAGCTCCGCAGCTGCGCCGGCGTCGCCGGGAGCGGGAGACCGCGCGGGAATGCGCGGGTGCATCACGAGGCACCGGCAAGCCAACCGCGAGGGCCGGAGGCACTGACGATGCGACACTCCTGGGCCTGCCCCGTCTGCGTGGCTTTCCGCGACTTCCGCGCGGCTGGATTTGGAACAGGCTGAGAAGGTCCGAGACCAGCGCGAGTCGCCCGTGTGGAAGAGCCATTCAGTGGAATCGAGCCCATTCTCCAACAGGCGCAGGGCTCGTGCGTGCGTGGGGAAGGGGTTGCGCCTCGCTGAAGGGATGGCCGATGCCTGACGCCGACCGCCCGTATCACCGTGTGCGCGATGGCGTGTGCGCGTACCCGCGATGGCGGGCAGATGTCGCCAACCCGCCGCCCGCCGTGCTGGCGCTGGCGGCGATCCGCCGGCTCACGTCGCCCGGTAGCGCGACGCGAGCTGCGGGCTTTGGGCCGCGAACGCGGCGAGGTCCGCACCGAACACGGCCTCGAGGAGGCGGTAATCCTCGACGCCGGGGGCGCTGACGACTTCGCCGAGGGCCATGCCGGCCAGGGCGGCGGCGACCACGTCCTCCGCGGACATGCGGGGCACGGTGGACAGGTCCATCCCTTGGACCGTGTGGAACTCGGTGGCCACCACGCCGGGGCAGACGACATGCACATTCACCCCGGTCCCCTCCAGCTCGGCGTGCAGGGTCTGCGACATGGCGACGATGTGGGCCAGCGTCCCGGCGTAGACGGCGCGA
>JAABUN010005355.1_pt1 | contig 16046 bp, 14 predicted proteins | sample 5559311 | NCBI WGS metagenome assembly JAABUN01 (sample SAMN10711877, study PRJNA513370) | rock metagenome | isolation source: Antarctica rocks | place: Antarctica: Victoria Land, Siegfried Peak sud
AGAGGGGGAGCCAAGCCCGACCGCATTACTCCTCGGCCGCCGCCCGGTTCAGCCGGTCGCGGACGGCCCGCCAGTCGTCGGTGTTCGGCGGCAACTCCACAATCAATCGGTCGAACCCCCCCGCGTCGGCCGCGTGCAACTCGGCGTACAGCCGGGTCGCGACCTCCGCCGGGGTGCCGGGCAGCCGCATCCGGTGGACGCGCAGCCCGGCGGTTTCGTACAGGTCGGCCAGGAAGTCGAGTTCGGCCGCCGACTCGGCCACTTCCAACGGCGTCCGCGGGGCGTAGTGGCGGGCCAGCAGCCCTGGCGACGCCAGGATTCCGACGGACGGCGACAGATCGAGCAGTCCGCCGGCGACCCGTTCGAGGTCGGCCACACCCACCAGACCGGGCCGCAGCAGCCGGACCGCGGTGCTGGTTACGTCCACCACCGTCGATTCCAGCCCGCCGGGGCAGGGGCCGCCGTCTAGGATCACATCGACCGAATCCCCGAGGCTCCGTTCGGCGTGGGCGGCCGTCGTCGGCGACAGTTCCCCCGACCGGTTCGCGCTCGGGGCGGCCACCGGCACCCCGGCCAAGCGGATTAGCTCCCGGGCGACCGGGTGGGCCGGGCAGCGGACCGCGACGGTGGGGCCGCCGGCGGTCACCAGGTCCGGGACGGCCGGCCCCTTCGGCAATACCAGCGTCAGCGGCCCCGGCCAGAACGCCGCGGCCAGTTTTTGGGCCACCGCCGGCCACCCGGCCGCGACACCCGCCACCTGGTCGGGGTCGGCGACGTGGACGATGACCGGGTTCGCCGCCGGCCGCCCCTTGACGGCGTAGATGCGCGCGACCGCCACGGGGTCGAGGGCGTTCGCACCGAGGCCGTAGACGGTTTCGGTCGGGAACACGACCAATCCCCCGGCCCGCAGGACGGCGGCGGCGGCCGCGACCCGGTCGGGGGTGGCCGGGTCGGTCATGGCGGTCCCTTCCGGTCTTTCATCCGGCCCTCCGCATTCCCCGGCCGCGTCCGCATATGGTACAACATACCGACCCCCGTCTCCTTCCCTCACGGGCGACAGTCATGGCCCCGCGGAGCGCCCCCACCGTCCCGGTCCCGAGTGCCGACCAGAAGCGCGTGGCCGCCGAGAACTACGACCGCGCCCGCCAGGTGAGCGTCACCGGCAACCACGACTACGCCATCTCGCTGCTGATGCTCTGCTGCCGGATCGACCCGGCGAGTTTCCCGTACCGCAAGGCCCTGCGGCAGGCGCAGAAGGACAAGTACGACAATAACCTCCGCGGCAGCCGGTTCGCCTTCTTCTCGACCCCCCGGTTGAAGGCCAAGGTCAAGACCGCCAAGGCCAAGCGCGACTACCTGAAGGTCCTCGACCACGCCGAGGCGGTCCTGTCCCGGAACCCGTGGGACGCCGGGATTCAGATGGACCAGGCCGAGGCGTTCGACGCCCTGGGTCTGCTCGATCTGGCCGTGTTCACCCTCGACCAGGCCCGGCAGAAGTTCCCCAAGGACGCGACCCTGAACCGGGCGCTCGCCCGCCTGTTCGAGAAGCGCGGCGACTACAAACAGGCCATCGCCCTGTGGCAGATGGTCCGGGCCGCCGACCCCAAGGATGTCGAGGCCGCTCACAAGGCGAAGGACTTGGCCGCGAGCGAGACCATCGCCAAGGGCGGGTACAACGAGGTGGCGGCCGGGACCAAAGAGTCGCCGATCCTCGGCAAGATGGACGCCCACGGGACGGCCGCGGTGGACCGCGTCGGCCGGGACGTGAACCCGATCCTCAAGCGGATCGAGGCCGATCCGGCCGAGCCGGCGCTGTACCTGCAACTGGCGCAGGTCTACCGCAAGCACAACCAGCCGGACCGGGCCAGGGCCGCCTTGCAACAGGGGCTGACTCCCACGGGCCAGCACCCGACGCTGCAGATGGAACTGCTCGAACTCGACCTGCCGCCGCTGCGGGCCAAACTTCAAGAGGCCGACGCCCTGCTCAAGACAGCGACGGCCCGGGCCGACGACCCCGACTACGACGGCCCCACGCCCGACGACGCGGCCGCCATCAAAGTGAAGCTGCAGGGCGACATCCTCGGCCGCGAGGTGGCGCTCCTGCGCGCCCGGGCCGACCACGCCCCCGGCGACCTCGCCCACCGGCTGGAACTCGGGTCGAAGCTGCTGAAGGCCGACCTGGTCGAGGACGCCATCTCCGAACTGCAACTGGCCCGGCGGGACGAGAAACTCAAGGGCCGGGCGGCCATGTACCTGGGGGCCTGCTTCCGCAAGCGGAACAACTGGCGGCTGGCCCAGCGGAACTTCGAGGACGCCCTCCAAGCCCTCCCGGCGGCCGACGAGCCGGCCCGCAAGGAGGTGCTGTTCCAACTCGCCACCGGGAGCGCCGACGCGAACGAGCTGCAACGCGCCCTCGACCTCGGCCACGAGCTGGCGAACCTCGACTACAACTACAAGAGCATCGGCAAGATGCTCGACGACTGGCAGGAAAAGCTCCTGAGGGCGTGACCGCGGTGCCCCATGCGATCCGCCTACGCGGCTTCTGGACGGCCGAGCCACTCCCCGACGGCCGCACCCGCCACACCCGCCGGTTCGGCCGGCCCGGTACTTTGAGCGACGATGAAGTGGTGTACGTGACGGCCGACCTGCCGGCGGGGGCGCGGGTGCTGGTCAACGGCGTGCTGATTGGCGAGGCGATTGCGGATGGGGCGGCGGCATTTCTGATAGGCGGGCCGTTGCAGTTGCGGAACGAGTTGGCCGTGGAGTTGGCGGGCGAGTTGGGCGGGGTGGGGCTGGAGATTCGGGGGTAGGGGAAAAATGGGCAAAGCCCACCGACGATCGTCGGTGGGTCTTCGGCTTGCCAGAGCGGTTCCTGCCAGCGCGCCGCCACACCGCTGCCGAAACCGTTCCAGCCACTTGGAAGCGATCAGGGACCCTCCCGATGCCCACAATTGCCGAACTCTGGCGCTCGTCCGACCCGACCGCATGGGACGCCGCGCTCGAACGTTACTGGTCACTCGTGCGGTCCGCCAACCTCGCGCTAGAGCAGGCACTTGACCAGTTGGACTTGGCCCGCATCCGTAGCCTCGACGCGCAGGGCTGGTACACCTTCCTACGTTCGGAATACTTCCGTTGGAAATACACGGCGGCCAACAGGTATGCCACCACAACTCGAAACTTGGAGAAGTACACCGCCGAGCCGGGAGGTCTGGAGCGGCTCCACGACATCAAGTGCCGGCTACTGGAGATCGACCCCTCCGACATCCCGACTGGGTTGTATGTCGCCGACGAGATTAGAGGACTTGGGCCGGCCGGGGCTTCGGGCCTGCTCGCCCTGATGTACCCGGCGACGTTCGCCACCGTCGATCAGTTCGTGGTCAAGGCGCTACGTGGAGTGGGCAACTTGCCAGAGGGCGATACCCTTGCCAGGATGAAGCCGAAATCGCTCACCCCGGCATACGGGGTTATGTTGATTGGCATCATGGCCCGCAAGGCGGCGGAGAACAATCGACTATTCGGAACAGCAACGTGGACGCCCCGCAAGATCGACCAAGTCCTTTGGACCTACGGGCGGTAGGAGCCGGTTTCTCGGTGTCCATCGGAGCCGCGTCCGTCAGGAAGCGGCGACTCGCCGAGCGAGGGCCAGCGAAAAGAAGCCGCAGCAGGAGCCGGGTGCGTCAGCGTCCGGGTTTTGGCTCCCACGCGGGAAAGAACCCGGACGCTGACGCACCCGGCTCCTCGGCCACGCCGCGAACCCGACACCCGAAATCCGCAATTCGACAGAGTTGGATAGCATCCTCACCATCGGCCGTCTATACTCCCGGAGAGTCGGCAAGGGGGTCGGATGCGGCGCGGCGAGGTTTTCGGGATGCATGATCGGTCCGCCCCAGCGTACCCGCCGGTTGCCCACGACCGACCGCCGTTCGACGGGCCGGTGGACGCGCCTGGCCCGCTCGCCTGGGCCGACCTGCGGTTGCCCCCGCCGGCCGCCGTTGAATCGTCGGCCGACGCGCCGGACACCCCGTTGACCGTCGCCGGCTTGCTCGCCCTGTCCGACTGCCCGGAATTGATGCTCGTTTCCGCCGCTGACTCGGTCGCCGCCGCGGTGTCCGCTGCGACCCGTGCCCTGGCCGCCGGCCGCCGGGTGGTGGTCCTGGCCGCCGACCCGTGCGACGCGGACAAGCTCGTCGCCCGCTTGAGAAGCCACGCCCCGGTCCGGGCGCTCGGGGCCGGGGAGATGGCGAATCAACTCCCCGCGGCGAGTGGCGAACGGACGGCCCGCGCCCTGGGGGAAGCCGCCGCTGCCGCCGCCCGGGCACAGATTCACGACCGGCTGCGGCTGCTCGATGCCCGGCGGGAGGCGCTGCGGGCGGTCCTCGATGCCGGCGACGCGCCGCCGGCCGCCGACTGGTCGGACGACCACGCCCGGCTGTCGACCGAAATCGACAGGCTGCCGGACACGCTCGCGGCCGAGACGGACACGCCGTTCGCCCACGCCCGCCGCGGCCTGGCCGACCGCCACGCCGCCGCCCTGGCCGCCGCCGACCAGGAAGTCGCCGCCGCGCAGAACGCCCTGGCCGCCGGACGAATCGAACTCGACCAGGTCCGGGCCGAGGCCGCCGGCCTGGCCGCCGAGGCCGCCAAGCCGGCCGGGCTGTTCGCGGCCGTGAAGCACCTGTTCCACCGGGACGACGCCCCGGCCCGGGCCGCCCACCTCGACGCCCGCCTGGTCGAGTTGACGGCGGTCGAGGCGGCGCTCGTACGGGACGCCCAAGCGGCCGACGAGGCCCGCGGCCGCCTGCACGCCGGGTCCGCCGCCGAGGCCGAAGCCTTAATCGCAGCCGAACGCGACCGCCGTGCCGCCGCCTTGGCCGACCGCCTCGCCGAAGTCACCGCCCGCCGGACCGCCGCCCTCGCCGCCGAGGCGGCCCGCCGGTCGGCGTGGGCCGCCGCCGGATTCTCGTCCCCCCCGGACCCGGACGTGGCCGCCGCTCGGCTGGCCCAGGCCGATGCCGACCACGCCGACACCCACGCCCTCCTCAGCCACCTCGACGCACCGACCCTCGGCCGGCGGCTGGCGGCGACGCACCGCTTGGTCGTCGGCCCGGCGTCCGGGGTCGGCCGCGACCCGGCCCTGGCCGGCCCACACCCGGCGTTCGATCGGTTGATTTTGGCCGACGCCGATGCCGTCCCGGACCGTACCATCGACGCCGCCTTGGCCGTTGCCGGCGGGTGGACGCTGGTCGGGGCGTGTGACCCGAAGACCGCGTTCGGCCGGCTGTGGACGGCGTTCCACCGGCCGGCGTGGGGGATCGAGCGCGGCGGCTGGGTCGCCCGGCTGGCCCCCGTCCCGGCCCACCAGCGGTCCCGTTTGCGCTGCGAGCCGGTGTTCGACCGGCCGGACGTGGAACTGCGGTTCGCCCTCGGCGGGCAGACGCTCGTGGAGGTCGCCTTTCCTCGCGGCCGGACCGCCGCCACCGCCAAGGAGTTCCTGGCCCAAGAGTTAGGCGAAACCCGGCCGGCCCCGATCGGCGAGGCCCGCTGGGACGAGTCGGCCGACGCCCACCTCGTCGTCTGGCCTGACTGTGATTCGCCCGAGGCGGAGTGGGCCGACCTGGGCGACGGTGTCCGCGAACGCACCTGGGGCGACCTGACGGCCGACCCGCCGGCGGTGCGGACGGCCGCCTTGGCCTTCGACAAGGCGGCCGGTTGGACGGCCGACACCGCCGCCGACTGGCTGGCCCATCACGCCCTGCCGCCGCCCCGGACCGCTACCGCCCCCCGCCCGGACGCGGCCCCCGTCCCGGCCCGCCGGCCGGCGAGTGCCGGCGTCAGGCAGTGAAACGGGTTCGGCCGCGCTTCTACCGGCTCCGCGGACCGGTTTCGAACACTCGGGCCGTGACCAGTACCAGCGTCAGCCCGCGCCCCACCTTGCCGTCCGTCCGCAGCGAATGGGCGACCACCTCCGGCCGGGACGTTGTCCCTGTAGACGGCCCGCTGGATCGGCGTAGTCGGGGCGGCCGCAGGGGTGGGCAGCTTCCGCTCCTGCTTGGGACCGCCGGACGCGAGGGCGGCCGAGCCGGTAACGAGCGCCAGGGCGGCGAGGCGGACCGTCATGGGGGCCGTCCGGGGTAAGGTGGGGCGGTGTCATCCGGGGCCACGGTAACCGTCGGCGGGACGCTCGACAACCGTTATGAGCCGGAGCCGCCGCGGATTGCCGCCGCCGGCCGCCGGGCTAGAACGACCGGCATGAACACGCCCACCCTTTCCCGCCGCGACGCCCTCCGCTGGTCGGTCGGCCCCATCCTGGCCGCCGGCCTCGGCGGCTGCGGCGGGTCGTCGGCCCCGTCCGCCGCCGGGCCGCGGAAGTTCGCCGTCAGCCTGCAGACGATGAACAACCCGTTCTTCGTCGAACTCAACGACGGGTTGAAGGCGGCCGTCGAGGCCAAGGGCGATACCCTGTTGACCCTCGACGCCCGGCACGACAGCGCCAAGCAGCGGAACGACCTGTCGGACGCGATCCAGCAGCGGGTGGCGGCCGTGTTCCTCAACCCGGTCAACTGGGAGGGCGTCCGCGGCAGCCTGGCCGAGGCCAAGCGGGCCGGCATCCCGGTCATCGTCGTCGACACGGCGGTGAGCGATGTCGACCTCGTTCTCGCCCAGGTCGAGAGCGACAACGTCGCGGCCGGCCGGCTCGCCGCCGAGGCGTTGGGCAAGGTCAAGCCGGCCGCGAAGGTCGTGATCCTGCACCACTCGGTCGCCAAGGCGTGTATCGACCGGGTGGCCGGGTTCCGCGAGGCCGCGGCCAAGTTCCCCGGCCTGACGATTCTCGACACGCAGGAGGCGAAGGGGACGACCGAGGGGGCGCGGCCGGCGATGCTCGACCTGCTCGGCCGGTTCGACGCCCTCGACGCGGTGTTCGCCATCAACGACCCCGAAGCCCTTGGGGCCGCGTCGGCGGTCGAGGGGACGCCGGGGTGGGCCAAGCGGGGGGTGAGCATCGTCACCGTCGACGGGTCGGCCGAGGGGGTGGCGGCCGTGATGGCGGGGCGGCTGTTGGCGACCGTCGCCCAGAACCCAGCCCTCATCGGCCGGACGGCTGTCGGGCTGGCCTACGACCACTTCGCCGGCAAACCGATCGAGAAGGACGTGAAGCTCCCGGTGAAACTCATCACCCGCGACTCGGCGTGACGGCCGCCCCGCTGCTCGAACTCCGCGGGGTGCGGAAGCGGTTCGGCGGCGTGCGGGCGCTCGACGGCGTCGACTTCGACCTGCGGGCGGGCGAAATCCACGCCCTGCTCGGAGAGAACGGGGCCGGCAAGTCGACGCTCATCAAAATCCTCGGCGGCATTTACCGCCCGGACGCCGGCACGGTACTCATCGACGGCGTCCCGCGCGAGTTGCGCGACGTGGCCGCCGCCGACCGGGCCGGGATTCGCCTGATCCACCAAGAACTCGCCCTCGCCCCGAACTTGACCGTCGCCGAGAACGTGTTCCTCGGCCGCGAGCCGACCCGGTGGGGGCTGCTCGACCGCCGGCGGATGACCCGCGACGCCGAGGCCGTGCGCGACGAACTCGCCATGCCCGAACTCGGCGACGTGCGGGCCGCGGTCGGCACCCTGTCGGTGGCCCGGCGGCAAATGGTGGAGATCACCCGCGCGCTGTCGCGAAAGGCCCGGGTGCTGGTGCTGGACGAGCCGACGGCGGCCCTTTCCGAGATGGAAGCCGTCGCCCTGCACGCCCGGCTCAGGCGGCTGCGGGACCAGGGGTGCGGCATCGTCTACATCTCGCACCGACTCGAAGAAATCGGCCGGATCGCCGACCGGGTGACGGTCCTGCGCGACGGCAAGACCGTCGGCACCCGGGCCGCCGACGGGTTCGACCCGGCCGAGTTGATCCGGTGGATGGTCGGCCGGGAGGTGGCCGACCGCTACCGCCGGCCGCCGCACCGGCCGGGGGCGGTCGCCCTGCGGGTGACGGACCTGCACGCGCCGGGGGTGAATGGCGTCAGCCTCGAACTCCGCGCCGGAGAGGTCCTCGGCCTCGCGGGCCTCGTCGGGGCCGGCCGGACGGAGCTGGCCCGCGCGCTGTTCGGCATCGACCCGGCGACCCGCGGTCGGATCGAGATCGGCGGCCGCGAGGTGGTCATCCGCTCCCCCTCGGACGCCCTGGCCGCCGGGCTGGTGCTGGTGCCCGAAGACCGCAAGCGGGAAGGGCTGGTGATGACCGAAACCGTCGGTTTCAATCTCGCGCTGCCGTGGACGCGGGAGTGGGTCCGCGGGCCGGTGTTCGACACGAAACGCCGGGCGGGGATCGTCGGCCGGGCGGTCACGTCACTCGGCATCCGCACGGCCGGGCCGGCGCAACCCGTCGCCCAGTTGTCCGGCGGGAACCAGCAGAAAGTCGCCGTCGGCAAGTGGCTGGAGCGGCCGCCGAAGGTGCTGATTCTGGACGAGCCGACCCGCGGGGTGGACGTGGGGGCGCGGGACGATCTGTTCGCCCTATTGCACCGCCTGATGGACGACGGGCTGGCCGTCCTGCTGATCTCGTCCGACCTGCCGGAGGTGATGAACCTGTCGCACCGGCTGGCCCTGGTGCGCGGCGGGCGGGTCGTCCGGGAGGCCGACGCCGGGGCGATGACGCCGGAGGAAGTCATGGCCGAACTGACCCGGAGCGACGCCGTATGACCGCCGCCCGCCGCCTCGTGCCGCTCGCCGCCGCCTGGGTGCTGCTCTTGGCGCTGTTCCAAGCGTGGGTGCCCGGCGGGCGGTTCCTGCGGGCGGACAACCTGCTTGATCTGTCGCAACAGGTGTCGGTCAACGCGATCCTCGCTTTCGGGCTGACGCTGGTCATCCTCATCGGCGGGATTGACCTGTCGGTCGGGGCGGTGGTGGCCCTGGCCGGGGTGGCCGGGGTGGCGGCGCTGCCCCACGCCGGGTCGGCCGGGGGTATTGTCGCCGCGCTGGCCGCCGGGCTGGCGGTCGGGGCGTTGAACGGGGCGTTCGCGTCGCGGACGGTGATGCCGCCGTTCATCATCACCCTGGCTACGATGCTCGCCGCCCGCGGGGCCGCCCTGCGGTTCAACCAGGGCCGCCCGCTGCCGGTCCCCGACGCCGCCGGGGCGTTCCTGGCCGCCGGCAATGCCCGGATCGGCGGGTGGCTGCCGGTCCCGGTCGTCCTCACTCTCGTCGTGTTCGCGGGGATGTGCGTCTTGCTCCACCGGACGCGGTTCGGCCAACACTTGTACGCCATCGGCGGGAACCGCGAGGCGGCCCGGTTCACCGGCATCCGGGTCGGCTGGCACGAGTTCGCCGTCTACGCCCTGGGTGGCACCCTGGCCGGGCTGGCCGGGGTGGTCCATGCGTCGCAACTGTATTCCGCCGAGCCGGGGTCCGGGGCCGGGTTCGAGTTGAACGCCATCGCCGCCGTGGTCGTCGGCGGGACGAGCTTCACCGGCGGGGTCGGGACGCTGCCACGCACACTGTTGGGGGCCGTCATCATCGGCACACTCGACAAGGGGCTGAACCAGGCCGGCGTCCACTTCTCGCTGCAGTACGTCATCAAGGGGGCGGTCATCCTGGCGGCCGTGTGGGTCGATGCGCGGCAGCGGCGGGGAGGAAAGACATGACGCGGCCGGCGGGGCCGGACGCGGCCGACGCCATCCTCGCCGCCGTGCGGGCGCGGACGCCGGCCCCGTGGCTGGTGGCCGTCGCCGGCGTCCCCGGCGCGGGCAAGAGTACCGTCGTGGCCGCGGTCCGGGATCGGTTGCCCGGAGCCGTCGTCGTGCCGATGGACGGCTACCACCTGCCGCGGGCCGGGCTGTCCGCCGACCAACTCAAGCGCCGGGGTGCCCCAGACACGTTCGATCTGGCCACGTTGCGGGCCGACCTCGGCCGGCTGCGGGTCACGCGGGCGGGCACCTTCCCGGGGTTCGACCACGCGACGCAAGACCCGGAGGCCGGGGCCGTTGTCGTCCCGCCGAACACGCCGCTGGTACTCGTCGAAGGGCTATACCTGTTGCTGCGGGCGTGGGACTTGGCCGACCTGTTCGACTTCGCCGTGTTCCTCGACTGCGACCTCGATACCGCGATGGGTCGGGTGGCCGCCCGGCACTTGGCCGCCGGCCTGGAAGCGACCCCGGCCGCGGCCCGGCACCGGGCCGAGACGAACGACCGGCGGAACGCTTTCACCATTCTGACCGACGGCGGCCGTGAGCGGGCCGACCTGGTTCTGTCCACGACCGCGGGCGACTCCGCCTGACACCCCCGAGGGCCACGCCATGCACCCCGTCCGCAACCTCCGCGTGGCCGTCACGCTCATACTTCTCGCTGGCCCCGCCGCTGCCGAGCCGGCCCCGGACGCCGACAAAGTGTTCGCCGACGCGGCCGCCAGGTGGCAGCCGGCCGACGGCCCATCAGTCCCCGTCGAGCCGGCTGCGGCCGCGGGCGAGTTCACCTTACTGGTTCGACTGCGGACGTTAGCGTCCGACAACCCGGCCGACTTCGCCACCCTCGGCACCACGGGGTCGCCGCCCCTGTGGCGGCTGGCCGTCGAGGGGCGCGGGACCGGCCGCCGCGTCGTGTTCGATCTGCGGGTGCCGGTCTCGCCGGAGCGGGTCGCGTTCGCCCGGCGGTCGGGCCACCTGTCCCCGGACACGCAGCGGATGATCGAGGAGGGGCTGTTCCGCGTCGCGGTCCCGGCCCCGGTGTCGGCGTTCGCCGGGGAAAACGCACACGACGTGCTGGTCCGCCGCCGCGGCCAGGCGTCGGCCCTCGAACTGTTCGTGGACGGGGTGCTGGTCGATGCGGATTGGCCGATCGGGTTCCTCCCCGCCCCGGCCAAAGAACCCCTGCCGCTGGCCCTGAAGGGCGTCGAGCGGGCGGCCGTCTGGGGCCGGTCCCTGTCCGACGGCGAAGTCGCAGCCCTCAGCGGCGGGGCGGCCGCCGTCGCCGAGCGCGACCGCGCACTGCACGGCCCGGACGCCGAACGGATGCCGTACTGGCGGCCGCGCGGGACCAACGCCTTCGCCGGGGACTGCATGCCGTTCGTCCACGCCGGCCGGTTCCACCTCTATTACCTGGCCGACCGCCGGCACCACAACAGCCGGTGGACGTTCGGGGCGCACCAGTGGGCGCACGTCTCCTCGGCCGACCTCAAAACGTGGGACACGCACCCGCTGGCCCTGCCGCTCACCACCCCCGGCGAGGGGTCGATCTGCACCGGGTCGGTGATCTTCCACGCCGGCCAATACCACGCCTTCTACGACCCCCGGCCCGTCAAGTACACCGGCGACGGGACCGGCGGGGTGTTCCGGGTGCCGAGTGCCGACGGCATCCACTTCGACAAATCGAAGGCGACGACGCCATTGGCCGGGGTGACGGGCGGGGACGCCGAGGTGTTCTGGTCGGAGGCGAACCAGAAGTTCTATATGATCACCCGCGGCGACAAGGCCGGCCGGCGACAGTTCTTCTTCTATACGGCCCCCGACCTCGACCACTGGACGGCCGCCCCGAACCCGTTCGCGTTCGCCCCGAACAACTGCGACTGCCCGCACTACTTCGTCTGGAACGGCCGGCACTACTTCCTGGCGTCGAACGTGGCCCGCGTCGCCGACAAGCTCGAAGGCCCGTGGACCGACATCCCGCGTTCGAGTCTCGGGGTGCCCAAGACGGCGGCGTGGAAGGACGGCCGACGACTGATCGCCGGATTCCTCGGCGACGACGGCGGCTGGGGCGGCGACGCGGTCCTGCACGAACTCGTCGCCCTGCCCGACGGCATTCTGGGTGAGAAGTTTGTCCCCGAACTCGGCCCCACAACCGGCGACCAGGTGCCCCTCGGGTTCGTGCCGGTTATGGGAACGGCCAACCGGGACGGCGGCCGGGTGGCCGTGGACGGGGCGGCCGCGCTGACGGGCGTGCCAGCCCGCGGCCGGGTGACGCTGACCGTGCGACCGGCGGCCGGGGCGACGGCGTTCGGCGTGCGTGTCCGCGGGGTCGAGCTACGCATTACCCCCGGCGACAAGGCCGCCCGGCTCGGGTCGCCCGGCGGTGCAAGTCCGAAGCCGAACGCGCCGGGGACCGGGCTGACGGGCCTCGGCCAGCCGTTCCGGTTGGAGATGATCCTCGGCCCGAACGGCATCGTCGACGTGTGCCTGGCCGGCCGCCACGCCCTCATCACCCGCGGCCCGAAGGACGCGGCCGGCGACCGACTGGTCCTGTTCGCCGACGGTGGGGCGGTCGTGTTCGAGGACATCGAGGTCCGGCCTCTGCGGCCGTAGGAGTGCCGACCCGCCCCAGATTGTGACCCCGTCCCGGTTGACGGCCGCCGGATTAGGCCGAGGCCGCCCGCGCGAAGGGAACCCGTCCGGACAGTTGAAGTTGGTAGCGCCTGAGGAATGACGAAAGTAATCGGCTGACGAATAAGTCGAGAAATGTGTAGCCGGACAGCGAAAGCTCCCCGGATGCCCCACCCAACGCACCACCGAGGACGAGCCGAACCTGCGGCTGCCCCTGGACTTCTTCACCCGCTACCAGGGCCGGGGGTTCGTGTTCGAGGCGGGCGAGCGGCCGCCCGAGTTCGGCAACCAGGTCCCCGACCAGCGGCGGTGGAAGCGCTTCTCGAGCCGGAAACACCGCCCCGGCCCTATCGTCATCGCCGACGAGTTCATGGCCGAGTACCGCCGGGTCAAGGCGGCGACCTACGCCGACCTCGCCGACCGCCTGGGGGTCTCCCGCCCCACGGTCACGTATTACATGGCCCTGCTCACCAAACTGCCCGACGACTTCGTCGCCTGGCTCCGGGCGGAGAAGGATCCCGAGGTGGTGACCTTCTTCAGCGAACGCCGTCTCCGGCCCCTGACCCGGCTGGCCGGCCCGGCCGCGCAGGCGGCGGCAATTACGGACCTGCTTAGCCGGGCCGGGGCCGCGGGCGTCGGGGCTGTCGCGTCGGCACCGACGCCGTACCGGATTTGATTCCGTCACACCCCTGCGAAGACTGTGACGGCCGGCATGCCGGCCGTCACCCCACCGGGCTCGCCGGGCGGCGGCTCAATCCCTCCTTCAGCGCATCGCTGTCGTACGGCTTGTCCACCACCACCGCCCCCGGCTCCAGGCCCTCCAGGGTCGCCTCGGCCTGAGTGGTGCCGGCGGCCATGCCGCCCGTCAGCGTCACCCCCACCGGGTCGTCGAGGGCGTCGGCCGGGACGTGGACGTTGGTCGACAGGACGCCCCGGCTCCGGCCGAGGGCTTGGCCCGCCGGCAGCACCCAGTTTTCCCCGTCAGCGGTGTGGCGGTGGGCGCGAAACACCGTCAAGTTGAGGAACAGCCATCCCGGGTCCTGTATGGCTGTGAGCCCCTTGGCCCACACGCCCTTCCGGCTGAGGCGATCGAAATGCAGCTACTGGTTGTTCCAGTCGCCGAGCCGGTGAACCCGACCTCTGCCCGACGGCCCCGGCCCGGGAGCCTGGCTACGGGGTCAGCAGGGCGGTCGCGCACGACCCCCTGATCGATGCTCCTGAATCTCTCTCACCCCGGTCCAGCACAGTGCGTACACCAGGCAGCTGCTAAGAACATCGCCGGACACACCGATGAAAACCGCTTGTCCCTGCGGCATCGGTGGCCGAGAAAACGCATTCGAGAGACGGCCGCCGGACACGGTGTCCGGCCGGCGGGGACGCGGCCGCTGAAGGTACCTAGCGAACCGCGCAACGACACCCGGCCCGACCCGCCGCAGGCGGGCGAAGGGTCGGGCGGCCGCGGTGGGGCTGGCCATCGCGTGCTGTCCCCGGATGCCGCTCCCCGTCAGGCTGGTACTCGTCCGCGTCGGCGGGAATCGGCTCGACTGCGACGACCTCGCCAACTCGTTCAAGGCGGTCCAGGACGAAGTCGCCCGGTGGCTCGGAGTCCATGACAGTGACCGTCGCCGGGTCCGGTGGACCTACGGCCGGCAATCGGTCTGGCCGGGGTGTCGAAGGGCGCATCCGGCCGGGCGTGAAGCAAGACCCTCGTCGATGAGCAGGCAGGGGGTGGCCAGGGGCGGAGGAAAGCTTCCGGCGGCACCCGAATCCGAGCCGCTACGCCTTCCCCAGCGGTCTGGAGCCGAGACCCGTCGGGGGAGGAGGTGACCACTGCAGCGTCGCCGCAAGCCGCACGCGATCCCAGTCCACGCGGCCCGTCAAGCCCTCAAAAGGAAACGCTTGCCAGCGTCATGGGTGTCCGGGAAAGTGCCTTCGGCAGTTGGCCGCCGGACATGGTGTCCTGCCCGCGCTAACGTGACCGCCCGAAAGTCCCCAGGGAAGTGCCGAACAGCACCCGGTTGGACCGGAGGACGCCCCGTCCGGCCGGTACCCCATCCCGATGAAGCCCGCGCGGCGACTCCCTCCCGGATTCATTCCGCGGGCGGGGTGACGGGTCCATGACCGGTCGAGCCGCCCCGCCGGGCCGGGCGGCGGTCCGGACGCCTTAATCGGCGGGCTACCCGCGTCACAACACCTGAGGGCCCCGCCTACCCGCTGCCCCACCCCCGCCGGCCCCGCCCGCACCGCGTCGGTGTGCGCGGGGCCGGCTCCCGTTTCCGGAGGACTCCCGCATGCCCGCCCTCGCCGCCGCTCCTGTCCCAAACGTTGCCGCCGATCGGCATCAAGCGTTCCTGGCCCTGCTCCCCTCTATCCGGGCCTACGCCCGGACCGCATCGCGTTCGATCCGCTGCCCGCACGACCGCGAGGACGCCGAGGCCGACGTCGTCGCCCGGGCGTGGGAGGCGTTCGCCGCCGACCGCGCCGACCGCCTTGACCGCCTGATGTCGGGGGCAAGCCGATGACCGGCCCCGTCGTCCTCGACGAGTTCCACGTCACCGTCCTCGTTCCCGCCGGCCTCGCCGACCGGGAGGTGCGGTCCGCCCGGCGCATTCTCGGCCGGCCGGCCTTCCGGGCCCGCCTGGCCCGGACCGTCCGCCGCCTCGTGGCCCGCCACCCGGCCCTCGCCGTCGTCACCGTCCGCGTGTCCCGTTGACCCACCCCCACCCGCCGGGAGCCCGCCCATGAAAGTGCTTCGACCCGACTCCGATGCCGTTCGCCGCAAGTTCGCCCAGGCCCGCGAGGAACTGTCCGCAGCACTTGTGGAGCGGGACGGCGAGGTCGACATCGTCCTGACCGCCCTGGTGGCCAACGAGCACGCCCTGTTGGTCGGCCCGCCAGGGTCGGCCAAGAGCCTGCTGCTCGACTCGGTCCTCTCGTGGACCGGCGGGGCCAAGTTCAGCGTCCTGTTGACCAAGTTCACCACCCCCGACGAGGTCGTCGGGCCGGTCAGCCTGGCCGCCCTGAAAGACGACAAGTACCGCCGGGTCACGACGGGCAAGTTGCCGGAGGCCGACTACGCCTTCGTCGATGAGGTGTTCCAGGGCAGCTCGGCCATCCTCAACACCCTGTTGAAGATCCTCAACGAGCGGACGTACGACGCCGGCGACGGGGTCGCCCGCAAGGTGCCCCTTAAGCTCTGCGTCGGGGCATCGAACGGGTGGCCGGACCCGGAGACGGGCAAGGAGCTGGCCGCCCTGTCCGACCGGTTCCTGCTCCGGGCGGTCGTCGCCCCGGTCCGGTCCCGGGCCGGCCGGGAGCGCCTCCTCTGGTCCGCCGACTTGACGCCCCGGCTGTCGGCCACCATCGCCCCGGCCGAGGTCGAGGCGGCCCGGCGGGCGGCGGCCGGCCTGCCGTGGACGGCCGACGCCAAGGAGGCCCTCGAGGCCGTCCTGGTCGAGTTGGCCCGGGCGGGGGTGCGGCCGGGCGACCGGCGGCAGGTCAAGACCGTCGGGGCCATCCGGGCGTTCGCCTACCTCGCCGGGTCCGACGAAGTGCATCCCGAGCACCTCGAAGTCGCCCGCCACTGCCTGTGGGACGACCCCGTGGACCAGCCCCGCCAAGTCGCCGAGGTCATCGCCAAGGTGGCCAACCCGGCCGGCATGCGGGTGGCCCAACTTCTCGTCGAGGCCGACGACGTACTGGCCGGGGCCGACGCCCGGGACCTGGCGGCCGCCGCCACGGCCGCGGCCAA
>JAABUN010005356.1_pt1 | contig 16045 bp, 17 predicted proteins | sample 5559311 | NCBI WGS metagenome assembly JAABUN01 (sample SAMN10711877, study PRJNA513370) | rock metagenome | isolation source: Antarctica rocks | place: Antarctica: Victoria Land, Siegfried Peak sud
GCTGCTCGAGCCCTACCGCGGGCACCGCTTTCGGGTGCAGATGCTGTTGTCGATGACCGGCCTACGACCGCCCCGACGCGGCCCGAAGTTCACTCTGCCGACCCATACCCCGTACGCGACCGGCGGAAAGTCCTGATGGCTGGCCTCACTGTTCCGAGTCCTCGTTCGAGGAGTGCGCTGAGGCCGGACCAGTCGGGTTGATAGTCGGGATCGAGTTCCTGGCGCCATCGGTCGTACACGGCGGCGGTCCGCTCCACCACATTTGGCCTCGGCGTCAGAGCCGGCGAGAGAGCGGCCAGCTTGGTGAGATCGTCGGCCATCGCGTCACGGTTCGTCCCATGGCGGTGCACGCTCGTACCGCTGTCCCGATCGCGCAGCAGCATCGCCTGCACCAGACACGACCGCCACAGCTCGAGCACCAGATGGAGGCCAATCAGTCGGTCATTACGGCCCAACTTGACCACCGCCAGGCCGGCGAGGAAGCGAAAGGAGTTCGACTCATGAAGTATGGGGCTCTCGATCCGGCCAGGCCCGTCGACGGCCAGGTCGAGCCAACGGCCATCCTCGAAAATGATTCGAAGCACCTGGCTCTGTGACGTGACGGTCTCCTCCATGGCCCAAACCTGGTTGGAGCCAACGACGTCGCTGAGCAGAAGTCCTCGGTGCAGCGTGAGGTGCAGGTCGAGGTCGCTCCACCCATCCAGCAGATGCGGCGTCGACGCCGATCCCGCCACTCGAACCTCAGCCGCTTCCGGCAGCCGCGCGACGATATCGCGGTGCAGATCCAGCTGCCATGTCACGTTGCAGAGTCTTCCACCTCATATCCGGGCCTTGAGCCGAGCCAACGGGGCTGATCCGCTGAGCGGTCGGCGGCCGGATCGGGGTCGGGTGGCTGATGCTCATCGCCAGGTCGGTTCTTAGAACCGGCGCTGAAGCACCAGCGAGTAACCGGTCTCGGTCGCGCCGATGGACGAAAGCAGTGCCAAACTGGCGGCGTTGGTCACGTCGACCTCGGCCATCACCAGGTGGACGCCTCCCTCGTGTACGGGCCGAAGGGCGGATGCCAGCATGGCCCGGGCCAGGCCGCGCCGCCGGTACGGTCGACCCACGGCAACCAGGCCCAGCCGTGACCGGTTGTCGTTGGCCCAGATCCGAACCAGACCGGCGAACTGCCGGTGCTCGTCGTCTACGGCCACCCGGTAGGTGGCCGGGTCGAACTGCGCCTCGTCGAAGGTGTAGTCGCGGAACTCGGCCGGGTCGTTGATCCAGCCCTCCGTGCCCGGCACGTCGTCTCGGAGGCGATCGTCGAGCTCGCGCAGCGCCGTCTCGTCCACCTCGTCGGCGCCCAGCAGCGTCAGACCTTCCGGGAGGGAGGCACTTCCGAGCCGGGTCCGGCTCGGGTCGGGCGAAAACAGGAACTCGATCTCTCGTCGATGCGGCTGGAAGCCCGATCGACTCCACAGCTCGAGCGCCGCCGGATCCGAGCCATCGATCCTGGTGTAAAGGTCGTGCGGTAAGTCAGCAACCATGGCGTTGACCAACGGTTCGTGATCTTCGTCGCGCCACCCGTCGACCGACACGAACCAGCGCCGGTCCGGCCGGCAGACGGCGTAGGCCGAGGCGACCGTGGAGCCCGCGTGTACCAGGTTCCAGGTGGCGGTACGGGTCGGTCGGACGACGACCGATCCATACCTCTCAGCTATGGGTTACGCCATCCACTTGTCCACTCCGTCGTTTCCGCCATTGCTGTGCTGTCTGCTCGGCCCACCCGTGCGCCTCTTCCTCGGTCCATCGGCCGGCGTACCACCGTGCGACGTCACGTCGGTCGTGAAGGATGACCAGATCCGCCGCCTGCTCAGCGGCGACCCGAATCAGCAGCAACCGATCCGTCGTCACCTGCATGGGCTCAGTGTCACACGACCGGTCAGGTGTCACACGGGCGGCCGGGAGAGCCTGAACTGCTGAACCGGCCGGATTGTGAGTGTAACTACCACTCGGCGGCAGTGGCCGAAGGTACTCAACCTCTGTCAATCTTGATGGGGGATGGAAGGCTCCGCGGAGGGCGCGGCTTGACGGCCCGCGCGTTCGGCGACGGGCATCGTGGACGTAAAGGAGGGGATCAGTGTTCAGCGATCGGGTCGACGCCGGCCGTCAGCTAGCCCAGCGGGTGAGCCACCTGCGTGGTGATGATGTGGTGGTGTTGGGGCTCCCCCGCGGGGGCGTGCCGGTGGCCCACCAGGTCGCTCAGGCGCTCAACGCGCCACTGGATGTCATCGTGGTCCGCAAACTCGGGTCGCCGTTCAAACCCGAGTTGGCCATGGGGGCCATCGGTGAGGATGGTGTCCGGGTGCTGAACCAGCGCGTGCTGGCACAAGTCGGCGCCACCGAGTCCGACGTGCGTTCCGCGGAACGGCGTGAGACACCGTTGTTGCAGCAACGCCTGACTCAGTTGCGAAGCGGGCGGAAACGCCTTGAACTCGATGGCCGGACGGCCGTGGTCGTGGACGATGGCATCGCCACCGGATCCACCGCTCGGGCCGCCTGTACGGTGGCCCGCCGCCTCGGCGCGACGAGGGTGGTGCTGGCAGTGCCCGTGGCTCCGGCTGGAACAGCGCGCCGGGTACCCGAAGCCGATGAGGTGATCTGCGTGGCCACCCCGGCCCATTTCAAAGCCGTGAGTTGCTACTACCGCGACTTCTCACCCACGGGTGACGACGAAGTGGCCGACCTACTCCACACCGCAGACCGGCAAACCCGCGTAAGCCCGGCCTCGCCGGAGGAAGGGAAGGTCAGGTGAGTGACGAGCGCCATCTGCGCACCACCTTCGACAGCGCAGCGGCTGCGTACCAGTCCGCGCGACCCGACTACCCATCGGCTCTGTTCGACGACCTGATCGCGTTGACCGGTATCTCACCGGACGACACGCTGCTCGAGATCGGCTGCGGCCCCGGCAAGGCCACCTTGCCGCTGGCCCGCAAGGGCTTTCGGATCACGGCGATCGAGCTCGGCTCGGACCTGGCGGAGCAGGCGCGGCTCAACCTCGCCCCGTTTCGTGGCGTCCTGGTGGTCACCGCACCCTTCGAGGACTGGGAGCCGGCGGTCGGCGGCGGGTTCGACCTGATCTACGCCGCCACCTCCTGGCACTGGGTCGACCCCGAGATCCGCTATCCCAAAGCGGCCGCTTTGCTGCGGCCGGGTGGCCACCTGGCCGTGTGGAGCGCTGGCCATGCCCTTCCCGACGACGTCGACCCGATCTTCAGCGCGATCCAAGCGGTGTACGACGAGATCGGTGAACACCATCCCGGGGAGTTGCCACCGCCGCCGCCGGACCGTGAGGCCGATTCCAGCGCCGAGCTTGCCGCTTCCGGTCGCTTCGAGCCGGTCGGCGTCCGGCGCTACCTGTGGTTCGAGCGGTACTCCGCCGATGCGTATATCGCCCTGCTGAACACGTTCTCCGGACACATCGTCATGGAGCCCGCCAAGCGCAACCGGCTTTACGCCGAGATCCGCCGGCTTCTCGCTGCGCGGTCCGATGGCCAGCTGATTCGGCACTGGTCGTCAGTACTCACGGTCGGTCGGCGCACGTGAGGGAAGATCTGGCCGCCGACGAGGGTTGTACCGGTGATGCCTGGTCTGCTGATCCCCCTGCCCGTTGACTCCGTTGCCCTCCCCTTCCCGGATGGCACGGTTCCACTTGCTTCCCGGTCGGTGCCGACCGAACCGGTCGACACCGTATTCGTCGAGGCGGCGAGGCCGACCCGGCTCTGGGTCCCCAAGCGCGTGCTGATCACCCAACCCGCGGCCGACCTGCCGCACACCGCGGAGATCGTCCGTCGCTGTCAGGCGGCCGGGGTCAGCGACATCACCGTGATGAAAGGCAACTCGCTCACCGGCCTGCGCGGCGAGAGCGAACGCGAGACGTACGCCCGGGCGAAGACCACCCTGGCCGTCGTGGTGGCTCCGCCGAGTGCGCTGACACCGCAGCCGATCCCGCCCAGCGCCGATTGGCGCATCGATCTGGCCCGCGGCTGCCCGGCGCACTGTCAGTATTGCTACCTGGCTGGCTCGCTCACCGGTCCACCGGTCACCCGGGTGTACGCCAACCTCGACGAGGTGCTGGCCGGCGTCCGGACGCATGCTGGTCGGGGCTCGGTCACCAGCGGCACGGTGGAGCGTGGGCACGAGGGGACGACCTTCGAGATGTCGTGCTACACCGACCCGCTCGGCATCGAGCACGTCACCGGCTCGCTGGCCACCGCTATTACCAGGCTTGGCTCCGGTGAGTTCGGCGACAACGTCCAACTGCGGTTCACCACGAAGTTCGACGACGTGAACCATCTTCTCGCGCTCCCGCACGCTCGCCGGACCCGGGTACGGTTCTCGGTCAACGCCGCCGAGGTGGCCAACCGCTTCGAGGGCGGCACCGCGCGGATGCCGGCCCGGCTTACGGCGCTGCGGTCGATGGCCCTGGCCGGTTATCGCGTCGGGCTCACCATCGCGCCGATCATGCCAATTCCGAACTGGCGTACCGAGTACGCTCAGCTGCTCGACGACGTGGCGGCCGCCGTCTCGGAGGTGCCTGATCTCGACCTGACCGCAGAGATCATCACCCACCGGTTCACGCCGTCGAGCAAGGACGTGCTGCTCGGCTGGTATCCCAACACCCGGCTCGAGATGGACGAGGACTCCCGCAGCCAGAAGCGGTCGAAATTCGGCGGGGTGAAGTACGTCTACCCCAAACAGACCATGACTGAGATGCGGGCGTGGTTCGTCGCGGAGCTGGAGCGTCGGCTGCCGCCGGCCAGGCTGCTCTACTGGACCTGAAGGCGGTCGCGCACCAGCGCTGAGGCGTTACATCCCGAGTGCGGCCATGCGGTTCAGTGATCGCTGCTGCCCCGGCCAGTCGGCGGCATGGACCGTCAGATTCCCTGATGGTCAGTTGTCGTCCGCGCTACACCGCTCGGGCAGGCGCAGCCGCGGCGTCTCGTACAGAGAGAACCCGGATGGCGCAGCGATCACGCCCATAAAGGATTGCGGTGCGTTGGCGCTGTGTACGACGCGGAGCGCGATGCCGTCGGGGTCTACGAACTCGATCCAGGCGCCGTCAGCGTGCTCGCCGCTGGTGGAAGCGATGCCGCGGACGGTGGCCCGGGCCCGCACCCGTTCCGCCGCTGCGGCATCGATGGCTTCCACGATGATGAGGTGCTCGCCGCGGAGGTCGGCGTGGCCGGCGGTAGCGTCGCGTAGCCTGAGCGCGATCAGGTAGTGCGAGGCGTATCGGCCAGCGCGCACCCGGTGACGGTGTCGTCGTCCCCGAACTCGCGGACGTAGGAGAGATCGAGCAGGTCGCGGTACCACGCCGCGCTCGCGGCGAGATCGGTCACCGGGATGGCCACCACGACGACGCCCGTGATGTCACGGACTGAGGACTCGGTGTCACCGATGCACTGATTGAAGGTAGTCACAGGTCGCTCCTGGAGTTGTTTCTGGGCGGTTATTCCGACCTCTCGACGGTAAAGGCCTCGGGGCGGACAATCGATGCGTACGGGCGTCCGACTAACTTGTGAGTTCGTCTGGTTCCTGACGGAAGGGCTCCGGTGGATGTTCTCAGTGCAGTGCAGTGCAGTGCAGTGCTGCGCGAGCTGCGGCTCGAGAGCGCCCGATACCGTCGACTGGAACTACTCCCGGCGGTCCACTCGGCGCGACCACAGCGTCCGATCGTGAGACTGTCCCGGCGTGATAACTAAGCCGCCGGGGAAGAGGTCACTCGAGCGGATGACGGCCACGGCGCTGATCGCGCGCCGGCTCCCGGTCAACCGGTGACGATCACCGAGTCGCCTTGCACGGTGGCGGTCTTCGCGGCCAGCGGCCGACCGGCCGGGCTCTTCACCACCGAGCCGTCGGTGATAGAGAACTGGCTGCCCTGACAGTCGCAGCTGATGGTGGTCGTCACCGCGGCGACCGTACAGCCCGCGTGGGTGCAGGTCGCGCTGAACGCCTTGAACTCGCCCTCACTCGGTTGGGTGATCACAGTGTCGGTGTCGGCGAAGATGGCCCCGCCTCCGACCGGGATGGCGGCGGTGTTGACGGTGAGGCCGGCGGATGCGCTGGCCGCGGCGCCGGATTCCGGTACGTCGCTCGGGGGCGCCGCGGGCGCACCGTAGTTGGTACATGCGGTGATGCCCGCGCAGCCGATGGTGCAAAGGCCCGCGGCGATCACCCTACGGCGGGATATCAGGTCAGTAGCAAATTCCGGAGTCATGATTGCTCTCCTTTCGGTGACGGGGGTTACGAGCTGCTGACGAAGAACCAAAGGGCGGCGGTCATCCACAGCGCGGTCAAACCGCTCAGCACCAGCCCCCCGAGGAGGGGAAGCGCCCACTTGGGGCTGTCCTCCCGCGTCAGGATGAGCATCTTGCAGACGAAGGCGCCGAAGAAGAAACAGCCGAACAGGGAGTGGGTGAGCACGCGGGCATCGAAGGTCTGGAAGCCCAGTGCATACAGGCAATGCACGGCGATCGGGACGGTGAGCACCACCGCAATGCGGCCTGACCAGCGGCGCGGACGACCCACCCAGGCGCCACGCAGCGGGATCCGGCCGTAGATCGCCATCGCGGTCACGATCTGGATGAGGGTGAACACCATGGCCCCGGTGGTGAGCGCTGACTTCGCGGCTAGCCCACTGGAGAATCCGGCCAAGTTGATCGCCTGCCCCGTCGGTGCGTGCAGGCGGCCATAGACTCCCAGGCCGACGGAGACCGCGCTGCCCACGGCGAACGCGACCAGGACCGGAGCCGTCCGGGTGGCGTGGGATGGCTTCGCCGCCGGGGCGGCTGGCTCAGCGGAATAGGCAGTGATCATGGCATTCCTTCCACTTCACAGATCTTGGTCGCCAGCGACCGGCGCGGCGGTGAGGTCTTGGCCATCGACGGTGACGGTTGGTTCGGCTACGTCAAGCCGGGGCGCGGCGCCGACGTCGCTGCCGGTCTTGGCGATACCGACCTGGCTGCCGTCGGCTAGGACGATCCAGCCGATCACGGTACGGTCGCTGCGAGCCCGGTAGAGGCCGGCCGGCTTCTCGGCCTCGTCGATCATGAACTTCAATGTGCGACCCCTGGCCGCGACGGTGCCAGTGATCGCGTCCCCGTCAAGCTCGGCCTCCAGTCGGGAGCCGTCGCGGCTGCGCAGCCTCAGCTGTCCGTCCTTTGCCGTTCCGCGCAGCCAGGACTCGACGTTCGGCCGTCGCACAGGTACGCCGCCACCTGGTCGGGCGAGAATTGCAACGGCGATGGAGGTCTTCTGGTCGTTCGTGCGTCCGGCGTACACCACCCGGTCCGGGAACTCGTTCTTGTCGGCCACCGACGGGCGTGGACGGGCGCTGGTCGGTGGAGTTGCGGACGCGACGGACGGCGGAGCAGGTGATGATGCGGTGGGCGCTGGGGCGAACATGGTCGCGGTGGCACCCGGACTCGGTTCTCCGGTGGCCGCGGGTCCGGACGGCGCGCTGACCAGGTTCACCGCGAACATGCCGGCGAACGCTACGACCAGGCCGCCCAAGTTGACCAGCGGACTGCGATGGATCATGTCGACCACTGGAAAAACCCAGCCATACGGCCCAAGAGTCGCGCGGCCGTTCACCTGATACCCGAGGCGGCGAGATAGGTGAAGGTCCGCCGATCAACCGCAGGCCGAGCAGACGTATCCGAACCCGCGGCTGGAACGGGGCGATGGCTACCCGCAGGCGTCAGCGGTCGAGGCTCGGCGCGTAACGTACGCCTGACAGCCCTCGGACTTCCGAACGCCGCCCTCCACCGAGGCCACTTCTAGGAGAACGAATTGTCCGAGATCCAGACCACCCACGTCGGGTCGTTGCCGCGTTCGGCAGCGGTGACGGAGCTGCTGTTCGCGGCGGAACGCGGCGAACCCGTCGACACCACGGCGTTCGATGCCGCTATCGCACCCGCGGTCGATGAGGCGGTGGCCCGCCAGGTCGAGGTGGGCGTCAACATCGTCTCCGACGGCGAGATGGCCAAGATCAGCTACGCGACGTACATCAAGGACCGGATCACCGGTTTCGACGGTGACTCGCCCCGCCGGGCGCCCGCTGACCTGGAGACGTTCCCCAGCTTCCTCGAGCGCCAGGCCAAAGGTGGGGGCACCCCCGAGTACCGGCGCCCGCGGTGCGTCGGCGAGATCCGACCCTTGACGCTCGCCCCGCTCGAGGAGGATCTCCGTCGTTTCGACGCGGCCCGGGATCGTCACGGTAAGCCGGCGGGATTCATGAACGCGGCTTCGCCCGGCGTGATTGCCTTGTTCCAACCCAATGATTTCTACCCTGACGACGACGCCTATCTGGAGGCGCTGGCCGAGGCGATGAGGCCCGAGTACGAAGCGATTGTTGCGGCCGGGCTGACCCTGCAGCTCGACAGTCCCGACCTTGGCCTTGGTCGCCACATGATGTACAAGGACCGCAATGACGCCGAGTATCTGACGTTGATCGAGCGTCACGTGGCCGTCTTGAACCACGCCCTACGCAACGTGCCGGCCGCGAGGACCCGGATGCACGTCTGCTGGGGCAACTACGAAGGCCCGCACCATCGCGACGTCGAGATGGCCACGATCTTGCCGGTCTTGCTCAAGGCCAAGCCCGCCGGTTTGCTGTTCGAGACCGCCAACCCTCGCCACCAACACGATGTCGAAGCGTTTGCGGAGCAGCTATCCACGATTCCTCAGGACAAGGTGCTGATCCCTGGCGTGATCGACACGACCACGAACTTCATCGAGCATCCGCGCGTCGTCGCCAACCGCATCCGGGCCTTCGTCGACGTCGTCGGTGCGGACCGCGTCATCGCCGGTACCGACTGCGGGTTCTCCACTTTCGCCGGCTTCGGCGCCGTCGACTCCGAGATTGTCTACGCCAAGCTGGCCACGCTGGCCGAGGGGGCGGCCCTCGCGACCCGTCGGCTCGCTGCCTAAGTCGGTGCCGCTAGAAAACCTACGACTACGCAGTCCCGCTCGCTGCCGCCTCGGGGTTCAGTCCCTCCAATGTGGTGGACCCGGGCAGCCGTACGGTGAACTCGGCGCCGCCCTGGGCGGAGTGCCCGGCTCTGACCCAGCCCCCGTGCCGGCTGATGGTCTGGGCCACAATCGACAGGCCGAGGCCGGTGCCGGGGGTGTTGCGCGAGGTCTCGGAGCGGAAGAAGCGGTCGAAGACGTACGGCAGGTCCGCATCAGCGATCCCCGGGCCCTGGTCCGCCACCCGCAGCCGGTCACCTTCCAGCTGCACCCGGATGGTGCCGCCGGGTGGGCTCCATTTGACGGCGTTGTCCAGCAGGTTGGTGATCGCGCGTGCCAAGGTGTCGGCCTCGCCGATCACGTAGAGCGGGTTGAGCTCGACATCGAACGTCAGGCCGTGGCCGCGGCGGCGTACCCGATCCAGCGCCGCATTGACCACGTCACGGACGTCGACCGGTTCGGGTGACGCGGTCACCGTCTCGTCGCGGGCGAGCTGCACCAGGTCGCCGATCAAGGTGGTGAACTCGGCCAGTTGAGCCGTGACATCGCTGAGGATGGCCGACCGGTCGTCGTCGCCCAGCATGCCGGTCTGGTGGTCGGCCGCCAGCAGCTCGATGTTGGTCCGCAGGCTGGTGAGCGGTGTACGCAGCTCGTGGCCGGCGTCGGCGATCAGCCGCCGCTGCCGGATTCTGGACGAGGCCAGCGAACGCAGCATCTGGTTGAAGGCGTCCGCCAGTCGGGTGAGCTCGTCGCTGCCGGTGACCTCGATCGGCGTCAGCTCGTCGGTGACGGTCACATGTTCGACGGCGGCCGACAGCTGGCGTACGGGTCGCAAACTCGACCGGGCCACGGTCGCACCAGCCATGGCCGCCAACAGCACTCCAGCCGCGCCGAAGATGATCAACACCGCCCACAACGAGCTCAGGATGTCATTGGTGGGCTGCAACGGACGGCCCAGCACCAGCGCGTAGTTGCCGAGCTCGCTGATCGGTACGGCAACAATCCGGAACTCTTCACCAGCGGAGTCCACACCGGAGCGAACCGATGGGTCGCGCTGGATCTTGGCCACGGCCAGCTCCTCGGCACCCAGTACCAGATGGGTGCGCTCGTCGGGGACGTAGAAGATCGCGCCGTCGGACCGTACGGCGGCAACGCTGATATTGCCGGCGCGCAGCGCCCGTTCCGTCAGTCCGCCGAGGTTGCGGATGTCTTGAGCCACTGGAACGGCGAGCGAGGAAGCCACCTCGATCAGCTCGGCGTCGAGGGCGTTGTAGAGCGAGAACCGGAGGGTGACATAGCCGGCGATGCTGGTGGCCGCCACCGCGAGTGCCACCGCCACGGTCGTCAGGTAGGCCACCCGTCGCTGCAGCGGCAGCGACCGGAGCCAGGCTTTCGGTCTTCTCAGCCCCGCCCCGATCACGGAGGCGTTTCCCGCAGCACGTAGCCCACCCCGCGGACGGTGTGGATCAGGCGCGCTTCGTCACCGGCCTCGGTCTTGCGGCGCAGATAACCGATGTAGACCTCAAGGGAGTTGGCCGTGGTGGGGAAGTCGAAGCCCCACACCTCGTTCAGCAGCCAGCTGCGCTCCAGTACTCGTCGGGGATGCTCCATGAAGGCTTCGAGCAGGGCGAACTCGGTCCGGGTCAAGTTGATGGACCGGCTGCCCCGCAGCACCTCGCGGGTCTGGGTGTTCAGGGCCATGTCGCTGAAGGACAAGCTGTGGCTGGAGGGGTCGGAGGAGTCCGCGACGGTTCCGGCTCGCCGGACCAGTGCCCGCAATCGTGCCAACAGCTCGTCCAGGGCGAAGGGTTTTGCCATGTAGTCATCGCCGCCCGCGTCCAGACCGTCGACCCGGTCGCCGACCGCGTCGCGGGCGGTGAGGACGAGGATCGGCACGTCGTTACCGGCCGCCCGCAGCATCCGGGTCGCCTCCAGGCCGTCCAGCCGCGGCATCATCACGTCCATCACCACCGCATCCGGGCGGACAGCGGCAAGCCGGGCGAGGGCTTGCACCCCGTCCTCGGCGGTGCTCACCTCGTAGCCGCTGTAAGCCAGCGAGCGCTTCAACGAGTTTCGAACGGCCTGATCATCGTCGACGACAAGGATGTGCATCCCCCCAGCGTGCCAGACCCGGCCGCCGGGCCCGACCGGCTACAGTTGCCCGCTCGCTCACCGCCTGGCTCGCCCCTGGTCGGATTCCCATGTGCACATGGGAATCCGTCGCGTTGCATAGATTGCAACCCATGTAGGGCGACGGCAAGCCGTGTGCAGCGGCTTCCGCCGCCCCTACGGTGTCTGCCAGTCTCCGGCGATCGCCCGGTTCAGGCTGTGCTCCATGGTCACGTAGGTGAGCGAGAAGTGATGTTGGGCGATGTCTTGAGCCGCCGAGGCGTCGCCGCGGATTATGGCGTCGATCAACTGCTCGTGCTCGTGCAGCGCCCGGACGAAAAAAGCCTGTTCATAGGGTTCCGCCCCGAAACCAAGGGTGGCCACCGCCGTCAGGTGCGCACTGAGGGAAACCAGGTGGCGGTTCCTCGCCGCCGCGCAGACCAGACCGTGCAGCCGACGGTCCAGGGTCCGGGCCGTCGCCATGTCATCACTCGCCACTCGAAAGGCCGCCAAGGAATCCTTGAGGACGGTCGTGTCCGCTTCAGTGCGACGCGAAGCTGCGGTGAAGGCGATCATCCCTTCGACCAGGCAGCGATAGTCGAACAGCTCGCGCAACCGTGGCAGTTCCACCTCCAGGGTCCGGCGCGCCTCGTTCGGAGCCACGTCCTGCCAGGACAGGGAGGTCACGAAGGTGCCGCCCCCTCGCCCTCGACGCGATTCCACCAAGCCAAGCTCGGCAACCTTCTGCAGCGCCTGCCGGATGGTCACCCTGCTGACGGAGAGCCGCTCAGCGAGCTCACGCTCGGACGGCAGCCGCTCACCCGGCGAGTAGGTCGCCACCGCGATAGCCGTGATCAACCGGGCGGCAACGCTGCCGGACATCGTCGCCCTGCTCAACCCCAGCAGGCCGGGGTCGAGAGCGGCATCGCCAACCACGGGCCGAGACTCGCGTTCTAAAGGTATTGTCACCACACCTTTTGTTGTGTTTAACTTCCTGCGCCCCTTTGATGCAGATCGGCGGAGGTCTGACGTGAGCAGTGTAGAAGCGCCACCGGTCGCCCCCGGCCCGGTCACCACCGGCACGGTGGAATTTGACGGTCACCGCACCTGGTACCGCATCACCGGCACCCTCGACCCGGAGGCCGAACGCGCACCTGTGATCATCCTGCATGGTGGGCCGGGAGCGGCGCACAACTACTGCCTGTCGATGGCCGGTCTGGCGGCCGACGGTCGGGCGGTGGTGCATTATGACCAGCTCGGCTGCGGCAACAGCACTCATCTGCTGGATGCCGAGGCAGGCTATTGGGCCGTTGAGTTGTTCGTTCGGGAGCTGCGGAACCTGGTGAACCAGCTGGGGATCCGCCGGTTCCACCTGCTCGGCCAGTCCTGGGGCGGGATGCTGGGCCCCGAGGTGGTGCTGGCCGATCACACCGGGATCTCGTCGCTGAGCATCTGCGACAGCCCCGCGTCCATGGGACTGTGGCTGTCCGCGGCCGCCGAGCTCCGCGCTCAGCTGCCGCCGGAGGTCCAGCAGACGCTCACCCGTCACGAGGAAGCCGGCACTACCGGGTCGCCCGAGTATCACGAGGCAGTGGATGTGTTCTACGCCCGCCACGTCTGCCGGGTGCAACCGATGCCGCAGGATGTGGCCGACAGCTTCGCCCAGATCGACGCGGAGCCGACCGTCTACCACACCATGAACGGCCCGAGCGAGTTCCACGTCATCGGCACCCTCAAGGAGTGGAGCGTGGTCGATCGGCTGGACGGGATCGGCGTTCCGACCTTGGTGGTGGCCGGAGAGTTCGACGAAGCCATGCCCAGCACCTGGCAGCCGTTCCTGGACCGCATCCCGGACGTCCGCTCCCATGTCTTCGCTGAGGCCAGCCATATGCCGCACGTCGAGCAGCCGGCTGAGTTCGTCCGGGTGGTCGGCGGCTTTCTCCGTGAGCACGACGTTTCTGACCTACGCCATCAACGCTGATGAGCGTTGATGGGCCTCTACAACGCACGCATATCTCGTATCCCTGAGGAGAACGATCGCCATGAGTTCACAACAACCCGCCGGCCAGGCTGAACGCGACCTCGCCGGCTTCGGCTACAAGCAGGAGCTGAACCGGACCCTCTCCACCACCGACCTGATCATCTATGGCCTGGTGTTCATGGTGCCCATCGCCCCGTGGGCGATCTTCGGGGTGGTGTTCAACTCGGCCAAGGGCATGGTGCCGCTGGTCTATCTGATCGGCCTGGTGGCGATGATCTTCACGGCGTCCTCGTACGCGCAGATGTCCAAGGCGTTCCCCATCGCCGGCTCGGTGTACTCCTACGTCGGGCGCGGGCTGAATCCGCAGATCGGCTTCTTCGCCGGTTGGACTATCCTGCTCGACTACCTGCTGATCCCCACCCTGCTCTACGTCTTTGCCGCCGAGTCCATGGCGGGCATCTTCCCAGGGGTCCCGAAGCCGGTCTGGATCATCCTCTTCCTGGTGATCAACACCACCATCAACTACGTCGGCATCTCCTTCACCGCGGTGGTCAACCGGCTGTTCCTGGCCGCCGAGCTGGTGTTCGTGGTGATTTTCGTCATCATGGCGATCGTCGCGATCTCCCGGGGCGTGAACGGCGCCCAATTCAGCACCACCCCGCTGTTCAACGCCGACCTGTTCAGCCCGCAGCTGGCCGCCGCCGCCCTCTCCATCGCCGTACTCAGCTTCCTCGGCTTCGACGGCATTGCCACACTCAGCGAGGAAGCCAAGGGTGGGCGTCGCGCGGCCGGCGTGGCGATGATCACCGGCCTGCTCCTGGTGGCCCTGTTCTTCGTCAGCCAGACCTGGCTGGCCGCCATGCTGGTTCCGGGCACCACCACCTTCCCCGACGACCAGGTCAACAACGCGTTCTTCTCCATCATCGGCTCGATCAGCAACAGCGGCTGGCAAGTGGCCTTCTTGGCCATGAATGCGCTGGCCGTTGGCATCGCCAACGCGGTAGCGGCCCAAAGCGCGACGTCTCGGCTGCTGTTTTCGATGAGCCGGGATGGCCAGCTGCCACGCTTCCTCTCCCACATCAACGCCAAGACCAGAGCACCGGAGCGCGCAATCTTGGTTGTTGCGGCGCTGACCCTGATCGCCGGACTGTTCTTCGTGGGCCAGATCAACCTGATCGCCGCGCTGGTGAACTTCGGTGCGCTGACCAGCTTCTTGCTCCTACACGTGTCGGTGATCGCCTACTACGGGATCCGGCAGAAGAGTGGGAACGTCTTGCTGCACTGGGTGGCGCCCGTACTGGGCTTCCTCATCATCGGCTTCGTGCTTTGGAACGCCGACTCCCTGGCCAAGATCGGGGGCGTCATCTGGCTGGTGATCGGGGCCGGAGTGCTGCTGTACTACCGCAGCAAAGGCACCGGGATCCTGCCCGAGCACGCCGCCGACCCGTTCCGCGAAGCGTCCCAGTGACCACCCACCGGCTGACCAAGGACCAATCCTTCAATGCGTTCTCCGCCACCCGGCGGCCCGTGCTAACCGTCGCCGCCGGAGCGGGAGACAAGATCACCTTCGAGACCGATGACCTCGCCTACGCCCAGATGGAGGAGTTCGGTGATCTGAGCAAGGTCACCGCGACGATCAACCCGATCACCGGGCCGGTGTACGTCGACGGGGCTGAACCCGGCGACGTGCTGGCTGTCACCATTTCCGGCATCGAGCTCGCCGAGCAGGGTTGGTCCATCTCCATTCCCGGCGCCGGCGCGCTGGCCAATGTGATGGGCCCGGAGTTTTTCGTCCGGCGGATCCCGATTCGTGACGGCCGGGTCCAGCTCACCGACACCGTGGACTGCGCCGTGGCTCCGATGATCGGCTGCCTCGGCGTAGCTCCCGCCGACCGGGACGGCTCGACCGTGATGCCGACGCTGAGCACCGGCGGCAACATGGATCTCACCGACGCGGGCCCGGGGAGCACGGTCTATCTGCCGGTGCAGGTGCCGGGCGCCTTGTTATCCATCGGGGATATTCATGCGGTGATGGCGAGAGGCGAGTCATCCTTTGTGGCGATCGAGACCGCCGGTCGGGCCACCGTCTCGGTCGATGTGATCAAGCACAGGGCGATCCGCGCACCCCAGCTGGACACCGGTGCGGACTACGTCTGCGTGGGCTTGGGTGACCCCGTTCAGGATTCGATCGTGATGGCGTACGAGTCGCTGTTTTCGGTGATGGTCGATGATCACGGCTGGGACCCGGGCGACGCGTACGTCGTGATGAGTGCGCTCGCGCACACCGAGCTCGGCGGGCCGACCGGTTCGAAGGATCCCGACCCGTTGCATCCGTTTCGGGCCGTAGGTGCGGTCACGCTGGCCCGGATCTCGACCGCGGTGTTGCGAGGCCTGGGCTCCAACTCCTCGAGCCACTAGTAACCCGGCGGGCGGCGCTCCGAACCAGGGAAGTTGCCCGCGTTGGGCCCGTATGTGTATCTGGCCCGACAGCACCTGCTCTTGGTAGAACGTCGGGGCCGGTTGGGCTCGGCTCTTCGTTTCAGACCTGCGCGGGCTGACCCGCGATCCCACCACAGCGTGGGTCGGTCACAGCTCCTTGACCGAGGCATGTATCCGGCTATTCGTTAAGCCGGATGGAGCCCTAATCTCCCCGACGGCCGATAGCCGGCCGGCTCGACCGCGTAGCCAGCTCCGGTGAACGCGCCGCGCAAGGTGGCGGTGAGGCTACTTTGGCTGCGCCTCCCGAGAAGTCGGTGATGGTCGCTCAGGTTTGAGTGGTCGTCTGGGGTGCGGTGTCGTCGGGGTGAGTCAGGTTCTCCTGCACGCGCGTCGCAGCAGTGTCGATGAGATCGGCCACCGGGGCAGGTATGCGCTCGGTGTTCGCTTTCACCTGGTCCGCGATATCGAACACGGTCTGTTGGACCTTCGGATCGTGCAGCA
>JAABUN010005357.1_pt1 | contig 16044 bp, 24 predicted proteins | sample 5559311 | NCBI WGS metagenome assembly JAABUN01 (sample SAMN10711877, study PRJNA513370) | rock metagenome | isolation source: Antarctica rocks | place: Antarctica: Victoria Land, Siegfried Peak sud
CCTCGGCGACGACATCGTCGCTGCCGCGACCATCGACCGACTCGTCCACCACGCCACCGTCATCGCCCTCGACGGCGAGTCCTACCGCACCCGCACACACCGCCCACCCACCCGCTAACAGCACCCCCCGGGGTCAACTTTCAGACAGCACCAGGGGGTCAACATTGGCCCGGCGTTGACACGGTGTCGGTGGACTCCACCGTGGCTCGGGTGCACCAGCACGGCGCGACCGCCAAGAGGTGCCTGTCGGGGCCGTCGTCCTACACAGGGGGCTCGGTGGAATGACAAGAATCCGCAGGTCCGTTGGGACGAACCGGGCGATCGGGCGATCGGCCGGTCACGGGGCGGCCTGACGACCAAGACCCACGCGCTGGTCGACGGACGCGGCCGGCCGCTGGTGCTCATCGTCAGCCCCGGGCAGGCCGGGGACAGCCCGGCGCTGCCGCATCTGCTGGCCGAGCTGCGGGTTGCCCGACCCGGGCCGGGTCGACCCCGCACCACCCCCAGCCGGCTGCGCGGCGACAAGGCGTACTCCTCGCGCGGCACCCGGGCGCGGCTGCGCGCCCGCGGGATCAGCGCCGTCATTCCCGAGCCCGCCGACCAAGCCGGCCACCGCAAGAACAAGGGCTCGCGCGGCGGCCGGCCGGTGGGCTACGACGTCCAGGACTACAAGCAGCGCAACGTCATCGAGCGGTTCTTCAACCGGATGAAGCAGTGGCGCGGACTCGCCAGCCGCTACGACAAACACGCCCTCTGCTACCGCGGCGGCGTCGTCCTGGCCGCGATCATCGACTGGCTCCGATGACTAACGAGACACGCCCTAGCGCGGGCTGACGGTGAAGACTGCGCTGGCGCGGATGATGCGCCGGTCGCCGACGTAGAGGTAGGCGTTGACGAAGGCCAGGGTGCGCCCGAGTCGCTGCACGTCGGCCCGTCCCTGCAGCCAGTCGCCGACGGTGGCGGTGCCGGCGAAGTCGACGCTCGTGCTGGCGGTGGTGAGCGGTACGGGCGGGTCCTGGCTGAACGCTGTGGTGTAACCCAGCACCACATCCGCGATGGTCATGAGCAGGGCGCCGTGGGTGGCGCAAGAGGCTCGGGCATCCCTGGCGACACGAGTGGCAGCCGCAGCCGCGCATCTGGACACACGACCCTGACGCGCCCCGTCTGCCATTCGCATCTCCAGAGCTAGCCCGCTCGCAGCCTTGACGGCGTCCAAGGCCTCCTCCGTGCTGTCCGCAAGGTGCAGATGGAGTCGCCAGTGGCCCCCCTCAGGGGCGAGCTGGGGCGCGGCACGGTGCTCGACCAGCAGCTCGTTGAGCAGAGCGGCGGCTGCGGTCCTGCCGGGACAGCGCGCTAAAAGCAGGTCACCCCGGCTGCTCGCGGCCCGACGGCTCAATCCGCCGGATCGGTCCGATCTGGTCGGCCGCCGGGTTTGTGAAAGCGCCGTGCTGCGCTGCACCCCGGTCGGGATCAGGCCGCCTTGACCTCGTTCAGCTGGCCCGTGCTCACGTCGTAGACGAAGCCGCGGACCGAGTCCTTGACCGGGATGGAGGTCTCGACGTGGATGCGGGCGATGCTCTGGCGCACATCGGCTTCAAGGTCGGTGAACGCCTCCGAGGCCCAGCTCGGCCGTACGCCGGTGTCGGCCGCGATGTCGTCGCGGAACTGCTGGTCGGTGAAGGTGAGCATCCCGCAGTCAATGTGGTGGATCAGGACGATCTCCTTGGTGCCGAGCAGCCGCTGGCTGATCGCCAGCGAGCGCAACTCGTCCTGCGTGACGACACCGCCGGCGTTGCGGATCACGTGCGCGTCACCCTCGGACAGACCGAGCAGGCCGTACGGGTTGAGCCGGGCGTCCATGCAGGCCACGATCGCGATCTGCTTGGCGGGAGGCATCGACAGGTCGGCCTTGTCGAAGGAGGCGGCGTAGGCCTCGGCGTTCTTGAGCAGCTCGTCGGTGACGGTCACAACGGTCTCCAGAGGTCAGGGGGCCGCCGTTGTAGGCCCGGGGCATTGCACCACGAGGGGAATCGTCACCTACCGCATGATCATGCTGAGGCCGACGGCGGCCAGGGTCAGCAGGCCTCCGGCCGCCGCGACCAGGACGTCGACAGCCAAGCCCCGGCCCGCGCGGGCGGCCAGGACGCCCACGGCCAGGCAGGCCCCGACGGCCAGCGGGACGGCGTGCCCGCTGAGCGCGTTCGTGGCATAGGTGACGCCGACCGTCGCGCCCAGCACCAGCCGCACAGGCCCGGGTCGGTCGGGTCGACGGCCCGGCCGACGAGCAGCGCGCCGAGCAGCAGGTACAGCCAGGCGTACCAGATGGCGAGCCCCGCCAGCTCGTGTCAGAAGAACGCCGTGGGGCTGTCCTGGTGCTGGGCGATGATGTGCACCCCGACCACCTGCACCTGGATGCCGGACGGGCTCGCGCCGTACACCGGCCGCTTCCCCGGCTTCCTGATCCGGGACAGTCGTAGTCACCGGGGTCCCGTCGGCCGCGACGTACCGAGCCTCCCGCGACAGCTCACCAGCAGTTACACGCTCAGGGTGACACGAAACCTGGAACGGGTGACACCGGCATGACACGAAACCTGGAAAGTGACACCAGGGGTCGGATCCCACACTTGCTCAAGGAACCCGTCGGACGTGCCGCGCTGAGCAGGGCTGACCTGCAGCTTCTCGCGCCTGTCGCGCGCCTCCTGTCTCAGCAACTTGTCATTTCCCTCGGGCTGAAGGTCGTCGGGGGAGTGGACTACGGGCTGCTTGAACAGCGGCAGAGTCTGTATCGCCATGCAGTCCTGCGCGTGACGTGGGCACCGAGGGACGCAGCCATGCCCCTCGTTGACCCATCAGGTCTCGTGACGTGCAGGAGGCCGCTGCGCAATCTGCTTGCCGGACTTGGTTAGTCGATCGTGTGCCGTATGACGCTGGTGTTCGGGACTTCCAATTCGGACCGGGGCTACTGGGACAGCTCCGCCGCGGCACCCTTGCTGACCTGCGGCGCTCCCGATAGACGGTCGGCTTACGGGCCTCGCTTCGGGCGGCCCGCCAATTTGGGTCCGCACTGCTGATTTCAGGTGGAACGGGCTGTCGTGATTCCTCCGTCGACGGCGAGTTCTGCGCCGTGGATGTAGCCGGCCTGGTCTGAGAGCAGCCAGGTGACCGCGTCGGCGATCTCCTTGGGTGTCCCGGGGCGTCCGGCCGGGGTGCCGGCGGTCATCTGGGCGATCACGTCGTCGGCGGAGGCGTTGACCGGGGTGCGGGTGGCGCCCGGGGAGACGGTGTTGACCCGGACACCGCGTGGACCGAACTCCGCGGCCCAGCTGCGGGCGAGCTGAATCTCGGCGGCCTTGGTCGCCGAGTACAACCCGACGAAGGGGTGCCCGACGTGGGCCATCCAGGAACCGATGACGATGATCGCGCCGTGGCCGCGATCGGCCATCGCCAGGGCGGCGGTGAGGACGTGGGGGGCGCGGACGTTGACCGCGAGGGTGGCGTCGAGGTCGGCGTCGGTGAGGCTGACGGTGTCGACAGCGGGGCACAGAGCGGCGTTGTGAATGACCGCGTCCAGGGACCCGCCAGCGGCTTCGGCAGCGGCGCGCGCGAAGGCCCGCAGTGCTTCGGGTGGGCTGGTGAGGTCCGAGGGAACGAACACGGCGTACCCGCCGGCGGACTCGATGTCGGCCACGACGGCAGCGCCACGGGTCTGGTCGCGGCCGGTGACGACGACGTACCACCCCTCCGCGGCCAGGGTGCGGGCGGTGGCGGCGCCGATGCCGCTGGTGGAGCCGGTGATCAGGACGGTGTGGCTCTGCTCGGCAGGAGTCTCGGTGGAGGTCATGGCCACCACCTCACCCCAGACAAGTAGCCCGCACCAGGGTGCGTCCTGCCTGGTCACGTCACGACCAGGTTGGCGTCGCAGTCTGCTCTTACCCCGGATCCACCGTCGATCTTGGTCGTCTCGTCCTCGGCGAGGATCATCGGGCTGGTGGGGGGCTCGCCGGTCCGGGGCGTGCTTGTTCTGCCGGTCTGCCGGCTTCTCCGAAGTCCTGGTCGTGGGGTCGGGGCTGAGGGTCAGCAGCGGAGCGGGATCGCGGTCAGCGCGGTGGTGATGGCGTCGGCCCAGGGCCAGGACTCGGGGAGCCGGAGATGTCGTCGTCGTCCGGTGCGCACGAGCCGGCCGGGGACGGTGAAGACCTTGCGGCGCAGGGTCGCGGCGGTAGCGGTGTTCAGGTCGGGGCCGGCGAGGGCTCCGACGGCCCGGCCCAGGTTGTGGGCCATCACGGCGAGGGCGAGCCAGGCTGCGTTGGCCATGAAGTTGCCCGATGGCAGGTGCGCCAGGCCGGCGCTCTTGAGCTCGGCGATGGACTGCTCGACGATCGCGTGCCGGCGGTGGTCGGCTTCCAGCTCGAGTGTCTGGCCGGTTCGGTCGGTGACGAACGCGTGGTAGCTCCAGGTGGTGAACAGCGCCAGCTGCGAGCCCGGGGTCGGCCGGGTCCGGCGCACGATCAGCCGGACCGGTAGCGCGTGGCTGCCGGTGAAGGCGGTGTAGCTGGTCTCGGCGACGTCGGCTCCGGAGACCTCCGGGCTGCTGAGCCAGTACGGGATCGGCTGCCATGCCTGCTCGGCGATGGCCTCGATCGCGGCCCGGATCCGCTTGTCCTGCCGGACGGTGACCGAGAAGGCGACGTCGAGCTTGACGGCGGTGAGCAGCACCGCCTTGCTGTAGAACGCGCTGTCGGCGCGGACGGTGAGCTGCCCGGTCGCGCCGGCGTGCCGGACCCGGCTGACCGTCTCGGTCAAGAACGACGCCGCACCTCGGGCGGCGCCGGCGGCGCCGCCGCGCAGCCGGCACATCAGCACCTGCCCGGTCTGCGCGCACGTCGCGAGCTGCGGGTGATAGCCGTGACACCCCGGGGGGAGTGTTGGTGTAGCCGAACGCCGCGCCCTGCTTCTTGCGGCCCTGGACCTCCACGATGGTGGAGTCCAGGTCGATCGTCAGCGGCCCAGACAGGTTCGCCGGCCCGGCGCCGCAGGCCCACAAGCGGGCGAGCAGCTCCCGGCTGATCGCGTCGTACTGCCGGACGTTGGACCACTTGTGCGCCCGCAGCCAGCTCCCGACCGTCGACGGCGCCCGGGTCGCGTCGAACAGCTCACCGGCGGCGCCCGCCCGCAGGACGGCGACGTCGTCGATGCTGTCCCCGCCGGCCAGCATCGACCCGACCACCGTCAGCGCCTTGGTGCCGCTGTTCGCGCCATGCCGGGCCAGGTGCAGCCGGCCGTCGATCAGCCCGCCGAGCCCGAGCCGTTCGGCCAGGAGCGCGGCCGGCACAAGCCCGGCGTTCGGCACCAGATTCGTCTCGTCGAAGTTCACCGACACGCGGCTCAACTCATGCGATGCTCGCACCCTGCAAGTGCCCTTCCACCCGGCCGACATGATCCCTTCAGCAAGGTCATCGTCGCAGGTAGAAGGGCATTTGCGCGTCAGGCACACCGCCCGCGATCAAGGCAGGGCGGTGGATCCGGGCTTAGGGGTGAGTCAACGGCGGTTCACGACCTTCTCCACCTACACCGTGGAGGTCCAGCAACTGGTCGCCGGCGGGGTCCCGCGGCTGGCCTGAAAGGAACCGCGCCTCATCTCCGAGGGCCGGTGTGATCCTCGACGCGGTGAAGTTCCTGCGATACGTCGGCCGGAACAACGGCGGGGACCGGCCGTGACCGTCCTGCTGGTGGCCCTGGGCGCGGCGGTCGGGGCGCCAGCGCGGTACTTCACCGACCGCGCAGTCCAGGCCCGCCACGACTCGGTGTTCCCCTGGGGGACGCTGATCGTCAACGTCGCCGGTGCCCTCGTCCTGGGGCTCCTGATCGGCGCCGCGGCGGCCGGCGGCCTGCCCGAAGCGGTGCTGACCGCGGGCGGCGTCGGGGTCTGCGGGGCGCTGACCACCTACAACACCTTCGGCTACGAGACAGTTCGCCTGGCCGAGGCGGGGTCGGTGTTCTACGGCTGCCTCAACGCGCTGCTCAGCCTGGCCGCGGGCCTCGGCGCCGCCTGGCTGGGCTTGTCCATCTCTCTGGCGGTATGGCAGTGACCCGCCCGATCAGCGCCGACGCGGCAGGCGGGCGCGCAGACAGAACAAGAGGACGAGGCGGCCACGGATAATGACGCGCCGCCGGCTCACCGCGGTCCTCGTGCTGGCAGCGGTCACCGCCGTCGCGGGCCTCGCCGTGTTCTCACCCCAGGCCTTCGTCGCCTCCGTGTTCGCCCGTGACCTGCCCTCTGCAGTCGCCGGAGACCCACCGCCCCAGATCGCCGGAACACCCACCGTCCGGATCGCGGTCGCAGGGGATACCGGGACCGGGAGCCCCGCCGAGCAGGCCACGGCAGCGCGGATGGCCCTGGAAAGCCGCCAGGACCCCTACGACGCGCTGCTGCTGCTGGGCGACCTGGTCTACGAGGAGGGCGACGCGGCGCTGGTCGACGACGTGCTCAGCGAACCATTCGCGCCCATCATCGAGGATGGCGCCGAACTGCTTCCGGTGCTCGGCAACCACGACTACCGCAGCGGCGAGCAGCAGCAGATCCTGACCGCACTGGGCCGGCATACCCCCTGGTACGTCGAACAGGTCGGGTCGGTGAAGATCGTGGTGCTGGACTCCAACCGGGTCCAGGACCGCGAGCAGACCCGGTGGCTGCGCGAGACCCTGGCCGAACCCGCGCCGCCGGGGACGTGGACGGTGGTCGCGATGCATCACCCCGCCTACTGCGCCGGCTACCACGGATCCGATCTGGCGGTCCGGCAGACGTGGGGTCCGCTGTTCGCCGAGTACGACGTCCCGCTGGTCTTGGCCGGGCACGACCACGACTACCAGCGTTCCACCTCCCAGAACGGGGTGACCTACGTGGTGTCCGGGGCAGGTGCGAAGCTGCGCCCCGCCGGCCAGGAGGACTTCACCGCGGTGAGCACCTCGACGCTGCACTACCTGGACCTGCTCGTCTACGACGACCGCCTCATTGGCCGGGCGATCGACCAGTCCGGGCAGCTGGTGGACACCTTCACCCTCTCGCGTTGAGAACGGGCTCCGCCGCCGAACACCCGGTGATCGCGGCCCCCGCCACCGACGCCGGCTCCAGGGCGACGACGTCACCGCAGACGATCCGGTCACCGGCGACCTCCTCGACGTGACCGTCGTGGACCACCCGGGAGGTGGGTGCCGACAGCTGAGCCAGGGCAGCGATGGCGCGCGCCGAGCGGGTCTCCGTCAGGGTCTCGGTGCCCGCCACGAGGACGACGATCACGGCGATCGCGATGGCGTCGCGCAGCTCGCCGAAGACGGCGGACAGCACAGCAACCGCGATCAGCAGCAGCTGCAGGGGTTCGGTGAACGACTCGACCAGCTCTTCGAGGAATTCCTGCGCGGCGACCCGGCCCTCGACGGCCACGGCGGCGAGTCGCTCGTGGCCGTGTACGCCCGCGTGGCAGCTCTGCTTGAGCGCTGGCATGGTGATGAGGGCCGGGTTGTCGCGGTCACCCACGCCGCAGTCGTCAAGGCAGCGGTGGTGTGCGCTCTGCGGGCGCCAGTTCCGGCAGTCCGGGACCTTGACGTTCACCCCGGATCCACCACCGAGCTGCATGTGACCTCGACCGGCTGGAGGGTCGTCCGGGCCAACGACCGGGGCGCCGGCCGCTGAGACTGCAGGTGGGGGCGGCGGTCCGGCGAGCTGGGCCGGCAGGGCGGCGAGACCGCCTTCGGACTGGCGTTCACACCGCCGCGGGCTGCTCCTCGTGGTCGTGCGGCTCGACCTGGATGGTGGCGTGAGTGACCCCATAGTCCTGCTCGAGGACCTGACGGGTGTGGTCGAGGACGCCGTGCCAGTCGGCGCCTTCGGTGACGACGACGTGGGCAGAGGCCGACTCGATGCCGTCTGTGACGGTCCAGATGTGCAGGTCGTGCACCGACGCGACGCCCGGCAGGGAGGCCAGGTGCGCCTCGACCTTCGCCACGTCGCAACCGGGCGGCGCGACCTCCATGAGGATCCGGACGGCCTGGCGCATGAGCACGTAGGTGCGGGGGAGCACGAGCAGCCCGATCAGGGCGGCGATGATCGGGTCGGCGTAGGGCCAGCCGGTCGTGTACTGCACGACGCCGGCGACCACGACGCCCAACGAGCCCAGCATGTCGGCCAGGACCTCCAGGAACGCCCCGCGGATGTTCAAGCTGTCCTTGCTGCCGGCGCGCAGGAGCCGGAAGGAGATGAGGTTGATCGTGAAGCCGACCAGGGCGATGGCTGCGACGGTGAGGCCGGGGACCTCCGGCGGGTCGCTCAGCCGGCGGGCCGCCTCGACCAGCACGTAGGCGCCGACTCCGAACAGCAGCAGCCCGTTGATGACGGCGGCGAGCACCTCCAGGCGGTACATGCCGTACGTGTGCTGAGTGGCCTTGGCGCGCCGGCTCAGCCGGATCGCGGCGAGGGCTAGCCCGAGTCCCAGGGCGTCGGTGGCCATGTGCGCACCGTCGGACAGCAACGCCAGGCTGCCGACGAGCAGGCCGCCGATGATCTCGACCGCCATGTAGCTCGCGGTCAGGACGAAGGCGATCGTCAGGGGGCGCAGGTGCTCCGCGGCCGCCGAGCCCGGGCGGGGACCGTGACTGTGCCCGCCGTGGTCCTGCTGGCCGTCGCGGCTGGACCCGGCCGTCACCGGCCCTCGCTGGTGACAGGCTCGTAAGGGATACGGGACGGCGCGTCTGCATGCCGGCCGTGGGCTGCGGTCGTGCAGTCGTCCGCTGGCTCGGCTAGATGCCCGTCCCCGGGCAGGCAGGTGGCGGGGCCGCAGCAACCCTCGCCCCGCCAGGCGTCGCGTCCCTCCTTGAGGGCGACCCCGGCGATGACCAGCCCGGCGACCGGGTCGGCCCAGGCCCAGCCGAGCGTCGCGTTCAGCACCAGCCCGACGAGCAGCACCGCAGAGAGGCAGGTGCAGAGCAGGGTCTGGCTGCTGTCGGCGACGACGGCGTTCGACTGCAGAGCTCTACCGGTGCCTCGCTGCGCCCACGACAGCCATGGCATCACCAGCAGGCTCGTCGCCGCTAGCGCGATCCCGACCGGGCTGGCATCCGGGTCAGCGCCTGAGACGAGTGCGCGCACGCTGTCTTGGGCGACGTAGCCGGAGAGGGCGAAGAACGACAGGGCGATGAGCCGCAGGGCCTGCTGCTCGCGGCTCTCCGGCAGTGCGTGCCGGAACTGCCAGAGGATCACCAGCCCGCTGCTCACCTCGACGACAGAGTCGAGGCCGAACCCGACAAGCGCGGCGGACCCGGCGACGGCCCCGGCGGTGATCGCGATCACCGCCTCGACGCCGTTGTAGGCAACGCTCGCGCCGGCCAGCAGCTGGGCCCGCCGGCCCAGGCGGGCCTTGTCGTCTGACGTGCGGGCGGCCGCCGCCGCGCCGTGGGCGTGGACGGTGCTCACGCGCCGGTGTCCTGTCCGAACACGTGGCACAGCGCGACCTGCTCGCCGGTGGCGTCCAGCAGCCGCTCGGCGGCGGCGAGCAGGTCCAGCAGCTCAGGCCGGGCGAGGGCGTACAACGACGCGCGTCCCTCGGCCCTGGCGGTCACTAGGCCGCAGTCCCGCAGGCATGCGAGGTGGCCGCTCACGGTCGACTGGGCGAGCCCGAGGTGCGCCGTCAGGTCAACGACGCGGTGCTCGCCGAGGGCCAGGTGACGGACGATCGCGAGGCGGGCGGGGTCCGCGAGTCCCCGGAATAGGCACACCGCCGCCGTCATGTCGGCAACTTCAGTTTTCATCGGCACGCACCGATGCTAGGGCTGGCCGATCCGCACCGCAACCCTGACCCCAAAGAGACCCGTCACCGCCGCCCTCGTCCTGCAGGGCGCGTTCGTCCTGCTCGCATTCGGCTGGCGCACCGCCCGCGCAGCCCCGTGCCACCGGCTTCGTCCCCCACCCGCGAGGGGCCCCCGATGTCCAAGCCATTGGCTTCGCGCCGCCCATCCGTGAGCGATGATCCGGCGGTGAGCGATGACCTGGCCGTGATCGCTGACCCGGCAACGCAGCTGATCCGCATCGGCGGGGAGCCAGTGTTGCCGGCGCGACCATGCAGGGCCGCTGCGCCCGATCAGCGGCAGAAGAGGACGTCGTCGGCAGGCCGGCTCACCCGCATCGGCCGGTGGGTGACCGCCAGCGGCAACTGGCGCGGTTCTCGCAACGCTGCGCTGCACGGCCACTCTTCGTGTCGGGAAATGACGATCTTGTCCGCTAGACGATTGGCGGATTCTGGCGGTCAACGCAACAGCAGGTCGCCGATCTCTTCGATTGGCTTGCGGAACGCTAGCCGTTTGCGTGGTCGGTCTTTGAGTTCTCGGGCGACCCAGTCCAGGTCTTCGGCGCTGTGTACTGACAGGTCCGTGCCTTTCGGGAAGTACTGCCGTAGCAACCCGTTGGTGTTCTCGTTGGTGCCGCGCTGCCAGGGTGAGTGCGGGTCGCAGAAGTAGATGTCGATGTCGGCGTCGATGCTGACGGTCTTCCAGTCGCGCATCTCTGGGCCCTGATCCCAGGTCAGGGTGTGCCGTACCGAGCCGGGCAGCGTCTTGATCTTCTCGGCGAGGGCGTCCCGGACCTGCTCGGGCTTGTAGCCCGTGGGGAGATGGACCAGCATCGTGTAGCCGGTGGTGCGCTCCACCAGCGTCCCGATGGCACTGAGGTTCTTCTTGCCGATGATCAGGTCGCCCTCCCAGTGCCCGGGGACGGCCCGGTCCTCAGCTGAACTTGCACCCCCGACCCGACGACAGCACCACCCCGGCCCGTGGAACCGACGCCCACCCGAGCGACCTCGGACGATCTGTCACACCCCCAAGGCACAATCACCCGTCAACGGCGCTCGGCCGCCACCGGAACACCGCGCCGGCCATGATCACGAAAGATCAGGGCTAGCCAAGCGAGAGGGCGAGCTCGGGACGCCCTAACCGTGAGGCGGTCCGTCCGTTCGCAGCGAACTGACACCCCGGGCGCCAGCCTCGCTGGTTGGAAAGCATCGACGTCGGCCATGCAGGCGCTCACGACCAGAATTGCCCTTGATGCTGTCGTCGGCGTTCGGACAGACGGGTGAGTGTGAGCACGCCGGCTGCGACCGCGAGGGCGTGCTCGCGAGCACTCATCGCCCTGATGGGGATGCGCTGTTCGCGAGGTGTCGACGAGGCGGCTAACGCCTCGAAGAAGGTCACCAGAGCGAGAAGGAACAGGACCGTCCCTGGCGTCATCTCGGTGCCCTCCTTCACGTGGCTCGGGGGTTCGTGGCGGGTTGACAGTGACCTTGCTGGAGTGCCGGCGCGTGGTCAGCAGGCGATTGGTCGCGGGGTGCACCGGGCAGCCGACCCGGTGTCGACAGCTGGAACGGTGCTCGCCGTCGGGTCTGCCTCGAATGCCTGTGCCAGACCCAGGGCCAGCCGGCCCAGCGCCCGCTCGCGCGCTGCAGCTGGTGCGCGACGGTCGGCCAGCACGTCGGTGAGCACGGCGTTGGCGCCGGTGCTGCGGGCTGCGGCCACGACAACGGCAACGTCGTCTTCCACGGCTGCGATGCCGGCGGACTCGACGGCAAGTCCCAGCTCGGCCAGAAACATCTCGATCATCACGCCTCCTCGTACGGACCGCGGGTGCGACTTGACGAGGACGCTACGAACGAAGCACCATCACGTCCAACGATGATTCGTTCTGCTCGCGAGAAGGAATGCTGATGACGAAGTTGTCCGTTCGCGACATGGACCTGCGCCAGCTGCAGTCGTTGGACGCGATCGCGTCGGCGGGCACCTTCAGCCGTGCCGCGCAGCAGCTCGGCTACACGCAGTCGGCGGTGAGCCAGCAGATCGCGGCGCTCGAGCGGGCCGTCGGTGCTCCGTTGTTCGACCGGGTAGGCGGGTCGCGCCGGCCTGAGCTGACGCCGCTCGGGGCCGTGCTGGCCGAGCAGGCCGCCGATCTGCTGCACCGCGTCGAGGACGCCGTGGCCGCCGTGCACCGCTTCCAGGCCGGGGGCAGCGGACGTATCAACATCGGCACCTTTCAGAGCGTGTCGACTGCGGTGCTGCCCGGCGTGCTGGCACGGTTCCGGAACGAGATGCCCGAGGTGGACATCGGCCTGGTGGAAGACGACGACCATCGGGCGCTGGTCGCGCAGGTGGCGCAGGGCCGACTCGATCTGAGTTTTGTCGTCGGTCCTGTGCCAGAACCCATGGCGGGCGTGGTGCTGTTCGAGGACCCGATGGTCGTGGTCGCGCGCCCGCAGGACGTCGGCGACGGACCGGTCAAGGCGGCTGACCTGCGCAGCTTTCCGTTGATCGGCGAGCAGGGCAACGCCTGCCAGCGCCTGATGGACGAAGGTCTCGCGCAGCTGGGTGTGTCGGCGAACTACGTCTTTCGCACCAGCGACAACGGCGCCGTGCTCGCCATGGTCATGGCCGGCATGGGCATGGCGCTTCGACCGCTGCTGGCGGTCGACCCGGACGACCCGCGGCTGGCCGTCCGAGCACTCGACCCGCCGCTGCCGGCGCGCACCATCGCGCTCGTCTGGAGGCGGGACCGCACCCTGTCCCCGGCTGCCGAACGCGTCGTCCAGCTCGCCGTCGAACTGACCACGGACCACTCTGGCCTGGCGTCAGCCCGATAGGCCATGCACCGCACATGCACCTGAAAGATCCGCCGCGTGATGGGGCTCTACCGTGGCGCGGCTGGCCCGCTGAACGAGCGCATCCGCGGCATGAGCCGTCGACTGCGTCAGTGGGGGTGCAGGAGCTGCTCGCGCAGGATGTCCGCGGGCCCGCAGTGCTGGGCGAGCTCGCGCAGCACGTGCAGGTAGACCCAGCGCAGCGGAAGGGGGCCGCGACGGTTGCCGTGCACGAGGTCGTCGACGCCGAGAGCGGCCACTGCCCTGCGCGATGCTTCGCATGCCTCACGGTGTGTGCGGCGAACGGTGGCGATGGTGTCGTGCTCGTCCAGGTCAAAGGACTCGTCCGGACCGGCCTCGATGCCCAGCGCGGCACGCGAGCGGCAGGTGACAGCTTCGTCGAACCAGACCTTCTCGACGAAGCTGGCGTGCTTGACCAGACCGAGCAGCGTCGTCTTCGAGGTCAGGAGGCGACGCCGCGCCTGAGGCTCGCTCAGCCCGTCGAGGCAGGTGCTCAGTGCGAGGCGGTGGTGATCGAGGAAGGTCTCGAACTGCACCTTGGCCGGCTGGTTGAGGACGTCTTCGGCGGCAGGCGTCATGGGCTCAGGTCCATCATCGCAGGAGGTTCCTCGGCGCTGGGCAGCGCCATCCTCTGACTCGGCTACCCACGACGAGACCGAGATCGAGACGGAGACTTCGTGCGCCGGCAGGCGGGCACGCGCCGTCACCGGATGTCGTGGTCGGGGTGCTCGGCGTCGTAGGCGTGTCTGGCGAGGGCGATGTCGTCGCGGTGGCGGAGGGACCAGTCGGCGAGCGCCTTGACCAGGTGGGTGAGACTCGCCCCGGTCCCGGTCAGCCGGTAGTCAACCATCGGGGGCACCGTCGGGTAGACGGTCCGGGTCACCAGGCCGTCGCGTTCGAGCCGCCGCACGGTGAGGGTGAGCATCCGCTGGGAGATCCCGTCGACGGCGCGCTGCAGCTGCCGGAAGCGACGTGGCCCGCTCGCCAGCTCCACGACGACAAGTACGGACCACTTGTCCCCGACGCGGTCCAGGACGTCACGGATACCGCAGTCAGGGTGCTCCGCCAATCCACACGGAGCCAGATCGGCCGACCCTCCGCCTGCGGGTGGGGAGGTGGTCACACCGGTGTGCGTCGGTGACATGGAAGTGCCTTCTTGTGGTGGTGGACGACCGACGTGACCATCGGTACGCACGGTTACCGATGAGAACCACGAAGGAGACAGATGATCCTAGTGACCGGAGCCAGCGGTCAGCTGGCGTCCCAGACACTGGCCGCCCTGCACGCCCGAGGGGTCCCGGCCGAGGGTGGCAGCCGCCGTCCTGGCCCGGGCGTGAGGCACCTGGACCTCGACGAACCTGCCGGGCTCGACCTGCGTGGGGTGTCGGTCCTCGTCCTGGTCTCGGCCGGCTACGCCGAGGACGACCGGGTCGTGGCCCGTCACGCCGCGGCTGTCGAGGCTGCGGTCCGCGACGGCGTCGGACACGTCGTGTACACCAGCGTGACCGCAGCGGGGGACCACCTCGGGTTCGCCCTTGCGCACCGGGTGACCGAACGGCTGCTCGAGGGCAGCGGGGTGGCCTTCACCGTCCTGCGCAACGGCCTGTACGCCGAGCTCTTCGGCGCCCTGTTGACGTGGACGGCCGACGGACTGGAGTCGGCGTTCGGCACCGGTGCGTTGTCAGCCGTGGCCCGTCAGGACCTGGCCGAGGCAGCGGCGGTGGTGGCCGCCGCGCCCACCGGGCACCGCGGGGCGACCTACGAGCTCGTAGGCGCCCCCATCACCGCCGATGACGTGGCCGGGCGTCTCGGGGTCGGGCACCGCACGACCGGCCTGGCCCAGTACCGGGACGAGCTGCTTGCCACGGAGGGGCTGCTGCCGTTCCAACCGCCCATGCTGATGTCGATCGCCACGAGTGTGCGGCACGGTTTGCTGTCCGCCGGTGGTCCGGATCTGACGGCGCTGCTGGGAAGGCCGGCCGTCGACCCGCTGGTCCTGGCCGCCGCGGCCGCGGCGGCGTCGCGTCCCCGGTCGGGCGCGGCCCCGACAGCGCAGCCCGCCGACAGGCGAGCGGGCTGAGCGCTGCCGCTTCTTACCTGTCGGTGTCGCGCGCGAAGCCTTCGCGTTGCGTCCGCTCCGCCAGCCCCTCGGTCTCCTGAAACAACGTGATCACCTGGTCCGCGGGGGCGGCGAGACGTGAGTTCACGGACCGCCACGGCGTCAGTCGGGGTGCCGCGAGCAGCTCCGCGCCGCCATCCTGGACGAGCCGGTCAGTGAGGGCGCTGGTGTCCTCGACCTCGAAGGCGAGCCGCACCCTGGGGCTCTCGAGCCCGCCGGCCTCGGCGGCGTCGATCGTTCTCGCGTGCGTGGTGCTCGCGATCTCCAGGGTTGCTCGCCCGGTGTCGAGGATGACAACCCGGGCATCACCGCCCTCGGCGTAGGCGGCGATCTCGGACAGGCCGAGCCGGTCACGGTAGAAGGTCACTGCGGCGTCGTAGTCGTCCGCGACGACGACGACACGGAGTTGATGGACGTTGTGTGCTGTTGGCATGACCGGACCGTAGGAGGTGACACCGATGGCAGTGTCAAGCCAGGAGCAGAGTTGAGGATCGGAGAGGTCGCCCGCGCCGCCGGAGTGAGCGTGCGGTCGGTGCGCTACTACGAATCGATCGACCGTGTCATCTCCATCCAGCATCTGTTCGCGGCGGGGCTCTGCGCGCGTCGCATCAAAGAACTGCTGCCCTGTCTGGAAGCGACACCGGCCCATCGGACCGCGCACCTCGATTCCGCGTTGCACGCCGAGGTCGGTCGCCTGGAGGACGAGCGCAGGCGGATCGAACGGGAACTGACAGTGCTCTCCCAACTGCGCCAGGATCTTCGACAGGGCACCCAGATGCCGTTCACGAAGTGATGGCACGGCTTCGGCACTCGGCTGTGCTCGAAGAAGTCGGCCTTGCCCGGACCAGCCCGGGTGCCGCCCTGGGACTTCCGGGTCCCGCGAGCACCATCTACCGCTTCGGCGCCCTCGCGCTCAGCCGCGTCAGCCTCGCAACCGAGCCCACGACAGCACCGCCCTGGCCGCCGTCATGACGAAGGAGGTGGCTGCCGCCTCCGCCTGACACGCCCCCTGAGCCCTGATCCACCGAGGCCGTTGATGCTCGACCGCGTGTGGAAACGAGAATGTCCCCGCTGACCTGGGATGATCGTTGTTCCTAGGCAATGATCAGCAGGCGAGCAAGGGACACCTCGTAGGTGAAAGCGTCTCACAGCATCCGGCCGGTGTTTGATGACCCGAACCTCGTGTCGTTCGCCGGGCTGGTCCCGGCGCTCGGGCTGGCCGAACAAGCCGGCCTG
>JAABUN010005358.1_pt1 | contig 16039 bp, 20 predicted proteins | sample 5559311 | NCBI WGS metagenome assembly JAABUN01 (sample SAMN10711877, study PRJNA513370) | rock metagenome | isolation source: Antarctica rocks | place: Antarctica: Victoria Land, Siegfried Peak sud
TGTCGCGCACCGGGTTCTCCGGTATCGCGTCGTACCTCACGGCCAAGCCGAAGGCGAGGCTCAGCACGGTGCGGGCCTGCTTGGCCATGCTGTAGCTCTTCGTCGCGGCCAGGGTCTTGATGAACTGGTCGACCTTTACGACTAGTAACCGCCCAATCTGGCGTCCTACGTCGAAACCGAAACCGGCTCTGACTCAGCGTTTTCGCTGGTCAGAGCCGGTTTCTTCGGTCGGGCTGACAGGATTTGAACCTGCGACCCCTTGACCCCCAGTCATTTTCAGCCACGTTGCTGACCTGCGGCAATGCGGCTGACAGCGCGTCTGACTTGGCCTTATGGCGTTTGCTTGCGTTGGCAGCCGTTGGCTGTCTGCGGACTTCTTGCGGACTATCTGCGGACTAGCGGTCGTCGTGAATCGAGCGCCCGGTGCGCTCGGCCCATTGCTCGATGTCCTCACGCTTCCAGACTGGCCCAGCCGAGAGCCTGACGGTTGGCTCGGGGAACTGCTCTGTCTCAGCGAGCTGACTGACGCGTTGCCGGCTGACTCCCAGCATCCGGGCTATCTCCGCGACGCCGACTAAGTGATGGGTCATGCCTCGGACGCTATCTTGACATCTTCAAGGGCCTTGGTTCATTCTCGGAGTGTCGTCTTGAAGTTATCAAGAGGCGGCCCTGCTCAGGGGTGCGGGAGCACCGCGAGCAGGGCCTTGATCCCGACCTGACCTGGAGGTCAAGACCCATGACAAGAATGCCCGAGATCGCGTCGATGCGCATGGTCAACGACGGCTTCGCCACCATCGCGCAGGTGAGGCTATGACGCTGTATTGGTACAACATCCCAGGCTTCGCCGATCGAACCGTTGACGAAGTGGTCGAACTACTCGAACCGCTGGGCGTGACCCTGCAACCGGCCCGTGGGACGGTTCACTACCACGTCGACGACGACTCCAAGCGGCTGATGAAGGCCGTCGGGGCGATCAGCCTTGGGGTCAAGAGCGGCCGTATCAGCGTCTTTCCGTACCGCGGAATCCGACCCAATCCCGAGCTGCGGGCGCTACTAGGGAGCGCCGAGCAGGCCTTCCACCACAAGCCGGCGCGCGCGCAGTGTTGGCGCTATCACCGCAAAGGCAACCGTGGCCCGTGGTGGAGCTACGTGGTTTACGTCCCGTGTGACGACGACGACGAGATTGCCGTGCTCATCGCTCGCGACCTGCGGCGAGTCGACAGGATGACAGGTGACGAGATCATGAAGCTGATGGAGGTCGAAGCATGAGCAACGGGAACCTCAGGGTTACTCGACCGCCGAGCTTCTCCGACGAGCAGTGGATGGACCTCCAGGCCCATCTCAACGAAGTGGTTCGCCAGCTTTCCGCAGTCCAAGAGCCCCCCCCACCAGGAGGTCCGCATGCCTGCGCCAGACTGAGCCGGTGGTCGCACTCCTGACCGTCCCGGAGGTCGCCCAGCGACTTCGCATGTCCGAGCGTTTCGTCCACGACGAGGTTCGCCGCGGCAACCTGCGTGGTGCCAAGGTGGGGCGTCGGTGGCGCATTCCCGAGACGGCTCTCGATGCTTACATCGCTGCGAATATGAACGTGGCCGTTCAAGACCGCCCCCGGCGGCGCAGGCGTCTCATATGACGGGCACCCGCCTCCGCTTCACGACCGCCCAAGCTGCGGCCTACGCTAGCTGTCACCCGACGACGGTTCTACGGGCGCTCGAGGCTGGCGATCTTCACGGTGGCCAGCGTAAGCCTGGCGGTCGGTGGTCGATCCGGCTGGCGTGCATTGATGCGTGGCTCGACGGGCAGCGGTGCGAGCACCAGCAGGCCGTAGTGAGCCACAGCGAACCTCCACCGTAAGGCGACCACACTGGGTCGAGGCGCATCCGGCCGCCTATGTCTGGGGTGGGGGTTGAGGGGGCACCCTGGCTGGCTCGAAGCATGGCGCCGTGAGGCCCGGCCGCATCTAGCGGGTCTAACGTGCTCGCATGGCCCTCAAACCGCCGAACGTCTCCTGGCTCGGGTTCACGAAGGAACAGGCGGAACTGCTCGACTTCCTTGATTACATCGGCAATAACGGCTGGGACAGAAACGGTCAGACGGAGGAGCTCATGCCCAACGTTCTCGCGCAGGTTGAGCAGGCGGGCCTAACCCTGGCTCAAGTCAAGGAAGCCTTGAAGTCGATCGGCTACGACTCAAGAACTCTGCACCAGCTCGACCGTTGGGAATCCAAGCGCACCACGGGCAGATTTGGCCGCTGACGGCCTGGTGGGCGAGACCCATCGCGACGGTCAGTCGAGGCTGTCGAGCACCTTTCGTAGCCGTTCGATGGCTTTGCCGTGATGGCCGCGCGCGACCATGTAGCCCAAGACGATGGCCGGGTCAAGGCTCCGTCGTGAGGCTTGGTCGCTCAGAACGCGTGTCGCCATGTTCTTTCCGAAGCCGGCTGTCCAGCCGTTGTTGCCGTGCCAGCTCACGCGGTCGAGATCCTTCACCAAGTCGACGTCCCGCGTATCGGGCGTCACCTGGCCTGTCACTAGGTTGGTTGCCTTGACTTCAACGGCCCAACCCAAGAGCGGGTGGCTTACCGATTCGACGACCGCAAGGACGCCGTCGCGGGCGTACATAGCAGCTAGGTCCATGCAGTCGTATCCCGGCACGTAGGCGAGGACTGCGCGCTTCATGCTCCCGTGAGGCCGGTTGCTTCGAGGGGTCACAGCGTCGTACCGCTGAGCCATCTCCCGCACAGCGTCGGCGCCGCTATGCCACTGGCCCTGAGTAGGGCTCACCAGCAGAGGCTCGAGACGGTTTTCTCTTGCTCGTTTCAACACCCAGTCGAAGGCGAGGTCTGCGGCGTCGTCCCAGGGGCGTTCGGGATCATCGTCTGGTACCCATGCAGCTGTGTATGCGTGCTTCGCCACAGTTGACACGCTACGCCCATGGGGGGCCGCTCACGTTTCGGGTCATCCCGCACACAGAGCACCAGCCACCGTGGACCCGGTCCTCTGAGTCGACCCAGGCTGAGCATTGGGCACGTGCCGCGCCTGCCGCTCACGAGAGAATAATCACTCGCTGTTCGCCACCGCCGCTGCGGTGACCTTGGTGCCATGCAGCCCGGTCGAAGGCGACAATGGCTGCGACGGCGGCGTCGATCTTGTGCGGGCTTCCCCGCTTGTCTTTACTGACCAGATCGCCCAGAGGTGTGGCCTTGGCGATGCAGTTTCCGATGTGGGCAGCGAGCCGCTCGTCGCCGTCGTGGGAGCAGGTGCCGGTCACCACGGCCTGGTAGAGCCGGTCAGTGGCGGGTGCCATCCGCTGTGCGGCGCCAGTGTTCCACTCGATCACCCGGCGCTGGCCGTGACGCTTGGACCAAGACTCGATCTCGCTGCGCCACCCCCACGGGTCACATGCCAGCTCGACGACGTCGTACTTCTGGAAGGCGTCGGCTACGGCCTTGTCGACGTCACCGCGAGGCACCCGCCACCGTGGGTCGTCTACGGGGTGCTCCCAAAGACCGACCACGAGCAGGTGACCGTCCATCGTGCAGCCGACCAGGGCGGTGCTGTCACCACTGGCGGACCCGTCAAACGCCATCACGATCCGCTCCCGCCACTTGACTTCCCGCTCAGGTGCGGCGACGTCCTCCCACGACCCCCACCGCAGCCACCGGTCGACCTGGCCGACCCACTGCCCCAGCCGATACCGGCGGAACGCTGACTCGCGCGTCGTCTTCAGCGTCGCCCTCAAAGCGTCGACGTGCAGGAAATCCCCCAGCGCCGGGTTGGCGACCATCCACGCCTTCTCGTCGTCAATGTCGCAGCCGTCCGGGGCAGCGAACTCCACCAGCTTGAACGACTCGTCGTGGGGGTGTTCCCGACCGTAAGACACCAGCCGCCACATCACCGACTCGATGTCGGCCGCTGGCGTACTGATCGCCAACGTGAGCGACTGCTCACGCTTCCCGGCGGCCAGGGCCATCGCCTCCCACGTCGCCTCGCTCACCACGTGTAGCTCATCGACGATCGCCAGCGTGGGGTCCCAGCCCTGCAAAGCGGCTGGTTCGGCCGGCAGCGGAGCAAGCGTGGAGTCGGTGTGCGGCACGTAGATGCGGTCCTGGAACACCTGACACCGCTCAGCCAGGCGGGGGTCCAACTCGACCATGCGCCGGCAGGCGTTGAACACGTGCCGCGCCTGCCTCTCATCCGACGCGACGGTCAGGACCTGGGCGCCCTCCACCTCATCGGCGAACAGGCCGTACATCGCCATCACCGCCGCCAGCCCGGTCTTCCCATTGCCACGGGCGACGGACACCACACCCTGCCGGGGTCGCATCCCGCGCTTGGGGAACATCACCTTGACGATCTCGATCTGCCACTTCCGCAGTCGAAACGGCTCACCAGCCCCGGTCCCCTTCGGGACCTTCAGGTATTCACGAGCGAAGGCGTCGACCCGCTTCCAGCCCCGGGGCGGTAGGGCCGAGAAGTCCAGAGGCGGCGCTGTGACGGCCACCTTCGGCCCTGGACGGCTCACTGGCGCACTCGGAGGCCATCAGGAGTATCTGGGACTCGGCTATGCCAGAGGGTCTCCGGGGGGCCGGGGAGGGGGTTCCCATGCCACCTCCCCATCGTCTCTGTCTGCCTCACCGTCCCGCCTTCGCGCCGTTGTGTTGTCGGCAGAGCGTGGTGAGGTTGCCTCGGTCGTTGGTGCCACCTGCCACCTTGGGGATGACGTGGTCGGTGGTGAGGTCGACGCTGGTGCCGCAGACGGCGCAGGTCGGTTCTTCGCGTCGCACTTGCGCGGAGAGTCGTCGCCAGGCGGCGGTGTAACCGCGGGCGTGTGCGCTGCCTCGTTGGGCGGAGGTGCGGCGGTCGGCTTCGGCTTGGCAGTCGGGGCAGCGCCGGTAGGGCGATGGTTCACCGCAGTCGAGGCACGCCTTCCATGCGGGAGTCGTCACGCGGCGCCTCGCGGGGTTGCTTTCGACCATCAGAACGCGCTCCTTTCGGCGTGGCCCAGCGATCCGGCGACCGTCGGAGTCTCGCGGGTTTCCATGACCTTGCTGTCGGCACTAGCGGATGCTCTGCCCCTACGCTGCCGGACATGGACTTCGATGACTACCTGTTGCAGGATGCGCTGTTTGAACGAACGGTGAGGCCAGATCGGTTCAGCTCGGATTCGGTGGCGGCCATCTCTGACACCGGCGAGGACGACGGCACGGAGGGACGTGAGGGCCAAGGCCTCGGTGGTTCCCTCGAGGCCTTGGGATACTGCGTAGCGCTCGACATCGCGTTGATAGAGCGTCTCGCGGAGCAGATTGAGTACCTTCACCAGGAGATCCTTGATCTTCGTCGGCGCCTTGACGGCTGACGTTCGCTGCTCCATCCGGCGCACGGTCAGGGTCCGCCGCCTGCCATCGGGCCACCCCTCGGGTCGAAATCTCAATCAAACGGGTCATCGTCGTCGCTTCCTTGTGTCGTCGTCACCGGCGCGCCTTCCGCCGGGTCTTCACGCTGTGGTCACGTTCAGCGTTGCCGCGGCGGGTGCCGCTGTGCGCACCAAGACGAACATCGTTTCCGAGCTGCTTCTGTGTCCGGTCGAGCTGCTTCAACGTCCGGTCGAGTTGGTTCAGCCGCTGGTTGAGATTGTGGTTGACCCGCGTCTGCTGCCGAATCGCGTCACCGTACAAAGCGTTCGCGGACTGCCCCCCGAGGTCCGCGGTGGCTCGGTTGCGGCGGGCCAGCAGCCGCTCGTACTGGTCGATCTCGCGGCGTGACATCTTCGACAACTCATGGATCAGGCTCGTGTTGCCCGACGACTGGACCTGGCGGGCCAACCCACCGGACAACCCCTTGTTTTCGGCGCGCCGCAGATCCTCCGCGGCCTCCAGTGCGTCGTTGCGGTCGGCGCGCAACTGGAGCATCGACTCACCGGCGCTGCCCCCGAACGCGTCATGGGTGTACGCCGACGCCACCGACTGCGCGTACTCACGGGACGCGGTGTTGGTGGCCCGTAGCTGCTCGGTGGCCTTGTCGTAGGTCGCGGCGAGTTTGTCTTGCCGGTGCTGCACCTCGATCAGCCGGTCGCCGAGGTTGCTGATCCGGTCCAGTAGCGGCGAACCCCTGCCCAGCGTCTCCCGCAGGCTGGCGATGAGCTCGTTCATCTCGCCTCGGGTGTCGGCCGCCGTCATGCCGGACTTGACCTTGAAGCCACGCACAGCCGCGCCGATGTTGCGGTCCAGGACACCGGCGACGATCTTCCCAAGCGCGCCCCGGTCGACGGCTTCGCCGACCTTCAACCGGTCCAGGTAGCCTTCCACGGCGGCGGTCACCGGCGACTGCGCACCAAACCGCTCCCGGCGGGCGCTGAGGATGCCCCGGTCACGTGCGTTCGTCCACCGCTCCAACGCCTTCAGCGTGCGCTCCTCGCGCTTGGCGCGGCGTTCCTCCTGGGCGGCGGTGCGCACAGTCTCGTTTTTGCCGGTGTTGTTATGCACCACCGTGGTGCCGGGCGGCAGCAGGCCGCCGCTGTCCATTATCATCGAGCCCATGGATCGGGTGTTTGCGGTAGTCGTCACCCCGGGCTGCCCCGTGGCCCCCTTGAGAAAGCCCAACGCGCCCTGCTCCGTGCCACCGGGGAAACCGAAGTGGAGGTGCGGGCCGGTTGATTTGCCGGTGCTACCGATCAGCCCAATCTTCTGACCGGCGACGACATTGTCGCCACCTTTGACGAACACCCTTGAGCCGTGGCCGTAAACCACCTCACCCCACGGGCCGGTCTCAAAGATCGCGTCGCCGTAGCCACGATTCCAGCCGGTGTAGGAGATGCGTCCACTGGCGGCGGCGTAGAACGGTCTACCGTAGTCCTCGCCAGGCAAGTTGAGGTCGATGCCGTCGTGGCCGGGGTAGGTGCTCCAGGCCGCACCGGGCAGCGGCCAGACGCGCCGACCGGAGTAGGCCACCTGCTGCCGTAGATATTCACTGCCCTGCTTCGACAGAGCATCCGACAGACCTTGCGAGATCGTGTCGAACACCGATCGCAGCAATCGCCCGGTGTCGGCAATACCGGACTGTGAGCCGCGCACGTCGAAGACAGGCCCACCGGCAGCGTAACCCTGCGGGAGACCCTCCAGGGCGCCTGCGAGCAGACCCCTGCGGAACTTCTTAAGCTCGGCGTGTCCACGCTCATACGAGCCGTGACCAGCGGCTTTTACTTCCCCAGCGGTGACCATGTGCTCATTGGGCATGCCGATGATCGGCACCGAATCTTTACCGGGGGTTCCCATCCATCCGGGCACTGGGCCACCGAACGCCATCGAGACGCCGAGCTGGTCGGCGACCTTCGCCGCCTGCGACGTCATCTCGAACGTCACCGTCTTACCGGTGATCCCGGACCGCATGTCGTAGTAGTTGCGCTCAAACTCGTCGATCTTCCGGTCCGCGTCGGCGGCGTCGACGTTGACCTTCACGTTGGCGGGCTGGTCGTCGACCTTCTTCGCGGAGGCGGCGACGCCGAGCAGTCTGTCGGCGGTCCTCTCCGCCTCGGTCTGCGTCATCCCCTGCGCGTCGGCGAACTCGATGATGCTGGTCCGTGCCCGCTCGATGGCGGCGCGCCCCTTGTCGGTCTTGCCGGTGAAACCCTCGGTGGCGGAGGCTATGTCGAGGAGCTGGCGCCAGTTCTTCTGGCCGGCTTCCGTGTTCTTGTCGAACCCGTCCTTGTTGTCTCTCAGCGCGTCGTTGGCGTCCATGATCGCCTGCGCAAGACCTAGTTGCCGGTCGATGACAGACGCGGCGGCTGAGCGGTAGCCGACGATGGCGTCGTGGGCGTCCTTTGTTGCGGCAGCTTGGTCACCGAGGGCCTTGGTAGTCGGCGGGAGACTGATTCCGATTTCGTCGATGGCGCCGCCCATCTTGCGGCCGGCGCCCGCCGCCTCCCGGTAAGCGGCGCTGTTGTCGCGGGCGGCGAGCATCGCATCGCGCTCCGCCTGCGCCTGCTGCTCAAGGGACTTCCGGCGGGCGGCGATGGCATCCCCATTAGCCCCGATGATCCCGGTGAGGTGCTTTTGCGCCGTGGCGTACGCGATGACGTCCTCGTCGTTGAAGTCGCCCTTGGGGATGTTCTTCGTCGCGGCGCTCACCTTGCGGATCGCTTTCTCGTTGCCGAGCGCCGCCTGCGTCACCGTGTCGAAACTGAGACCCAACGTGGTCGCGGCGTCATACGCGCCCGCGTCGGCCAACTCCTTCCGTACCGCCGCCTCCGTGGCACGGGTCAGGGCACCCGACTGTTGGTCCAGGGTGTCCGCGACAGCCTGGCCCATCCCGTCCAGCCGCTCCTGCGCCGCAGCGGCCTTCTGGGACTGGGAGGAGAACGCTGCCAGCAACCCACCAGCGGTCCCGATAGCGGCACCCCACGGACCACCGATAGCGAAGCCCGTGAGTGCCCCACCGGCCGCTGACTCAAGCCCGGCCACCGCGCCAGACGACCTGTCAGCGGCGTCCGTCAGCAGCAGCAGCCCACCGGCACCAGCAGCGAGCCTGGCCGCCCCCTTGAGGGCAGCGACGCGCTTCTCGGCGTCGCCGGCGGTGGTGGCGACGTTGGTCAGCCCGGTGACAAAGGACGTCGCCTTGAGCATCTCGAGCCCTTTGCTGGCGACCACGATCGCGCCGATGGCTACCGCCGCGTCCTTCGCCGGCCCAGGGAGTCTGTTGAACAGGCCGAAAGCGTCGGATGCGACATCACCGATGGCTTCGAGCCCAGGGACGACCTGGTTGCCGAGGAAGTTCACCACGTTGGTCTCAAGGTTGCGCTTGAAGGCGGTTACCCGTGCCGACGCGTTGTCGTTGAGGGTGTCGCCCATCTTCTTGGCCGCTCCCTCAAGCCGACCCATCCCTTTGGTGGCCGTGTCAAGGTCGAGCTTGAAAAGGGCGTCCCCGAGATCCTCAGACTGGGTGCCGAACAGCTTGACCGCGATCTGAGCCCGCTTGGCCGGGTCTTCCACCCGGCGCAGCTTGTCGAGAATCAGTGCGGTCGCGTCGGCCGCGGTCTTTCCGCCGGAGCCGACTCGGTCCGACATCTTCTTAGCCGACACACCGAGGTCGTCGAAGCCCTGCGCGGTCGACTCAGACCCGTCGACCGCCCGGATCGAGAACTCCTTGAAGGCGTCCGCCACGACGTCGGCGTCACGGGCACCGGCCTGCAGCCCCTGGGTGAGCAGGCCAGTGGCGGTCTCCCCGTCGATGCCGAGCTTGCGGAACTGGGTGCCGTACTCGTTGAGGGTGTCGAGGAAGTCTTCGGACTTGTCCGCACCGTTCTGGAAGCCGACCGTGATGATGTCGAGCGCTTCGCGGGCGCTGCTAGCCATGCCCGTCCGTTCCAGTTGTCCAGCGGCGCGGGTGATGGCCGCGGTGTCCTGGTCGAACGCGGCGGCTATGTCAAGGACTGACGCCGTGACGTTCTCCAGCTTGGCCTCGCTGGCGGTCGACATGCCCGAAATGTTGAGCTGAACGTCTCGGATGGAGTCGTTCACCGCGCTCAACGACTCACCGTACGCGTTGGCGTAGAGGTCGCCGGCTACCCGGCCGATCGCCGCTGACTCAGCCGGGTTCAGACCGAGCTGCGCCGCGAGTTTGTCACCGGAAGCCTCCCGGCTGAGCGCTTCGGAGAATGATGCCGCTACTGCTGCACCGATTCCCGCGCCAGCGACCAGTGGGCCGAGTTTGGAAAGTCCGGACTCGAACTGCGAGGTGTCCGGTGCTGGTATCTCCGGCGCGGGCAGCGAAGGAATGGCGGGGAGGTCCGGTTGGGGGATCTCCGGCTGCCCGATCTCGGGGGCGACAAGATCGGAGAGAACAAACAAGTCCGGGTAGGGAATCACCGGCTGCCCAACCTCGGGGGCCAGCAGGTCAGGCAACCGCGGCAGGTCGGGGACCGGGATCGAGGGGCGCCCAATCTCAGGGGCCGGGATGGTCAACGACTGCCCAGCGGACAACAACGGCGCGTAAACCGTCTTCGCGCGGGAAGCTATCGACGCCTGCATCCCCGCCGCGATCTGACCACCGCTGGCCTTGCCGAGCGCGCTGGCTTGGGAGTTGAGGCGCGCCTCCATCCCACGCAGCGACGGAATGACCTGGAGGGTGGAATAGCCGATGATGTCGCCGCTCATGAGTCGTAGTCCTCCCCTTCGGTCAGTCCGTGCCGTGCCTGCATCGCCTTGATTCGGCTGCCCTTGGTCAGCCGGCATCGCCCGGCACTTCCAGATCCGGTCATCCCAGGTGAAGGAGTAGGCGTCGGTTCAGCCATCAGATTGCCTTCGGATCGAAGGGCTCGTCACTGGTCACCAGCCGCAGACCCGGCCCGCCGTCATCGAGGGCGCGCACCTCATGGGCCAGGTCCAGCAGTCGCCTGCTCAGCCCCACGAGGTCACGGGCAGAGCAACCATCGTCGATAGTTCGCGCGATCAGGTCGCGGAGAGCCACCAGGAGGTCCCGGTAAGTGCCGCTCTCGGCGGCTTCAAGCACGGTCACGGCTGACTCGCTTCCCTGTGGGTTTCCTCGCGGGAGGGAGATTCCGCCTATGCCGAACGGTGTCCGCGCCGAACGGTGTCCGCGCCGAGAGGGGGGAGCCTGTCATCGGGTCAGGCGACCGCTACGGTCGTCGCAGTCTGGGCAGCGATGGATTGCTCGATCTCCGCGACTCGGGCTTCTGCCTTTCCGAGGCGTCGGGCGTGCTGTTGGTTCGCGACGCTGATGCGCGTCTGGATTCGCTGCTCGGCGGCTGACGTGAGTTCATCTCCGGAGAGCCCGGGGGTATCGGCCGCGATTGCCTCTGCTAGCGCGTGGACAGCTGCAGAGGGGATGGCGGGCACCGTTTCCTTCGCTGCCGCGAGTTCTTCCTGAGCGTCTCGCGTGTCGTGCAGAGCTTTGACCGGCATCCAGATCGACTCAACGAGTTGCTTGCTCGAGGGGTTTTTCATCTTGGAGATCGCCCGGTACAGCGACGCTAGCTGCGCCGCGTCTTGGTGGGATATCTGGTGCGGATCGGAGGGCAACCGCTGTAGCCACACCAGCTCAGCCGGCGTCAGGTCCTCGCTTTCCCGGTGTGCACCGAGTCTGGCCGCCTGCTCGGGGTGGACGTAGGTCTTCGCACCCACCGTCGGCCGATCATGCATGGCGGTGAGGAATTCCCGCTCAGCGCGGGAGATGCCCTTGCGCCTAAGCATCTGTAGCAGCCTGCCGCGACCCACATCGGAGTACTTGGCGGTGCCGACGAGCTCGAGGATCTCCGCTTGGGTCAGCGCCATTCAGGCAGCTCCTTGATCTGTGTGGTCGCCAGCTGGCAGGTCGGCGATGTAAGCGTCGATGTCGGCGACGCGAAGTCGTGAGAGCCCACCGACTCGCACAGTGTTCAATGCTCCTGCTGCCACCAGCCGCTTCACCGTCCGGTGGGAGCACGCCAGCATCTGTGCGGCGGTGGCGTAGGTGACCAGTCGTGGACTCACCGGACCAATCTCGCGGCTATCGCCATCCGCCTCTAGTGGTGGCACCGACTGGCCCGCAATGGCCCCAGACGTGAGAGCTGCTACCACGTCCGCAACGCCCGCTGGGACCTGCATGCCGCTGCGGGTGTAGAGCTTTTGGTGCTCACGAAGGGCATGAACGACGAACGCCAGCAGCTCCGTTGAGAAACTGACGATCAGCGGGCGTTCGGTCACAACTCCGCGTCCGTTCACGAGGCCCCGGCCCCGGAGGCGCGCAAGCCACGCGCGCCGATGCCGGCCAGCTCGGCGAAGACTCGGTCGGGCCAGTCGCACGGTCGCCAGATGTCAGCGGCGGCGCCTGCTTCGGTGTGTTGGCACAGCCACCGCCGTTGGGCAGCTGCGGTCCGGCCGCGCTCGCCCTTCAGCTCGCGGAACAGCAGCCCGTCCGGGCCGACGATCACGAGGTCCGGGAGACCGGGCTCCGATCGGCGACTGTCGTGCGTGTGGTACGCCAGCAAGGCGGTCCATCGGCAGGCGTCTCGGACCGCTTCGAGGAGCCGCTGTTCGGTGACCATCGTTGGCACCTCACCGGCCGCTTGCGGAGTACCGGCACCACTCGGGGGTCTTATATAAAGACCCCCCCGAGCGTGAAGGTGCTGAGTGCGTGAAGGCCGTGAAGGTGTCCGTGATGGTCTCGCCTGCCGTCTGGCGACCGTGACCGTGGAGGTCGTGATGGGGTCGTGAAGGGTTTTCGCCGGAGGGGAAGCGTGAAGGGTGCGTGAAGGTCATTTGCGCCCCCATCTCGTCGGCTGGTTGTTGGTCCGGTCGCCTTCGATGAGAACGTCGACTAGCCCTTGATTGGCGAGCTTGTCGAGGCGGCGTCGCGCCTTCTCCCGTTCGCTGGCGGTGGGATTGTCGGTGTCGTAAAGCACCCGCGCGGCGCCGGCGGCGGTGAGCCCGCCCGCCGTCTGGCAGACCGCCACTAGGTCGGTGGCGTGCCAGACCGCGGACCGCCCGGTGTCGTGGTCGTGGATGATCTTCAGTGGCCCGACCTCGGCCGCCGGTTGCTTGATGTGGTGCAGCCCGACGATGGGGTCACCGGGCGCGCCGGTGAGCAGTAGGACGCTGCCTGCGCCGGCGGCCAGCCAGGTGGACCCGTACAGGTCATCGAGGTTCGGTGCGCCTGCCTTGGCGCCGCTGATGGTCTTGCGGTTGTGATGCAGCTCGACGACCTGCACGCCGGCGGTCACGGCGGTCTGCCGGGCACGGTTGTACCCAGCGCCGACCTCGTCGTCGGTGAGCCCAACGGCGGCGTCTTTCAGTGAGTCGACGACCACCGTGTCGGCATGGGCCTTGCGGCACAGGTCGAGCAACAGCCCGGTGAAACGGGCGAGGTCCGCCGGCGGTGGCCCCTGCCAGACGACCAGGCGGTCGTCGAGCTCCTCTCGCCATGACTCCCCCACCATGCGACGGAAGGACCGGGCGGCCTGCCGTGGTCGGTCCATAGCCAGGTACAGCGTGCGGCGGTGTCCTGGCTTGATGGGGTAGCCGAGCAGCTCGGCGTACTCACCAAACCCGCACCGGCCGAGGCTGAGCTGTTGCGCCAGTGAGGTCTTGCCGACCCCTTGACCGCCACTGATGACCAAGGCTTCACCGTCAGCCATGACGACGTCGGCGCCGTTGCCCCACAGCGCCTCGGGGTCAGCAGGGGTGTCCAGCACGAAGCTGCCGCCCGCTGTGAAGGCGTACACCGTCGCGTCGGTGCCACGATCGAAACTGTCAATGGCATCGACGAGCTGGGCGCGGTCGTGGGTGTAATGCTCCGCGACGGCCGCCTCCCTACCCCACGGGTCGAACCCGGTCATGGCGACCACCCGCTAGCGGTGAGAATGTCGCCCGAACGCAGCCCAGCAACCCACTGCCTCACTGCGCGGGGCTCGCCCTGGACGTCGATGCACAGCCGGTCGGCGTGCTGCACCAGTACGTCAAACACGGGCATGTAGGGCGCCAGCGCACCAACGATCAAGATCAGGCGGGCGCCGTCAGGCGTGTTCCCAAGAACCGCTGCGACACGCTGCCGTTGGCGATCCTCGCGGACGGTGGTGAGGTCGCATCGAACGCTGCCGGAGATCACGCGACCAGCAGCTCCTCGCGGGTCGCGTTGCCGTGAAACTCAGCGAGGGTCGGCCGGGCAGCTTCGAATGCCTCGGCCCGACCTTCCCAGTAACCGGAGGTCGCCTCGGCGAGAGCGTCTTGAATCACACGGGCTCGGAAGCGGTCGAGGTAGTCCTCTGTCTGCTCGGTGGTCATACCGACCAACCCCGAGCGGCCATGTCCGCGAGCATCGCCCGGTCGGAGTCCTCGGCGTCGATGGTGCTGTTCCACGCCACCGGGTCAGCGATCTGACCCATGATCGCGTCGTGCGTGATTTGGCGAAGGACTGATGGTCTGAACGCCTCCAGCTCAACCGCTTGTTCTGCAAGCCCCACATGACGACAGGTGTCCGCGAACCGCTTGTAGCTCGAGTCTTTCGCGTTGACTGCGTGTGTCTGCAGGTCGTGATCGAGGATCTGCTGCGGCGTCACGGCCAACCGGGTGAAGGTGATCTCGACCTGGCCGTCGGAGTAGCGGTTCAGACGCTCCTCCAGCGACCGTGGGATCGCTAGCCCGCTCGGGTCCCAGTCGCCGACGTACAAGATCTTGACCGGCTTGCCGATCGCGAGGTAGGTCATCGCCGACTCGTGGGCGAACTCCTTGCCGGCCTGTCCCTTGCAGGAGAACAGGCCTACGCCGAGCTCGCGGGTCACGTGCTCGATCAGCATGGAGGTGGAGTCCGACTCGGCCCACACCTCCACGCGCCGGGGTTGCGTCCCCCAGAGGTTGCGCCGGTACTGCTCGTGCGTGCGGTCTAGGGCGTCGGTCAGCGAGTCGTACATGGTGGCGAGCCGCACGTACCGGCCGGAGTCGACCAGCCATCCCCACGGCAGCTCGCCGCGTTCGCGCATGATCCCGAGGTTGCGGACTACGTCGTTGTACGACGTGCGGTCCTTGCCGGTGTCCTTCTGCCACAACGAGCCGATCCCGACGTAGTAGACCTGCCGAACCGAGCAGGGCTTGTTCTCATCGACGATCCGGTGCAGCGCCGATCGGAACGCCTCCATCGCGGCCTTGTTGCGGCGCTGGACTTTTGTTTGGCTTGCAGAACTGATCGCCGGTGATCCGGCGTCTCTGAGTGCATGTGCGGCGGGGCGTATCATCGACACGTCGATCTCGCTGCCCGCGCCTTCGACTTCTGCCCCGAGGTTCGCCGCCTCGGGGCTGCTCTTTGTGGTCACGCCGCCGATCCGCTCGTTTCCTTGGCGCGGGCCTGAGCAATCCAGGCGTCGACATCCGCGCGGTCGTACAGCACGCGCTTGCCCACCCGAAACGATTTCGGACCCGTGTCCTTGTGTCGCCAATAGCGGACCGTGGGCGGCGTAGTTCGCAACTCCTCCGCCACTTCCTCGGTTGTCAGGTACTTCATGGCGTTCCTTCCTCGGTGCGCCGGCTTGACGTGTAGGAAAATGGTGGCATGTTCAGTGTTGCGTTGGCAAGCCAACCCGTGTAGCGTATCTTTCCTTTTAGGAACGGAGTGCCCATGCCGAGACCTAATGCGCCGCGAACCATCGCAGGCGAGCACTCACTCGCGCGCCGTGTGGCACATGAGCGCGAGTCTCGGAGGATGAGTTACGAAGGGCTGGCCAGCCGAATGGTCAACGTGGGCTGCCCCATCAACGCCTCAGCCATCTACAAGATCGAGAAGTCCGACCCGCCGCGGCGCATCACCGTCGATGAACTAGTCGCCTTCTCGAAGGTGTTCGACATCGCCATCGACCAGTTGCTACTTCCGCCGGAGGTCGTCGCCTCGGGGGAGTTGCGGGCACTCGTTGTTGCGTGGGACGAGGCCACGGTGCTCTTCAACGCAGCCACGGTTGAGGAGCGTGAATCTCGAAGGCGGCTACAGGACTTTGTAGCTGAGCATCCGGAACTCGCTGAGTCCCTAGAAGGGCTTGTCGACGAGTTGGTAAGCCGGCAGATCCCTGACACGGAACAGGGATTGGCTATGCGGCCCATCGCCTTCGCAACTTTCATGTACGAGGTGACCGGTGCAAAGGAGTGGGACCAGCGTGCCGACGAGCTCGCTGAGAAATATCGGGCGGCGCGGCGTGGCTAGCATCCAGAAGCGCCCTGACGGCCGCTGGCGCGCCCGCTACCGCGACCCCGCCGGCAACGAACACGCCAAGCACTTCGACCGCAAGCTCGACGCTCAGCGTTGGATCGATGGCGTGGCGAGCGCCATGCTGACGGGACGCTACGTCGACCCTGCGCTCTCTCGAGTGACGGTGGGCGAGTGGTCCGCGCGGTGGCTCGCTGGGCAGCACCAGCTCAAGCCGTCGACGAGAGCGACGTATGACTCGCTGCTCCGCTGCCACGTCCTGCCGTCGTGGGCCAACGTGCCCCTTTCGGCGGTCACGCACGCCGACGTAAGCGCCTGGACCGCAGTGCTGGCTTCCAGCGGTCTCGCGCCCTCCACCG
>JAABUN010005359.1_pt1 | contig 16037 bp, 18 predicted proteins | sample 5559311 | NCBI WGS metagenome assembly JAABUN01 (sample SAMN10711877, study PRJNA513370) | rock metagenome | isolation source: Antarctica rocks | place: Antarctica: Victoria Land, Siegfried Peak sud
GAGACCGATGTCTGCACCCCTACTCTTGTTGAAAGGGTTCTCGAGATCATCTCGTCTGTTCCCAACGTGACGAGGGTTGGAGGCCCATAGGAGAGAGTCATAAGGGTGGCCCGCAGTGTCCCGGCGGTTTACTCGCTTGGGTCCAGGTAGTAAAAGGGGAACTACAAGCGGTCTGCTCACCGGTACCGCCGCCTCGCCTCGGTAGAGCGTCGTTTCGTGCTTCATCGTGCCTCCCTTTCAATCTAAATACAGGTTCGGGGTAGCTGACACAGCTTACTCCCTTAGTAAAACTACGAAGGCTCGAGCCTGTAACTGGGCTCGAGCCTTCTACCTCTAGGGCTTCTCCTCAGTTACAAAAAGGTTTAAGGACGGAAGCTCCGGGCCAGCACCACCCCCGCTGGGGAGATCGTCCAGCCACCCCTGGCCTTGTGATACGACGCCGCCTTGCGCACGATCTCACCGCTGCTGTCCCACGGCGCGAGCAGGGCGTAGCCGCGTGAGTTAAAGGTGCCGATGGTTCCCCGGTCGTATCCAGGTGAGGTCAAGGTCATGCGCTTCTTTAAGTACGGGATGTAGTAGCTCCCCTTTTGCGAACCGCCCACGTCGCCCGCCATAATTCCTTTGCTGCTCTTGTCGTCGAGCATCTTTGCTGCCAGCGTTTTGGCAATCCCCCGCATGGTGCTCTCACTCAGCACGCCCTCGAGCCCCAGATCGGCAAGCACCGACATCGACTCGCCGGTGTAGCCCACGGGCTGGTAGTCCCAGCCCATGCTGAGACGCCGGTCGTGCCTGAGCTCGTTGACGGAGTGGGTCCACACAAACGCCCCGTTCGTCGGTATGAGGTGCCGTTTGATGATTCCTACCTGGCGGTCGCGTTCTTGCTTGTAGGCGCTGTTGCCGGTGAGCTTGTACATGTAGTGGTGGTAGCGGGTGTTGTTGACGTAGGGATGGAACAAGGGTTTTTCGATAATCGGGTAGCCGCTCCTCTTCCCCGTTCGTTTGCGCCACTTAGCTTCGTAGTGCTTTTGCAGGTATCCCGTCCAGAACGAGGCGGCTTCAGCGTATTTGCGGTCTACCCCGCTGTTGAGTTTGAACGCGTACGCCGCTTGCGCCACGATGCTGTGCGCCATGATCTCTTCCATGACGTATCTATCGGTCCAGTCCAGACTCCCTGCACTTTTCGCCCCCGGCACGTAGCGCCAGTCGAGGTAGCCGTCCCGGTTGGTGTCTCTTAGTGTCCCCCGCTCACGCTGCATCACCACATAGACTTTTTCCAATAGGTCGCGGTCGCCCGTGACCCTAAAGGCGGCAAGCACGCTGGTCAGTTGCAAGTTGAGGTGGCGCGACAGGTCCTGAACGCGTCCGCTCCCGGCGAGGCGCTCCAAGCTGTAGGTGCTGCTCTTGCTGCGGTAGTTCGTGGTGCCTTTGACCTCTGAAAGCCATGAACGGCCGTCAGAGCTGAGGGAGACGGAGCGCACGCGCATCTCCGGCGCGGCGCTTTGGGTAGTGAGGGTAACGTCTTCTACTTGAGGGGTTTGCAACCCACAAGCCGAGAGTGAAATGGCTAACAAAAGAGAAGCAAAAAAGGTGTAGCTTAAGTGAACTCGTTTCAATGAAGTCTCCTGGAGCGGGTCAGCGCCCCCTCGTGAGATGTCGAGTCCGATGAGGGGGTTGCTTTTGAAAACGAAAGAACTACGGCGTGTCTTCGACATCTCCCTTCACGGTGGTGAGCGCGCGCTCCGAGCCCCCGGTCAGGAAGAGGTCGCCGCTGATGACGCCGCCCATCATCGAGTTTTGCGCGACGGGAAACGGTGTGGCGTTCGTCCAGAGGTCGCTGGCGGGATCGTAGACGAGCACCTCGTCGGTAAAGCTGCCGAACGCGGTCTCCCCTCCTACGACGACGATCCGGTCGCCCAGCGCAAACGTCGAGTTGCTGATATGCCCGAGGTTTTGAGGCAGCGGCGCGACCTCGTACCAGCCGTCGAAATCCGGGTCGTAGACCTGTACCGTGCTCTGCGTTTCGAGCGTCTCGTTATGTCCGTGCTGTCCCCCGACGGCGTAGATCGACCCGCCCGCCACCACGCCTGCCAGATGATTGGCGGGATTGGGCAACGGGGCGCGCTCCAGCCATTCGCCGGGGCCGTTCAGGTCGAGCTGCCAGTGGTCGCCGACCTCTTGCTGACGGTCTTCGCCGGTACCGCCGAAGTAGTGCAAGGTGTCACCCAAAACGGCGAGCGCCCCCGCGCCACGGGGTACGGGCAGGGGCGTCCCTTCAGACCACTCGAGGCTCTCGGTATCAAAACGCCAGACCTCGGTCGTGGCAGAGGTTTTTCTTTGGTCGGCGGGATCGTCCGAAGCCACCACGCCCCCGGCGAGGTAGATGTCCGCGCCGTGCGCCGCGACGCCCGCGTGGGTGATCGGTCTCGGCATATCAGGCAGCTGCTCCCACGTATTCGCCACCGGGTCGTAAACATTCGCCTCGAGCGATTTGGGGATCACGCTGCCGTCGGTATAACCACCTATGACGTAGAGCTGGCCCCCGACGACGGCACTCTGTCCCTCGAAGCGGGCCAGGGAAGCGTCGGCGACCTCGAGCCAGTCGATCTTCAAGGTGACGTCCACCTCCGGCGCGGGCTCGCCTACATCTTCGGCGTCGCCGGGAAGCGGTTCGTCACCCGGCTCGGGCGGCGCAGTCGGACTCAGCTCATAGGTGCACGCAACCAACACCGTAAGCAGAGCAAATCGCGTTATCGGAACCCGCATACGCATATCAACCTCCCTCAAAAAGGCTCCGATCCAGCACTCTGCGGGATACGGAGCAGATGGTCTCCTTATCGCTTCAAACTGGGGCGGTCGGCTTCCCGCCCTAGCGCCACCGCCTCGACGACCTCCTCACCGGGAAGGGACTCGGCCCCAATCCCTAAGCATTAAATTAGTATTAATATAATGTCTTAACAGCAAATTGTACAGGGTTAGTGGGTCGGGCTGTCCGGCGCACGCTCGACGAGTTCGAGAATGTCCCTGACGGTCATCTGTGAAAGTTGGGCCGAGGTGTAAACGCCGCGCTCGACAAGAGACGCGATCACGTCTCCCCGAAAACCCAAGGCGACGACCGTATCCGGGCGGTGCGTGGCGAGCTGCGCGCAGAGCTTTACGCACACGCGTGAAAAAAGCTTGCTCACATAGCTTTCCGAGACTCTCCCCCCTCCGCCTTTCAAGGACGCCCCGACCTCGCGGAGCTTAAGTCCCTCACCGGCGTACAGCTCGAGCACCGTACGTTCACGCTCTCGCAGTTCGGCTGAAGCCAAAACCACCGGCAGGTGCGGGGCCAGCCCCTTTTTCTGTTGCTGAAAGCTCGCTCGCCAGACGTCACATACTTGCTGGGGAGAAAGGTCGCCCCACGTCCGGATCACGTCCAGGCACCTAACTTGAGCCCCTCGGGTTCTTTGTCGAGTAGCACGCTATCGACGGCCTCTTGCAAGTTGGGGTAGAGCACCCACTGCCCTTTACCGTGAAGCTCCAGAGCCATCTTGAATACCGGGTCGGTGACGCGGCGGCGTTCTTCGAGTCTGACGTTACCCACCAGTGGCCAGAACGACGGATTATGAACCACGTCGCGGAGGATTTCGCCGTGCAAGGTCGAGATCACCTTAACGCCGCGCCGGGAACACGTTTCGACGTGCTGAACGTCGTTGCCGTGATACCCGATTTCGTCGACCACCAACACCTCCGGGGTCAGATTGGCGATCACCATACGGAGGATTTCGCCCTGGCGCGTCGGGCTGCCGACCTGTACCCGCAAGGCGTCACCCAAAATCGGGTGCGGCCTGTCGCCGTCGCCGCCGATCTCGTTACTCGTATCCACAGCAACGCACGATTGCCCTTTACTGTCGGCAATCACCCGCACCACGTCGCGCAAAAGCGACGTCTTGCCGGTGCCGGGACTCCCGACCAACATGATCGAACCGTCCCCCTCGAGGTAGGGGCGCAGCGGTTCGGCGATCCCGTAGATTGCTCGAGCGAGGCGAATCACCACCCCGACGAGCGATTCGTAGCGGTTGGGAACGCCGGAAAAGCGGTGCAGGGTGCCGTCGATCCCGGCACGCCAGTCGGACCGAAAGCCGCCGATCTTATCCCTTACGTGCTGAACGTCGCGCTTTTCGATCCGAATCTCGTCGCGTTTTTTCATCTTGCCGCCCTGATTAAAGACCAATGGGTAGCCGTAGATCAGCCGAATCTCTTGCAGGTCGTCGAGGTGATCCAAGCACGCCTCTTGAATCCGAAACGGCAGCGCCTCTAAAACCTGCTCGAACGCGTCGATGTCAACGTCCAGAGTCGCAAACGGATCGTGGAGGGCGTTTTCAGGGATAGCGGCTGTAAACTCGGAGTCCACGGCTCACCCCCTTTCTGGTTCGGGTCTGGGCGCGGAAAGCGTCGTAATTTTCAAGCACCGCGCCAACGTAGCTTTGCGTTTCGGCGTACGGGGGAATCCCGCCGTAGCGTTCGACTTTCCCCGGACCGGCGTTGTAGGCGGCGAGGGCGAGCGGCAAGCTGCCGAAACGGTCCCACTGCTTACGTAAGTAGCGCGCGCTGCCCGTAAGGTTCTCTGCCGGATCGCTGGGGTCTACACCCAGTTCCGAGGCGGTGCCGGGCATAAGCTGACCTAGTCCCAAGGCCCCCGCCGAACTCACCGCGTCCACGCAGTAACGCGACTCGGCCCATACGAGCGCGCCCAAAAGCTCGACCTCAAGCCCCTGCTGGGTGGCGGCTCGGTGCGTAAGGGTCCATAGGGTCGGCGGGATCGTCCCGCAAGCCAGGGCCAGCTGGCTCGTCAGTAAGAGAACAAGAGCGTATCTCACGAGTCCTTTCGCGGCGAACCCTGCTGTGCGCGACGCTTAAGAGGGCTTTAGTGTGGGCGCTGAGTTCGTGGACGGCCAAAATGCTGTGGCCCAAGCCGAGCAGTACAGCGCCCGCGATGATCGGTGCGAGTTTGAGTGAAAGTGCGCCAGCAACGAGCGTCAACACGCCCAGAAAAAGGAGCAAACGGGCGCTCCAGAGGCGAAACTTGATCATGGAATGTCCTCTCTGTCGATAAACGACCGGTAGGGTAGGGCGGCGTCCCACGCTTCGGTAAATATCCCGGCGTGAGTCTGCACCTCTCCCGGTTCGGCGAGCGCGTAGGTCGGGCGTTCGTCGAAGCGTCTCGCCGCTTCACCGACGAGGCCGCCTGCGATGACAAAGGCGTCGTCGCCCACATCGACGACGACAAACCGCCGGGTGGTCTCGGCGAGGCGCACCTGTACCCCGCTGACCAAAGCGAGGCTGGCGACGTACGAGCCGGGGGCTTCGGCCCACGCCGGGGAGACCACGATAAACACCTCCACGCCCCGCTCGGCGGCGGCGCGGCGGAGAGCCTCGGCTACCGGTTTGCTGTACAATCCCGGCGTGATCAGCAGCAGCTGGTCGTGCGCGCGCCCAATCTGCCCGACGACCTCTTGTGGCGTCGTCAGGGTGTCGGGTTGCGCCCACGCCGTCGTGAACAGTAAAGCGACCACGGCCCACTTCACGTTCCGCTCCGCTGACGCCCGCCCCCTTGACTGGGTCCGGCTCCTACCGCTTTGGTGCCCCCGGTCATCGCGGGTGCGTTGCCACTCGGCAGCGATTTCTGTCCCGACGGACCCCCGTAACCAGACGACGCGTCCCTGCCACCGCCGCCACCATCTTTGCCGCCGAGCGATTTCATCGGCGAAGTCATGATCTGAATACCGGAGAGCGCCATCCCGCCGACCGCGCCGGAGACCCCCCTCGACACGTGCCAGAGCATATACGAGCCGAAAGTCGCTCCCACGAGGAGCAGCATCAACCGCAAAAACCAGTTCCGCAGTTCGGCGAAGGCCCCGGAAATCGTCTGGCTGATGTCACGCCCGACTTTCTCGTACCACTTCTCGGTAACCTCCGCGCGTTCGCTTCGGAGCGCCGAAATGCGCTCCTCGATCCCATAAAACTCGTCACGCGTCGCCGGGTCCATCGACGCGTTCCCATAACCGTTGTTGATCGCCGTGTTGGAGAGTTCTCCCAACCTTCGGCTGAGCGCCTCATATTCGCTTTCGATCTCCTGCACTCGCGGCGGCGGGGTCACGCCGGACATCTGCTTGACGATCTCGCCAAAGTCGGCGAAGTTCTCGTTGACGACGGTGACCGGTTGGACGACGGCGAGGTCGAAGGCAGACTTAAACCCCATCGGCATAAAGGCGACGACCAAAATTGCCGTCACCGCGCTCCCTACGTAGTTGCCGAGCCAGCGTTCGCCGTTGGCCGGGGAAAACATCAACATGCCGATAGCTATCGGCAAGATCAAGTTGACGATAGCTATCGTCAGTCCGGTGAGGAGAATCACGAGATGGACGATGATGACGAAAAAAACGACCGGCGCAATCGCCACGTTCGCCCAGCGCGCAAAGTTCTTGGCGATCTGGGCGTTGGCTTTGACCCCGGCGGTGACGGCGCTTTTGCCGACCGCGCCCATGTACGCTGCCGGGGCCGAGACCATCATCAGCAGGAGCGCACTGTCCTCACCGAGCTGGGCGATCTCGACAGCCCCCTCGTCGAACGTCCCTTGAAGCCGGTTCATCGACCAGGCGCGGGTGTTGTCCCAGGTGGAATAGGTAAGGTCGCTGATCGACGGGACGAGTACGAGCAGGCCCGAAACCACGAGCGCGCGTATAAGAGTCTCCGCCGTGCCGTGCAGCGATCCTTTGGCGGCGGCGACCACGACGCTGGAGACGAGGCCGAGCGCCGCCAGGACGCGCCCGATATTGGTCAGCGTTTCGTTATAGACCTCAGCCTCTTCTTGCAACGTCTCGATAAAATGCGAGGCGTCGAAGGTTCGGGAGATGAACGTCTCTTCTTGCGCCGTCGCTGAACCGAAAAGTGCGAGGGCGACGAGAAGGCACAGAAACCTCACTGCCCGACCACCCCGTCGTTGCTAAGGAGCGCCGCGGCGCTCAGGTAGTTTCCCCGAAGCCCTTCGGCGTTCGCCGCGTCGATAGCCATCTGATCGTAGTAGTCGTCTCGCCACTTGTCGAACTCCCGCAGGCTTTCGTTCGATAACGACTGCGCCAGAAGGCTCAGCTGCTGGGTGGTAAAGGTCTGCTGAAGGGCTTGTTCTTTAATCGCCGTGACGAGGTTGCCGGTCGATACCGCTTCCTGACGCATAAAGTCGGCTTGGGCGTTGACCATCGCCTGCACCGCCGCGCGCGTCGATACAGCGTCGGTTCCCAGGTCTTGGGCGACGTCGGCGGTGCCACGGGCGGTGATGTTGGTCGGGTCGGGATTGGTAACGCGTTTAAGGAGCTGCTCCTCGTCGCCACGCGCGAGCGACGACGCCGCCAACATCCGCGCCGAGTTCGAGATGTCCTGGCTCGAGGCGTTCCTGAGCACCTCGTCACTTCGCATCCCCATCGCCCTCAACTCTTTGGCCATCTGCCGTGGATCGCCCCGGATGGCGTTGACGATACGCTTCTCGGCGTCGGTGGCCCCCGCGTCCGGGGCGGCGGTGAGTTCGGTAAAGGTGCTCTGGTTGATACGCGCCATGATCTGGCCCGCCAAACCCGTCATGCTGAAGCTGCCGCTGCGGATCGTGCCTCTGGCCTCACTTAGCAGCGCGCCGATGTCCATACCGCCGACGTTCATCCCGGTGGCGTCGCCGACCACCGCGAAAGCGTCGCTGAGGCCGCGCTCGAAAAAGCCGTTGACGTCGCCTACAAAACTGTCTACCAGGTCCGTGGCGCGGTCGATGGCGGGGCGAAGCGAGCACACCCAACCGAGCGCCCCGCTGACGTCGCCGCCCAGATTGAAATTTCCGGCGACCGGGCACCACTGGGCGAGTTGATCGCCGAAGCCGGAGAAGGTATCGACCCACTCGAACTGGGCGTACGCTGCGCTATGGGTCAGCAGCGCAGCGAGTAAAAGTACCCTGATACGGCGCATTATCGCCTCCTGAGCGTCAAGCGGTACTGATCGCAGGTGAGTTCGGCGGTGGTGTGTTTGATATTGACCAGGACGACGCCCGGGGCGCTGATCGACCCGGTATCGGTGACGCCCGGAATCTGTCCGTCGCGCTCGGCGGTAAAGTTCTCCGCCGCCACCGCCCGCGTCGAACCGGCGTCGTAGACCGCGTACGAAAAGGCTCCATACTCGGGGATGTCTTGAACCGTAAGATTGAGCGTACCGGGTGCCGCAAACGTGATCTTGAACCACCGCTCGCCGGTAGCGGCGAGAACCGGTTGCCCGGACGTGAGTTCACGCGCCAGTTCGCGGTAGCCCTGGTCGTTGTCGACGCAAGCGGGGACGCCGTTGCCGTCCGGGGCGTCGCCTGGAGCGGGGAGGGTTTGACACGCCGCCAGTAGGGACAGCGCCACGGGTAGAGAGCGCCTCATAGTTTTTCCTTTCTCGTGGCGGCGCGTCACCGTCAAGCCGCCAGCGTCTCGAGCTCACGCATGGCCAGGTCGAGGCTGCCGTGCTCTTCGATCTTGGCTTCACGCTTGGCTTTGTCCACGTTGTCGGTCGTAAAGGTCCAGTAGTCGGCTTTGGTCGGATGAATAGCGATGATACTGCCCACGTAGCCGTCTCCACGCCTGAAAATGCAGAGCGCCTCGGTAAAGTCGCCCTTTTGCGAGGTGACTTTTTCAGCGAGCGTCATCACGTCGTCGGAGAGCTTGAGTGATTTCTGCCACTTCTCGCGTTCGTCTGCGTTGACTTTGAGGCAAAACATCATCGGGGCGTTGTTGACGATCCCCGGAATATCTTTTACGTCGTCGTACGACTGGGTAATGAGGAGCGCCCCCGAACCCGTCGTTCTCAATCTGCGGAACAGTTCCTCGACAAACGCTTTTCCCTCCTGACTCTCTTTGATCAGCGCCCAGGCTTCGTCGAGGACGATCATGGTCTTTTGACCGAGGCGCTGCTGCACCCGCTGGAACACCAGGTTGTTGATCAGCAGCGTCCCGACGATTCTGAGCTGGGGATGTTTGCGGACGCCTTCGGTGTCGTAATACACGACGCGCGCGTCCGACAGGGGGACGTTCGTAGGTCTATCGACGAACTTGCCCAGGGCGCTGTCACCGGTCCACTGTTGCAGGCGCATGGCGAGACCTTTGGCAATGTCCCGTTGGCTTTCGGACATATGCCGGTCGTTGACCTCATCGAGCTGATCCAACTTGCGAACAAAGGCAGAAAGAGTCGGCGTCTCGAAAATTTCTTTGCTCCCCAAACGCCGATACGCAAACGCGTAACTTTGCGAGATGGCGGCGGTCAGAATCGCGTCTTCGAGCTCTTGCTCTGCGCCGCCCTGACCGGGGATCATCGCCCGGATGACGCCGAGGATCAGCGTTTTTTCGTCGTCAGTCGGCTCGGTCGCGCCAGGCCGGATGTCAAACGGATTGATCGAGGTCGCGCCGCCCACGGCAATCGGAATCTTGACCCCGTGGGCGGCGTCGACGAGGGGCGCGTAACCGCTGCCACGGTCGATGATGACGGCCTGGGTCGTTTTGTCGGCCAGAAAGTCGCTGAGCAGATGTTGCACGAAAAAGGTCTTGCCCGAGCCCGTTTGACCGATGACCAAACCGTTGTAGGCGTCGGCGTCGCGGTCGAACGGGTCGATGCGGGTAAGGCCGTAGTAGCGGTTGCGGTAGAGCGCGACCGGCTCTCCCGACCCCTTCCACGGCCCCGAAATCGGAAATAGATGGACGATATTGCTCGTGTTCAAGCTAACTTTTTGATCGTGTTCGCCCCCACTAAAGGGCGCGAAGTTCAAATAAGGTTTTAAGACGCCGTGCGAAAGCAGCATAAACGGGTTGCCCGGAACCGTGGCGAGTTCGCTCGCCGTTTCCCGAACCCGCCGCTTTAGCACCTCCGGATCGGGATCGAACAGGGTCAGCCCGACCGAGCATTCGTAAAACTTGTCCCCGGTCAGGTGAGCGTGCTCGAGCGCGTCGCGGGTCTCACGGTTGAGGACGCGCGTTTCGGGATCGACGTAGTAGTCGGGAGTCTCCGCCGCCGCCTCATAGCGTTTGGCGCGGCTGGTGATGAGTTGCATCGTTTTATCTGCCTCTTCGGTCAGAACGTCGAGGGTGAGAAAAAAGTTCCGACCGGCGGCCTCGGCTGCGTGGATCATGCCGGGGAACGTGTCCGCCGTCGGTAGGGTATGCAGCGCGAACATCTTGACGTACTGATTGCCGACCGTGATGAAATCGAGTTCTTCGTTGCCGATGGCGCTTTTGCCGAGTCTCGTCCGCAACGTCGCCGGGGTACACCCCTTGATCTTTTTGATCGCGCCTGCCGGGTAGTGCCTGTGCGACGCTCGGTACTGCTCGGGTTCGGACAAAGCCAGTCCGGGGTTGTGGTAGCGAAAGCAGAGGCTGAAGATGTCCTGGCTGGTCATCGCGCGCGCGCCGAACTTGATCTGCGATAACGTTTCGACGAGTTGATCGGTAATCGCCTTCATCCGCTGCGTGCGTTCGTCACGTTGTTCAGCGGTCAGGTTTAAGAAGTTTTTCCGCTTGCCCCCCAGACGAACGCTGCAATAGACGCGCCACTCTCTGATTCCGCCCGCGTCCCAGTCCTCTTCAAAGAGTTCGATCCGCTTTTGGATGAGGTGGCGTAACGCCGGTTCCGTGGCGTCCAAACGTTCTTTATAGCCGTCTAAAAAGTTAGGCTGAGCCGGGCTGCACTCGAGCGTAAGTCGCAGCCGAGCGTTGTGCGGCAGTACGCCGATGATGTGCCGAAACGCCCTCATCAGGTCATCGTTACCGCCTCTGAACGCGGTGTTGGGTACCTCTAAAGCTATCCCCCCTTCATACTGACCGCTGTGCAGGTGCATCACGCCGTCGTGGAGTTCCCGGTAGGAAAGCTCTTCGGTGAGCTTCCCTACGCGAGGCTTGAAAAGAGCTGCCAAACTCATTAAGGTTCCCTTTCATCGGTCGGGGCGGGGCGCACAGTGACCGCCGGATGCGTCGGACGATAACGGTAGACGAGTGGGCGCGAGACCGGGTCTTTCGACGGGTAATACCGGTCAGCTTGCGACAGCCACGTTGCCAGGTGCCGCGCAGCTGCCCCCGGAAGATGGTGCTTGAGCGCCGAGTAAAAGCGCCACACCCCGTAGGTGATGGCAATTGAGAGAATGAACCTGGGAGCTGCGGGGACGTCGAGCCCCTCCATTGCAAAGGCAAAGACGCCGACCACGACCAACAGCTCGGCGAGGGTAAACGGCCCGATGATGCGGACCTTACCGGCGGTCTTAAAAACCCGTGCTCGCGCCACGCTAACCTAGAGCGCGCAGTTCTGAATCTGAAAGATCGCCACCATCGTCGGGATGGCCACCAGTACCAGACCGCCTACCGCACCCCCCACCACGAGCGCGACCCCGCCACGGGTGCCGAGTTGCCAAAGGACGACGCCCCAGATAATTGCGCCTACCGCTAGAACAGCGCCGACGGGTCCGCGCAAGAACCTGGCCCCGTTACAGATCGTCGCCGGGATCGCCCCGAGCGACTGGTCGAAGTTGATTCCGGCTCCTGCGGCAAACGCTACGCCGCTTAGAAGCAGCAGCAGAAAACCAAAGCCAACCCTCCAAAATGCCAATAACCTCGTTCTAGACACTGTTCTCCTCCTCCTTTAGGTGTACCCGCTATGAGTACCTTAAAATTGTACTAAAATAATGCCTATTATGCGACTAGATGAGACCTGCCGAAAGAAAATGACTGAGCAGTTAGGCCGTCCCGTCCCCCCACCCACGGACGAATCGTTTTGGGATCTCCTCGAGAAACTCCGCGCGACCGCCCCTGAACTCGCTACCGAGCTTGAAGAAAACGTGATCTTCGACGACCTGGGCGACCCCGAACGCGAGGCGCAGCGCGCCGACGCCCGCGCGGTAGCGTTCCGGATGGGCTACCGCAAACTGTTCTACCGCTTCGACGAGGTGCGCCAGACCTGGCACCTTCACCGGGGAAAGCTCCTAGCCTGGGGTGTGGGAGGGTTTTTAGCCTTTTTCCTCCCCGCGTTCTTTTACCGGCCCGAACCGCAGGTTGCGAGCGCGCAAAACGTTGCGAGCGCCACCGTAAGCGGGAGTATGTCAGGTGGCGCGGTAGCCGAAGCCCCCAAAATCCCGAAAGCTCCGAAGCTACCGGTACCCGAGGCGCTGATCGTCGAACAACCCCCCGAAAGCGAAGCACCGGCACCGCCACTCATAGCGCAACCCGCACCCGCCCCGGCGGTGCCGCTGACCCAACCCCAGGTACCCACCACGGGCGAACCGAGAAGCCTGAGCGCCTACTCGAAAGCCGCCGGGGAGAACGAGCGAACGCTGGGCGCGTACCAGCGCGGTGGACAAGCAGCGGGAGCGGCTCAAACAGGGAGCAGCGATCCTTTTGCCGACGGCTCGAGCAGCGTACAAACGTCGGGTATAAGCGCCTTCCAAAACCAACCGCAGACCGCGACCGAACCCAAAGGGCTGAGCGCCTACACCAAAGAAACAGACCTCACGGCTAAACCCTTACGAACCCCGGTCGAGCCTGGGTCACAGTCAGGGGGCGCAACCCCGGTTGAGGGTACCGATCCGCTCTTCCGGGGCCAGACGGAAGCACCCGAGTACGCCGAGGCGTCGGCATCTGGGACGCAGGCCGCCGATCCCTTTTCCGCGTCGCCCCCGCCGGGTCAACCGGTCGAAACTGCGGCGACGACCGAAGCTCCGCCTGAACTCATGACCGAGCGGTACAACACAGGGGATACGGTCGAAGCTGAACTCGTCGTGGGACTTATCGCGCTGGGTCAGGAGCCGCTGCCGGTGATCGCGCGGGGACGTGACGGGAGCGTCTGGCAGGGCCAAGCTGTTCTTAACGCGAGTGGGCGTGTCGATATTACTTTCGGGACTGCTGCCAGGGACAGCGGCAGCCAGAGTCTCGAGGCGATTGCGCTCGCCGACGATGGGTACGCGGGCATTCCTGCTGCGATCAAAGAGACGACCCCCGCCCTGGCGTCGGATTTAGCCCGTGGCGCGCTCCGTGGGGCGAGCGAGTTCGTCGAGGGACTCAGGGATCAGAGCAGCGTGACTCTGAGTAACGGCGCAGCTGTCGTAAGCCGGGACGCGCCGCCCCTCGACGCCAGCGTCCTTGGCAGCGTCGCCCGGCTCTTTACGCCGCCAGAGGGCGAAGACCAGCAGGCGCTGGTGCGGCTCGCCGAGGTCCCCAGCGGGACGAAAATTCAGATCATGGTGTTGGGGAGCGCGCCGTAACGCTCGGCAGCGCGCGCCGAGGGGAGAGTCCAGCTCGTCTATGAAGTCAGCCGGTAGCGGGACAGCTCGGTAAAGAGTAACCGAGCCGCTGCCGCACTGTTCGTGAGCGTCCGAAAGATGACCGTCTGTTCATGCCAGTCGAGGCGCTGCGGGGTGGTCTCGAGTGCTTCGCTAACCCGGCATCCGGTATGAGTCAGCAGGTGGCAAAAGGTACGCAGCTCCCTCTCCCCTTGCGCCTTGGCCGCGGACCTGAACGCGGTGCGCTCGTCGAAAGTCAGGTAGAGGTGCTGACCGTGGTCGTCGAACAGGTTAAAGGCTTCAGAATCCATGCGACACAAGCTAGCAGTTTTGTTGCATTTGGGGCCACAAAAAGGGGCTCGAGCGGGTGGCTCGAGCCCTCGAATCTTCCCTTTTTGCAATCTAGAAGGCGAAAAGTGTTTCAGAAACCGTTTACCTTGTGTCGCTCTGCTCCCGGTAGTATCCGACGAGAGCGTTCGCGTGTCCATGTCCGATGTTGTGTTCCGTTTTAAGGGCGCTCACCATTTCCATGTGCTTCTTATCCTCCATCTCACCTAAAATTTTCAGCCAGTGGTCGATAGGCTTACCGTAGGTACTTTCGATGGATGGAAAGTAAGATGCAGGGCCTTTCACCTTGGGTGTATCGGTCATTTAAGCTACCTCCTGAAAACTATTGCGATGATAACTCTGGGTTAACGTACGCTCGCTGACAGCAATCAAAGCAGTCAGAAGGTGACAAGCTATGCCAAATTTTTTACCAGCGCGATGAGCTGGTCGAGACATAGCCCCCAACCCTCAAGAAAGCCCATGTCTTCATGCTGCTGCCGCCCAGCCTCGTCTCTGTGTTTGGCGATAGCCGTGTACTTGGTCCCTGTCGCGGTAGGCTCGAGCGTCACAATAGCTGTAAAAAAGGGCTGACCGCTGGGCCGGTAGCCCGGAGCAAGTGCATCGGTAAAAACTAGCCTCTCGTTCGGAACTATCTCCAGATAACAACCCACATTAGGAAACGCTTGCCCTTCAGGTGACTGCATCACAGTATAAAACCGACCGCCTGGTTTCAGATCAATCTCGCACTCGGAAATCGTCCAGGGAGCTGGGGCAAACCACTTTTTGACGTGCTCGGGCTGTGTCCAGGCTTTCCAGACAAGCTCAGTGGGTACGTCGATGTCGCGCTCTAAAACGAGGTCTAGGGTAGGGTCAATGTCAACGTGCAATGTCTTACTCATGGCTTTCCTCCTTGGCGAGTTCTATAACGTGTCTGTCGAACTGGTCGAGCCTTTTTCCCCACACGTTGCGTTGCACCTTGAGCCAGTGTTCGGCGTTCTCAACCTGTTCAGGCACAAGATGAAATGTACGTGTCCGTCCTACTTTTTCTGAGCGAACCAGTCGGCCCCTTTCTAGTACCTGTAGGTGCTGCATAAACGAAGGCAGTGCCATCTCGAACGGCTCGGCCAGCTCTGTTACCGAGGCGGGGCCACGACTGAGCCTTTCCAAAACTTGCCGCCGGGTCGGGTCGGCAAGCGCCTGAAAAGTCTGGTCGAGGTTCTGATAGTTAGGCACTTGCCTAAGTGTACATCAAAGAGACACTTAGGTCAATACCTAAGCGTTGGCTTAGTCTGAAGCAGCTGGCGCTTGTTACTGAAAAAAATCCTCGTTGTTTTGATACGGGCTGGCTACCCGTTCGATCAGGATACCGTTCTCGGTTTGGGTGTAGAAAATGACGTGACGCTCATGTACAAACATTCGCAAGCCGCTAAGCAGCTCGTCACGTGAGCGCCCTAAGAGGGGCATCGCCGCCAGCAGATAGATCGTTTCGCTTAGCTTTTCGCTGAACCCGTCGCCGCGCTCGCGGCTATACCGGCTGTAATGCTCGTGGATACGGTCAAGATCGAGCAGGGCCGACTCGGTATAGAGAACTTCGGCCATTAAGCTTTGGGGTGTTTGTCGGCCTTCTGGCGGGCCTCCCTGCGGCGGTTGAGTTCCGCGACGAGCTTCCCTTCCGGAATAGCTACCACCCGCCCGGCTGCTTTGTCGGCTTTGGCCTCCTGAAGCATGACGCGTACCTGATCGTTAAAGGTGTCGGTTTCTACCAGGGCATTGGTGAGCGAATAGGTAATAAATTCCTCTGCGCTCTCAAACTGCCCGGAGGTCAGCACCTTTTCGAGCAACGCTTCTTGCTCATGGTTGAGTTCTATCGTCATGCTGTTAAGGATAGGCGTTTTTAGGGGACTGGTCAATCAAAGTGCTGACGCTGCAACCCAATCAGCGAGCGTGTCTTTGTAGACCGCAGAACCTGTAGCAGGCAGCTTCGCGGCTCGCAGATCGGGACGTCGAGATCGTAGTGAGCCAGTTGCGCCGACCACTCACTTTATCGGCGACTAGACGCCCGTCGTTCTCAATCCTTCGACCAATACCTTAAGTGCTTTTGGACGCGCCCTGAACGTCACGGGCGCGCGTAAGACGAGGCGATCATCACAGTGTATATGGATTCCTGCGGGCGCTTCTAAACGAACCTCTTGGGCCGTGAAAACGTGGACTTTAGGCAACGTTTGTAGCATCTGTATCCAGGTCGCCTGGGCGTAACGCCACCACTCTTTGCGCGTTAGCGCCTCTACCAGCACGACGTTCAACCTTCCATCGGTCATCCGTGCTCCCGCTGCGACCGAGATAGCCGTGCCGACTCTATACGAGTTGGCGACTAAGCAGAGGCTCAACTCTTTGTCGTAGGGTT
>JAABUN010005361.1_pt1 | contig 16035 bp, 17 predicted proteins | sample 5559311 | NCBI WGS metagenome assembly JAABUN01 (sample SAMN10711877, study PRJNA513370) | rock metagenome | isolation source: Antarctica rocks | place: Antarctica: Victoria Land, Siegfried Peak sud
GTGAGTGTCCCGCGAAACATCGCAAGCTCGCCTCGACCTACTCCGAGAACCTCGCATAGTAAAATTCCGGCTGAAACGTACGGTTCCGGCACGCCAGCGGCTTCCAGTTTTTCGGCGGCCTCGCGGACGATAGCGCGGGCGTTCGTAACGCCGGTCGTCATCTTTTAGGCGTGGTCTCCGTTGGCGGAGTTTTCGGCTTCGGCGGCTAGCTTATCCGCCCGTTCTTTCGCGGCGAGAGCCTGGGTAAATTCTTCGAGATCCCCGTTCATTGTGCCTTCGATATTGTGCGAAGTAACGCCGACACGATGGTCGGTTATTCGGCCCTGCGGAAAGTTGTAGGTACGGACCTTCGCGGAACGCCCCCCGGTCCCGACCTGTGCCTGACGCATCGCGCCTTCAGCCTGTTGGCGTTCCTCGACCTCGCGTTCGAGAAGCCGGGCCTTCAGGATCTTCATGGCCTGCTCCTTGTTCTGGAGCTGACTCTTTTCGTTCTGGCACGTCACTACAAGGCCCGTAGGCTTGTGCGTGATACGAACCGCCGAATCCGTCGTATTGACGCTCTGACCACCCGGCCCGCTGGACCTGTAGACATCGACTTCGAGATCGTTCTGATGTACTTCGATCTCCACGTCCTCGGCCTCCGGCATCACCGCGACCGTGGCCGTTGACGTGTGAATACGCCCCTGACTCTCGGTCTTTGGAACCCGCTGCACCCGGTGCGTACCACCCTCATGCTTGAAGACCGAATAGGCTCTGTCGCCCCCGATCTCCACAGTAACTTCCTTGAAGCCGCCGACTTCCGCCGGGCTCGACGAGAGAGGGCGGTGCTTGAACTTCAGGCGGTCGGCATACCGAGAGTACATCTCCAGAAGCTCCCCCGCGAACAACGCTGCCTCGTCGCCACCGGTACCGGCCCGGATCTCGATGATGACGTCCTTATCGTCGTTCGGGTCGCGGTCGATGAGCTCGGCCCGGATCTCCTCGGACAACTCCTCCCCCCGCGATTCAGCATTCAAAGCCTCCTCCGAGTAGAAATCCCGCTCCTCGGCATTCACCGCTGTCGGGACCAGTTCCCGAGCCTCCCGAGCCTCCTGGATGGAGTCCAGAAGCTCCTGGGACAACTCCGCGCCACGCTTCATGCGGGCGTGTTCTTTGGCGACATCACGGTAGCGGTTCTGGTCAGAGAAAATATCTGGGTCCGAGAGTTCCTGGGTTAGAGCGTTGTAGCGGGTTAGAGTCTCGTTCGCCAGCTTCAACACTTGATCGTCCAACTTAGATCACCAGCTTGTTAGTCGCCTCGTTCGGGGAGATTTTCGACTCTTCCTCAAGCGAGAGCACTTTTTTCAACGATGCCATCGCCACCTCGACCATGCCATCGTCCGGCTCCCGAGTCGTCAACTTCTGCATCTGAAGCCCCGGCCAAACCAGCACCTTCACAATGGAGTTGTTCTGATTCCTGGCGCTCCACATGATGAACTCGAACGCCAGCCCCGCGACCACCGGGATCACGATAACCCGGCTCATGAGCATGTAGAACCATCCCTCCACCCCAAACAAACTGAAGACCAGGATGCTCAGAACCAGCACGTACAGCACGAAACTCGTCCCGCAACGTACATGTGAAGTATCGAATTTGTGCGAGTTTTCCGGGACCAACTCTTCACTGTTCTCATAGACCTTTATCGCCTTGTGTTCCGCGCCGTGATAACCAAAGAAACGCTTTATGTCCTTGCTGACCGCCGTGATTGTCACGATGTATAGGATGAAAATCGCAATCCGGATAACACCCTCGACAAGGTTAAAAACTATCGGGTTCTCTATCGAGGAACCGAGCAAAGCTCCAATGCCCTTCGTCCCGAAGACCGGCGCTGCCAGAAACAACGTGAAGCCGAGGATCAGGCCAACAAGCATCGTGATGGCGATTTCCTTCTTTGACAACTCCTCATCTTCGCCGAGGGCAATGTTCGTCGAGAGCGTGAGGAGTTTCATGCCGAGCCACAGAGTTTCGCCCAGTGAGAGTGCGCCGCGGATGATCGGTAGGCGCAACATCTTGTGCTTGCGTGTGATAGACCGGAATCTGTCGGCCCGGATATCCAGATCTCCCGCTGGGTCGCGGACGGCGATCCCCCAAAAATTAGGGGACCGCATCATCACGCCTTCCATTATGGCCTGTCCGCCTACCCGCATCGTAGAGCTACTTGTTCTGACGAGCTTTGCGGCGATTCTCGAATCGCTGTACCCGACCACCGGTATCGACTATGCGCTGCTTACCCGTGTAGAACGGATGGCTCGCACTCGAGATATCCAGGTCCACGACCGGATACTCGTTGCCGTCTTCCCAGGTGATCGTCTTGGAAGTCTCTATAGTCGAGCGGCTCAATATAGTGAAGTCCGCGCTTACGTCTCTGAAAACCACCGGACGATACTCCTCCGGATGTATGCCTTGCTTCATTCCAACCTCCGTTTGCTTGTTATCTAAATCTAGTTTACCGCTGATGTGCCACTAAAGAAAAGAGCGGCCCCATTGTAGCCGGGACCGCTCCAGACTCTAACCGCGAACGCGCTGTAGTTCGCGCAGGAACTCGGCGTTCGTATGCGTCTCTTTTAGCTTCTGGATCAGCAACTCTATCTTCTGCGATGAATCGAGAGCGTTGAGAATGCTACGGACCTGCCAGACTCTCTGAGCCTCTGCCGCCTCCATGAGCAACTCTTCCTTACGAGTCGAAGAGTCCTCGATGTTGATAGCCGGGTAGATGCGCCGATTCGCCAGCTTCCGCTCCAGGTGCAACTCCATGTTGCCCGTACCCTTAAATTCCTCGTAGATGACTTCGTCCATCCGGCTTCCCGTCTCGACCAGAGCACTCGCCAGGATCGTAAGAGATCCGCCGAACTCGATGTTCCGGGCCGCGCCGAAGAACTTCTTGGGCGGATACAGCGCAGCGGAGTCCACACCACCGGAGAGGATGCGCCCCGAGGCCGGAGCCGCGAGGTTGTAGGCGCGTGCGAGCCGCGTAATGGAGTCCAGGATCACGACTACATCGTCACCCTCCTCGACCAGCCGCTTGACGCGCTCCAGCAGAAGCTCGGCAACCGCTATGTGGTTGTCGGCGGGCTGATCAAAGGTCGATGCGACGACGGTAGCCTCTTCGACGCTCCGCTGCCAGTCCGTGACCTCTTCCGGGCGTTCGTCGGCAAGCAGCACGAACAACTTGGCCTCCGGGTAATTCGCCACGATGCTCTGGGCGATCTGCTTGAGGATCGTCGTCTTACCAGCCTTCGGCGGCGAGACAATAAGCCCACGCTGCCCTTTGCCAATTGGCGCGACGAGGTCTATTACCCGTGGGGCGATGTCGTTTGGCATCCACTCCAGCCGCAGCCGATCCTGCGGGAAGAGTGGCGTAAGGTCGTCCCAGTTGGTCCGGCGGCGGCCCTTCTGCGGCTCTTCGCCGTTTAGCGTCTCGATGCGCGTGAGCGCCGGGTACTTCTCGCCGTCGCGGGCGGGCCGGATCTGCCCAACAACGTCATCCCCTCGGCGCATGTTGAACCGCTTTATCTGCGAAGCCGAGACGTATACGTCACCCTTGCCCTGACTGTAGCCGTTCGTCCGCAAGAAACCGAATCCATCCGGCAAAACATCCAAAATACCGCTCTGCGAATGCTCGCCGCCCTTCTCAGACGGCTTGTCGCCACCCCGCTGACGGTTCTCCGGACGATTGTCTTGACGGTTCTCCTGGCGTCCGCGCTGCTCCTGGCGATTCTGTCGCCGGGACTCACGCTCGGGGCGTGGCGGACTGGCGGGAGCTTCGGCGGTTCCGTTTCCGTTGGACGAGCCGTTCGAGCCGTTGTCCGCACCGGAGCTTGGAGCGCTCGGCGCAGCCTCGGGGGCTGGCGGGGCTTCAGCTTCGGGAGCGGGAGTTGGTTGTGGGGGGGTTTGGGTTGGTGCGGGAGGTGCGCCAGCTTGCTCAGTGGCTACCTTGAAGATCAACTCGGCCAGAGCCGGTTTGCGATACTTACGGTACTGCTCGATCCCAAGCTGGGAGGCGATCTGGTGCAAGTCGCTCAGACGCTTGTTCTCAAGAGTGGATAACTCGGTCATGTACTACTGCCTTTCCTGGTTTGCGCGGCGAAAATGGTTCCGATGACGATCACGCCATCCATATAGATCTTCCCTGGAATCTGTACGCCCCAAAGGCCCGCCTCGGGCTCCGCGACGTAAAAGGTATCTTTGAATACTACCACATACCACCCGACAAACATACCCTAAGCGTTCGCTCGAACGGCTCTGCGTTTTGCTAATGGATGCTCACCCTACCTTCCCAACCCACCGACCAACCCGCCCGAAGCGACTATCTTCAAGAAGTGGATCTCTCGGGATTCGTACGACAGGCTCCCACCGACAAACGGTTGGACCTGGAACAACCTAACTATACACGAGGATGCCCAGAGTAACTATCGCCAAAAGAACCTCTTTTTAGCCTGCTGTCGCTCCGGTCTCTCTCGCGAGACTCAACAGAACATCGTCCAGTCCGTCTCCGACGGGATCGTTGTCGCAGTACATTACCGGCTTGCCTTCGGATGCCCCTCGGCGGGTCACCACATCCACGGCGGCGGCCTTTATCTCCGTCAAGTACACGTCCGCCCCTGACATGCCGTTCAAGTCCTCTTCCAACCGCGCCCGGTCCGAGAGGTTCCCCGAAGCCGCCACTACCTCGCATCCGTACACGCCCTCCAGATGCCGGGACAACTTATCCAGGACCGCGGGCGGCGCGGTAGAGACGTAGGCTACTTTCAGACCCTGCACCTCACCGACTGGGCGAGGACGGAAGACAGCGGGTATCACGGTGAGATCCGGACGGACTTCTCCCACGGCCCGGATGATCCCCTCGACTTTTTCGTCGCTCGCCATCGGCTCCTCGCTCATCGTCAACAACAAAAGATCGGAGAGCAACAACCGGTAAGCCCCCAGAAAGCCCGCGATGTATTCAGGGTCCTGGTGAGCTCCGGCAACCAGCACCCGACGGTCGACCGCTACCGGCGGCATCGCGGCACCGGAACCATCGAAGAGCGTAATCCCGGTATCCAGACCGTTGGCGATACGGGCTCCTTCGAGTACGTTGGAGACAAACGGCTCGCCGGAGAGTCCACCTCCGCATCGGCGGCATCCAACTGTGACGACGCGGCTCAGGGCCGCCGTCTCGTAGTAGTCGCTCGCGGCGTGCGCTCCACGCTCCAGGGCTTCGAGCAGGTAAGCCCCGCCAACCTCCAGTTTGTGGCCCTCCACGATCTCTGGCTTCGGTGGCCCCCCGCGTCCCATCGAAACTACGCCCGGATTAAAACCCTCTGCGGACAGCAGACGAGCCAGATAACCCGCGACCGCTGTCTTACCGACACGTTTTCCGGTCCCGATCACGGCCATGGACGGCTTCTCAGATATATCCTGCAACTCCGGTGGGCGAAACTCGAAATCGCTGCCCCGGTAGATAGCCCCCGCCGCCAGAGCGAGCGACGCTATCCGCATCCGATCCCGATACCCAACAACCGGCTCGTCCGAGAGATCCACGACAACGTCCACTTCATACTCAGTTAGTGCTTTAGCCACGGCCTCGACCGGAGTCCCGCCCTTCACAAGCGGCATACCGTAATCCGTGCCGGGCTTCAGCTTCTCCGTGCCGCCGAGAAAAGCAGCCGCCACGCCCTCGACGTTCATGGATTCGCGCACGTTTTGCATAGCGTCCAGAACGACGGGTGGGTAGTGTTCGCCGTCTATCAGAAAGAGAGCCCGCACTCCCGAGATTCCTATTCGCTGCCGACGGCTACTTCGGGGTCGCTGGATAGTCGACCAGCGATCCGCTCCTCGAAGCGTGAGTACTTGTGGGTGTTAGCGTCGAAGTCCACGGCGAGTTCCCGCTCCTTGAATGGGTATTTGCGGAAGACTTGCACCCGTCCGTCTTCGATCTCGATGATGTTGTAGCAGGGTCGAGTGTTGCCTCGAAGTCGGGTCGTCGAGGCTGTTCCCGCGTTGACGATAAACATGTCTTCGAGTTTCCAAGAGTACGGCACGTGCTTATGGCCGGAGAGGACGAGATCCACCCCAACATCATCAAGAAGCTCAAGAACGTCGCCCGCGTCGTAGATCGTGCTCCGCTCCCGACCCGTGCCGGGAATCGGGATGAGATGGTGATGAATGACGAATATCTTCAACTTATCCTCTGCTCTGGAGAACGAGTTGTGGATAAAGTCGTAGTGCTCGCGCCCGACTCGGCCGTCGTTCAGATCCGGCTCCGAGGAATCTATGCCGACCATCACGGCTTCATCGAAGTCGATGCATGAGTAGCGTTGTCCGAACAACCGCTCGAAGTGGATATAACCGACGTTCCGGGAGTCGTGGTTGCCGGGGATGACCATGACGTTCTCGCACTGAAACTTCTGGACGTACTCAGCGGAAGTCTCAAATTCTTGCCGATATCCCGCATCCGTCAGATCTCCCGAGACCACCACGGCGGTAGGGTTCGCGTCGTTTATCTCCAGTATCGAACGCTCTAGCAAATCCGGCACGAAATAGGGACTACCGCAGTGGATGTCCGAGATCTGGCAGATCGTCAACTTGCGCGAAGTAGTGCTCATTCTCCCCCAACCGGTAGCTTGGCCTGCAAACGGCAAATTCAGTATAACAGAGCCTCTACCGCCCTCAGCTAGAGCTACATCTTTTCGGGCGCCGTCACTCCCAGAAGATCCAAGCCAGAAGCCAACACCCGCTTGGTCGCTGCACTCAACGCAAGCCGCCGGGTCCGCTCTGCTTCATCGTCCACTAACACATGATGCACCGTGTAAAACTGATGAAATTTGGCCGCCAACGTCTCCAGATACGTCGGAATAGGATGCACCTCGCGCTTCGCCGCCGCGTTCCGAACGACCCGTGGGAAATCCAACAACTCCAACGCCAAAGCCCGCTCTTCGTCGGCGAACTCCGCCACCGGGATGCCGCCAAGCTCCTCAATGCTCGTACCGGCCTTCTCAAAGATGCTCGCTATGCGGGCGTGGGCGTACTGCACGTAGAAGACCGGGTTCTCGGCAGATTGCTCCACGGCAAGTTCAAGGTCGAAGTTCATCTCGGTGCGATGCGACGATCTTACGTAGAAGTACCGAGCCACATCTACCCCGACTTCATCCAACAATTCATCCAGTGCCACGATATTACCGGCGCGTTTGCTGACCTTGACCTGCTCCCCTCCGCGCAGTAGCTTCACCAGACGCACCAACTCGACGTCCAGGAAGTCTCCCGGCAAGCCCAGCGCGATGAGGCCCGCCCGAATTCGTGGTGGATAACCAGCATGGTCCGCACCCAATATATCGACCGCCGTGCCGAAGCCTCGCTCATGTTTGTCCCGGTGGTACGCGACATCCGGGGCCATGTATGTGTACGTGCCGTCCCGCTTGACCAGTACACGGTCCTTATCGTCCCCGAATTTCTCCGATGACAACCAGAGCGCGTCTTCGTGCTCGTAGACGTGACCGCCGTTTTTGAGGTCTTGGATCAAGGTTTCAATAGCCCCCGACTCGTACAGGCTCTTCTCGTTGAAGTACCGGTCGAAGACAACTCTGGTCCTCCCCAGCGTCTTCTTTATGTCGACCATGCACCAGTCGGTTGAGAAATCCACTATACCCGACAGACCTTCCTCACGGTCGAGCTTCAGATACTCGTCGCCGTGCTGCTCGGAGAGGTCGCGGGCGATATCCTGGATGTACTCTCCGGCATAAAGAGCTGCTTCGTCTTCAACAGGCCATTCTTGTCCGTGGAGCTTCGCGTAAGGAACCGCTACAGACTGGCCGAGGAGCTGGATCTGGTTTCCCCCGTCATTGAAGTAGTACTCCCGCGAGACCTTCACCCCGGACGCCGCCATGATCCTCGCCAGCGAGTCTCCATAAGCTGCGTGCCGCCCATGCCCCACGTGCATCGGTCCCGTCGGATTGACGCTCACGAATTCCAGCAAGACCGGCGCTCCATGGGGCTCTCGCCACCCAAATTCCGCACCGGCTCCGAGCAACTCCTCGACTTCTCCCCAGAGAGCTTCTGGCGACAACCAGAGATTCAAGAACCCCGGACCCGCGACCTCCACCCGATCCAGGAACGGAGCCTCCATGGCCTCGGCGAGAACACCCGCGACCTCTTTCGGATTACGCCGAAAGATCCTCGCGTTAGCCAGAGCCACGTTAGTCGCGAAATCCCCATGCGAAGCTTCGTTTGGACGCTCCACCCGGACTTCGTCGAGTTCGACGCCGTACGCGCTCAGCGCAGCCTCCCGCACGACCTCCGCAATGCGTTCCTCAAACCCCACTCTCACTATTTCTCGTCCCGGTTCATAAGCTCATCCAACAGCCGCTCGTTCTTGTCCGCCAAACACTCCGCCTCCTCTGGCACCGCCTCGAACAGCACCTCGAACACATCTCCCGGCGCGGCATCGTCCGGCAGCATCTCCCGTGGCGCGTCGAAGCTCCTGCGCCCATCCGGGTAGAGCAGCAACACCGCCCAACCTTCGTCCTCAAACCTGTCTATCTGCACGCGCATGGGGACGATTCTAACAGTCGGCCCCGAAAGTCTTTTTCACCAGTGATATTTCTCCCCCCGCTCTATCTTGACCGCCCGATAGAGCTGCTCCAACAGGACCACGCGAGCGAGCGCATGCGGCAGCGTGAGGGCTCCAAAAGACCACATTTCATCGGCCCTCTTTAGTAGCTCCGGCGCGAGACCTAGCGGACCACCAAGCACAAACGCTACATGGCTGCGCCCGGAAGTACCGAACTCGGACAGTTTCGTCGCAAAATCTTCAGATGAGATTTGCTTGCCGCGTTCGCGATCCAGGGCTATGAGGTGCGCCCCTTCCGGGATGCGTTTTATAAGGAGATCCGCCTCGGTTTTTAGGACTTCGGTTTGGCTTCGACGGTTCATGTCCTCTTCACGCACTTCTACGACTTCGACCGGGAAATGTTTTCTAAGACGCTTGAGGTAGTCGTCACAGGCGTTGATCGGCCAACCTTTTAGCTTACCGGCGACCACTATCGTGGCGCGTCGGATCACTCGACACCAAAGAGCCGCGCAGCACTTTCGCTTGAACTGTCATGTCCGTAAACGTACTCGTCCGATACAAGCGGCTCTCCCACCTCGATCACCGGCGTTGGATGCCCGGCCAGCGCGGCTCTCACCCGCACGCTACCATGTCCACCTTCACGCAGAACCCTCGTCACAGTTCCTGTCGCCCGAGCTGGAGAGTTGTTCTTTCGCGACAGGTGCGCGAGCACGAGATCCTTGAGCCCATCAGGAGCCAAAGCTAGCGCCGCCTCCGCGGCTTGATGGTTAGACAAGTGTCCGTACCTGGAAGAAACACGTCGCTTGAGGTCAGCGGAGTATGGTCCACCCATCAACCAATCCGGATCGTGGTTGGCCTCCAAAACCAGAGCGTCCGCGCCGCGCATCATGCCGAGGGCCGCAGAGGTTACCTCCCCGAGATCCGTGGCGACGACCACGCTCCTATCTCCCTCCGAGAGCTGCAATCCAAAGGTCGGAGTGTCGTGCGGAACCTCGAAGTATGTCGCCGAGAAACCGCAGGTCTCCAGGGATTCGCGGGATCGGACATCCGGGGCCTTCACGGTCGCCGCTACACCCGGAGCCGCAAAGATCGGCAGCGACCTTTCCCGCAAGATGCCCCGTATTCCAGAAGTATGGTCACCGTGTCCATGCGTGACAAGAACCGCGCCAACGTCTTCGAGGCCGCGCCCGATCCGGGCCAGTAACAGCTTCAAGCGGCGGCATGAGACTCCTGCATCCACAAGCACGCCGCCCGACGACGACTCGACGTAGACTGCGTTACCCGAGCTACCACTTGAAAGTACGCTAAGCCGCAAAGCTGCACTCGATTTTTGGGTTTGCTAAAGCTACGAAGAATTTCACGGTTCGATGGTAGCACTTGGGGGAAACCACAAACGTATTCTACGAAGTGGTTGAGTCTACGAGGTCTCCTTGGACTATTATTCGTTCCGTGTAGTCCGGGAGCGTGCAGGTTTGGAGCGTGACGACTGACTTGTCTTCCACCGGGTTCATCACCTCGACGTTTTCGAGGCCGACCACTTCCTGGCGGGTTACGTTGTAGACGTACTGGTCTCCGGCGGAATCAGTCACCGTGATCTCATCTCCCTCTTCGATGAGGTTGAGGTCGAAGAAGATTTCGAAAGAGCCTGTATCAGGATAACCCAGCCTATGACCCGCTATATAAGTGTTCGCGCCCTCCTGCCACGGAAAACCCGTCGCCGGGATGTGAATGGCGGACTTCGTAAGGGCTTCCTCGGACGTCGAGTCGTAGATCGGCACGTCCTTCAGGCCGATCTTCGGAACGGTCAAATAGAGTGTCTTGTCCTCGGGTCCACCGGGATCTCGTCCAAAGTTGAACGGTTTTACAGCCGGTATAGCTCCAGCGGAACCAGCCGATTCCAACTGGATCGGCTCTCCGGCCTCGTTCTTGTCGTCCCAACCCTTGAAGTCCGGGATGTCGCTCGAATCTCCCTCTTCCACCTTGATGGGAGATTGGACACCCTTAGGTTTCTCTTTCTCCGAGTCTTTCTCTTTGGACGCGGATTCAGTTGTCTCCGAGCTTGTATTAGGCTTCTCGGACTTTTCAATTTTGTTTGTGGGCTGTTTGTCGGCATCTCCGCCGCCGCCTGTAGAGGACTGGGCGCATCCGCCGAAAACGAGCACGCCGAAGAGGAGCAGAGTGCAAAGCACTCTGCTCCCCGAAGAGAGATGCCGGGCGAACCCGGTCATCCCTCTTTCATCGTTGGGTATGTTAGACGCGGCCGAAACGACCCGCCGCGCTGCTGCCACCGGTATCCGGCATCTCGCTCATGCCCAGGAACGGCGCGACCGCAGCGAGGACTTCCTCCTGCGACAGGGCCGCCGGGAACGCCTCGTTGGCTGGCGGGAGAACGCCGGTCAGGTTGTTGAAGGCCACTACGTGCTGGCCCTCGACCGCCTCGATGCTGCCTGCAGCGGCTAGAATAGCCGGATCCTGAATCATCGGCCCGGCACCCAGGTAGGCGCCAACACCGACCGGCTCGAACGTCGCGGCCAGCGCGAGGATCGAGTCCTGGCTGGAGAAAGCGTCCGCCGGGAAGGTGAACTCGGGCTTGGCGACCGGAGTCGCGCCCGCGCCTTCGAGAAGGCCGATGAGAGCCTCGACGTGCTGGTTCTCGTGGTCGCCAGTAGCGGTTACCTGGCTGAGGGCTGCACCCTCAAGTACGCCAGCATCGAGTGCCAGAGCGTAGAACTCGGCCTCAAGATACTCAAGCGTGAGGGCGAAGTTCGCGATGTCCACGTCGCCGCCGCCACTCTGGGCGAACGCCTTGTTCGAGGTAAACATGGCCGAAGCCACAGCCGTTCCGGCTCCCGCGACCGCTAGGGTCTTCAGGAAGTCCCTCCGGCTCCGCGGGCGAGCAAGCTGCTCGGTGCCCGGCACATTTATGTGTTGATCCATAATTTTCCCTATCCTTCCTTTCCTTAACCCGTGATCCCGAACGGAGCCACAGCCTCTTGCACTGCGGTAATCTCCAAAGCCTCCGTAAACGCCGTGTTGGCTGGTGGGTCGATGCCCAACAGTATGTTGATTCCAACGACGTGCTGCGCCTCGGCGTTATGAATCGAGAGCGCCGGAGCCAAGTACTCCGAACCTATAAGCGCCGGAGCGGCACCCTGGTACGCACCGACACCAACCGGCTCGAACGTAGCGGCCAAGTCGAGGAGCGCCGCCGGGTCGGTGAACACACCGTCCGGGAAGGTGAACTCCGGGGTCTCGGGGATCGGCGCGCCGATCTCATTGAGAATCCCAGCCAAAGCGTCGACGTGAGCCAGCTCGTGATCGCGAATAGCTGCGATCTGATCCAGGGCCGCACCCTCCAAGATGCCAGCGTCGACAGCCATCGTGTAGAACGTTCCCTCTAGCTGCTCCAAAAGATAGGCGAAAGACACAATGCCTGCGGCACCGGCCTCGACGTATCCCTCATGTACCGCCCATGCCGGACGGGACGCGAGCCCAAATCCACCTATGCCCGCCGCCGCCAACGCTGCCGTAGCAGCCGCTGCGGTCTTAACGAAATTGCGCCGCGAGACCTCCTGGTCGAGCCCTATTAGGCTCGTGCGGCTCTCTGCACCACTCATCTGCATCTGCCTCTCTTTCCTAGCTTTCCTACCCACCCGATTCGATACATTCCAAACGAGCTTACTACCTATTTACGCTCTCCGGTCTCCCCTGGATCACCTCCAAATGAATTTTTGCAACGTGACTACATATTCCGAACCACGCGCTACCAACAAATCGTAACATAACATATAAAAAAGTTCACCAATCGCAACATCGAAAATATTTCCCCGTGCACTGCATTGGGTTGAAGTTGATCCAGGCTAGCCGAAGTGCCGTAAAATACAATTATGGCTGGCCGGGAATCACAATACTTGCTAATGGCGGACGAGGACTTGATGTCGATGGCCGAAGAGGACAACTCCCAGGCGTTCGGAGTTCTCTACGACCGTCACAGTAGGGCCGCTTTCTCGCTGGCGTACAGGATGATGGGGGATCGGCAGTCTTCAGAGGATCTCGTACAGGAAGCGTTTTTGAAGGTGTGGCGGTCGGCTGACAGGTATCGTGTGGAGCGTGGGAGTGTGCGAACCTGGATCCTCTCTATAGTCCACAATCGTGGGATAGACCAACTCCGGGCGACAGCCAGCCGTCGTCGCACGCAAGACCGCGTCGAGGCCACGACACAGAAAGTCCAACACAGCGATGCGTTCTCCGAAGCCTGGAGGAACTCTCGAAGAGAGCAAGTTAGGGAAGCGTTGCAAACCTTGCCAGAGGAGCAGCTAAAGATACTGGAGTTAGCATACTTCTCCGGCTACACGCATATGGAGATCTCCGAGTTGCTGGATCTCCCGCTCGGAACGGTCAAGGGTCGCATGAGGCTTGGCCTGAAAAAGATAAAAAACTACTTCGACGACCAGGAACTGGCGGTGAGAGGGTGAGCGCGATGGACCACAAGGGTTTCGCGGAATTGAAAGAGTTCTACGCCCTGAGCATTCTTGACGATAAACAGAAGAGCGAGTTCGAGGAGTACCTTCGCCTCCACCCGGAGCATCGGGCCGAAGTCGATGATCTCATCTCCGTTGGCGACTTGCTCGCCCTCGCCCCCGAGGAACTCGAACCGCCCGCCAGCCTGCGCTCAAGCATAATGGCGACCGTCAAAGCCGAAAGCCGGGAATCAGAAGCAGCTTCTCGTCAAAGATCCCGACAGTCGCTTTGGGAGCGCGTTGGTGATTTCTCCCGATTCGGACGAATCGCCGTGGGTGCCGCAGCGATTCTTTTGATTGGCGTGCTGTCATGGAATTCATTCACGCAGCGCGGAGAGATACAGGATCTACGGAGCGCGGCAGAGTCGAAGCAGGCAGCCGCGCAAGCTCAAGGCTCCTCTATCGAGTCCATCCGGCTAGAAGGCGCGGCGACCGGGAAGGTCGAAGTCGTGAAGCTCGAAGGAGAACAGGCGGTGCTCGTCGCCGAAGGACTGACTCCGATAGACAAGGACAAAACGCTTCAAATCTGGGTGATCAAAGACGATGTTCCAAAACCTAGCGGCATCTTTAATCCCGGCGAGAAGCTACGCAGCGTAGCGGTCGAAAACTCACTAAAGAACGCCGACATGGTAGCCGTGACCGTCGAGCCCGCTGGTGGCTCTCAAGCCCCTACCACGGACCCCATCATGGTGGCAAAGCTCTAAAGTAAGGCGCTTAGTCGCCTTTCGAGCTTTCGGCGGCCAGCCAGTCCAGGACTACGGCGGCGGTCCAGGATTGGCGCAGGGAGCCGAGCGGTTCGCTTGTGAAGGGCTCAAAGTATTCCGCGAATCCGTAGTTGGAAATTTGACCCAGAGCCCCCTGACGCAATTCTCCGGCGCGTTCCATCTCCCCCTCCCGGCGCAACGACCACCACAAAAGCCACGTAACTACCGGCCAAACCGGACCTCGCCAATAACTACGCGACCGGAAGCCAGTCTCGAAAGGACTAGTCGATGGCGGCAGCGTCCAGCGTAGACGCGGATGTCCCGCAAACATCCCGGAGAATAGGATGTCGGTCAGAGACTGAACTCTCTCCGAAGGTAATCCGCCTGATATTAGGGGTGCGAAACCAGCTATAGTGCTCGTGCGAAGCGGTTGCCCAGCCCGGATATCAAAGTCTAGATAGAGTCCGCTCTCCGAGTCGAAGCACCCGTCCAGTCCCTTTCGGCCTTGACGAATCCATGACCTTATCTCCTCTATCTCGCTTTCGGGAGCTTCGATCATCGCTCCGATCTCCGCCAGCGACTCGTTTGCCGCTACCAGGATCGCGCTAGCCAACACGTCTTTCACCAGGAACGGATGCGTCTCATAGAGCGAGTTTTCATCGCAACGCTGGTTCTTTATAGACTCTACGAGCCAGATGTAGCGGTCGTATTCGGGTCTGGTTGGTCGCTGAGTTGGATCGTCGACGTGCTGGAGGTCCAGGCGTTCGTAGTCGGACATCTCGCCGACCTCCACGTTAGCCAACGCTTCGTCCCAGCGGGGGGAGTTGTCTGTCCCGCTCTCCCACGGGTGGTATATCGTTACGAGGCCGGAACCCTCGGGATCACGGTGCGTCGCAAGGTACCGGTGCCACCGCAAGAGCTTTGGGTAGATCCTGCGCAGAAACTCCCACGCGACATCTTCCTCGTCGCCCTCCGAAGCAATCTCCGCGATTCGCCTGGCGGCGACAGCGTGAATCGGTGGTTGACACAACGCGCTCGTGTACGGCGGTGCCGATGGAGCGCCAGGAAACACCCCGGCGCTCGCCCAGTGTTCCGGGCCAGGAAAGTAGCTTCGCGGAGGCGCGTCCGGGTTGAATACGATATGCGGAACTTTTCCGTCGGACCACTGGCTTTCGAAGAGACCGAGCAACTCGCATGCGGCCCGCGAGACACTCACGTGGGCCAGTCCCATCGCTATGAAGCCCGTATCCCAGCTCCACTGATGAGGATAGAGATCCTCGGAGGCCCGAGTCCAGCCGCCCATGTCGTTGTCCCGAAGCACCTCGGTAGCTCCGAGCGCAAGGTCTTCGGAGTCTAGATCCGGAGGTTCCGCTGGCTGATTCATGTAGCTTTCCTTAATAGTGTAGGGGATTTTGTGTCACGCATGTTACCTGATGCCGCAAATCTTCACAGAGTGACTAAACACTTACGAGTCCTCGGATCCAATGTATAAAAAACTTCGTGATTCGACTAGGCTATCCTACTCAAAACCTGACGCTGCCCGCGAGCACGAACCACACCCTGCGACTATCGAACCTACCGAAAGCTGCAAAAGTGCGTGGCCTTATCCAGGAGAACATCGCGGACCTCGCCCGAATATTGCTGTGGAACTCCGAACGCGACATAGCGCTCTTTCGTATGGGACAGAGCCTCATACCCTTCGCCTCGCACCCGGAATTCCCCTACAACTGGGCTGTCGAGCACGGTGAAGAATTGCGCGAGGTCGGGGAAATCGCGTTAGACCACGGCATTCGTCTGAGCATGCATCCGGGGCAGTTTATTCAGCCCGCCAGTCCAAACCCCGCCGTAGTCGAGCGTAGCCTTCTGGAGTTGCGATACGTTGCACGGGCCTTTGATCTCATGCATGCTTCGGACGCCGTTATGGTGCTGCACATGGGCGGCGCCTACGGTGATTCAGCCACTACCGCCGCCCGATTCATCGAAGTTTTGAGCCAAGAGCCCGATGTTCTCCGCTATCTCGCTCTGGAGAATGACGAGCGCGTGTGGAGTGTCCCGGAGACTTCAGACACCGCCGCAGCCCTCGGGATTCCAGCCATCGTCGATGCCTTCCATCACGGCTTCAATACCGGCGGTCTTACGTTGAGCGAAGCCCTGGATCTCGCGCTCCCGACCTGGGGCAACAGAAGGCCGAAGCTTCATCTCTCTAGCCAGGATCCAAACAAACGT
>JAABUN010005362.1_pt1 | contig 16034 bp, 27 predicted proteins | sample 5559311 | NCBI WGS metagenome assembly JAABUN01 (sample SAMN10711877, study PRJNA513370) | rock metagenome | isolation source: Antarctica rocks | place: Antarctica: Victoria Land, Siegfried Peak sud
CCGGCAATGATGGTCGTGAAGCGCCTCGCGCCCGAGCTGATGGCACCACCATCGCGACCAGACCGCAACTGGTCGCGTCGTGACACTGGCCAGCACGCGTAACTGGCCCTTCGTGTCGGGGATGAGCGGCTCATCCTGAACCGCTCATCATGGTGCCGCCGGCGTCGAAACCGACCGGCGGCACAACTGGGATCGCTGGATTCTCGCGGGGATCGACCTGCTGACCCCGCGGACCCGTTGCTAGACGCGGCGACGCTTCGGCGGCCGGCACCCGTTATGGGGAATCGGCGTCGTGTCGCTGATCGAGATGACCATCATCCCGCTCGCCTGGAGCGATCGGATCGCCATCTCACGTCCGGAACCTGGGCCCTTGACGAAGACATCCACCTGCCGGAGTCCGTGCTCCTGCGCCTTGCGCGATGCCTGCTCCGCTGTGACCTGCGCGGCGTACGGGGTGCTCTTGCGGGAACCCTTGAAGCCGTTGGCACCGGCGCTGGACCAGGCAAGGACGTTTCCGGCCGGGTCGGTCATGGTGACGATCGTATTGTTGAACGTCGCCTGTACGTAAACACGTCCGCGAGGGACGTTCTTTCGATCCCTTCGGCGGACACGTGTCTTGGGCTTGCCGCCAGCGCCGGACCGTCGTCGTTCACTCATCGCGCTTCTCCTTCATCCTCAGGACCCGTCCGGCCATGTATCAGTCATGACAACCCGCGACCGACCGGCATGGAAACCGCCGGGCCCGTGAGCATCATGCTCCCCGGCCCAGCGAACGGATTACTTCTTCTTGCCGCGCATGCTAACGGCGCGCTTCGGTCCACGTCGCGTACGCGCGTTGGTCTTCGTCCGCTGTCCCCGAACTGGAAGACCGCGGCGATGGCGCACGCCTCGATAGCAGCCGATGTCCATCAACCGCTTGATGTTGAGCTGAATCTCCCGACGGAGATCGCCTTCGACGCGAACCTCGCGGTCGATCAACTCACGGAGGCGGTTGACCTCGTCGTCAGTCATCTCACGGACACGGCGATCCGGGCTGACGCCGGTTCGCTCCAGCAACGTCTGGCTGGTGTGCAACCCGATCCCATAGATATAGGTCAGAGCGATTTCAATCCGCTTCTCACGGGGAAGATCGATCCCGGCAATTCTGGCCATCGGCCCTACGCCCTCCTGGACGGCGGCTGGCACCCTGCCCTACGGCGAGGCCAGCGCGTCATTACTAACCCTGGCGCTGCTTGTGCCGGGGATTCTCACAGATGATGCGCAGGATGCCGTGACGCTTGATGACGCGGCACTTGTCACACCGACGAGTAACGGATGCGGTGACCTTCATTGAGTGACTCCTGCTGCCTGATCACGTCGAAATGGGACGCTTGCCGTCAGGCACAATGACGGCGCATGTTGTTGACATGCGCGCGAACGCTTAGTGTAGCACGTTTGCCAAGGCGGCAGTCAACACTCGCGGCGGTCCTTCTGGCTGCACGACGACGTCATGTTCGAAGTGCGCCGCGAAGGAGCGATCGGCCGTTCTCACCGTCCAGCCGTCCACCTCGACCACATACCCCGGTGCCCCTAGGCTCAGCATCGGCTCGATCGCGAGGGTCAGATTCGGGAACAGATCAATCGGATCAGCGCACTCGGCCACGTTGGGAACGTGTGGCTCTTCCCACATTGTTCGACCGATACCGTGCCCTCCGTAGTCGCGGACGACACCCAGATCGTACGCTCCCGCGGTTTGCTCGACGGCACGACCAATGGCTGATAGCGTGGCGGGCAATAGCGCAGCACCCACGGCGGCATCGAGCGCCGCCTTGGTGCCGTCCAGCAGCCGCCGGACTTCGACTGGAATCGTGCCGACCGGATACGTCCACGCAGCATCACCGTGGAAACCATTCAGAATCACGCCGACGTCAATAGAGATCACATCTCCATCTTCAAGCACCCGTTCCCCCGGAATTCCATGGATGATGACCTCGTTGACCGAGGTGCAGATCGACTTCGGAAACCCCTGATGTCCCAGGAACGACGAAACGGCGCCCGACTCGGCAATGAAACGCTCAGCCGCGGCGTCCAGCTCCGCGGTGGTGATGCCTGCCTGCACCAACGGAGCGAGCCGACGATGGACTCCGACGACAAGCTCGCCTGCCAGCGCCATGAGTCTTACTTCGGCATCCGACTTCGGCCGGAGCAGCCCGCGTCCTGGCCCGACTGGCCGAAGCGAGGCGCGTCGCGGCAGCGTCCTTCGGACGGCGCTCCGCCGGCTCATCGCGCGTTGGTCCCGCTGGCGCCGAGGTCGACATCGAGTCGAGCCCGGAGCTGAGAGACGAGATCATCATGGACGATCTCGATCGGCCGAGCTCCGTCGACTGTCACGACGAGACCACGGTCGCGGTACATCTCCAGCAGCGGAGCCGTCTCTGCGTGGTACTTCTCCAACCGCCGCCGGATTCCGTCTGGCGAGTCGTCAGTCCGCCCCCGGGTCATGAGCCGCTCAATGAGCTGCTCCTCCGGCGCAGAGATCTCGATCACGGCGTCGATCCGCTCCCCGCGTCGAGCCAGCAACTCATCCAGGGACGCTGCCTGCGGTGCGGTGCGCGGGAAGCCGTCGAACAATGCGCCAACGGCTGTCGGGGCATCAGACTCGATGATCCCGCTACCCGACCGAGCTTGGCCACTAGCGATGGCGTCGAGGCGCTCCTCGACGAGTTGATTTGTCAGATCATCCGTGATCAGATCGCCCCGGTCGTAGATCACCTCGATCGCCCGACCCAGTGGACTCCCGGCAACGATCGCGGCCCGGAACAACTCACCGGTGGAGAGATGGTGGAGCCGCAGCGCCGGTGCGAGCAGTGCCGCCTGTGTGCCTTTGCCGGATCCCTGCGGCCCCATGACGATCAGATGCAACGTCTTACCCTCTGTCTGCGTCGATAGCCGTGGCTGGCCCAGGGCGAACCCGGAGAAAAGCCGATGCCCGGTCCCGGGAGCCAACCCGGGACCGGGCATCTGGCTATCGAATGAAGCCTTCGTAGTTGCGCATCATGAGTTGCGCTTCGAGTTGGCGCATTGTGTCAACCGCCACGCCAACGACGATCAGCAGCGAGGTCGACCCGAGCTGGAGCTCATTGACACCAGTGATCTGCGCCGCGATGTACGGCAGAACCGCGACCGTGCCGAGGAACAACGCCCCGACGAGGGTGATCCGGTTCAGAACCGTCCGGAGGTACGTCGCGGTGTTCTTGCCGGGCCGGATGCCAGGGATGAACGCGCCCTGCCGCTGGAGATCCTGTGGAATCTTCTGCTGCTCGAAGACGACGAGCGTGTAGAAGTACGTGAAGGCCACCACCATCAGGAAGTAGATGACGTTGTACTGGAAGGACAACGGATTGAAGAACCGCTGAATCCAGCCCGCCACGCTGACGACCCAGTCCTGTCCGGAACTCTGCAGGAAGGTTGCAACCATACCGGGGAAGACCATGATGCTGACCGCGAAGATCAGCGGAATCATGCCGGCCGAGTTCACCTTGAGCGGGATGAACGTCGTGTTGCCGCCATAGACGCGTCCGGAGCGGATCCGTTTGGCGTGGTGCACCGGGATACGACGCTGGCCCTCATTGATCAGGATGATACCGATGATCGTCGCCAGACCAATGAGCAGGAACAGGATCGTCCCGATCACGTTCTGCGCGGCTGAGTTGCCCGTCAAGAGCCCGCCGACGGTCCCGGGAAGGGAGGCGACGATGCCGCCGAAGATGATGATTGAGATGCCGTTGCCGATCCCGTTCTCGGTAATGAGTTCGCCGATCCAGACTAGCAACATCGTGCCGGCGGTGAGCGACATCAGGATCGCGAGGGTCGGCAGCCAGGTATCGCCGTTGAACAGGCCGAAGCCCTCGATCAGCGGTGTGCCAGCGGCCGACGACTGATTGGAGAACAGGAGCGCCTGACCATAGGCCTGAAGCAGCGCCAGCGGCACCGTCAGGTAGTGGGTGTAGCGATTGAGCTGATTACGGCCCTGCTGCCCCTCATTCGACAACTCATTGAGCCGCGGAATGATCGGCGTCATCAACTGCATGATGATCGAGGCCGTAATGTACGGGTAGACCCCAAGGGCTGCGATTGAGAAGTTCGTCAGACCACTGCCAGAGAACAGGTTCAGGACCTGCAGGATCTGGCTCTGCTGGACAAAGTCACTGAGCGCAGCACGATCCACACCTGGCACAGGGATGCTGGCGATGAAGCGAAAGACGATCAGCATCCCGACGGTGAAGAGGACCTTCGCGCGAAGATCCGGGATCCGCAACGCGTTGGTAACAGCAGCTAACATCGGCACGTGCTCCTCGCAGTCGACCGGACAGACCGTCGAGCGGGGTGGAAATGACGCTGACCCGGCGAGATTCGCCGGGTCAGCGGGAGACGGGCGAGTTACTCCGCTTCGGCGACCTCGGTCGCTTCAGCGGCCGGCCGTCGAATGATCCCGGTCGTCGGCGAGACGGCCGACGAGGACATCGTCCGGGCCGCCATCTCGTCGCGCCGGCTCAGGCCCGTGGTCTTGCCGACGTTCGCCAGCTTGAGATCACGGTTGAGTGCCAGGCGGCGAGAGTGCGGTCGGGCTGAGGTCCAGCGATCGTCGCGGTCCAGCAACTCGACGGTGCCGCCGGCCGCCGAAACGGCGTCTCGGGCGGCGTCGGAGATCGCATGCACGTGAATCGTGACGCCACGGCCAACCTCGCCGTCGCCGAGGATCTTGACGGGGAACTCGAGGCCGCGGATCAGACCGCCCTGGAGGAGCGAACCCGGCGTTATCGGGCCATCGATGCGATCCAGATCACGGAGATTTACGATCTCCCAGCGCGTCTTGTAGATGTTGGTGAAGCCGCGCTTGTACGGCAGCTTCTGCTGAAGCGGCATCTGGCCACCTTCGAAACCAGGGCGAATGCCCGGTCCCGAGCGTGACTTCTGACCTTTTTGTCCGCGACCGGCGGTCTTGACGGAGCCGGAACCATGGCCTCGTCCGACACGCTTGCGTTCGCGATTAGAGCCCGCATTCGGGCGTAGATCGTCGATCGAAAACGGCATGGTGTTGTTCCCCTTGCGATCCGACAGCCGAACTGTCTCGGGTCGCGTCCGACCGGTCTCAGCCCGCCGGAACTTTTTCAACGCGCAGGAGGTGGCTGATCTTGTTGACCATGCCGCGAACCGAGTCAACGTCCGGGCGGACAACCGTCTGGTTGACCTTGCGGAGGCCGAGCGCCTCGACGATGAGCCCCTGATTTCCCGGGCGCCCGATAGTACTCCGGATGAGCGTGATGCGCAGCTTGTTGTGAGTCGTATCAGTCATTGTAGATTACTCCTGGGGCGGGCCGGCCGGCCGACGGCCACCAGCTCCACCGGGGGGGCCACCCGGGCCACGTCCACCGCCCGGACCGCCGGGACCACGACCGGGACCACCTGGGCCGCCCGGACCACGACCGGGGCCGCCCGGTCCACGTCCGCCGCCTGGTCCGCCCGGACCACGACCGGGACCACCCGGACCGCCGCCACGACCGCCGCCCGGTCCACCCGGACCGCCACCACGACCGCCGCCACCCGGTGCGTTTCGACGATCGCCACCCTGGCTGCCAGCACTGTCGCGCTGACCGGGAGCACTGCCACCACGGCCACCTTGCGTTCGATCACGCCCAGCGGCACGGGATGCCGCGGCGAGCACGTCCGCCGACGGAGCCTGGCGGGCTCGTCGCAGGCGACGAGTCAACTGACGCCGTGCCATGACCTGCTCTTCCGACTCCAGCTGCTCGAGCGCCTTGATGGTTGCCCGAACAACATTGATCGGGTTGTTGCTGCCGAGCGAGCTACTCAGGACATCGCGGATGCCCGCGGCCTCCAGGACGGCTCGAACGCTGCCACCGGCGATGACACCGGTACCGGGAGCGGCCGGCTTGAGCAGGACACGTGACGCGCCAAACGTCTCCTCGACCTCATGGGGAATCGTCGCACCCTCAAGAGACACCTTGATCAGGTTCTTCTTGGCGGCATCGACACCCTTGCGGATGGAGTCCGGAACTTCGCCGGCCTTGCCCATCCCGGCGCCGACACGGCCCTTGCCGTCGCCGATCACGATCATGGCGCCGAAGGCGAATCGACGTCCGCCCTTGACGACCTTCGAGACGCGGTTGATCTGGACGACCCGCTCCTCGAACTCGTTCGAATTCTCATCATCGCGACCGCGGGGTCCACCGTCGCGACGGGGTCCGCGATCATTGCGCGGTCCGGCGTTGCTGCTACGATCCAAGTCGATACCCTCATCCTTTGGCCCGGCGTGGTGAAAACCTGCCTGAACCCATTCTGTCCTAGAAGTTCAGGCCGCCGTCGCGGGCGCCGTCGGCTACTGCCTTGACCCGGCCGTGGTAGAGGAAGCCACCACGATCGAAGACGACGCTGCTGTAGCCAGCCGCCTTCGTGCGCTCAGCGATCACCTGGCCAACTGCCTTGGCACGGGCGACCTTGGTCGCTCCTTCGCCGGCAATGGCCTTGACGTCCGCCTCGAGGTCACTCGCCGATGCCAGCGTGTGGCCAGCGGTGTCATCGATCAACTGCGCGTAGATGTGCGCCGATGACCGGAAGACGTTCAGACGCGGACGGTTCGGCGTGCCGTTGACCTTGGCTCGAACGCGCACATGTCGGCGCTTCCGCGGGCTGAGCGCCCTTCTCCACTTCAAACGTGCCATATCTCATATCTCCTCGATGCATGGACAGGTCCGACAGATCCGACCGGCGAACCGGTGACTGTCGCTCTGGACATCAGACCGAATGTGGTACCGGGCGGCTTCGAGCCACCCCCACGCGATGGAACTGGAGGCACGCCATGACACCAATCGTCACGGCGCGCCAGTCGCTACTTGCCCTTACCCGTCTTGCCGGCCTTGCGACGAACGACTTCGCCTTCGTACCGGATGCCCTTGCCCTTATAGGGTTCAGGCGGTCGCACACGGCGAATCTGGGCCGCCTGCTCGCCGACGGACTGCTTGTCGATCCCGGAGACGATCACCCGGGTCGGTGTCTCAGTGACGAAGGTGATCCCCTCGGGCGGCTCCATCCGGACCGGATGGGAGTAGCCAACCGTCAGGACCAGCGTCTTGCCGTCCATCGCGGAACGATAGCCGACGCCCTGAATGGCCAGAACCTTCGAGAAGCCATCGGTGACGCCGGTGACCATATTGGCGATCAGGGTCCGGGTGAGGCCGTGAATCGCACGGTGCTGGCGCTCATCGGATGGACGAACTACCGTCAGCGTTCCGTTCTCGCGGGCCAGGGTCATCTCCGGGTGGAACTGACCCGACAGTTCACCCTTGGGGCCCTTGACCGTGACCGCGTTGTCGGCCTCGATCGTGATGGTGACTGACGCGGGGACATCAATGGGACGCTTGCCGATTCGGGACATGGAACGTTGCTCCCTGGCTTAAGGACGGCGGACCATGTCCGGTTCCGTCGGTCAGCCGTTGACGGCCGGAAAGTGTCCGGCCTCATGGCACCCTAGAAGACGGTGCAGATCACTTCGCCGCCGATGCCCCGTCGACGGGCCTCGTAACCGGTCATGACCCCCTGCGTAGTGCTGACCACGGCAATGCCGAGGCCGCTTCGAACTCGTGGGAGGGCGTCTCGGCCGGAGTAGACGCGCAGGCCAGGCTTGCTGACTCGCTTGATCTCTCTGATGGCGTGCTTCTTGTCGGTCCCGTAGCGAAGGTCGACCACCAGCTTGTCCTGCGGGGCCTGAGCCTCCACCCGGAAACTGGCGATGTAGCCTTCCTGCTCGAGGATCTTCGCGATTGCCACCAGGATCTTGGTGGACGGCATCGTCGTCTCGTTCTTCCGCGCCATTCCGGCATTCCGGATGCGGGTCAGCATGTCGCTGATCGGGTCGCTGATACTCACTGGACTCGTCTCCACAGCGAACGGCCGGGACTACACCGAAACAGATCGGCGCTCCGACCGGTTCCGTCTAGAAACTGGACTTGGTCACGCCCGGCAGCTGCCCGCGTGATGCCATCTCGCGAAAGACGATCCGGCTCACGCCGAACTTCCGCATGTACCCTCGGCTCCGACCGGTGACCGCGCAGCGATTCACTTGACGGCTGGAGAACTTCGGGGGCCGCTGGGATCGGACGATCTGACTCTTTTTGGCCATTGTGGCTCTCCCTGATAAGACGTCGGCGGTGGGCTTATCGCTGGCTGCGAGCGAACGGCATCCCGATGAGGGTAAGCAGACGCCGGCCCTCCTCGTCATTCTTCGCGGTGGTAACAATGCTGATCTCGAGGCCGCGCGTCTTGTCGACCCGGTCGTAGTCGATCTCCGGGAAGGCAAGCTGCTCGCTGAGACCGAGCGTGTAATTGCCGCGCCCGTCGAACGAGTTCGGGTTGATTCCCCGGAAATCGCGGATACGCGGCAGGGTCAGGGTGACGAGTCGGTCGAGGAACTCGTACATCCGGACACCACGAAGGGTAACCATCGCGCCGATCGGCATTCCCTCACGGAGACGGAAGGTCGCAATGGACTTCTTGGCGCGAGTGACAACCGGCTTCTGCCCGGTGATGATCTGGAGATCACCCACGGCGGCGTCGATTGCCTTGGCGTTGGTGATCGACTCACCGAGTCCGATGTTGAGAACGATCTTCTGGACCTTCGGCGCCTGAAGGGCGTTCCCGTAGCGGAACTCCTCGATCAGGGCCGGAACGATCTCAGCCTTGTAACGGCTAAAGAGCCGGGGCTCACCGGTCGAGGCAAAGCTGTTGCTCTCGACGGCGAGATCCTTTGGGCTCATGGTCGCGATGTCAGTCATGATCCGAACTCCTGCTTTCCGATACCCGCTCGCGGTTTCTCGGCTGAGACCTGCGCCGGGTTCTAGGCGGATGCCCCTGGTCCGTCAACCAATCGTGACGCTCATGGCCGCCCTATAGTGTTGATGCAATCAGATGATGGTGACCTTGCGACCGCCACAGTCGAACTAATCGACCCGTGGCGACGCGATGGTTTCACCCGTCTTCTTGTTGAAGCGCTCGTTCTTGCCCGCGTCGTTCCGGCGAACGCCGACTTTGGCGGGCTGTCCTCCGACCAGGAGGCGTACATTCGAGACATGAAGCGGGGCTTCGATCTCGATGATGCCGGCCTGTCGGGCGCGTCCTCGCTTGACATGCTTCTTGACGATGTTGACGCCTTCGATGACGACGCGGTCGCGCTCGGCAATGGTGAGTCGCACGCGGCCCCGAAGGCCCTTGTTGCGACCGCTCATCACCTCGACCTCGTCACCGGTTCGGATCTTTCGCATTAGAGCACCTCCGGAGCGAGGGAGACGATCCGCATGAACTGACGCTCGCGGAGCTCCCGGCCGACCGGGCCAAAGATTCGGGTGCCGCGCGGGTTGCCCTGAAGGTTGATCAGGACGGCGGCGTTCTCGTCGAACGTGATGTGGCTGCCATCACGGCGACCATACTCGTCGGCAACGCGGACGATGACGGCGCGGACGACATCACCCTTCTTCACCGCCGAGTTCGGCTGCGCCTGCTTGACCGACGCGATGATGATGTCGCCAACACTGCCGTACTTGCGGGCGGACCCACCGAGCACGCGGATGCACATGATCTCGCGCGCTCCGCTGTTGTCAGCGACCCGAAGACGCGTCTGCTGCTGAATCACTGTTCCGTTCTCCCCTAGACCCTGACGGCCCGCTGGACGACCTCGCGGACCACCCAACGCTTGTTGCGGGACAACGGCCGGCACTCTTCGATGCGGACGAGGTCACCTTCGAAGCAGTCGTTCTGCTCGTCGTGGGCAAAGAACTTCGACGTCCGGGTAATCCGCTTCTTGTAAATCGGATGTCGGCGAACGAAGTCGACGCCGACCACAACGGTCTTGTCCATCTTGTTGCTGAGCACGCGGCCGACCTTCATCAGGCGAGCGTCCTGCTCGCGCTGCTTGGTTTCGGCGGCGGTGTGAGTTCCCTCACTCATGTTAACCAGTACCTCGATTGGCGTGACACATCGGTCCCGCCCGTGATCGCCGCTCGACTAGCTGCGACCGCTCCCGACACGCTGGCGGCGGGGCTGATGGACCGGAGCCCGCTGGAACGACCGGCGACGACCCTGAAGGGGCTCCCCGGCGGCGACCGCGGCGGCCATCCGTCGCTCGGTCAGGATCGTGTGAACCCGCGCGACCGTACGACGAAGCTTTCGGATCTCGGACGTGTTGGTCAGCTTGCCGACCGCGTCATCGAAGCGGAGCTCGCGCCAGCGGCCATGGGCCAGATCGAGCTGCTCATTCAGAGCGGCTTCGTCCATCTGGCGAAGATCGGCTGCGTTCATGCGTGCACCTCTTCGACCTGCGTCTCGGCAGCCTCAGCCGCCTCGGCGTTCTGCGCGGCCCCGAGCTTCGCCAGCGCCTCGGCGGCGTGGAGCCCCGGGGTGACGCGGACGATCGTCTGGCAGGCCATCGGCATCTTCATCCCGGCGCGGCGCAACGCCTCCTTGGCGCGCTCCTCCGAGACACCGGCCAGCTCAAACATGATCCGACCGGGCTTCACGACGGCGACCCAGTATTCGACGCTGCCCTTACCGGAACCCATTCGGACTTCGGCGGGCTTGTGGGTGATCGGCTTGTCCGGGAAGATCCGGATCCAGACCTTGCCGCCACGCTTCAGATAATTGGTGATCGAGCGGCGAGCCGACTCGATCTGCCGCGAACTGACCCAGGCCGGTTCGACAGCCTGCAATGCGAAGTCCCCGAAGGTGATGGTCGAGCCACGGTATGCCTTGCCCGGCATACGGCCCTTGTGCATCTTTCGGTACTTCGTCCGCTTCGGCATCAACATGCGGACATCTCCCTGCTATCCGCTGACCGTTACCGACCGCACTTGGCGACCGGCACTTGAATCAACGGCACGAACGATCGACTAGTCAGCACTGATCGAAGCGGGTTCCGCTCCGACCGTGTTCAGAGCGACGCGACGCTTGGTCGGCATCTTGTCACCCTTGTAGACCCAGACCTTGACGCCGATCTGGCCATAGGTGGTGTGAGCGTGGACGACCGCGAAGTCGATGTCGGCACGCAGCGTGTGCAGCGGAACCCGACCGTCCATCTCAACCTGCGTCCGGGACATCTCGGCACCACCGAGACGCCCACTCAGCCGGATTTTGATGCCCTTGGCATTGCGCCGCATGGCCTGCTGAACGGCGTGCTTCATGGCCCGGCGGTACGAGACGCGCCGTGTGAGCTGCTCCGCGATGCTCTCGGCGACCAGGTGGGCGTCGATCTCGGGGACCTTGATCTCCTCGATCCGGAGATGGACCTTCTTGCCCACCTCGCGCTCGAGCATCTGCCGGATCCGCTCGACGTTCGCGCCCTGCTTGCCGATGACGATGCCCGGCTTCGACGTGTTGAGCGTTACGTCTACCCGGTTGGCGGACCGCTCCAGCTCAACCCGGGAAATCCCGGCCCGACTCAGTTCGTGCAACACCAACCGACGAATCTTGATGTCTTCGTGGAGGAGCTCCGTGTAGTTGCGTTCGGCGAACCACTTGGACTCCCACTCGCTAGAGATCCCGAGCCGGAAGCCGATCGGGTTTACTTTGCGTCCCATTACAGCCGACCCTCCCGGTTCTCAGCGATGATGGTGATGTGGCAGGTGCGGCGTTGGATGCGCCCGACCCGACCACGCGAGCGCGGCTTGAAGCGGCGCAGGCTCTGGCCCTCATCGGCGTAGATGGCCTTGATCCAGAGGGTATCCGGATCTAGGTCGTAGTTGTTCTCGGCGTTGGCCGACACGGAGCGAAGCAGCTGCTCCACCATCTCGGCGCTCTTGTTCGGCAGGAACTTGGCAATCGCCATCGCGTCCGAGACCTTCCGGCCCCGAACCGCGTCCAGCACCAGTCGCGCCTTGAACGGCGAGACCCGGGCGGACTGCAAACTCGCGGTCACTTCCATTGGGGTTCTCTCCTCGTCCGGTCCTTGAGCCCAGTGACGGGCGGGACCTGGACGGCGCTACCGGCGTGAACGCCGATCGGCATCCTTGCCGTGACCGCGATAGGTGCGGGTCGGCGCGAACTCGCCGAGCTTGTGCCCTACCATCGGTTCGGAAACGTAGACCGGCACGTGCTGCCGGCCGTTGTGAACGGCCACCGTGTGACCAACCATGCCCGGGAAGATCGTGGACGCACGCGCCCAGGTGCGAAGAACCTTGCGCTCACCGGCGCTGTTCATCCGCTCGATCTTGATCAGGAGCTTGGCGTCAATGTACGGCCCCTTCTTGGATGACCTACCCATTCGCGTCCCTCGTGTCCTGTGCTCTCATCAGTGCTCGATCAGATCTGCCCACGTTAACCGCCAGTCGGACCACCACCCCAGAGGGCGATGGTCCGCGGCAGGATTAGCGCCGGCGTCCGCTCTGGCGGGTCGGGCGCTTGCGGACGATCATGCTGTCCGTCCGCTTGTTGTTGCGCGTCTTGCCGAAGGCGGACTTGCCCCACTTCGTCTTCGGGTTCATACCGATGGGGGCCTTGCCCTCACCACCACCGTGCGGGTGGTCGCGGGGGTTCATGACCGAGCCACGGACGGTCGGCCGCTTACCCATGTGACGGGACCGACCAGCCTTGCCGATCTCGATGTTCTCGTGATCGACGTTGCCGACCTGGCCAAGCGTCGCCATGCACTCCAGGAGCACGAGGCGGACCTCACCAGATGGCATCCGGACCTGAGCGTAACGCTCGGACTTCGCCATTAGCTGAGCCGAGTTGCCGGCCGAGCGGACCATCTGGCCACCCTTGCCCGGGCGAAGCTCGATGTTGTGGATCTGCGTCCCCTGGGGGATGTTCCGAAGCGGTAGGGCGTTACCCGTCCGGATCGGCGCATCGGGGCCCGAGACCACCATGTCGCCAACCTTCACGCCCAGTGGCGCCAGGATGTACCGCTTCTCGCCATCAACATAGAAGAGGAGAGCGATTCGAGCCGACCGATTGGGGTCGTACTCAATCGCCGCCACCTTGGCCGGAATCCCGGTCTTGTTGCGGCGGAAGTCGATGATCCGGTAGTGACGCTTGGCGCCGCCGCCCTGATGTCGCGTCGTGATTCGGCCGCGGTTGTTCCGACCGGCGGCGTTCTTCATCGGCGTGAGCAGGCTCTTCTCTGGTCGCGTCTTGGTGATCTCCGAGAACGTGCTGACGCTCATCGAGCGGCGCCCGGGGGAGGTCGGCTTGTACTTCCGAATTGGCATCGCAATTCCTCCTCGCCGCCCGGTCCGCTCAGCAGGCCAAAACCTAACCGAGCCGTACCGGGCGCTTATCCGCTAGAGCTGGAACGGGTCTAGCGTCTGGCCCGGGGCCAGGCTGACGTACGCCTTCTTGAACTTGCCTGAGGTGCCTTCGATCCGGCCACGTCCGCGGCGAATACCGCGGGACTTGATCTTCGGCTTCCGGTTGAGCGTGTTGACCGCCGTCACCTTGACCTTGAAGAGCTCCTCGACGGCCGCCCGGATCTGGATCTTGTTCGCGTCCGGGTGCACCTCGAAGGTGTACTGGCCGCGAAGCATGACCATCGTGTTCTTCTCGGTGATGATCGGACGTCGCAGGACGTCCTGCATGCGCAATGCCATGGCTATTCGGCCTCCGCGGCAGCCGCGGTTGCGACACTGCCCTTGCTTGCGATCCGCGCGAGCGCAAACTTCTGCCGATAGGCGAGCCGCTCAAGCCGAGCCTTGCGGAAGACGCTCGGCGTGCGGCGCGCACCCTCGAGGGCGAGCCAGCTATCGATGAGTGGGAGGCACTCCTCCATGATCATCAACTGCTCGTACTTGAGCACGTCCCGGACATTCAACAGGGGAGAGATGATCACTTTGACGTCAGCGAGATTGCTGGCGGCACGATAGATCGACTCCATTCCTTCCTTGGCCGGCACGACGATGAGCGTGGACCGGGTGGCCGGGAAGGCTGTCCGGAACGCCTTCATCGCCTTGGTCTTGCCTTCGAGCCCGGTCAGATCACGAACGATGATGAGTCGCTCGTCGATCACCTTGGCCGAGAGGGCAGAACTTACTGCGAGGCGGCGCATCTTGCGAGGCATGGACTGCGTGTACTTCCGGGGATGTGGTCCCCAGACGACTCCGCCGCCCTTCCACTGTGGGGATCGGGTCGAACCCTGACGGGCGCGGCCGGTTCCCTTCTGACGGTAAGGCTTGCGCCCACCACCGCGGACTTCTCCACGGGTCTTGGTGTCGTGCGTACCCAGTCTCGCGTTGGCGAGCTGGCGCAACAGCGCCTGGTGCATGACCGCGATATTCGGCTCGATGGCCCACACGGTGTCGTCAAGCTCGGCCTGAGCGACCACCGCGCCCGCGGTGCTGTAGATATCGGCCTGCATCGGTCCGGTTACTCCTCAAACAACGTCGCGACGAATCCCGCATCGGCGAATGCCAGCGGCGCTCGCCCGACTACTTCTTCACCGCACGCCGGATGATCAGCTCACCGTTCCGAGGGCCCGGAACCGAGCCCTTGATCAGGAGCAGATTGCGCTCCGTATCGACCCGGATGACTTCCAGATTTTGCACGGTGACCGTCTCGTGACCCATGTGACCGGGACCACGCATACCCTTGAAGACGCGGCCCGGCGTGGCCGAGGCGCCAATCGAGCCAACGGCACGATGGCGGTCGGACTGACCGTGCGTCTTGGGGCCACCGGCGAAGCCGTGCCGCTTGACGCCACCCTGGAAGCCTCGACCCTTCGAGGTGCCGGTGATGTCTACGATCTCGCCATTCGCGAACGCGTCGGCCGTGATCACTTCACCGACCGGGTGGTCGGCAATGCTGTCGGCCTTCACTTCGCGAAGCACGCGAGACATATACCCGCTCGCGCGGCGCTGGCCCTGCTCCGGACGGTTCAATCGCTTGGAAATACCGAAGCCAAGCTGAACCGCCTCGTAGCCGTCCTTCTCCATCGTCCGCAACTGCGTGACGACACAGGGACCGGTCTCGACGACGGTGACGGGATAGACAACCCCGTTATCGTCGAAGACCTGGGTCATCCCGAGCTTCCGCCCGATCAACCCCTGAATCATTGGCTCTCTCCTGGCTCACTCCTGAGCCGCTGTGGAAGCAGAGGCAGCCCGTGGGCCGACTCCACATCAGAGCGTGACTGGCGCCCGTCGCGCCACGATACCCGTTCCCGTTGCCCATGATGGGCACCTGACCAGCCATCGTTGATCGGCGCGGATCTGCACTTGCAGCAGGTTCCGGCGCCGACGGACGGTGGCTTCCCAGTGAATGGGAAGATGACGAGAGGTGACTAGAGCTTGATCTCGATGTCGACACCGGCCGGCAGGTTGAGTCGCATCAATGCCCGGATCGTGTTGGGGCTCGGCTCAAGAACGTCAATCAGCCGCTTGTGGGTGCGGATCTCGAACTGCTCCTGCGAGTCCTTGTCGATGAACGGGGACCGGATCACGCAGAACTTCTCGATCCGCGTCGGAAGCGGTACCGGCCCGGCGACCTTGGCGCCCGTGGACTCGGCGGTCTCGACGATCCGGGCAGCGGACTGGTCCAGAATCGCGTGTTCGAACGCCTTCAACCGGATACGGATACGCTGTGTCTGCTTGCGTGCGACCATTGGTCAGCCTCTCTCTTTGTCAACGTCCGGCCCACGGTGGCGTAGGCCGCCTGAGTGGTTTGAAACAGTTCACAGCAACGGGGCCGGCGGCGAGGCCGACCCCGTTCATCGCACAGCACGGCACAACGCCGCTCTGGCTAGGGCAGTCACGGAGTCTAGCGCATTTCCTTCGCTCTGACCAGCGGATCAAAATTGAAGGATGCCTCTGACACATAACAACGGGTAACGCCGAAGCGTCACCCGTCGTCTCACACTATGTTGAGTACGGTCTACTCTTCGATCTTGGTGACGACGCCGGCGCCGACCGTCCGACCCCCCTCGCGAATGGCGAACCGCAGCCCTTCCTCCACCGCGACCGGGGTGATCAGCTCCACCCCCATCTGCACGTTGTCCCCCG
>JAABUN010005363.1_pt1 | contig 16031 bp, 19 predicted proteins | sample 5559311 | NCBI WGS metagenome assembly JAABUN01 (sample SAMN10711877, study PRJNA513370) | rock metagenome | isolation source: Antarctica rocks | place: Antarctica: Victoria Land, Siegfried Peak sud
CCGCCGACCGCCGACCGCCGACCGCCGACTACGCGGAAGCCGCCCGCCTCTGGCTGCACCTGCGCACCTACCGTCCGCCGTGGATCGTGCGCGAGACGCCGCCCGCGCTCCGTCCGCCCTCGGAGTACGTGGCGGGGGGGATTGCGCTCGCGGCGGCGGTGTGGGCGGTGCGTGGGCGGCTGGCGCGGCTCCGGCGCGGGTGAGCAGGCGATGAGCGACGCGGCAGGGAACGACACGGAGAACGGCGAACCGCCCCGCTACCGCGTCTTCGTGGTCAACGGCGTGTTCGTGTCGGGCGGTATCGGGGAAGACGGGCGCACGCAGCCGCACCGCCTGTTCACCGCCCTGGCGGCGCATCTGGAGGCGGCAACGGGGATGCGGTCACGGGCGGTGTGGGCCTACCGCGACCGCCGCGAGTACAGCCCGCGTGACTTCTTCACCATCCGGGGGCGCGGGGTGAACAGGTACGCGGAACATCTCGCGGCGGCGGTGCGCGAAGACCTCGCGGCGTCGCCCCTCGTGCCGGGGGAACGGCTCGCGTGGGTGGTCTACAGCGGCGGGGCGGCGGTGGCGCAAACGGCGGCGATGCATCTGCGCCCGCTCGCGCCCACGGGGGCGTACGTCTTCTTCGGCCCCGCCCTGCAACCGCGCCTCGCGCCCCCCGGCTGGGCGGACAATGTGCGCGTCGGTGCCGTACTCGGACAGTACGACTGGATACAGGGCGTCTTCCCGCGCCTGCCGCGCCCGTGGGACGGTGGCCTACGCCCCGGTACCCTCGCCCGCATCCGCCGCGCCTTGCCCGTTCACGCGCAGTACCACACCCTCCCGTGCGACCACTGGCCCGGATACTTCCGGCACGAGCATTTCCCCGCCCTCGTGAATGCCGTGGTCGCCCTGCTTCGCCCCACCGACGTGGGCGCGGACGGATGAGCGGCGTGAGGATCAAGATGCGGGCTTCTCGCGGCACAACCACGATCTGGTGGAGGGTTGGCTTCAGCCCGCCGCATTGATTCTCCCGACCAATCAATGCGGCGGGCTGAAGCCTACCCTCCACCTGCGTCGTATCCTCGCGTTCGCGCTACTGCCCCGCACCGAGTTTCGCCCGCACGGTGTCGGGCGGGGCAGCGATGTGGACGCGCCACTCGTGCGGCTCGTGGCCTCGGCGATGATCGTCACGGCGCGTTTGGGCAGGCCGAGCAGTTCCGCAAGAAAGGTAACGAGGGCAGCATTCGCGGCCCCTCCACGGGCGGGGCCGCGAGCCGCACGCGCACCGTGCCGTCCTCCGTCACGCCGTCGAGGGCGTTCCTGCCCCCGCGTGGCGTCACGCGCACCGCGATCTCCGTTCCCCCGTCACGGGGGAGAATCGAACCACAAAGATACAAAGCGGAAACGAGAAAGGTAGAGAACGCCGGAGGGTGCGGACGCATCATGTTCCCGGTATTCCTTCGTGTCTTTGTGTCTTTGTGGTTCGATTCTCCGGCTACTCGAACGAGATCGGTTCGTTGACGATCTCGGCCTCGTGACCGTCGGGCGTGGTGAGGAACAGCAACGGGTTGCCGCCGAGTTCCGCCACGCGGGTCACGGTTCCCTTCTCGCGCAGCATCGCCTCGTGCGCCTTGTGACCGGGCCAGATGAAGGCATAGTGGATGAAGCCGGGGGCGGGCGTCGTGTTCGCACGCGGCTCGAACAGCTCCACGCGGTAGTTGCCGCCGCCGCGCTCGATCACCGCGATGCGGCGGTCGCCCCGGTCGTAGAGGCCGACTTTCTCCCCCGGCACGGTGTAGCGGGCGACCAATTTGTCGAACATCTCCTTGCTCGGCGCGTTGATACCGACGTGGTCAATGTGCCGCGTTGCCTCGTCCGGCACGCCGAGCGAACGCAGGTATTCCTGATGCGTCTGCAACCGCGACGTGTTCTGCTGCCCGTCGAGGTCCTCGTAGCCTTCCCAACTGTCATACCGTGACTGCACCGTGTGCCTCCTTGCGATGCTCAAATTTCTCAATCCCCCACTGCCGCGAGCGGGATGAACGACTCCGCCGCGTGCAGGGCCGGCGACAACCGGGCGAGGGCTTCCACCACCTCCCGCAACTGGCTTGCCGGGGCGATGGGACGGCCCAACAGTTCCGACAATTGCGGCAGCGTGTAGTCGTCTATCGTCAGGAAACTGTCCTCGTTGAACATGCTGCGCGGCAGGAACAGCGGCGCGGTCGTCGCGTCGTTGCCGAACTCTTCGAGGATGCACTTGCCGGAGAGCAGCCCCGACACGGTGATGTCCGGCCCGAACAGGCGGTTCTCCACGGCGCGTACCTCGATGTTCGCACCCGTCTCGGTGTTCACGTCCGCCACGAGGGCCGCCATCGTCGGCGCAATCAGGGTGGCGCAACCGATGCTCGCCCGCCGCCCCGCGAGGCTACGCGGCAGGCTCCTGCGCTTCTTCGCCTTGCCCCACTCGTCTATCAGCGTGCGCGTGAGGCCGATGCCGTCCTCCAACTGCGGGAAGCCGTCGTAGCGTTTCGTGGGCGGCACGGGGGTGGCCGTGTTCAGGTAGAACTCGTCCGCCGCGTGCAGGATCGTGCGCCCGTGTTCGGCCCGCAGGCGGTCTTGCCATACGCGCACCTGCGCCAGCACCGCCCCCATCTCGTGCGGCTCGAAGGGGCGCAAGTCCGGCTCGTCTATGATGTGGTGGCACTCGCGGTACTTGCCCTCGCGGTGAATGCCGCGCTTCGTCAGCCCCACGGGAACAACGGCGATGCTGTGCATGTGCGGCATCAGGGCGAGCAATTCCCGGATCGAGCGGTCGAGTTCGGCCCCGTCGTTCACCTCCGGCACGAGCACGATCTGCGTGTTGAACTGGATGTCCATCTCGATCAGGCGGTGCAGGTCTTCCATGATCTTGCCGCCACGCCCGTTGGTGGAACGGACGAGCCGTTCGCGCACCTCCGGGTTCGTGGCGTGAACCGAGATGTGCAGCGGCGACAACCGCTCGTTGCCGATGCGCTGAAAGTCCGCCTCGGTGAGGTTCGTAAGCGTGATGAAGTTGCCGTAGAGGAACGAGAGGCGGTAGTCGTCGTCCTTCATGTACAGCGTCTTGCGCAGCCCCGGTATCGTCTGCTTGAGGAAGCAGAAGGTGCAGTGGTTGTCGCACAGGTGCAGGCCGTCGAACGTGGGCGACGGGAAATCAATGCCGAGCGGCTCGAAGGCGTCGTTGTCCACCGCGATGTCGAAGGTCTCCGCGTCGCGCCGCACCGTGAGCGTGAAGGTTTCGTACGCCGTGAGTAGTTTGTAGTCAATGAGGTCCTGCGGCTCCGCGCCGTCAATGGCGACGATACGGTCGCCGATACGGATGCCGACCCGCGCCGCCACCCCATCGGGCGCGACCGCCTCCACCAATGCCCCTTGTGCCATCACTTTTTTCATGTCGTATGTTACTCCAGAAAGCCGGTAGCCGATAGCGGGAAGCCGGTAGCCGGTACCCAGTAGCCGGTAGTAAACGCAAAATGCGCAAATGGGTGCTTCCGCATTTCTCTACCGGCTACCGGCTACCGGCTTCCCGCTATCGGCTACCAGCTGCTTCCCGCGCTTTCGTGCGCCGTTTCGCGGCGGTGCTGACGAAGTGTACCCACTGCGGCGAACGGTGCGTATGCGGGATCGCCATCGGGAGGCTCGCCCTGAAACTCGCGGCGTCGGTGAACGGGGCGATGCTCAGGTACGTCGTGCCGTACTCCCACGTACTGTGTCCGTCCGAGCCGACCGTGATCGGCAGGCCGTGCGCGTGCGCCCAATCGGCGGCGGCGCGGTTGTCCGCCCCGATCATCATCCGCCCGTTGAACACCTCCGCCGCGTCTACCAATCCTGCCCGCGTGAGGCGGTTGAGCGTCGCCTCGCCAATCGCGCCCTTGCGCAGGCGGTCGAAGGGGTGTGGCACGACGACCACGCCGCCCTGCTCCCGGATCGCCTCGCACGTCGCTTCGGGCGTCATACCGTTGGCGATCTCCCGCGAGAGGAACAGCCCGATGATCTCCCCGGCAGACGAGAACACTTCCTCGCCGGGAATGACGACGAACCCCGGCCCCGCGACCGCCCGCGCCTCGTCGTGGCCCGCGAAACGCCCGTGGTTCGTGATGGCGATGCCGTGCAGGCCGCGCCGCTTCGCCGCCGCCACGAGCCGCGCCGGAGAAACCGGGCAGTCCCGCGAGTGCCACGTATGCGCGTGCAAATCCACCTTCCACCGCGTCACTTCCATCGAACCCCCGGAAATACTGAACCGCCAAGACGCTAAAACCGCCACGGATTACAAGGCGAATAGGAGTTGCACTGTTCCCGCTTTTGCCTGTTTTCGTCTCCCGCTTGGCGTTCTCGGCGTCGTAGCGTCTTGGCGGTTCAATATCCTTCGATTTCCCGCCATGCACGTTCAGGCGGCGGCGCGAGGTTGCCGGTCGCGGCGAGGGCGAGCGTGACGGCGACCATCGCCGCCGTTTCCGCCCGCAGGACGCGGGGGCCGAGCGAGACGACCGCCGCGCCGTGCCGCCCCGCGAGGGCCGTCACCTCATCGTCCGCGAAGCCGCCCTCCGGCCCGATACAGAGCGTCACCGCAGCCGCATCCGGGGGCAGGGCCGCCGCGAGTGCCATGCCCGCGTCGCCGCTCACCGCCTCGTGCGCCACCAGCACACGCCCCGACACGATCATATCGCGGAGCGGCACGGGGGGCAGCATTTCCGGCACCGTGCCGCGCCCGCTCTGCTCCGCCGCCTCGACCGCGATGCGTGTCCAGCGTTCCACTGCGGCGGTCGGCAAACGCGCCTCGCCCGTGCGGGCAATCGTGCGGGCGGTGAGGAGCGGCTGAATCGCCGCGACGCCCAGTTCCGTCGCCTTCTGGATCAGCCAGTCGAACCGCTCGCCCTTCAGCACCGCCGCCGCGAGAACCACCGTACACGTCGGCTCCGGCAGTGCCGGCCGCTCCGCCACGACCACCCCACGCACCGCCTTCGCCTCCACCGAGACGAGGCGCACACGCCATTCTACCGCGCCTACGCCCGTTTGCCCGCTCTGCCCGCCCTGCCCGTTCATCTGCAACATGTCCGGCGCGACGAACACGATTTCTTCGCCCACGCGCAGCTTCAGCACGCGGGCAATCTGGTGCGCCTGCTCCCGTTCGAGGCTCACGTCGCGCCCCGTACGGGCGTCGGCAGACACGAAGAAACGGTGCATCGGCTAAACGGGGAAACGAACCGCCAAGACGCCAAAACGCCGAGAAAACGCGAAAGAACGTACCACAGAGACACAGAGGTCACGGAGAAAGACAGGAGAATATCTCGTCTTTTCCTCTGTGATCTCTGTGTCTCTGTGGTAAATCCCTTCTTCCCTCTCTTGGCATTTTGGCGTCTTGGCGGTTCGTCCCGGTTCCGACTTCGTCCTCATGCCTGTCTCCATGCCCGGAGTGCCACCCAGTCGTCCATCTGCCCACGGACGATGTCCGCGAAACCGGCGGCGGTGAGGGCGTCGCGTACCTCCTCCTCGCGCTCCGCGATGATGCCGCTGGCGACGAGCCAGCCGCCGGGGCGGAGGCTCTCGTACAGGTGCGGGGCGAGGGCGACGATGATGCGGGCGATGATGTTGGCGAACACGCCATCGAAGGGGCCGTAGTGCTCCTCCGGGCCGAGCGACCCGACGATCAGCGGGTAGCGGTCGCGCCCGAAGCCGTTCGCCTCGCCGTTGATTCGCGCCGTTTCCACCGCGACTTCTTCGGTGTCGAGGCCGAGGACATGACCGGCACCGAGGTGCATCGCGGCGATGGCGAGGATGCCGCTGCCCGTGCCGACATCGAGCACGCGATCCCCCGTCTGTACGAGGTCCTCGGCGGCGATCAGGCACAACTGCGTGCTCGGATGTAGCCCCGTGCCGAAGGCCATGCCGGGATCGAGCGAGATGACGTGATCGCCCGGTTTCGGCTCGTACGCTCGCCACGTCGGGCGGATCACGAGCGACCCGCCGATGCGGTGGACGTGGAAATGCTCGCGCCACGCATTGGCCCAGTCTTCTTCCTCGCGGGGGGAGACCTGCAAGTCGCCTACGTAGCGCATCTGCGAGAGGTGCCAGAGCGCGTGCCGCAACGTGTCCACCGTTCCCTGCGCCTTGTCGCCGTCGGGGATGTAGATGCGCACGGTCACGGGGGCGGTGCGGTCGAACCGGAGGTTCTCGCCGTCGCCGTCCTGCGTGTACGCCTCCTCGATGGCGACACCGCCCTGATAGCCGTAGCGGGCGAACAACTCGCTCACCGCTTCCACGGCCTCGGTGTCCGCCTGCACCGCCAGTTCCAGCCACCGTGCGGGCATACGGCTACTTCCCCCCGCCCGTGGGCTGGCTGCCGAGGCTGACCTCGGAGTTGTCGCCCACATTGATGCTGTTGAAGCCCCCGGCCACGACCGCGCCGTCGCCGACGATGGAGTTTTCCAGCATCACGTCGCGCAGTTCGCTGCCGTGGTTGGCGATCACATTGCGCAGGATCGAATTCGTCACGCGCACGCCCTCGCCCACGCTCACGTACGGCCCGACCACGGCGTTCTCGATCTGCGCGGAGGGGTCTATCACCACGGGCGGCACGATCACGCTGCCGGGGTAGTCCCGCATCGGTTCGGCGCGTCCGGCCATCCGTTCGAGCAGGACGCGGTTCGTCTCCAGCAGCGTGTCCGGGCGACCGCAATCGAGCCACAGATCCATCGGCACGGCCTCGATGCGTGCGCCGTCGTCAATCATCAACTGGATGGCGTCGGTGAGGTAATACTCGCCCTTCATCTGCTTGTTCGCCGCGATAATCGCGTCAATGGCGTGGAACAGCCGTTCGGAGTCGCGGAAGTAGTAGATGCCCGTGACGGCGAGATTCGTGGGCGGGTTCGCGGGCTTCTCGATGATGCGGCTGATGTAGCCGTCGCGCATCTCCACGATACCGAAACTCTGCGGCTTGTCCACCTCCTTGACGTAGATCACGCCGTCGGCGGTGCTGTCGCGCAGTTTGGTGAGGTCGGTGCTGAAGATCGTGTCCGCGAAGGCGATCATCACGGGGCCGTCCACGTACGAGCGGGCGAGGTTGATCGCGTCAGCCTGCCCGCGCATCTCGGCCTGATGGGCGAACTCCGACCGGAACGAGTAGTGGCTGCGGACGTACTTGCGAATCTGGTCGCCGAGATACCCCGTGACGAAAACAACGGATTCCGGCTCGACCGCCTCGATGCTATCGAGCACATGCCCCAGAATCGGCTTGCCCGCCACGCTCACGAGCGGCTTGGGCTTGCTCCACGTCTGGGGGCGGAGCCGCGTACCGAATCCTGCGGCGGGGATGATGACATGCACCGTTTCCTCCTCGCACGATTACCGAACATAAAGTCTCGTGCCGGTGCATCGTACCGCATTTTTCTCGCCAGCGCGATTGCTCTCGCTCGTGTATCTGTCAACATCGGGTGAATATCGGTAATGCCATGTGACGCCCCACCTCCCCCTGCCGCATCCCGGAATGGGTAGCGGCACGGGTAGAGAATGGGCTTATAAGGGGGGTAGCAGGGAGGTTGGCGGGATGTTCCCCATATGGCGCGGGCTTCAGCCCGTGATTCCTGCCCGCGAGACGAATCACGGGCTGAAGCCCGCGCCACAAAACTACCCGATCCCGTTGTGAACCTTCATCAGCCTACCCTCCACCGGATGCCGCAACCGCGCCGCACACCGCTGTCGCCCCCGAATCGAATCCTCGTGTTCATGTCATGGCGTGCGTGAATCGCGCAGGGGCGCGGCGAGTTGCGCAGCGGCCCGCACATCGCGGTATACCTGCTCCGCGTGCATCACGAGGTTGTGCAGGGGGCGGGAGGTGCGCACTCCGGGGGCGGGCGTCCAGACGATAGGCTGCGCGTAGGACAGGGCCAGTGCGCTCGCTTCAGTAACCACGCCGTCGGTGCGCTCGCCTTGTGCGGGTACCGCCGCCACGCTGACGACGCGGGCGGCGGCAGGCGACCAGTAGGCACTCAGGTCGTACTGGCGGTTAAAAGCGGCGAAGGCGGCGGGAGCGAGGTCGCGCAGCACACCCGCCGCGCAACCTGCCGAGAGCCGCGCCAGCACGCTCGTCACCGCCGCCGTGCCGTCGTTCGGCGTGGCAACCGTGACGAGGCCCACGACGAGGCCGGGGTGCGTCGCCGCCCATTGCCGCGCCACCAGCCCGCCCATGCTGTAGCCGATGAGGGTGACGCGGGGCGAGACCTCCGGGCGGTTCGGGCCGTAGGTGCGCACGACCTGCGCGTACCCGTCGTCGAGGTAGCGCAGTTGCTCCACGATGCCGAGATGCCCGTCGCGGTCGGGCGCGACGAATGGCACGCCGTCCGCCGCCAGCCACCGCGCCCAGTCCCCGAAACTCTCTGCCACGGGCTGCACGCCGGGTGCGCCGCAGTTGGTGTCCGCCCCCGCCATGTAGAGCACGGGCGGCGCACCCGGCACGACCAGCTGCAACCAGCGCAGCGACGTATCTTCACCCGTGAGGGCGAGCGCGTTCGGGCGCGGCAGGAGGGGCACGTCGGCGGTACCGGGCGCGGGAAACAGCAAAGTGTCGGTCGGCACCGCGAGGCGATAGACGCCCGCCGACACGAGCAACCACTCCCCCGCGACCGGCACGCCGTTGATCGCCACGGCGAAGGCGGGCGGCGCGTCGGCGGCGGGCGCGACTTCGAGGTCGGAGAAGGCGGCGACCGTGCCGCCGATCAGCCGGGGCGCGAGATGGCCCGCCGCGTCCGCGAGCGGCCCGTACGCCCGGTCAATGGCGAGCGTCGCGTTGCCGCCGCCGCGCACATCGAGCGGCCTCACCTGAAACGTATCGTCCCCCGCGAAGGGGAGCGCATCGAGGGGGGGAGCGTCTGCCGCCTGCGTGGGGAGCGGCGCGGTGCCGATACTCGTGAACATAAAGAGCAGCGCGAGCCATGCCCGCGCCGCGAAACTGCGTGAAGTGATAGGCTGCATCTGTCCCGTCGCTCTCCGTTGCGTGTCGCGGCGTCCCTTCGTATCTCTCGCAAGGGAACACCGGGGAGGCGGCGAACGTGACAAACGGAGCGCGACGGTCAGCCGCACCCTTCGAGGCACTGCACGACTTGCGGGCGGCTGTACGCGCCGCCGCCGACCACGGGTACGACGTAGACCGTTTTGTTCGAGAGGGCTTGCACATTGCCGTTGGTGAGCGGGGTGGCGGTGACGATGGAGCGAATCTGAGCGGCGGGCTTCGGGGTATAGATCGTCAGCTTCAACTCGTAGTCGAGGCCGTTGCGCAGGGCGGTCTGCTGCGTGAAGTCGAGCGTATGCTCGGTCAGTAGCCCCTGCGCGAGGAAGTCCTTCGCGTACTCCGGGTTGCTCGCGGCGCGGTACTCATCCCACATCACCGTGCCGGAGGAGGCCCGCCCCCGATAGTAGCCGCCCGCTGTGAGCATCTCGCCGTAGACCTGCGACGGGTTCGTGGTGGTCAAGCGCACGCGGCCCTTACCGTCAAAGGCGAACGACTGGATTTGTGTGCTGCGGATCGGCTGCGGCGTTCCCGCCGTGGGGTCGGGTATCTTCGCCGCGCACCCCGCGAGCGAGACGAGCAACACCGCGAACAGCCCGAACCGCGCCAGACCCCGCATCCGTACCGACTGTTGCGCCATCGCTCCACCCCTTCGCATCTGATCGGGCCGTGTTCCGCTGTGCCGCTACTCTCTGTGTAGCACACTCCCCATGCACGCATTGTAGCGCACGCTGCACAATCGGGTGCGCACGGTAGCGGCGGGCCTATGAAGATTCGCAACTGAATTGAAGTGGTGGGATGGCACGTTCGGCCTGTCATCCCCGGACGACGGGCCGAGCGCACCATCCCACCGGGAGAAAACGCAGTACCCGATGAGTTGTCGGGTTTCATCAGCCTGTCCCACCAAAGAACTACCGCTACGGCAGTCGCACCGTTGCGCCGTCGCCCTCCCCGGTGACAGCGACGAGGCCGTCGCGGGCGAGAGCGGCGACGATAGTGCGGAGCCAATCGGCATGTCCCGTGGCGGTATAATCGGGGCGCACGACGGGGCCGAGGGCAGCAAGCGGCATCCCTTCCCCGGTCGGGAGGGCGGCGAGGACGCGGAGGACGCGGCCCCGGTATTGCCGGTTCGATCCCTCCCATTTGCCCTGCGAGCGCGTCGGGCGGGGGGCATCGGGTGGCAAGGCGGCGAACTCCGGCGCGGCGCGGCACCACGCCCGCACGGGGCAACGGTCGCACAGCGGACGCGGGCGGCAGATCGTCGCGCCGACATCCATCAGGGATTGGTGCCAGTCCGCACTGCGACCGGGCGGCACGGCGGCGCGGGCGAGCGACCACGTTTCCGCCTCGGTGATGCGGAAATTCGGCACCTCCGCACCGACAAAGAGGCGGTGCAGCAGGCGGCGGATGTTGACATCCACCATCGCCACGGGGCGGTTGTGCGCGAAGGCAGCGACCGCCCCCGCCGTGTACGGCCCGATGCCGGGGAGTGCTCGCAACTCCGCCACATCGTCCGGTACACGCCCGCCACCCTGCGCCACGAGCATCTGTGCCGCTTTTTGCAGGTTGACGGCGCGGCGGTTGTAGCCGAGGCCCGCCCAGAGGCGAATTACTTCGCCCGTCGGTGCTTCGGCAAGCGTCTGTACCGTGGGGAAGGCCGCAAGCCACGCCTCCCATTTGGGGATCACGCGGTCAACCTGCGTCTGTTGCAGCATCAGTTCCGACACGAGGATCGCGTACGGGTCGCGGGTGCGCCGCCATGGCAGATCACGCGCCTCGGTGGCATACCAGTCAAGCAGCGTGTGCCGAATCGTCGGCAGGTGCGACAGATCGGGCGCGGCAGTCGTTGCGGGGATAGCCATCTCGTTCGTCTCGTTCATGGGAAGGATTGTCGCACGAAAGCGCGACAGCGGGGAACAAGACAGCCGGGGTACACCGGGGCTTGTTCGTTGTCGTGACGGTAGGCCGAAGCGGAGCGAATGCGCCCCTCCCCCCGGCCCCCTCCCCCTGTGGGGGAAGGGGGAGAACTGTTGCGGGATCGCGGCGTATCAGCAAAGCACGGTACGTGCCGTGGTCCTCCCCCTTCCCCATCGGGGGAGGGGCGCATTCAGGGACAATGAATAAGCTTTGAGGGGTACACCGGGACGCATCTCGGCGTCCGCACCCCTGCCGTCGCAATAAACAGGCTGTGCGGACGCGCTACCCGTCGCTAATCTATGATCTTCCGGGTACCGCCCTCGTAGCGCATGTTGCGCCGGTCGTGCGCGGCGGGGGATGGGGCGATTGCGCCCGCGCCGATGCGCTTCGCATCCTCGGCGGAGACGTTGAGCGAGACCTTGCCGCCCTCCACGCGGTCAATCGCGGCGAGGGGCAACGGCACGCCGCCCGACCACGGGAACGGCCCGGTGCGCACGACCAGCACGACGGGTGTGGCGTCCACCACCGCGCCGAACCGCGTGCCGTTGCGCTCGTATACGGGGGCGTGGAGGGGAATCTGGAACGCGGGCGTGGCATTCCTCGTCGCGTCCGCCCTGTCTGCCCCGTTCGCCCCGTCTGCCCCTTCGAGCGGCTGCGCGGTCATCGAGGCGTACGGCACGTCGGGAGAGGCCACGGGACGGGCCGCGTCAAGCGTGACCTTCACATCCCGGTCGAGCCACACATCGCCGCGCTCCACACGGGCGATGAACTGCACGGGTACATCGAACACGGGGGTGAGGAACCGGCCCCGGTGCAGGCGCAACGACTGCAAGCCGACGCCGCTGACGTGACCAAGCTTCACGCCGTCCGCCGAATACACGGCGGCGTCGCGGGGGACGACGAGGGGGATGGTGGGGGTGCGCATCGCGGGTTTTCCTCCTTGCAACCGATCACGCCGTTGTGATCGTCCACGTATCGAAACGCCACACGGGGGCGCGGCATTCCGACGGCGGGGTTGTGTCGAGGGGAAGGAGCCGCACGAGACGTGCCGGGTGCGCTCGAAGCCGGAATCGTGCGGCATGGCGACCCGCCACACATATCCAGTTGTCGTGAAAACGAGGATGGGGGTGCGACGGACGACGGTTCCCGTCGCATCCCCACCCTCATCGCGCCGTCAGTCCGCCACGCTTTGCGTCGTGCCCTCGTAGCGCACGGTGCGCCAGTCGTGCGTGCTCATCGGGGGCGGGGCCATCACGCCCGCGCCGATGCGCCGTGCGTCGTCGTACGAGACATTAAGCCACACCTGATTGTCCTGCACGCGGTCGAGCACCGAGAGCGGCAGGGCGATGCGGTACGTCCACGGCGCACCGACGCGCACGATCAGGGCGGATCGCGTGGCATCCACGGTGGTGCCGAGCTTCGCCCCGCCGAGGGCGTACACGGGGGCTTTGTAGGGAATCTGGAAACTCGGCGCGTCGGTGATCTCCTCTTCGGGGAGGCGCATGGGGCTGTCTGGGGCGGTGGCGGAGGCCACAGGGCGGCTCGCCTCCAGCGTGGCATTCACGCCTTTCGTGAGCCAGACACCGCCGTGCTCCACCCGCCCCACGAAGGCAACCGGCACGTCGAGGTAGCGGGTGAGGAAGCGGCCCTGCCGCACGCGCAACGACTGCATCCCCACGCTGTTCACGGCACCGAGCTTCACGCCGTCCGCCGCGTACACCGGGGCGTCACGCGGGATCACGAGGGGGCCATTCGTTGCACGCATCGGGTTCGCTCCTTTTCGCTCCGAGGATAACCACGCCATTGCGGTTACGTGAGTATACGCACCATCGGCAACGCCGTGCCGCCCCCCGGCATTCCCCGCGCATAGACGCACCAATCGCGCACCAGAGCGGTATTCGTTCACGCTGCAGCACGTACCGAGGTCGGTGGAGGGTGGTGCTCTCAGCCCGCCGCATTTACTGATTGGGAGAATCAATGCGGCGGGCTGATGAACCTTCACGGCTGAATCGGGTAATCGCATTTTTTGTGGCGCGGGCTTCAGCCCGTGATTGCTGCCCGCGAGACGAATCACGGGCTGAAGCCCGCGCCACAAAACTACCCGATCCCGTTGCGAACCTTCATCAGCCCACCCTCCACCGACGCCGCAGCCTCACTGCTCACCGCTCTCATCGCGCAGAATGGCCCCGACGTGTCGTTCGCGGCGATGGCTCCGCGTGCGCAACGCTGCGGTATACTGGACGCAGGAGTGATGCCGTGCCGGAGTTGCCCGAAGTCGAAACCGTCCGCCGTGGCCTCGCGGCGCACCTGCCCAGTCGCCGCGTCGTCGGCGTGTCCGCCCCGGAAGGCGAACCTGTGTGGCTCGCGTGGCGTTCGCGCCATGCCGACACGCTCGCGGGTCGCGCCTTCACGGGCGTGCGGCGGCGGGCGAAGTTCCTCATCCTCGACCTCGACGATGCCCTCGCCCTCGTGGTGCATCTGCGCATGACGGGTGCGCTCACGCTCGCCCGCCGGGACGCACCGCCCGCCCGCTTCCACCGCGTCGCGTGGCACCTCGACGACGGCAGCGACCTGCGCTTCGGCGACATGCGCCGCTTCGGCACGGTGGAGTTGCTCGCGCCGGACGCCCTTGCCGCCCGCCTCGCGGGGCTGGGCCACGAGCCGGACGACGCCCTCACCCCGGAGACGGTGCGCGTGGCCCTCGGCGACTCGCCGCGTCGCCCCGTGAAGGCGGCCTTGCTCGACCAGACGCGCATCGCCGGCCTCGGCAACATCTACGCCGACGAGAGCCTGCACCGGGCGGGCATCCACCCCAGCACGCCCGTCGCCGCTCTCGATGCCGACGCCATATCCCGGCTCACCGGGGCGATGAAACGAGTGATCGCGGACGGCATCGCACGCGGCGGCACGACCTTCGACGCCGAGGGGTTCCGCGACGCCTTCGGCAACCCCGGCGGGAACTTCCCCCACCTCACCGTGTACCACCGTCATGGCGAATCCTGCAAAACGTGCGGCAACGACACGATAGTGCAGACCCGTCTTGCGGGCCGCAGCACGCACCACTGCCCGACGTGCCAGCCCCCGCACGGCAGCCGCTAGTCGTCGGTCACGACAGTACGGAGACGCCCGGTAGCTCTGTCAAGCAACCGGGCGTTCTTGTGTCTCTGGATTCCGGCGACGACCGTTTAGAGCCAGCGCAGCTTGTCCGAGGAGAGCACGATGAAGTGGATGAGCAGGCCCATCACGGCCCCAAGCACGGTGTAGGCGATGAGCATGGTGCGGAACTCGATGGAACGCATGGCGCATTCTCCTTTCCCCGACGCACGGGGTTGACCGCGATCAGCGGTTCAGGAACCAGTTCTGGTAGCCGAAGAAGATGCTCAGGTGGATGATGATGGCGAGGAGCAGATACAGGTACGAGACGACGACCACGATCCGGTGGATCGCCCATTCCTGCTCGTTGAACGAGTGCCGCCACTCCGGCGGGACTTTGGTGCTCATCATGCTCATGATCCTGCTCCTCTAACTCCCCATGCAGAGGGTATCCGCCACTGAACGAACCGCGATGTGCGCGGGATACACGTCGCCTCGCCTGTTCGTTGTCCCTGCTACGGAGTGTACGCAACGATTGTGCTGTGTGCAACATGATTGAGATGTATTCTCATACAGGCCCGGTTGTGTAACCGCCGCTACGGAGAAGCACGGGTGTCGGCGCATACGATACGACCAGAGAGTTCGCGGTGGGGCGGCGGCGGTGTGCAGCGAGGTGGCAGAGGGTGAACGCGAAGGAGATCATGCGCAGACTCGCGGAGGACGGCTACGCGATCACCGAACCGCGCTCGCACCTCGCGCAGGCGGTGGCGGGGGCCACCGACGCCTTCGACCTCGCGGAACTCGACGCCCGCCTCCGGGAGGCGGGGGCCACGGTGGGGCGGGCGACGCTGTTTCGCACCGTGGCCCTCTTCTCGCGGCTCGGCATCTTGCAGCGCGTGCCGGTCGCGGGTGGCACCGCCCGCTACCGACAGACATCGGATGCCCCGGCACTGCTTTTTACCTGTATCACCTGCGGCTCCGCCGTTCCCCTCACCGCCGCCGACGTGCTGCACGCCGTTTCCGCGATGAGCGGGCAAGCGGCGGTCGCTGTGTCGCACATCGTCGTCTACGGCGAGTGCGCGGACTGCCGTAAATCGGTCCTCACCGGATAGCGACAGGGTTTTTAGAGCGGCGCGTGCTGCAACACCACCGAATACTGCGCTAATCACGGCGACGCTCGCAAAGAACCCTGCCCTCGGACATCATTACAGAGCCGGGTGTCGTCAGTGCGAGCGACACCGCTTTTGTACTGTCGCCTGGTATTTGCATCTGTCGAAGCGAAGCTTCACTAACACTCTCTGTAAAAAAGCACTTTTTATGCCTCTGTCACTCTCAAAAGCCGTGCCGGTGCCGACGACATCGTGAAAGTGGGGGCAGGAACCTTCACGGAGCAGATCACGCTCACCTATTCGCTCACACTCGTCGGTGCGGGAGCGGGAGCGACAAAGATCGTCGCTCCTGCCTCGCTCGTGGCGAACGATCTTGGCGCGAAGGACATCGTGGGTGTGCGCGGTGCCGCGACCAGCGTGCGCATGAGCAACCTCACCGTCAGTGGGCCGTCGCAGGGGCTGACGTACGGCATCTTTGTGTTCGGCGGCGCGACGCTCGACATCGCCGATGCCACCATCTGAGACGGTAGCCTTCACCCGGTCTTGGTATCACTCGTGTACGGGCAGGATGAACGGGCCGCGTGCGTCGGCGGGCAGCATCGCGCCGCCCGCCCGTACGCGCTCCACCGCGAGGCCGGCCCCCGGTCGGCCCGCCTGTGCGCGTATCGCCGCCTCGGTGAGGGGCGCGTCGTCCGCGAGCAGTTTCCATGCCGACGCGGAGGCGACGACGTGGGCGGAATCCCCTTTTCCCATCACGACGATCCATAGAAGATTTGGGCAGGGGACTGTCGCCTTCAGGCGACAGAGGAATGCCCTCTTTGATTAGACCGTTGCCAGACATCGAATCCTCCTGTATACTAGGGACATGAGATACCGACGCAACGCGG